>Ga0256830_1000083_pt1 | contig 81112 bp, 68 predicted proteins | sample 128326metaG_FD_190537 | JGI IMG/M metagenome (GOLD analysis project Ga0256830, IMG submission 190537) | Hydrothermal vent microbial communities from Lau Basin, Pacific Ocean - 128-326 | ecosystem: Environmental > Aquatic > Marine > Hydrothermal vents | place: Pacific Ocean: Lau Basin | collected... | reverse complement strand
TCTGCTGATCTTTTCTTTGGTTTCTTTCCCATGAGGTCCTCCTGTTTTTATTATCGAACCTCACTCTACTACCGGTTTACCTACAGGGTCTCACTGTCTTCACAAACCCGCACCCCATAGGAGTTCCTCATACCCAACTATTATCTCCTTATAGAGAAAATACTTATTGGGATATATTACCATAGATAGTATGATATGGAAAACCTAAACAATGTCTCTCAATAATCTTAAAAATATGATATTATTGAAATCATGCCAACGATATTGATGATTCTTGGCTGGAGATTATTCTTCAAGGAATTAACGGGAAGTAAAGAAAATAATATATCAGCACTTTGATTATATTGTGTCTGAATGGAATGAATTTCAGAAGAAGAAAGATGAATAAATACCATACTATTGAAAGTGTAGATTTTGAGGGAAATATTTTAATTCTAAAGATTGATGGAAAAACACATCAATTTGAATTGGAAAAGTACTCTACAAAACTATTGAATGCATCCAAAGAGCAAAGGAAGAATTATGAGATTTCTCCCTCAGGATATGGTCTCCACTAGCCTATGATAGATGAAGATTTATCAATAGACGGTTTACTTGGTATAAAACATTCCGTTCCTTCAGGTAAGAAAGCCAGTTAATAATAATCATTATCTACCAAACTAACCTAACAGTAGACGCCTTTATATATCGAAATATCACCGGTGGAGCGGGATACCATCAATTTTATAAAGGCTCCTCTAAGGAACTACTATCTTAATATTACTCGGTAGTTAGCAGGAGAAACCCGAAGGAATTTATCCGCTTCCACGGCAATAGCTTCCCCAAACACATCCCTGAACAAAAAAAAACAGGCAGCAGAGGGTCTCTCTACTACCTGTCCGACTGCGTTCCCCCTATTGGACGAACTTCGAACTTATTGTTATACCCATAAAATTGAAATTCCGGCTTTTCTTGCTGCTTAATCTTTTAGCAATAACTAAAGCTATTTCCCGCCAAGACACGTTCCATTAGATGTACTACTACCTAACTATCTACTATGAAAGAGATTAGTTACAGAAAGAGTCTCCCAAAAAGTCTGGAATTCGGCATAATAGTTCAAAAGTATTAAAATAGGTATTTCCCGAATCAAATAATTAGCTACTTCTTTATTGACATCTACTGGAAATATTCCTATTTCTCCGGATACAATGCAAATAATAGTAACTGGACTATTGTAGTGCTCCACTGCAAAAAGAAAACCAAAAACACTACTTCACACAAAGCCTGTTCTGCCATGGAGGGCAGAAGAGGAGTAAGAGAACCCATGCTGGGACGTCCTGTCCCAGCATGGGGGCCATTGGGATTGTATTTCTAAAACCGAATGTTTTCTGATACAGCTACCACTTAATTTTTATCTTAGTTAACCACAGAGGAGTTATAAGTTATTCCAGCAAGAGAGAGCCAGGTGATAATTACACAGCTTCATCAGATTCAGTTCAAGATACCGTAGATGCCATCTAAGATTTCGCAATATCCTGATTTGATCATATATTGCATAAATTATACCTATTAGAAAAGTCATAAATAAAATTATCTCACGAATCCTCCACGTTGTAGTTAATTTTACTTTTTTACGCTTTTTTAAATCCCAGATTATTATTGGTATATATATTATAATTCCTATAACAAAAATGGTGATATTTTTACTTTCTACAAATCTCATAAGAGGGCCTAATATAATCTCTATAAGTTTAAATTTGGGGTTCATCATTTATTGCTCTCTCCCGTTTCTAAATCAAGTATTTCATAACACCGAATCCCGGTATTGATTGTAAGTAAGAGAGAATATTTCGCCACACCTGCCCATCTTTTAATAAACCGTCCTGTAGAGGCACTTATAAATCTCCTTGCCACCGGATTATATGCAGGCTTTATTGGTACTGCTATACCCGGAATAATATCAATTACAACCGAAGCAATTGCAAATCCAGCTTTATTTGGGTTGCCAGCTATAACATAAGCCCCTAAAGCAGTCATATCGAGCACACCAGCTACTATACCAAAAGTCTCTGCAGCCGGAATATTACCGGTAATTGTTGCTCCTAAGTTTGCAACATTAAGCCCTAAAGCACCATAAGTTGCAAGATCACCTATCTTTTCAGCCATATAAGCGGGATCATTCAAATGACTAATTGAATATAGGGGGTTATCCAGTAACAATCCCAAAGGATCTATCCGGTTAACAGGATCATTACCTACATTCACATACCAGTTTAGCCCCGCACGTATGGGATAAACTGTAGTCCATCTACCCAACATAGCCTTGTAATCCCTTAGGCTCTAGCCAAATATCTCAGTACACTAATGATATCCAATTACAAATGGCATTAAATAGTCCTCATCCTCCACCGGTATTATTATCATATTCTGAATAGCTACTTCAGGCGTAATTTTAATTTTAGGTGCTACAATCTCGAGATAATCAAGAAATAAACCGTTACTATCTCGCTTGTATAAAATGTGTCTACCCCTCTTATCCACCGTAATATTATAATATGGAGATTCAGAATCTTGTTCAATCAGATAGAGTTTACAATTCTTATCAAAATGATATTGGAAATGTCTGTTAGCGGCATGATAAACATTAATATCCTTCAAGCCAACATAATAAGTAGCTCTTATTTTATCATTAAAAGTATATACATACTTATGCAGGCCAACCTTCCTAACCTCTATTTTATCATTCTTATATTCCCCAGTCTCATTAATTACTAACCTACCATCCTTTTTAATCTCATAATATAATTCTAATTCTTTCTTACCCTTCTCTGTAACATATTTGTAGACTTTGTCACCCTTTCTCACAACATCTATTGTCCATATCAAATATGTATCACCCTTTTCCCCATGCGTATAATATTTCATGGTTCTAATTAAACCATCTTTATAAAAATCAATCTCTTCTCGTACAATATAATAATTTTCCCATGTCCGTCCATAATCATAAACTATCAATTTGTTTTCATTATCTGAATCACTTTCCCCATAAAGCATCATGATATTGAATAACTGAACAAATATTACAAATGCTATTTTTTTAATCTTCATTCACCACTCCTTCTATTTCGATTTCAAGGAAGCATCCCCACTATCTATTAGTATATTCTTAACAAGTGGAGCAAGTTCTGCAATATCTCTATTCTCCATCCTTATACAACCCAATGTAGCATATCGATATCCCCTGCCACCAGCATGAAGTAAATATCAATTACCCCTTAATTTTACAAACCTGACCTTTGCCGGCGGTGTCTTGGGTTCCTCAGGAAAAAAATATATGCCTTCAAAACCATTTATATTCGCTTTCAATCTATAAACAATAATTTTATTTGTTTCCGGGTTATCATCAAATCTTCCTGTATGCCAGTAGAACTCATACTCGTTTGACTCACTCGGATGAACATATGCACTCTGCCATTCAAATTTGTAACTAATTTTCTCTTGAGATATGAGCACCTTTTGAAAAATATAATCTCCATTTTTTACCTTATAAATGTATAATCCAGTTGTTTTATCCCCATTTACAAAGTATAAGCCAACAATCTGGAATAACAAAGCATTATTATCTGCAAAACAATTTATTCTAAATGTTGCAAAAACGATAATCACTACTAATATTTTTCTCATTATTATTTTCCTTTCTTGCTATCGTTAATCATATCATTGATTTTCACAGTAATCTAATCTTCATTGTTATACTTAAAATCTCGCTCTATCATAAACGGCAATTATAAAATATTTGGAATTATAGGAAAATGGATAATGTGATCTATTGAAATATCCTTATTATGATTATATTCTGCTATTAGAAAATACTCATCATATTACTACTGCCGAATTAGCAAGTTTGACTATTCTAAAAATATTAACATTCTCCTTTTTTTAATAAAAAATTTAGTTTATTTTCATAATCTGTACATGAAATGCTTGCTGCTGCAAATAATAATAGAGTAATTGAAATTGAACTACCGCTTTACCTCCTGGGTCTCACTGCCCTCACTATGCCAGGGGTATTAGAAAGGATAAGCACGGAGTGTAATTTTTCTAATATCAGGAAGGACAAAGGAAATGAAAATCCTTCCATAGATTACAGTTCAAATAGGTACCTGTAGCGATCGAGCAGGCTTTCAACTATATCCGTTATTCCGCCAAGCTCTGAACCCGGAACACCAAAGTACGATGCAAGGGCTTCTCCCCTTTCAAGGGCGTGCCCATTTTTCACTTCAATCTTTCTCGTTTTCCCATTTACCCTCAATTCCAGCCTATCGCCATCCAGAAGTACGAAACCGTCGTTGCTGCTGCTCTCAAAGTCTTCATACCTGTGAAAGAGAGTGAGCTTGTCCTTATAGGGAACCCCTTCCCACGGGCAGAAGGTACCGCAGTTCCCGCACTCGTTACAAAGCGCATCGACATGTACTATCTGGTAGTAGTCCTTGAGTACGTCGGATTTCACCAGTATCGGGACATTTGCCCTGTTGGGGCATACATCGACACACTTGTTACAGAGAAAGTCACACTCGAGGCAGCGCTCAGCCTCGCTACCCGCCTCACCCTCGCTTCCGGGCTCCTTTGCATACGAGGCAAGTTCATCCGGATTGTAAATCTTGCCCTTCCTCGAGTATATATCTTTTACCCTGGAAGAATCGGCATTGAACTCCACCTTCAACCCGGAAAGCGTGGAAAGGCGGAACTTCCCCGTTCCAGTTTCATCCAGGCCGCCTGCAAGCCCCAGGCGCCTCAGTATGGAATCGGCTGCCTTTCTTCCGTCCCCCATTGCCTCTACTACCGAGGAGGGTCCCCTGTAGGCATCACCGCCGATGTACACACCCTCCATGGAAGTTTCCAGGCTCTCCTCTTTCACAACCGGCCTTCCCGACGAATCGAGCTCCAAACCCCACTCCTCGAGCAATCTGGTATCCACACCCTCGCCAATGGCCTCTATCAGCATATCGACCTGCACGTCCTCCGTCTCGCACGTCCCGATGGGCTTTCTTCTTCCCGATTCATCCGGTTTCCCAAGCTTCATCTTCTCCAGGGTGACGACCAGCCTGCCGCTCACCTTATCCTTCTTGACGGAAACAGGCGCACGGAGGAACCGGAAGACTACACCATCCTCCTTCGCATTCTCGTACTCCTCCCTGTCGGCAGGCATCTCCCTCTCGCTCCGCCTGTAGTACACCGTTACCTCTTCCACTCCATCGAGCCTCCTGGCAGAACGCGCAGCATCCATTGCCGTGTTGCCTCCCCCGATTACAGCCACTCTTCTTCCCGGCTTCAGGCTGGCAGGATCACGCCTGTAGGAATCGAGAAATGACAATGCATCTGTCACTCTCTCCTCACCTTCGGCAACCTCGATACCTTTCAGGTGCCTCGATACCTCAGCACCTATCCCGAGAAAGATGCATTTGTAACCCTTCTCCTTCAGTTCTTCAGGTGAAGGCGAAACCCCAAACTCGAAAACGACCCCTGCCTTCTCGATTTCCTCGATATCCCGCTTAACGGCCTCTTCCGGAAGCCTGTACCTGGGAAGAATATGGTTCACCACTCCACCTGCAGAGTCCCTTTTGTCGAAAACCGTTACATCGGCACCTGCAAGGGCCAGGTAGTATGCGCAGGCAAGCCCTGCAGGCCCCGCACCGACAACGGCGACTTTGCCATTCAGCTTCCCGGACTCGCCGGCGATATCCTTTCCGCTGACATCACCTTTCAAAAAACCTGAAAGCTTTACATCCCTTATGAAAACAGGGCTGTCGTAATCGAGCCTGGTACAGTTGGTGGTACAGGGCTGCTCACAGATATAACCCGTCACCCCGGGAAGCGCATTGGTCGCTCGAATGATCGAAAGTGAAGCATCGAAATCGCCGCTCCCGGCAGCCTGAATGTACTGCGGTATATCCTGCCCCACGGGGCAAGCCTCCCTGCACGGCGCCACGTAACAATCCGTAATGGGAAGCTCTCCCTTCACGGAAACGGTATCCTCGCCACGCCAGCCCTTCGAGTAGAGAAGGTTTCCCACCGAATCCTCTGCAAGCCTCTCCAGGGAATCCACATTGATACTTTCCGCCGCCAGGGCCTTCTCGTACTTTCCCTCCAAGAGCTCTGCCGCCTCCTTAAGCCTCAGGTATCCGCCCGGCTTTAAAAGTTCGGTGGCAAATGTTATGGGCTTTATGCCGACATCGAGAAGTGACTCTACATTCAACTGCGAGGCACCACCCGAGTATGAAATCGGAAGCCTTCCGTCAAACTCCCTGCTAAGCAGTGCGGCGAGATTTATGGTAAGGGGGAAAAGTGCCCTTCCTGACATGTACATCTCTTCTCCCGGAAGGTGCTTTCCCGGATTCACCGTTCCCAGGGTATTGGAAAGCTTGAGCCCGAAGGAGACTCCCTCTGCCTTTGCCTTCTTCTCCAGGTTACCAAGAATGTGAACGGCATCACCGTACTGAAGGTCTTTTAGAAAGCTCTCTTCCTTAAGCTCCACGTAGTGGTAACCGTTCTTGTTTAGTATCTCCCTTACCCTCTCGTATCCCAAGAGGGTAGGATTCAGCTTCACATAGGTATTCAGCTTCTTCTCTTCCATCAGGTAGGAACAGATAGACTCTATCTCGTCCGGCGGGCAGCCGTGCATGGTGGATAGTGTTACCGAGTTTACGATTTTGGGAGAAATCTTTCCCGGCAGGGATTCAAGTCTCTCTGCCGTTTCAGGCGAAAGCCCCCTGCTGAAATCACCGGAACCCTTAAAGAGCGACTCTATGTAGCCTTTTAGGCTCTCCATGTGGGCTGAAAAATTCTCTCTTTTCGTGGCATCTATCAACCCGTCTATGAACCTGTCCATGCCTTCCGTTTTTATTCCTTCCAGGTCGTAACCGATGCTCATGTTGAACATGAAGTTTGGAGGAAGGTCCAGAAAGGCTGCGAGGAAATGGAGGAGAAACCAAGCCTTTACGTATTCATCGTAGGCCTGTTCCAGGGAAAGCTCGGTGGACCACTCGGTATTGTAGCCCTCGTCACGGGCATCTATGCAGGGCTTGTCTATCTCCAGGCTATCCAGTTTCTGAACTGTCTTCAGCTCAATAAAACGACCTCCCGTAAGGAATGCAGCCACTATGTTCTGCGAGAGCTGGGTGTGAGGCCCCGCTGCAGGTCCCACCGCGGTATCTATGAAATCTGAAAATATCCTGACGCCGCTGTTATCCTTCTTTCTGAAAAACATGTGCCCGGGAATTCCGAATATGGAATCTTCCCGTGAGTATTCCATTGTTATCCATCTCAACAGGTTGTCGAAGGAAATCGGAATCATTCTGTCGCTCATGTCACTCCTCCCTGGACTTCAAGGCTTTGAAAACACGTTCCGGTGTAAATGGCGTTTCGAACAGCCTTACACCCACCGCATCGTAGATTGCATTTGCTATTGCCGGTGCCGGCCCGTTTATTGCAATTTCTCCAACCGACTTTGCACCGAAAGGCCCCGTTTCCTCGTAGGATTCGACAAGTATCGTTTTTATCTCGGGAATGTCCGGTGCGGTAAATATCTTGTAGTTTCCGAAACTCGGGTTTACCATCCTTCCCTTTTTGTCGAACCTGTACTCCTCTGTCAGTGCATAGGATATTCCGTTCACCACGGCGCCCTCCACCTGTCCCTCTGCAAGAACCGGGTTTATCGCCTGGCCGCAGTCAACGGCCGACACGAAACGGAGAGGCTTCACCTTTCCAGTTTCGACATCCACGGCAACCTCTGCAAACTGGGCGATGAAGGGAGGAGGCGATTCGGGCATCACGCTGGAAGCCTCCGCCTGAATCTGGTGCTGCCCCCCCTGGTAGAGGCTGTAGGTGCATATGTCGGAATAACTTACGGATTCGCCAGTCTTCCCGGAGACTACCGTGCCCTCTTTCACTTTCAGGCCGGATACTTCCTCGCCGAGCATCTGTGATGCAACCTCGAGGATATCCTTTCTTATCTTTTCAGCACATTTTTTTACGGCAGAGCCGGAAACATAGGTTGTGGATGATGCATAGGCACCCACGTCGAAGGGAGTGAGGTCCGTATCCGAGGAGAGGACAATCATCTTGTCGACGGGAACCTGAAGAACCTCTGCCGCAATCTGTGCAAGAATCGTATCGGAGCCGGTACCCAGATCGGTGGCACCTATGAAGAGGTTGAAAGAGCCGTCCTCGTTCATCTTTATGCTGGCAGAGCCCATGTCTATCAGCGGTATTCCGGAGCCCTGCATGCCGATTGCCATACCGACTCCCGTAACCCACCCGTTGTCGAGCTTCCTCCTCTTTCCCCGCTTCTCATACCAGCCAATCTCCGCTGCACCCCTGTCTATGCATTCATCCAGCTTGCACGATTTTATAACCTGGCTCACTCCCTCTTTACCCTCACCAAGAGCCTCGAATATTTTAGAGGTTTCCCCCTCCCTTATGTGCCATTTCTTGCAGTATTCTATTATGTCCAGCCCCAGTTTTCTGGTTATGATATCTATCTGCTGGTTGAAGGCAAAGTATCCCTGCGTTGCTCCGTAACCCCTGTAGGCTCCGCCCACGGGGAGGTTGGTATACACAGTTTCGCCCCTGAAACGTATGCTTGGAATCTTGTTGAATAAGGGAAGAACCTTGCTTCCCGCATTGGAAAGAACAGTGAGGGCATGGCTCCCGTATGCACCGTTGTTCATAAGGGCATCCATCTCCAGGGCAGTTATCTCACCGCTTTTCTTTACCCCGGTCTTCAAACGGACACGCATGGGGTGCCTCGTCCTCGAGCTTACGAAGACCTCTTTTCTGGAAAGCTTTATCCTCGATGCCCTGCCCGTCCTTACAGTAATCAGGGCTACATAGGGTTCCAGGATAACCTCCTGCTTTCCGCCGAAGCCTCCCCCTATCCTCGGTTTTATCACGCGTATAGAGGAAATCGGTATCCCGAGCACCATGGAGACTATTCTTCTTGCATGAAAAGGTACCTGGGTGGCGGTTACTATGGTGAGCCTCCCCCTGTCATCGTAGTATGCCCTTGCAACGTGAGGTTCCGTTGCACAGTGAGATGCATACTGCATCCTATAGGTATTCTCCACTATGAAGTCCGCCTCTTTGAAGCCTTCATCGATATTTCCGAAACCGATGTCTATCTTTGCCGCTATATTTTTCTCTGGAAGGTATGCTACCGGTATCTTTGGAAACTCGCCGTCTGCATGAATCCGAGGCGAATCCGGTTCCTCTGCCCTTTCGTAATCGAAGACGGCAGGGAGTTCCTCGTAATTCACCTTTATCTTTCCGGCAGCTTCCCTTGCAACCTCCTCACTCTCTGCCACCACCAGGGCAACCCTGTCTCCCACAAACCTCACGACACTGTCGAAGAGCCTCGTATCGTATGGGGACGGCTCGGGATACCCCTGCCCGGCCGATGTATAGAGGGTATTCGGTGTATTTCCATGGTGAAATATGTCTATCACTCCATCGATTGACAGGGCTTCCGCCGTGTCAATCTCTCTTATCCTTCCGTGCGGAATATCGGAGTACAGGAATACACCGTAAACCTCATTTTGAATATCGTAATCATCGGTAAACCTCGCCTCTCCCCTTGCAAGAGAAAGGGAATCCACCTTTCTTACAGGCTTGCCAACATAGTTGAAATCATCTGATATCTTCTCTGCCATCACTTTCCCCTCTCTTTTCTTGATTCTTTCCCGGAAGCCTTAAGCTTCTCTGCGGCAAGCTTTACCGAATCCAGTATCTTTACATAACCGGTACACCTGCAGATATTCCCGTCCAGGGCGTTCATTATATCCTCATCCGAGGGTTGGGGGTTTCTGCTTAGAAGGGAGTAGGTCACCAGTACCTTTGCAGGTGTGCAGAAACCGCACTGAATCCCCCCTGCCTCTGCAAAGGCTTCCTGTACCGGGCTCAAACCGGTATCGTCATCTTCCGTGAGCCCCCTGATAGTGGTTACCTCCCTTCCAATCACCGATGCGGCAAGGACCATGCAGGAGTTTACCGGAATGCCATCGAGAAGAACAGTACATACACCGCACTCTCCATTCTCGCAGCCGCTCTTTACCTCCCTGTGGCCGCTGTTTCTTAGCACTTCCAGAAGGGTCGCCCTCGAATCGAACTCCAGGCTTTCACGCCTTCCGTTTATGATAAAATCTGCCTTCATCTACTTACTCCTCCCTTGCCCGGCGGCTTTTTCAAGCATTTCCAGGCCGCGTCGAATCTGTACCCTGGCAACATGTTCGAGATACTCCCCGCTCATACCCTGCCTGTCCGGGAACTGAAGCCCTGTCTTTTCTGTCTCATCGGGCTGCTTCGGAAGGTTCGATGCACTCGATGCAACCTGCAGCTTCCTGTACTTTCCCCTCGTTCCCGTCACAACGACGATATAGGAGCCGGCAGAGTCGCCGGTGCTTTCGGAACCGACAGGGCCACTGGTAGCGGCAGTAGCACCCACAGAGCCGGCGGCCTTTGCTATACCAGTAGCCTCTGCCCCTCCGGCGGCCTTAGCCATACCGCCAGTCCCGGAAGGAAGAATCGACACGGTAAACAGCGGGTAATCAAAGCGAGTCCGCACTTCCCTGTAGTAGTAACTCACCGAAGCCGATGCAGGTACCTCGGCGTAAAGTATCAATTTGTTTCTTCCGATACTGCGATCTTTGAAATACTCCTCTATGCCACAGGTACTCTCTTTTCCCGAAGAATCGAGGAGCTTTAACCTTGAGTTCAGTGCAATGAGCGGGCCGGCAAGGTCCGACCAGACCGGGAAAGTCGCAATGCTTCCGCCGATCGTTATCCTGTTACGGAGGGCATTGGAGGCAGCCCTGCTCAAGGCCTTTACCAGGATATGGTTGATATCGAAGGTGCTGATGTTGGTAACGACCTCCGCATAGGTAAGCCCGGCACCGATCGTGCATGTCCCCCCTGAAAGGGAGAAAGCTTTCAGTTCCTTAAGGCGGGAAAGGTCGAAAAAACCTCTACCCCGCTTGACCTTCGATTTTACAAGTGGTGTTTTTACAAGTGTCGTACCCCCTCCGTGAGGGATATAACCCTCCGATAGGAGTTCCGGTACCTCGGAGAGCTTCTGCGGATACCTCCATGAAAGCTCTCCCCTTTCGATATGGATTTCCGGATCAGTCGATTTGTTCATAGATTGTTCCCTTAATAAGCTCTTAAAAGTTTGGGTATATCTTCTATTATATATCGGATTTTTTCAAGGATTACAGGGTCAATATGCGTGCCTTTCAACCTATTACAAGGTGAATTTCAAGGATGAGGCATGGGATGAGCCCCTTCAGGCTATTTCGGGCTAATTCAAGGATGAGCCACGGCAAGGCCTATAGAGGCAAGACTTCGGAAAGCCTACAGCAGTATACTTGCAAGTTCCGCCAGTTTCGACCTCTCACCCTTCACGAGGTTCACCGTTGCAAAAAGCATCTGTCCTTTCATCCTATCGACGAGATATGTAAGCCCGTTGGAGTGCGTATCGAGGTAAGGGGTATCTATCTGGTAGATGTCGCCGGTAAAGACCACCTTGGTATGGTCTCCCGCCCTGGTGATTATCGTTTTCACCTCGTGGGGGGTCAGGTTCTGCGCTTCATCGACAATAAAGAAGATTCTGTCAAGGCTTCTTCCCCTGATGTAGGCAAGGGGTGCGATAAAGAGCTTGTCGTTTGACAGCATCTCGTCTATCTGCTCGTATTCCTTTGAATCCGGTTCGAACTGGTGCTTTATCACATTGAGGTTGTCATAGAGGGGCTGCATGTAAGGATCCAGTTTCGATTCGATGTTTCCGGGAAGGTAGCCCAGGTCCCTGTTTCCGAGGGGCACAACGGGTCTTGCAAGGTATATCTGCCTGTACTTGCTGCTCTGCGAAAGTGCCGCGGCAAGGGCAAGGAGGGTCTTTCCCGTGCCGGCCTTGCCCGTTAAGGCTACGAGCTGAATATCATCCCTGGACATTGCATCGAGTGAAAATATCTGTTCTGCATTTCTGGGAGTTATCCCGTAGTAAGTTTTTTTCTCTATCCTTTCGAACTGCTCGAGCCTGGGATTGTAGTAGGCAAGGGCACTCTTACTCACATTTCGCAGTATGAAGTACTCATTCGGCCTGGGGTCTATCGGGCTTCCCGTGTTCCGGTTGAACTCTTCCAGTTCGACGCTTCCCTCGTGGTAGAGCTTGTCTATCATATCGGGGTTTACGTCTTCCACTATGTTTCTCCCCGAGTACAGCTTGTCCACGTTGACAACCTTGCCGGTTCTGTAATCCTCCGCCTTTATGCCGAATGCCAGGGCCTTCATTCTTAAGTTTATGTCCTTGCTGACAAGGATAATCTCCTCATTCGAATACTTACCCTTCAGGTAAAGGGCGAGGTCCAGTATCTGGTTGTCAGCCTTTTTAAGCGTCAAAACCGATTCCACCTTGCTGGAATGTTCCGTTTCATAGAAAACGTAGAGCCTGCCCCTCCCGTCTCCCAGCGGGATTCCCTTATCCAGGAAAGAATCCGAATCGGAAACCAGCTCATCCAGTTCCCTTATGAACTGTCTTGCCTCGAAGTTTATGTGATCGTTACCCTTCTTGAACTTGTCCAGTTCCTCCAGGGTGACCATGGGTATTATCACGTCGTTGTTCTCGAAGCTGTATATAGCAGTATGATCAAAGAGAATTACATTGGTATCGAGAATAAACTTTTTCTTCCTATCCATTTTTGCCTCCGTCATTTTCCCTTTCACCCCTTAAGCCTCAGTACCCCGCATCGAGGTCCACCACATTTTCAAGTTTTTTTCCTTCTATGAAGTTTATCACATTTTTTACAGCTTCGCTCGTATTTCTTACATGGCCCTCTACAGAAAATCCGGCAATATGAGGAGACATGACGACATTATCCAGCTCATGAAAGGGAAAGTTCGATGGATACACCACCTCGTCAAGGTCACCGTAATGCCTCGGATAGTTGTACCAGGTATCTATTGCGGCTCCGGCAAGAATACCTTCTTTCAATGCCCTGTAGAGTGCCTCTTCCTCTATGACTGCTCCCCTGGAGACATTTACGAGGTACCTTCCCTTCATATCCTTAAGAACAGCCCAGCCAAGCAGGCCCCTTGTCTCCCCGGTAAGGGGAAGCACCACCACTGTTACATCCGATTCCAGGCAGACCTTTCTTGTTTCCTCAGGTGGATACACCTTTTCTACAATTTCCGTTCCCGGCCAGTTTTTCACGGCAGGCCTGCGCTTAGTACCAATAACCCTCATTCCGAAGGCTCTCCCCAGCCGGGCTACCTCCAACCCTATCGAGCCGAGACCTAAAATTCCCAGCGCCTTTCCCCTCACCTCGACATTCATCAATTCACGTTTGTAACCCCGGAGCCACCTTCCTTCTTTAAGCAGCCTTTCCCTATGATTAAGTCGCTTAACCATGGATAGTATCAAGGCCCATGTGTACTCCGCAACGGCATGCCTGTTTTCGTGTGTATTAGAGAGCAGTATCTTTCGCCTCTTGAGGAGGTCAAAATTGATTCTTTCCACTCCGGCCCAGTAGAACTGAATAAGTTTCACTTTCTCTGCCAGTTCGAGGTGCTCCTCCCTCCAGTTTCCCCCGATTATGATGTCCGCATCCCTGATAGCACTTTCTATCTCGGCGCTTTTAGTGGCAAACACGATACTGATACTTCTCTCAAGCCGGCGGAGTGGCTTAAGCGCCTCCCGCCAGATATCATCCTCTTCCGCCTTTATTAAGATTTTAATAGTTCCACCAACTCTTATATCTTCTGCCATGCAAACGATAATAATGAAATATTCCGAGACAATCAAAGGGAAGTTCGGTGTAAAGCCCAATAAAATTCCTAACCTCACAGAATTCCTACAAAAATTTTTTTAGTAAGAATTTACTTTTTCCATGCGTCTAAATGCTGGTTGAGGCATATGAATAATATGAGGGGAAGCCCCTGTTTTTTTAAGGGAACATTTTTACGGAAACATTAGATAAGGAAACAATAAGGAGTATTGCCGTGTGGCAAGAATCAATCTATAATGGGATTATTGGCAGAGAGAACGAACGCAGAATGGAGGATAAGAGGATTAAGGCTCACCTCGCCGCAGTGCAATGGTAGCATAAGAGACCTCCGAAGGATGTTAAAGAGGTCTCTCAGATTCGTTCTTTCGAAGAGGGGTGAGGGGTATACCGGAGGAATTCTTACCACGAAGAAAGATGAGATATCCTGCGATGAATGCTTCGAAGAGCTGAACTGCTTCGTGGAAATAGTCCTGCAGGGAAAGAACCCGGCAGGAACGATGCTACCGGTGCAGGATCACCTTGACAGGTGGAGGGATTGCAGGGAAGAGTATCAAACACTGCTCGAGGTACTCAAGAACATGGAGGCCTCCGGCAGACATTCCAACAGTAAGTAGAGCGTAGAGCACACGGCGAAACTCAAATGGGCATTTCAGGAAGTTCAGGAAGTTCAAGTTACTTTGAATCGATAAACTCCGTATTCGATTATATATTTTCATTCACCAACCTGGAAAAGAGTCCTAACTCCTTCAACAAGAGAACATACCGCCTTGACAGAATGAGAACTATCCTCGACGCCCTTGGGAAGCCCCAGGAGAAGCTTAAACTGATACATGTGGCGGGAAGCAAGGGCAAGGGCTCCACCTCCACCTTTCTCGCCCATGCACTTACAGAGCATGAAAGGCCTGCGGGGAGAAGGGTTGGCCTCTTTACCTCTCCCCATGTAAGCGATCCCCTGGAAAGAATTCAAACCCCGGGTTTCCCCGTAAACGAGGCGGCATTCTTTAAGGCGGCAGGCGCAATACGGGAGTTTGCAGAGAGTGTCGCATCGGGGAAAATACAGCTTAATGGGCATCCCGCACCGACAACTTTCGAGTTGCTGACCGCCCTTTCACTGAAATACTTCTACGAGGCCGGGTGCCGGTTGGCGGTAATAGAGACCGGCATAGGGGGAAGGCTCGATGCAACGAACATCATTTTACCGATGGCATCGGTAATTACGCCGATAGACCTCGAGCACACCGATATCCTCGGAAACACAATAGAGGCCATTGCCCAGGAAAAGGCCGGTATCGTAAAGGAACAGACTCCCCTCTTCTGCGGTTACCAGCCCGATGCCGCAGGCAGGGTAATCCTTGAAAGGGCAAGAAAGATGAATGCGCCAGTCCGGTTCCTCGCAAAGGAGCTTTCCTCGATAGAGATTCACAGCCTCGGTGCGGATGGAATGGGTTTCACCCTGAATTTCACCGATGCATCGCAGGCAAACTTCCGTACCAGGTTGGTTGGCCTTCACCAGGCAGAAAATGCAGCCCTGGCGTATCTCCTCCTGAAAAACCTCTTCCCTGAAATCCCTTTAAAAATAATCTACGGGGGCTTCGAGAAGACAAAACTTCCGGGCAGGTTTGAAATATTCACCGTAGAAGGCACCACACTGATACTCGACGCCGCCCACACCCCCCTCTCAGTCGGAAGGCTTCTCGAAACACTTTCAGCCTTCATTTCAGGCGGCTCTTCAAGTGAAAACCCCGATGCTCTTGCGGGCCGCCGCAACCTGAGTACCTTCATACCCAGGATGCCCGTCCTCATATTCGGCTCTGTAAAGGGAAAGAATCACAGGGCAATGGCAGAGATACTTGGCCCCCACTTCGAGAGGATAATTATTTCAAAACCGGGCTCATTCAAGGAAAGCGACCCGAAGGAGGTCTGCGAAGCCTTTGAAAGAATCAACGAAAATTCTATACTCATCGAGGATCCTCTCAGAGCCCTGACTGTCGCTCTTGAAAGCGCAGCGAAGAGTGAGGGTAACAGTCCGATTCTCGTTACGGGGTCATTCTACATGGTAGCAGAAATAAGAAGGATCATACTGGAAATCGCGGGGGGAAAGATTTCACATTGAGGTTGTTCCATCTGTTAAGTGCAGTAGTATTGCTCGTCTCACACTCGATCTTTCTTGCAAGTGGGCTCTATATAACCAAGAGAAAGCTCAAGCCGAGGTTCATAGACTGGGCAAGCAGGTTCCTCTCCCAGATAGGGCTTGCCGCGGTGCTTATCTCCGGTATCTTTCTCCTTGCCTCGAAGCCCCTTTCCTTCTTCCCCCATATATTCACGGGCATCCTGCCCCTGGTATCCATCCCAACGATTTTCTTTATAAGGATTGCCATTAAAAAGAGGAAGAGCCTTCCCTGGCTCCTTCCCGTTACTAATCTCATTCTCATATCAGCAGCCTTTCTTACAGGCCTCCTCTACATTCTGTGACTACCGTGGAATAATGATACGCCCCGGAGCGCCATTGTCACGCTTTTCGGTATGACACTTTGCACAGTTTCCCGCGGACTGGGGGGATCCCATTTCCATTACCTTTCCCTTGTACTCCACCTTGGCAGTTAAGGGCAATACTACGGTCTCTTTTGTAAAAAAGTTACCCGCATCATTCGTTGATAGTTCAAGAACCTTGTTATTTTCATCGGTTATTACAACCTTTGCACCGCTTACACCAACAATAACAAAACTGTTGACTCATTGGAAAGGTTTCATTATATTTTGTTTTTATTAAATTAACTTAACTAATTAGAATGCTTAAACAATATGAGCGATATTGATAAAACGGCGGACATTCTTCACAAATGGGTGGAAACTTTCATACATCAGTCCTTCAGCGATTTCCTCTGCTACGGCAAGAGACACGATCTTTCCATGTCACAGATCAGTGTGCTCTTTCAACTTGGGCATTTCAAGGTAAGTACCGTTTCCCAGATTGCGGATAACCTCGGAATCACATCGGCTGCGGTAAGCCAGATGCTGGACAGCCTTGTAAGGCAGGGGCTCGTAACACGCAGGGAAGACCCGGGAGACAGGAGGATGAAAAAGATAGAACTCTCTGCAAAGGGAAGAGAGATGATCGAGGAGATCATGAGGGCAAAGAAGCATTGGTTCAAAACCCTTTCTGAACGCATGAATCCGGCAGAGAGAAGTATCGTCAGGGAGGGATTAAAAATCCTCATAGAAAAAGCCGAAAAAGTGGAACTCAGATCTCAGCAAAAAGAAAATGATCACGGGGAGGAATCAACCAGAAGATGAAACACACCATCAAATACCTGAAACCCTTTCTGATCCCGCTATCCATTGCCATTGTACTGCTCTTTATACAGGCATATACCAACCTCGCCCTTCCCGACTACATGTCCGATATCGTAAATGTCGGAATACAGCAGGGGGGTATCGACAGTGCCGTTCCGGATGCCGTAAGTGAAAGCAGGATGGAAAAGCTTACAATATTCATGGACGAGAACGAGGCCAAAGAGGTGCTGGATGCCTACAGCCTGATAAAGCCTGATTCACCTGAAAGCACAAAGTACATAAACCGATTCCAGCTCTTAAAGAGTAAAGCCATCTACATAAGGAAAGATATCGACAAGAAGGAACTACAAAAGCTCAATCCTGTTATGGCAAGGGCCTGGATTGTCGTCAGTGCTATAGAAAAGGCTAAAACCAACCCCGAGATGCTAAAGATGTTCATGGGATCCGGCAAAGGCGCCAGTGGTAACACAGGCCGTGGTGGTACAACCCTAGGAGCCTCACCTTTCGACATTTCAAAGCTTCCGCCGGGGACAGACCCCTTCCAGCTTTTAAAATCCATTCCAACCGAATACAGAGGCCAATTCCTGGCTGGTATCAGGGAGAAATTGGCCTCTCTCGATGGGAAGATGCTCAACCAGATGGCGGCAGAGCCAGTTAAAGAGGAGTATGTGGCATTGGGACAGGATATAGCCAAACTTCAGATGAACTACATGCTTCATATTGGCCTTATAATGCTCATATTCACCATAATCTCTGCAATGGCCGCCATATCAACGAGATACATCTCTTCCAAAATAGGAGCCGGTTTTGCACGGGATCTCCGCAGGGCGGTCTTCAAACGTGTTGAGGATTTCGGTATTCTGGAGTTCGACAAGTTCTCAACTGCCTCCCTTATAACCCGGACCACCAACGATATCATGCAGATACAGATGGTCACAATAATGCTCGTCAACATGGTATTCTATGCCCCCATCATTGGCATAGGTGGAATTGTAAGGGCAATCCAGAAAAGCACCTCTATGTGGTGGATTATTGCACTGGCAGTTACAGTGCTCATTGCAATCATTTTTACCGTGTACAGGTTCAGCGTACCTAAATTTACCCTCCTGCAGAGACTCATGGACAGGCTCAACCTCGTAAGTCGTGAGGCCCTCTCCGGTATGATGGTGATAAGGGCTTTCAACAGGCAGCAGTACGAGGAAAAAAGGTTCGACGATGTAAACAGAGACCTTACAGGCACGATGCTTTTTATAAACAGGGTAATGGCAACCATGATGCCCGTAATGATATTCATATTCAACGGCCTCTCCATACTGATAATCTGGGTAGGCGCAAAACAGATATCGGAGTCTTCCATGCAGGTTGGAGACATGATGGCATTCATGCAGTATGCCATGCAAATTGTCTTTGCCTTTCTCATGCTATCCATGATGTTCATAATGCTTCCACGGGCTGCAGTTTCCATAAAACGTGTAAACGAAGTACTCGAAACTGAGCCTCTCATTAAGAATCCAACCTTACCGGAACCCCTGGATAATGACTTTGATGCCTCGATAGAATTCAGAAACGTTTCTTTCCGTTACCCCAAGGCTGAGGATGATGTTCTCAGCAATATAAGCTTCAGGGCGGAAGCGGGGAAAACCACTGCATTTATCGGAACAACCGGTTCCGGTAAGAGCACCCTGGTACATCTTATCCTCAGGTTCATCGAGCCGACGAAAGGAACGGTATATGTAGGGGGCCATGATGTTAGAAAGGTGGATCAGAAAAAGCTCAGGGAAAAAATTGGATACGTGCCGCAGAAGGCATGGCTCTTTCAGGGAACCATAGAGAGCAACCTCCGCTATGCCAATGAGAATGCCGGAAAGGAGGTGCTGGAAGAGGCAGCGGAGATTTCGCAGTCCCAAGAATTCATAAGGACCTTTCCCGATGGTATGAAAGCTGAAATATCACAGGGGGGAACGAATGTTTCCGGCGGGCAGAAACAGAGGCTATCCATTGCAAGGGCTCTTGTAAAGCAGCCTCCGATTTACATCTTCGATGAGAGCTTTTCATCATTGGACTTCAAAACCGCTTCGAACCTCATGAAGGCACTCAAGGCTAAAACCGGTTCGAGCACCGTACTCATAGTGACCCAGAGGGTTGCCGCTGTAAAGAATGCAGACAGAATAATTGTTCTGGATGAAGGTAGAATAGCCGGAAGCGGGACCCACAGGGAACTCATGGAAAAGTGCCATACGTACCGTGAGATTGCCATATCACAGCTATCAGAGGAGGAACTTGTATGAGTGACAAGAAATCCTACGAAGGCACATCGAACACTTCGGGAAAGCCTGCATTTGGACCGGGTTCGGGAAGGAGGGGCTTCTTCGGTGGCAGGCACATGGGCATGGGGACCGGTGAAAAGGCCAGGGATTTCAAGGGCACGATGAAGAGACTTATCCGCTACCTCGGTGCATACAAGCTTGCAATTGTTATAATTCTTGTAGTTGCCGCAGGTGCAACGGCCTTCAGGATACTGGGCCCCAAGATACTTGGCAAGGCAACTACCAGGCTTTTCGAAGGTGTCATAGCAAAGATAAGCGGAAGGGGTAACATCGATTTTCAATATATAGGGCATATCCTTCTCATAGTTCTCGGACTGTACCTTTTTTCTACACTTCTTGCATATATCCAGGGCTGGATAATGGCGGGAATCTCGGTGAAGATCACCTATCGTCTAAGAAGGGATATAGCCGAGAAGATAAACAGGATGCCATTGAAGTACTTCGACGGAACCAACCACGGCGAGGTGCTTTCACGTATAACCAACGATGTTGATACGATAAACAGAACCCTTAGCCAGAGCTTATCTCAGATAGTCACTTCGGTGATAAGCGTTATAGGTATCCTCATAATGATGCTTACAATAAGCTGGAAGATGACCCTCGTGGCTCTTGCAATCATTCCTCTCTCCACCATACTGGTCGGAGTAATCATAAAGTACTCGCAAAAATACTTCAGGCAGCAGCAGGACTACATAGGCCATGTAAACGGACATGTAGAGGAGATGTACAGCGGGCATATCGTTATGAAGGCTTTCAATGGTGAAGATAAGAGTATGGAAAAATTCAACAGGCTCAACGACACCCTTTACCAGTCTGCATGGAAGGCCCGTTTTATCTCCGGCATGATGCAGCCTCTCATGCTGGTCGTGAGCAACCTGGGTTATGTGGCGGTAAGTATCTTAGGCGGCTGGCTTGCAGTAAAAAAGGTCATAACCGTCGGCGATATACAGGCCTTTATCCAGTATGTACGAAACTTTACTCAGCCACTTGCACAGCTTGCAAACATCAGCAATGTGCTTCAGCAGACTGCAGCGGCTGCGGAACGTATCTTCGAATTCCTCTCGGAGGAGGAAGAGGTACCTGAAACGAAGAATCCTGTAAAGCTCAAAGAGGTAAAAGGCAGGGTTGAGTTCAGGAATGTCCACTTTGGTTACACCCCTGACAAGATAGTGATAAAGGATTTTTCCGCCGTAGCAGAGGCAGGCCACAAGATAGCAATAGTCGGCCCTACGGGGGCAGGCAAAACAACTATGGTAAAGCTTCTCATGCGGTACTACGATGTAACGAGTGGGCAGATTCTAATAGACGGGTATAATATAAAAGAATTCTCAAGGAAAGACTTAAGAAGCCTCTTCGGAATGGTTCTGCAGGATACCTGGCTCTTCAACGGCACGATAATGGAAAACATCCGTTACGGCAGGCTCGATGCTACCGATGAAGAGGTAATAGAGGCTGCAAAGATTGCCCATGCTGATCACTTTATAAGAACCTTTACCAATGGCTACAACATGGTGATAAACGAGGAAGCCAGCAACATCTCTGCGGGACAGAAGCAGCTGATAACGATTGCCCGGGCTATTCTTGCCAATCCTCCCATGTTGATACTGGACGAAGCAACGAGCTCCGTCGATACGCTTACAGAAATTCTAATTCAGAAGGCAATGGACAACTTGATGGAGGGCAGAACGAGCTTCGTCATAGCCCATAGGCTTTCAACGGTTCGGGATGCTGACCTGATTCTCGTAATGAGTGACGGCAATATCGTCGAGCAGGGAACACATGAGGAACTATTGAAGGCCAATGGTTTCTATGCTGATATCTACTACAGCCAGTTCGACTACGAAGAAGCAGTGTAGAACGGTTCAGGCTACATCATATCAAATAATTGTATAAATTTAAAGGAACTGAACTTGTTTGAGATGAAATCAACAGGTCAGATGCAATACGAAGTTGGTATCAGCTTCATCGAGATGTTTCAGGGCTTCTTTCGTTTTTTCTATTATAAGATTAACTCCAAGCTCTTTCGCCTTTTCGAATACCTCGTCCGTTACGGGAAGGCTTCCGTAAATACCCGTTCCTATGACAAGTGTGCCGCAGTCCCAGGGGATATTCTCATGTACGGTAAGAGGGGTATGACCATACCTCGCCTTCATCATGCGGGATACCGATTTTTTACGGGGTTCTATCTTCCCCTCTCTGATAACGATATCCTCGGTGTAAAGCTTTCCGTCGATTATCAATTCTCCAAAGGAAATCCCATCTACCTTCATTTCTTTTTCCTGTACCAGTTCACTACCTCGAGAAGCAAATCCGGTTTATCGGTAATTATACCATCAACTCCCCAGGATATCAGCCTTATCATGGCTTCCCTGCTGTCCACTGTCCATACAACCATCTTCAAACCGAGCGAATGGGCCTCTGCAACATCGTCCTTCCTGATATCCCTGTAGTAGGGTGAGATAACATCTCCACCGAAAGCTTTTACCAGCCTGGAAACATGGCCTCTGTAGTCATCGTAATCGAGACCTGCAAGCCACGGTGAAGGACCCGGCAAACCGGGCTGCAGGTTATAGGGCTTACCACCAATGTGAAATGAACTTACCATAAGGCAGCCAAGCGGAATCTTCGGAGCGTATTTTCTGACAAGTGCAAGGCTGTTCCAGTCGAAAGATTGAATCATTACCCGCCCTTCCATACCATACTTCTCTATAACATCGATGACGAGCCTTACGAACTCGTCCCTTGGTATGGTGTACCCGGGAAAGGGAGGATATGTCTTTATCTCTATGTTGAAGCGGATATTATCCGCATGCATTTCCTCTGTAAGCTCGAAAACCTCTGCAAGTGAAGGTATTCTTTCCCCTGGGACCGGCTTTTGCTCCCTGTGCTTGTAATAGTAGCTGGAAGCAGGATTCAACTGGCCGACATCATATTTCTCCAATTCCTCAAAGGTGAGATCCTTTATGAAGATGTTCCTATATCTGTCTATGAATTTCCCCATTTCATCCCTGGTAATTGCATAGTTCAATTTGGGATTGTGGCTCACCACAACTACCCTGTCTCTTGTCACTGCCGTATCCAACTCCAGTGTCGTTACTCCGAGTCCTATTGCATACCTGAATGCTGCAAGCGTGTTCTCCGGTCTCCTGTCACGTCCCCCCCTGTGAGCCTCGATGTCAAAACTTGCAAGTTGTGAAGATTCTGAAAGTAGCGGAGAAAGAAGAACCCCGAGAAAAACTAATAGAGGAAGGTAAATAATTTTTTTCATAGACGAAGACAATACTACAGCGATGGAAGCTTTTTATCAACCTCCTACTTTGCGGTCTCCAGCCTGCACCATGCATACAAAGAATCGTAAAGCTCGAATTGTAGCTCCAGGTTCACCTGGTCGTCCGGGAAACGAAGGCTGTATCCGACGGCAATAGCCTCCAGCCCCGGAGCAATCGGGTCTGCGTTCCTGTCCGCCTTGACATCGGCACTGTGTACTATTTCCGCCATACGGGAAAGAGCCCTGTCTGTAAGTCCATAGTGCTCTTTTATCGTTTCGAAGGAACACTTCCCCTCATGATGGCCCAATTCCACATCGGGAGCATCGAAGGGGATAGCTCCCATCTCTTCTGCAACCTTCTTCACCCGGCTCTTCGGAACGAAGATGAATTCCGCATCCGAATCGATAAACCTCCTGATAAGCCACGGACATGCCACTCTATCCACATGTACATGCGAACGGGTTACCCACTTCATACTTTCCTCCTTGAAACATGTTTATTTTCTTATGCCTTTTTCCGGCATGGATTTCAGATCTTTCCCGAAAAGAGCAAAGTAGATCGTACCAAAAAGCCCAAAACCGAAGGCTGTAAGAAAATTGGCCTTGGGAGATGCAAAGGATTCTATCCACGGCAGAAGCCTCTGGCCGAATCCAAACAAGCCGAAAAGCCTTGCAGAAGAGGTGGCACTCCATAGAAATGCACCACCAAAAGCTGCAAAGGATACAATGATGTCCCTGATAAGATAGTAAATTCCGAAGGTGCTTGCCTTCTGGCCCTCCGGCGCCAGATCCATAATAAGTGCCTTCCGGGTGGGTTCACCGAACTCCTTCATGCCGCGTACTACGAATGCTATTACCATGATCCAGAAGGTACGTGAGAAAAGAAGGATAAGCGGAAAGAGAGTGAAAAAACCAAATGTAATGACAACAAATGGTTTCTTTGTGTTTTTATCTGCCAGGTATGCAATAGGTATGTAGATAACCATGGCCGTGGCCATTTCGATGGTAGTAAGAACTCCGAATTGGAGGGGAGTTATTCCGTTTATGTTTACACACCATAGAACGACGAAAGCGTAGGGAATCTGTTCACAGAAACGGACAAGAATATCGGATACGAGGAGGTTGCGAAGCGCGGGAGATATCAATTTGAATCCCCTTACAGCTTTGACTTTCTCACTGTCCTGTCCCTTTTTCTCCTCTTCTATCATCAACTGTTGCATAACGAGTGAGACACCGCCAAGAATGAATGCAATGACAAAGGCAAGACGAACCCCTGTTTTTGTCCCGAAGATACCTATCAGCAAACCACCGAGTATTGGACCCAGAGCCATGGGTATCCTTCGAACGAGTGAGTGCATGGAAACACCCATTGTGCGCTTGTTCTTCGGAAGAACCCTGGAAATCATGTCCATCGTTGCAGGGAGTGAAATGGCAGTCCACGAAAGAAAGAAAATCACCCCGATAATCACGGCCTGCCAGTAGGGAAAGATGATAACAATGATATAGCCCACCATGGCTATAAGATTGAACAGAACCAAAGCCCTCTTGTAACCAAGCCTGTCACTTGCATAACCCCCCGGAAATAAATAGAGGGCACTCAAAAGGTTGTCCATGCCATTAAGAAGGCCCACGGAAATCGCACCGCCACCGAGCGCTACCAGGTAGAGGGGGAGAAAACGCTCTGCCATTTTCTCTCCCAGGCCAACGAGTATTACCATTGAAAGGAGGACTATCATATTCTTTTTAAGGCCAAGAAAAGCTGCAAGTGCCCTATGCCATTTCATTGCATCTACATTATATATATTACAGAAGCTGCTTCAACGCAACGATACAACAGATTTACATTATCAAGATATCATTATACTATTGTATCCGGTAATACTTTATACTACCGATACGAAATGTTTAAAAAGTTATTAATGATTTTTACAGAACCGGATGCCTCTATTACCGATGAAGTACTGAAGAAAAAATCGAGGCTCCTCTCTATCTTCCTCATTGTCATGTTACTTTTAATTACCCTGGTATGGATTTACAGGTTACAGAGAATGTCATTCGTGGCAACTATCAATATATTTCTTGGTTTTCTTCTGTTCCTTACCGCGTACGGATTGAACAGGAAAGGAAGATACCTTCCCGCCGCAATGATATTTGTTCTCACCTGGCCCATTGCCCAATCTGTTTTCCTTCTCTTAAATTCCTATTCGAATCCCGAAGTTCGTCTCCTTGTACCGATACTGGGGGTATTCATGAGCGGGCTGTTCCTTGCTCCAAGGGAAATAATCATAGCAGCTTTCGTTTATATCCTTTCGGTCCTTTCAACCTCTATTGTACTGCTGGATACATTTTCTCAGCCTGTCAATTGCGAAAGATTACTCTTTTTATACTCCGTAAGCTTCACAATAGTTATAATAACCTCTTTTCATAACAGAAAAATCGAAGAGTTCAGAAACAGGCAGATAAAGAGAAAGGCTCACTTCTTAGAACTCGTTGCCAATGTAAGCAAGGCCATTGGCAGCTCCCTCGATACGAGCGAGGTACTTAAAACTACGGTCTCTGCCATAAGTTCGATACTCGGTTACTACAACAACAGTATATGGTTCGTAGAGGATGACTCGCTTATACTAAGGGCATATTCCTTTTCCAATCCAATAGATGCGGACAAGGAAATAGCCAAACTCGCAATGAGGCGTTTCCCAATAGAGGGAATCATAGGATGGGCCGTAAGGGATGGAGAGGTAAAAGTGATTCCTGACACGGAGAAGAATCCTTACTTCGTCAAGCATAAAGTGGAACTTGAAACGCGCTCTGAATGTGCCTTTCCAATAAGAATAAAGGGAAGGATAATTGCCGTCCTCGACGTGCAGAGCAATGAAAAGAATGCCTTTAAAGAGGAAGACGTACATATTCTATCGATCGTTGCAGACCAGATAGCAGTCGCCCTTCACAATGCACGCTTGTACGAGGAGGCGGCCAAGCAGTCCGAACGATTGTCGGCAATAAACAGGCTTGCCAGGGCAGTGAGCAGCACCCTTGAAACGGATGAACTATTGGACAGGACTTTCAAGATGATAAGAAAGTTGTTCTCCTTCGATTCTGCATATATAGCTCTGTTTGATCAAAAAAACGAGACGGTAGATTACAGGATTTTTACGGATCGAGGCAGAGATATCGGACCCTTTAAAACATCCTTAAAGAACGCATACCCCTCCACCAGGTATGTTATAAACAACAAGGTTTCTCTTACTGTGAATGATTTTCCCCGATATTTGAAGAGGGTGATTGAAAAAGAGTACCACGGAACCAACACGCCTCCCAATGCGATTCTCACTGTTCCGCTTAAGTCAAAGGAGAGGATAACGGGGGTTATTTCAGTTCAATCTTACGGGAATACCACATATACCGACGAGGATACCGAGTTTCTTCAGACCCTTGCAGACCAGGTTTCCGTTGCACTGGAGAATGCAAACCTATTCGAAGAACTTGGCCGAGAACTTGAAATGCGGAAGGAACTTCAGAATCAACTGGTTCAGGCTCAAAAAATGGAAGCAATAGGAACCCTGGCAGGCGGAATTGCACATGATTTCAACAATATACTTACCGCAATAATTGGTTACACTGATCTGCTTTTGAACGATGTAACGGACAAGAATCTGGTCTCCGAACTGCATGAAATAAAGAATGCAGCAAAACGGGCAGCCTCCCTGACCAGTCAGCTTCTGGCATTCGGAAGGAAACAGATGCTTACCGTGGAAACCCTGGACCTCAACACAGTGGTAAAGGGACTCGAAGGAATGTTGAGAAGACTGATAATGGAAAACATAGATCTCAAGGTGATAACGGACAAGGCCCCCTGCCTTGTAAAGTCAGACCAGAATCAACTCAACCAGATAATCATGAACCTTGTGGTCAATGCAAAAGATGCAATGCCCGAAGGAGGAAAACTCACCATCGAGACAAGGAGAGTTCACCTGGGAAAGGAATACACGGAGAAGCATGTCGATTTCAAGCCAGGAGACTATGTAATGCTAGCGGTAAGTGACAGTGGAATTGGAATGGATTCAGAGACAATCAAACATATATTCGAACCATTTTTTACCACCAAGGGAATGGGAAAAGGAACGGGTCTTGGCCTTTCAATGGTTTACGGCATAACCAAACAGACAGGCGGCGACATATTTGTGTACAGTGAACCGGGAAGAGGAACAACTTTCAAGATATACCTTCCCGCAGTGGAATCTATCGCCTCTACAAAGAAAGATGAAGATTCCAGGAGCAGCAAGTCACTTGTCGAAAAAATCAAGATCCTGCTGGTAGAAGACGAAGATTATGTAAGAAATGTTACCTCCAGAATTCTGAAAAATGCCGGCTATACCGTTGCAGAGACGGGAAGCACAGATGAAGCCGTAAGAATCTTTGAGGAAGGTAAGGGTACATTCGACCTTCTGATTACCGATGTCATAATGCCAGGCTCATTAAATGGCCCTAAACTGGCTGAATTGCTTAAAAAGATCCACTCTGAGTTTCGTGCGAAAAAGGATAAAGAGAAAGAAAAAGATCTCAGGGTATTGTATATTTCAGGTTATACCGAAAACTCAATCTCACACCAGCACATACTTGATTCTGGCATAGCTTTCTTGCAAAAACCATTTTCACCGGAAGAACTAATCGACAAGATAAACCAGATATTCAATTTTCGCGGAGGTTGATTCCGACCTTGATCCAGCTTTTACCGCCATTACTCGTCCTGAAAAGTGAATCTCTCTTCCTCCCACCGGTCACTGCCCAGCCCTCAGATTTTCCACTGAATTGAATACTCTTTACCGAATCAAGTTTCCCCAGCCGCCGCCAGCTTTTTCCTCCGTTTACGGTAAAATAGAAGTATTCATTCCACGACCATCCGATATCTTCATCTGCAAAATACACTATGCTTCCCGGGATATTGTAGTGTTTCCAACTTCTTCCCCCATCGGATGTCCAGTACAACGAGTTCTTCTCACCCTCTTTGCACTCGACAAGAACAAAACCCCTGTTGTGTGAAAAGACAAAGGGTGAGTAAGCAAAGCAGTTTACCTTGGAGCGGGACAGAACAATACCCTTCCAATCCACACCGCCGTTTTCCGTTACATCCACAATAGGCACGTCATAGGGGCTGACACCAATTGTTACCCATCCTGTTTCTTCATCGATAAAAAACATTCCGCTCTTTCCGTTTACATTCATCTGGGCAGTTGAACCGCCCGAGGGAAACATTATCTTCCAGGTTGCCCCACCGTTCAAGGTTCTGTAGAGTGTAACATACTGGTGACCCGCTGCAGCTCCTGTATCTACAAGCAGCCACCCTACCCGTTCATTCACGAATTGAAGGAAGATCGGAAAATAGTAATCTGCCAGATCCTGTTGGGGAAGAGCATCCGATACCTGCCATTTACTTCCGCCGTCGGTCGTATGGTAAACAATCGGAGCTCCCTTGGGAAACTCGGATTCTCCCTTATAATTCGCAATGGCAACCCAGGCATTGCTCTTATCGAGAAAGAATGTACGATAATCTCTTGAGGAGAGGGTACGGTACCTTTCGCTTCCTTTTTGAATAGGGGATACATAATACCAGTTTTTACCTCCGTCTGTCGTCCTGTATATTCCGGGTTCCCCGCTATTTTCCATGAATGCCCAACCATTTGTACTGTCAAGCATTTTGAATGCAAGTATCCTTAAGCTTTCTTCGGCATTTTCATCGGCAATAGAAGATAACAAGGGAAAAACCATCAGGAAAATCAAAATCAACGTTACTGAAACCTTTCTTACGATCATCTTTCTTACCGATGCTCCTCATATATGTTATATTTATATTATATCTCATTATTGATGATGACACAGAAAATAGTAACTGTGGTAAGGTGGAGGTGAAAATATGAGAGAAAAGACACTGTTAGATGGGAAACTTATCATAAAAACAGGCGACATAACAGAAATGGACACGGATGCCATTGTAAATGCCGCAAATTCCAGCCTGATGGGCGGAGGTGGAGTGGATGGGGCAATCCACAGAAGAGGAGGGGCGGCAATACTGGAGGAATGCAGGAAAATAAGAAAGGGAAAATATCCCGATGGTCTTCCCACCGGAGATGCAGTTGCAACTACAGGCGGCATGTTAAAGGCAAAATACGTAATACATACTGTCGGACCGGTCTGGCATGGCGGTAAAAGCAATGAGGAATCAAAACTTGCAAGTTGTTACAGGAGGAGCTTAGAAGAGGCGACAAAACTCGGGATAGAAACAATAGCTTTTCCGGCAATTTCTACGGGAATATACGGATATCCCAAAGAAAAAGCTGCCCTCGTTGCTTACCGGGCGGTAAAGGATTTTCTTACAAAGTCAAAGGAAGGCTCCTTGAAAAAGATATACTTTATATTCTACTCGCCAGGTGACTATGACATTTTCTTAAGTGCCCTGGAAGCTGCGGGGGAAATAGAAGAATAAGGGAAGAGCATTGTCACTCAACTGGAAGGAAATCAACGAGATTTTATCAGAGATTCCATTCGAGGGTTCACTGATAAGAAACATATATCAGCCATCCCATCATGAGCTGGTGCTTGAACTTTACAACAGGGGAAAAAATTTCAGGATCCTCATTTCACTGGAGACCGGTGTAACGAGGATTCACACCATTTCAAAAAAACCGAGGAACCCACAAAAGCCGCCACGATTCGTTCTTTTCCTCAGGGCACATGTAAAAAACGGCCGTATTTCCACGGTTTACCAGGTTGACAGTGAAAGAATAGTAAAGCTTGTGGTAAGACGGTACAACGAAACGACAATTCTGTGGATAAGACTATGGGGAGGTGCGGCAAACATTATCGCCACAGACGAGGAAGGGAACATTCTCGATGCCCATTACAGGAGGCCGAAAAGAGGAGAAATCTCAGGGGGCTACTACAACCCCGAAAAACAGCCATTGCCTGAAGTTGAAGGAAAATCAGACAGGTACAACGTCAGGGAATTACCCGGCGAGGGAAGCTTTAATGAAAGGGTTGAAAGCTACTACCGGGAGCTCAAAGAAAAGTCAGAAAGGGAAAAACTTGTCAGCTCCATCATTCAACTTATCAACACCAGGGAAAACAGGCTGCTTTCCACACTGGAAGAACTGGAAAGTAAAAAGAAGGATTATGAAAACTTTGAAAGATACAAAGAACTCGGTGATCTGATAATGGCCACACTTCACAGGATAAAAAAGGGGGAAAGCTGGATAGAGACTGAGGACTTTTTTAACGAGAACAGGCCCGTAACCATTCAACTCGATGAAAAGTTGAATCCCTCGGAGAATGCGGAAAAATACTACAAGAAATACAGAAAATTCAAGGCCGGATTAAAGCGCCTTGAAAATGAAATAAGCAATATCCGTGGAAACCTTAATGAATTGGGAAAGAAGAGGGCAATTGTCACCAAGAACAACACGGATATTTCCACTTTGAGAGAGATAAGAAGAGAATTTGAACGGAAATCGGTAAGAAAACAGGAAACCACGGAGAGGGGGCTCTCCTTTGTTTCCAAGGGTTTTACCATACGGGTAGGCAGAAATGCAAAGGAGAATGACGAATTGTTACGACGTTATGCCCATGGTAATGACTTCTGGTTTCACGCAAGGGATTACCCCGGTTCATATGTATTCGTCAGGTCGAAACCGGGAAAAAGCCTTCCGCTCGATACGATGCTCGATGCTTCCAATCTCGCGCTCTACTACAGCAAAAGGAAAAATTCCGGTGAAGGTGATGTGTACTACACACGAGTAAAATACTTGAGACGCATGAAAGACGGGAAAACCGGCCTCGTAATTCCGACAAAAGAGAAGAACCTGCATATAACTCTCGATATGGAAAGGATAAAGAGACTTAAAAGTTTTTTTTAACTTTCTTTGAAATCCGCTCTCCGACATACATAATTATATTTATGGGAGAAAAATTCGGTACACTCAATTCATATGACAGGAAAAACACCAAAATCAGACCCCCTATAGTGGATGGAATCTTTTATCCTGATAAGAAAGATAAGCTTGCAGAGGAGATAGATCTTCTCTTCAAGGAAACACTCAAGGAAACGAGGGGAAAGAAAAAAAATGATATTTTTGCTCTGGTGACTCCACATGCAGCTCTCGAGTACAGTGGTAGATTGACAGCAGTAGCCTACAATACCCTCTCAGAGAGGATGATCGAAACGGTCATTATCCTTGCCTCCATGCACAGGGACCCTATCAGAGGATTTGCCCTTCCAACGGCATCTTTCTTTGAGTTGCCCGGTTTCAGGATACCTGTGAACAGGGAATATATAGAAAAAATACTCTCTATTAGCAAATATGCCATCTATGATGATATTTCCCATTTCGAAGAGCATTCCATCGAGGTACAGCTCCCCTTCATTCATCATGTTCTCCCCAAAGTCGATATCGTACCCATCTTGATGGGAATGGCCGAGGAAAAGTTGATAATGGAGCTATCACGTGTGATTTTTTCCCTCGTGAAAGAGAATTTCAGTTCGATGCTGATAGTTGTCTCCTCCAATATGAGTTCATACCTTACGGGGAAGGACTGGAAAGGGGAAGAAGCCGAAATGCTTCGGCTTATCGGGGAGCAGGACTGGAAGGGAATGATAAACGGAATCCGACAGGGGAAAGTTACTGCATGCGGTGCAGGATGTATTGCCTCTCTATACGCCATGCAATCCTTGCCGGGAGGTGTGAAAATGGAAACCTCCATACTGGATAGAACCAATTCATACCTGGTCAACCATGATGAAAAGAAGGTGATAAGCTATGCAGCCGTTGCCATTACAGGTGCAATAGGATCTGAGTAGTGATTCCTTCTAGGATTTCAAAAAAAATATTCCTTGCTGCCAACTTAATGTCAACTTACTGTTAACTTGTTCCGAGTAAAGTGTTAATTTTAAGATGTAAGTTCAAAAAGGGGGAAGAAAATGGAATTTACCCTTAGTGACACGGAAAAACAGATTTTACTCGAAATGGCAAGAAAGGCCATTCTTGAACATCTAACGGGAGAGAAAGCAGAATATCCTGAACCGACAGAGACACTCAGACAAAAATGCGGGGCCTTTGTAACACTTCACGAGAATGGAAACCTACGCGGCTGTATCGGCTACGTGATACCGATCAAGCCGCTGTATCAAACGGTCAAAGAAGTAGCCGTATCCGCTGCATTTGAAGACCCCAGGTTTCCTCCCCTGCACCGGGATGAGTACGAAAAGATAGATATTGAAATATCTGCACTTTCACCCTTAAGACGCATAGATGATATCAATGAGATAAAGGTGGGAACACACGGAATAATGATAAGGAGAGGTTACTCGTCCGGACTTCTCCTTCCCCAGGTTGCAACGGAACAGGGATGGGACCTGGAAACCTTTCTTACACACACATGTTACAAGGCCGGTCTTCCCGGTAACTGCTGGAAGGACAGGCATACCAGTATAGAAGTATTCAGTGCCATTGTTTTCGGTGAAAAGGAATGAACAGAAATCTTCTGCCAATCACGTTGGATATGGAGGGTTCGACAAAACTCGCCATTCCTACAGGTATAAAGGGAAATGAATTTGCCATCACAAGGCTTCTCGCAATAAAGAACCAGCCCGGCTGGGTCGTCTCGAACGGAGAAGTAAAGGAATGGAAATTCCAGGGTTTCACCGAGAGAGACAATGCCGTATTCCTCTACGGTGAAAATTTTACTGGAATCACCCTGTACGAGATCCTGGAGACACTTCCGAAGGATGGTTTCTACAGGTTCAAACAACTGGTAAATTCCCTGTTTACCCTCAAGTCAAACGGAATTACCCCTTTCGAAATATACAGTGATGCAATAATTTTTAATGAAGAGGGTTCTGTACTCTTTCTTCCCCCGGTTCTGATGAAAAACATAAACGGAACACGCCCTCTCCCTTTCAAAATTGAAAGTTACGAGATACTGAACAACCCCGATTTGAAGGGGGAGAAGCGACTGTGCCATTCTCTGGCCATAATGCTCTACAGGATACTAACGGAACAGTTTCCCTTCCAAGGAAAATCGGAGGAAGAGATACACGACCAGATGAGGAACATGGATATCCTGCAACCCAACCTCATCGTCCCTGAACTCTCCGAGGAAGTCTCACAGTGGATTTACAGGAACCTTACCAATAAAAGCGAGGATTCCGCAGGTATCGACCTGAATGCATGGTATGAAAACATGAAGAAATGGAAGAGGGAAAACCTCTATAGAGAAATTACCATGGAAGAACGCCGGCAGATCCTTGAAAGTGCAGAAGAGAGAAGAAAAAAGGCAGAGAAAACTTACAGGCGAAGGGTTTTCTGGGAGAGGAACTGGAAGACTGTGCTTATCGTTTCTCTTATCGTAATCATTTCCGGAGCAGTACTTGGAAGTATCCTAAAGAATGTTTTTTCACCGAGAAAAACGAGAGGATTCTCACCCATACAGGTTGTGGAGGCTTTCTATGACAGCCTGAACAGGCTTGATACAATCACTCTGGAAGACTGTGTCATAGGTGATGCCGGGAAACAGGAAAAGAATGAGGTAACAAATCTATATGTCATATCCAGGGTGTCGATGGGTTACGAGGGGAAATCTCATATCATCCCCGCCCCCGCCTGGGAAAAGGCGGGAAGACCGGAATTGAAACCACCGAAGGCTGTTTACGGGGTATTGAACCTGAAGATACAGCGTATCTCTTCGGAACCAAAACCTGTTTTTCTTGCCACATACGAAAAGTGGCTGCCCCTGTCTAAGGAAGAAATCAAAGGAGAAGAGGGCAGAGAGGCCGGCAAGAATCAACCTGATAGGGGATACACGGGCTACAGGGTAAAAGACAGGCTCTTTCTGAAGAAGGACAGGAGCGACTGGGTAATTTTCAGGATTGAGAGGCTGGAATTCAAGCCCCTAGAGAAATGATTATTCTCTGCGCTCCTTTTGGAGCACTTCCTTAAGTGATGCTATCCTGTTCTTAAGAATATTGGCCTTCACAAATGTAAACACTGCCGCGGTAAACAAGACACCCCCGCTAACGGCAAGGGAACCGGAGACCATCTGAGGGCTTGTAAAAGTGAAAACACCGCTTACATAACCGGGGTTGAGCATACTCCACAGGCCTGCCCCTTCCAATATGAAACCCGCAGTTGTAAGAACGGCACCGGCTCCGATGTAAGCGCTTCTACTCCGCTCATACTTCTCTATGCTGGCGAGGATCTCCCTCCTTACGACATCGCTTCCGGTAGTTTTTGCCCCTTCTCTTTTTTCAACCCTCTCTTTGACCACACCCTTTTCCACGGGAGCCTTCTCCTCCTCGGACTTAAGACTCCTCTCCGATCTGAATCGATGAGTTTCCCAGTAGTCCAGGATATTTTTCGGGATAGGCTGAACCTTTACGGGCTCTTCCTCCGTCAAGGGGGCTATGCTCACCATTTCGTTGGCCCTTATTACAACCGGCTTTTTAACCTCTATGTTCGGAGCAACGGGAATAACCTCCACCTCTCCCTTGAAACAGTAAACGGATGTTTCCGGCTTTTCTTCCTTACCTTCCCGTGGTACAACAACGGTCATTCCGAAGTCAGTTCCCCTTACACCGGCCACCGCTTCATTTGACTTTATCCTGAAACTCTCGCTTCGAGTAAGTTTTCCAACCTTGGCCCTGACACTTCCGTAGAGCATTCTGAAACGAGTTTCACTTCCCGATTTTATGCTCTCCAGCCTGAAATCGGTATTCTCCGCAATCTTGATTATATGCCTCGATTCCAGGAGTTCCAGCTCTATAAATGTATTCTCATATGTAAGTACCGTGACACCCTCGGAAAGCTCAGTACCTATCGCATTGTAGGGGTCTACCTCCAGGTTCCTGCCAGATGAATCGAGGATATCGAAACTCTCCCCTTCCACATAGGTGATTTCTGCCACCGCACTGTTGGTATCACTGCCTGCAGAACCATTTCCGCCACCGGAGCTCCCTCCCGTACTTCCTCGGGAATTCCCGCCTGAATTACTCTGTGCGGGCAGAGAAATAAGGCAAATCAACGCTATTGCCACCGAAATCAAGATTTTCCTCTTCATAACCGACATTTTACGTCAGCATCGCACAATAATCAATAAATCAACTTGAAAAATAACAATGACATGTTATAATATTGGCATGAAAAGATATCTTGGCGATATATTAGTTCAGCAAGGTTTTATAAAACCTGAAAACCTACAGTATGCTTTGGACTACCAGATAAGAAAGCTCATAGGTTCCGACCTCGATACATTCAACGATCTCAGTTCGCTTCTCCATATTGCACGTGCAAGATACAACCTGAGGAAGGATTATCTTATTGGTAAGATTCTAAAAGAATTGAAACTGGCAAGTGAATCCACAATCGAAAAAGCCCTTAAGATACAGGAAGAGGTTGACAAACCGCTTCGAGGTTCAAGGCTCAGCATACTGAAAACCATAGTCGAAAGAATAAACAGCACCTACAACCTCGTAGACATACTAAATCAGATGATGATATTTGCCGCCCGGGTTGTTGGTGCCGAGTCGAGTTCCATTGTCATCTACGATCATGAAAAGGAAAAACTCGTTATAATCATTCCGAGCGGGCCAAAGGCCGAATTCGTGAAGGAACAGGAAATTCCCATAGACAAGGGTATCGTCGGCTGGGTGTACAGACATAACAAGCCATTGATAGTGAACGATGCGGCATCGGATCCCAGATTCTATGACGAGATGGACAGGATATCAGGTTACCAGACCAGGGAAATTCTATGTGTGCCCCTCTCCGTCAAAGGCAAATTGATAGGTGTCGTCGAAGTTATAAACAAAACCGGAAAGAAAGGTTTCAACAGGAACGACCAGGTGCTTCTTGAAATATTCGCAGCACAATCGGCCATTGCAATAGAAAACACCCGGCTTTACTATGAATTGAAAAACATCAAAAACGATTCAATCCTCGGGAAAAAAGATTCCGAAAGTTTGATGGAGAATCACGGAGAGCTTGTCATGGATACGCTGAGGCTGATCTCCCAGAGTTATGTGAGGGACCTGAAAGCAAGTCTTGTACCTATAAATGGCTACATAGAGCTCATCGAGGAAAGTACCGAAGATAGCAGGGTAAAGAAATACGGTTCTTTCATAAAACACGAGTTATACGAGCTAACCTCCAAGACAAATGATATTCTGAAATACTCATCCGGTTCCTTTCAACTTGCAAAGAGGAAGATCCCCTTTTCTGAAATCATAGAACAGTTCAAGAGCATTACATGGAGTGACAGCAGGTTGTCACAGGTTACCATAGATACTAATTTCAACAGGAAGCTCCATATCATAGCCGACCCGGACTTGATGGTAAGGGCACTGATATACCTTTTCAGGAACAGCCTCGATGCTATGCCCCGGGGAGGCATTTTTGGAATCGATGCATATCTTCACTATGCCGATGAAGTAGCTATAATAGTCTGGGATACCGGGCAGGGAGTAGATATTTCCCTGAAGGAGAGAATCTTCGAACCTTTCGCCACCTTTAAAAAGAAGTACGGTTCCGGCCTTGGGCTGACCATATGCAAGAAGATAATTGAATCACACGGGGGAAAGATAGAACTTCTGTCGGGAGAGGAGATTGCAGATATTTCCAAGAATATAAAGAGCTACAACGGAAAGAATCTCGAGCTCTTCTACACTATAAACGGCAGTAATGAACCTGAAGTCGGTGCTGCTTTTAAAATAACCCTTCCCATTTGATTTGATATTACTTACTATTTTCGCAGAATGATTGACAAGAAAAGAGCCCTCACATTCAACATCCTGGCCGTAACATGCTGGGCAATAGCACCTGCCATGATGCACTCGGTAAAGGACTACTTTTCTGTAAACTTTCAGAATATGTTCAGGTATCTCGTATCACTCGGTTTTCTCTGGCCCTATTTTTTCTTTTCACTTGGCAGGGAAAAATCTTTCGAATCCATACGAAAACTACTTGGCATGTTTCCCAGAATACTCGGAATAGCTTTAGTGAACTACTTTTTCCAGATTTCCTATACACTCGGCGTTTTCAAACTGCTGCCGGGCATATTTACCTTGATAATCCAGTCCCAGATAATGTTTTCCGTTTTTCTTGCAATGATTTTCTTTGCAGACGAAAGGAGAACCCTGAAAAATCCCGTTTTCATTACGGGCATGATTGCCGCCATAATCGGTGTGGTTCTTACAATAACGGGCGGAAGGGAACTGGGAAAGGTTGAGTTCAACATAGGGGTAATAGTCACACTTGTTAGTGCCGGTTGCTGGGCAATGGTCGGAGCACTCATCAAAAAGTGGTTGCCTTCTATCCCCCCTGCCCTCTCCGTCACCTCGGTTCTCACCGTTGTGACTCCACTGTTTTTTCTTACCTACATCCTGGCACAGGGAGGCCTTCACATACCGTCTGTCCCTCTATCCGGCTGGATACTCATGCTTCTCTCCGGCTTGATAGGAGTTGGTCTCGGCCAGTCATTCTACTACAGAGCGGTACCTGTTCTTGGGATCGCCCTCGCATCGAGCATAGGCCTACTCACCCCTTTCATAGCAAGCCTCGTATCATACATCGTGTTCGGTGAGAGAATGACTATTATTCAAATTCTCGGCGGATTTTTCTTGATATCAGGCTCCTACCTCGTAATCAGGATACGTTTCAGCCATATCTGATGTGACTGTTTCCTGGTTGTTTTCGTGTCATTTCCGTGTCATTCTCGTGTTCTTATCGGCCGAAGGAATCGATCTCTTCCCGTGTGGGCATCGAAGTTTGAGCTCCTTCACGTGTCACTGATATCGAAGCGGCCCTGGTAGCTCTATCCATGCATTCACTCAAGGCAAGACCCTCGGCCAGTGAGGCAGCGAAAACCCCGCAAAAACAGTCGCCTGCCCCTACCGTATCGATTGCATCAACGGTATATGATTCTTGCCGTATGATTTCTCTGTCATTTATCAGAAGAGAGCCCCTGCTACCAAGTGTTACTATTACATTCCCGACCCCCTTAGACAGTATCATCCCTGCAAGTTCCCTGATTTTTTCCTCCTCATCCTCTGCTTCAACCGGTGGATGGTGGTTTCCTAAAGCAACAAGTGCAGAAAGCTCCGTTTCGTTGCAGATGACAAAATCCGTTGATGACAACACCTCCTCTCTCACCCTGCCAGAAGGTGCCGGAGCGGTGTTCCAGACAACGATATAACCCTCCGATTTCGCCTGAACAATCAACCTCTCTGTTACTTCCTGCCTTATCTCATTTTGAAACAGAGCAACCGCCTTTTCCCCATCCACGCCTGTCTCTCCTGCGCCTGTCTCTCCTCTTCCCGTTGCATCTCCTCCCGTATTCCTTTCTATCAACCCGGATACATCTTCCGGTTTCAGCTCATGGTTGGCCCCCGAGGCAACGGCTATAAGATTTTCACCATTCCTGTCCACTATTATTTGTGCAATTCCCGAATGACTCCCCTTCTTTACGATTATTCCGTCGGTAGAAACCATATTTTCCCACAGGCTCTCAACCCTCTCACGCCCGTATGAATCATCTCCAACCGCCCCGAACATCGACACATTGGCACCGGCCTTTGCCGCTGCAACGGCCTGGTTGGCTCCCTTGCCGCCGGGAAAGCTCTTGAAGACCCCTCCCGTCACCGTTTCGCCGGCACCCGGCAATCTCTCTACATAGGTTACCAGGTCAGTGTTTATACTTCCTATTACGATTACTTCGCCCATCTGTCTTTCCGCCTTATAAATTGATACTTTACCAGACAGATTCTATATTATGTCCTGGCCTACCCCCTGTCAACTCTCTGTACCTGCGCTTAATCTCTGTGTTTAACCCCGTGATACATGAATCACCGGAATTGGGGCAACTTTTCAATCTGGGGTCTATCTGATAGTATATTCCGGAGACCATATCCCGTGTTTAAAGGAGGCACCTATGACCGGCAAAGAAAGGGTCAGGATGGCAATGAATCACGAGGAGGCAGACAGAGTTCCCGTATTCTGCCAGCTTTCCCTTGGCCATTACATGATTAACACCCCCTTCGAACCATACAAGATATGGTTTTCACCGAAGGTCTTCGGTGATTCACTCAAGATGCTGGCGGAGAGGTACCACTTCGATGGTATCCTTGTGAATCTGCCCGGTAGGCAACCGGACTGGGAAGAGCATATAGTGAAGAAAGAGAGGAAGGGGATAGAGACATATATCTACTGGGACGATGGCTCGTACAGTGTATGCCCCGACAACGACAATGTACATCACTTTTCTTCTCAGCCACGGCCTTCATTTCAGGAAGTCGATCCGGAAGAGCTCTTCTACGTAGAACCACATGACATCACCGGTGTAAACCATCCGTACTACTACGGGTTCAGTAAGAATCACGGCCCGCACAACAGGGATTTCTTCCCCGACTACTTGATGGATACCCTTAAGTACGTCATCGAGATTGCAGGAGATTACTACCATATATCGGCCGAGATCTTTTCTCCCTTCACTCAGCTCATGGAGCTGTTTGACTATTCCAATGCCCTAATGGCCCTGATGGATGACCCTGAAAAGTGCGAGAGAATACTTGAAAACCTTGCTGAAGGTGCCTCCGAACTTGCACTGCTCGAAGCATCGGTATCTCCCGATGCAATACTCGTATCCTCTGCATTTGCCGGAGGGGGATTCATCTCGCGTGATTTCTACACCCGATTCGTACTTCCCTATGAAAAGTACATAGTGGACAGGGTTCATGCAGAAACCGAGCTTCCCATTTATGTACATACATGCGGAGCAATAGGAGACAGGATAGACCTCATGGTGAAAGCCGGCTGGGACGGTATAGACACGATGGACCCTCCGCCCATTGGTAACACCGAGATAAAAGATGTAAAACGTGATTTCGGGGAGAAGTTGTTCCTGAAGGGAAACCTCGATCCCGTCAATGTCCTTCTCAAAGGTACCGAGAGGGATGTATACGATAAAGCCGTATCCCTTATAGAGGATGCGGGAAGAGGGGGAGGCTATATTCTATCCACAGCATGCTCCGTTGCGCCGCAGGCACCTCCTGAAAACATAGCCCAACTGTACAGGGCTAGCCTGGACAACCCTTACTAGTATGGCCGACCCTTAAATTGAGCCAGGCCTTTGACCCGTTGCTTGTTGCCCTATTGAGCTTGCAGAACCTCGATGTAGTAGGGATCACTCAAGACCGAGCTACCTTTAAATCCATTCGAATCCACGGGAGTTACCTCTACCTTAAAGTAGATACCCTGGTCATTGGCCATGTCCAGTGTATATGTACTGCCCGTTTCTCCCGCCATTTCGGAATAGCTTCCGTTTAGCGTAGCACTCCTTAACCACCTGAAAGAGGTAGTGCCTTCCGCATCTCCGTCAGCATCGCTGTAATGATAGTTGGCAATCAGGTCATCTACCTTTCCGGTGATACCGGTTTTGAAGGTGATTTGCGAGGATGTGGCAGAGTTTTCAATCCAGCTCGTACCGCCCTCAGTTTCAGGCGGGTATTGAAAAGTATCCGCATCAGCGCTGCTCATCGGCCCCAAGTACGCAATAGAACCATAAGCAATTTTATTAGTCGTATCATACCAAGGGTAATCTGTATTAAAGCTGCTGTCTATCCCCCAGAAATCACCATCCGGCTGAAAGAAGTAGATGTAATATGCAGGCGAACCGCTTTTAATGTATGTAGGTCGTGAATTGAAGGTGCTGTCTTTTACATAGAAGCCTTCGATCTCCGGATAGTCCGTTGCCCCGCTTACATCTATGCCAAACTGTGCTGAAGGAGAACTGTTTCCCTCGCCTTTAAGATATACAGTTATTTTTCTCTTCGAATCGGTAGTAAAACCGATAACGAGACTTGCAGGCTTGATTCCGCTGCTTGAGGGATTAAAGGTGAGAGAAAATGTGGTTGGCTGTCCGGGTTCCATGCTGAAAGGGAAAACCAGCCCACTGGCTATCGTATAACTGAGGTTGTCATCAACAGTCATGGAATCCACAATTATCGGTGTATCACCGTCATTCCGCAACCTCCCCTGGAGGGTAATCCCCTGGCCATCTACTTCTGCCAGACCGAAATCCAATGTATTGCTTGAAGCATCGAAAACGGTACTATCGAATGACACCGAAAGAGAAAAATTCGGGATAATACCTGTAGGACATGCAACAAAGAATAAAACGACAAGAATCGAAAGGGCAAAGAGAATTTTTTTCATATAAAACTCCTGAAAAACTCATGACTTTCTAAAACCTAAGATAATAATACACCTGCACTTCTGAATTGTCCATTTTATTTATCAAAGTAGTAAGATTGGCTCACCATTTACAACACCGGGAGTATTCTATACAATTACCCCTATGACCAAGATTATCAGGGATATTGCAGTAATTGGGGCAGGCGGTGTTGGCGGTTTCTTTGCAGGACTCATTCTAAAGAGCGGTAAATACCGCCTATCCCTCGTGGCAAGGGGAAAACACCTGGAAGCGATAAGAAAGAATGGCCTTACCCTCAAGAGAAACAACGGCAGCGTGATAAAAGGCAGCCCCTTCATTGCTACAGATGATTTCAGAAAACTTCCTGCTCCTGACCTGGCAATCATAGCAGTGAAGGGTTATGACCTCGATTCCGTTTCACAGAAATTGGCTGAAATCACAGAGAAGGATACAGTAATGCTTCCACTCCTTAACGGGGTGGATATATACGAGAGGATGAGAAAGAGAATAAATAACGGAATCATACTTCCTGCATGCGTCTATATAAGTTCGCATATCGTGGCACCGGGACTCATCGAGCATATCGGTGGCAAAGGCTTGATAATACTGGGCAAAGACCCCAAATATCCGGATTTCGATGAAACTCCGATATTGAATGTATTAGAGAATTCAGGAATAGAATATCAGTGGCAGGAAGATCCTTTCCCTGCAATCTGGACGAAGTATGTCTTTATCGCATCCTTTGCCCTCGTTTCCGCCTATTCAGGAAAAACCCTCGGTGAAATAAGGAAAAACAGTGTTCTAAACGATACGGCCAGGAGAATTGCAGGGGAGATTGTTTCCCTGGCTAATGCCAGAAGAATAAGGCTCCCACAAAACATCGTAGAAGAAAGCTTAAAGAAGGCCGATTCTTTTCCTCCGGAGACAAAGACATCATACCAGAGAGACCTGGAAATCCCTGGAAAACCAAACGAAGGCGATATATTCGGGGGAACGATAATCAGAATGGGCAGGGAACTGGGCATTCCAACTCCTGTTACGGAGAGTGTATATAAAGATATAAAGAAAAAAGATGGATAGGGGTATTGTCAAAGAATCTTTTTTTTAGTAATTTATATCACCTAAAAATCCTTTAAAAGGCAGGAAAAAGATGTCCCGTAGATGTGAAATTTGTGGTAAATCGACTGTAACAGGAAACAATGTCAGTCATGCTCATAACAAGACGAGAAGAACTTGGAAGCCGAACCTGGTAAAGGTCCGTACGATGGTTGGAAACAAGAGAAAGACTATCAAAGTCTGCACAAGCTGCCTGAGAAGCGGAAAGGTCGTAAAAGTCTAAAGGCCATACCGCTTTGCAAAAGCCGGATTGGCCTCTGCCAATTCTACCACCAGCCTTTCAATCTGAGCTTCTGAATCAGTTCTTCTATCCCGAACAAGAATTTCCTTGAAGACAGATATATCCCCAGAGATATATGCATCCAGTGCCCATTCCATTCTGAGCCATCTGGGGAAGAGGTACATCTTTACGATTTTCTCGGGTATTTGCGGATCTATAACTTCGGGAAGCACCCCATTTCCATCTACAGTTACGGGAACCTCGACATACACATTCTCGGGAAAATCCGGTATTATCCTCTCTTTCCTGGAATTGTCGTAGTTTGGAATATTCAAGACAAGCCTTGTTTTTTTATTGTTAACAAGAGCATCGATGTACTGTACATGTTGTTCCCCGCTCATTTCCTCAGGTGGGAACTCCTTTAACAGATCGGCTGACTCATCACCTGCAAGCTTAAAGGTCCTCTCTGTGCTTTCCCGAAGCCTTTCCTGGTACCACTGCCAGCCCTCCTTGGTATCCACGCCGCCCCATGGATGGCCGAACCACCTTCTCTTCGTTGCGGGATCATAGTTGTACTTCCAGCTTCCGTTTCTCACGGAATCACCTATAGGCATCCTGCCGTAGAACTTGTACATATCTATGGCTCCCGGACTGAGCTGCAAATCGAAGGGGTCCTTGGCCTGCCAGTTCTCTATCTCTCTCTCGATCCACCTATCCAGCCTTCCATAGAGATTCTCCTTTCCCTTTCTGAACCTTGTGAGCCAGATATTATGATTGAACCCGGCAACCTGCCAGTCCACGTCCTCCAGCTCTACTCCTACCGCCTCTGCAACCAGCCTGACATCGTGGTGGCCATGGCAGAAACCTGTTACCTTGATCCCGGACATCCTTGAAATGAGATTTGTCCCCTCAAAGACGGGATTCGCTGCAAGCAGAAGCTCAGCCTTCGGGACGACCTTTTCCATCTTTCTCGCTATTTCGAGGAAGTAATCGAACTGCCTCGTATTTGTCAGAGTAAAGTAATCCGATACGAAATTAAACTCCGTGGCATCGATTCCCCTGTAGTATCCGTTTCTCTCCCCTACTTCCCTCATAATCGCCTGTTCGGCATGTCCCCCTACAAGAGCAGTATTTATGACAAAATCAGAACCCTCTATCGCCCTTTCCAGATCATCTGTTTTTTCGAAGTGTAATTTGCTACCCAGGGCTTTTGCATACCTTGTTGCAAGATTGTAAACGGCGTCAAGTCTTTCTCTGTCGATATCCATCAACGTAACATGGCTACCATGGAACTCCTTCGTTCTGCAGAGGTCACCAACCAACCTGATAGAGAAAATCGCACTTCCTGCACCAATAATACTTATCTTGATATCTGCCATCTGCTACCTCCGATGTGAGATACTTATCACAAATTTGCAAAATAAAATCAATACTTTTTCTTTTAATTTTTCTTGACTCCATGACAAACTTATAATACTATATGAACATATATTCATATATAGGATTGTAGAGAGATGAAAAACAATAATAACTGCAACGGGAATTTCCTCCATGAAGAAAAAGCAAACAGGGTTCTTTCTTCCATTCCGGGAGACGAGTTTCTCTACCAACTTGCCGACTTCTTCCGCATTCTCGGCGACTCGACAAGGGTAAAAATTATAAAGGCCCTTGCAATATCCGAGATGTGTGTTTACGACCTATCGAAGCTCCTTAATGTAAGCCAGTCTGCAATGTCACACCAGCTTAGGGTTTTAAGGCAGGCCAACATTGTAAAGTACAGGAAAGAGGGAAAGGTTGTTTTTTATTCCCTCAAAGATGAACACATAGAAAGAATTATTCGCACAGGAATCGAACACTTGAAGGAGAGGACATCATGAACACAAAAACGAAAACAAATGAAACAAAAAAATTCAGGCTTAAAAACCTTGACTGCGCAGATTGTGCCGTCAAGATAGAGGATAGCCTTAAGAAACTGGATACCGTTTCATTCGTATCGGTAAACTTCGCAACGGAGAGCCTGGAAATTGAATCGGACAATCTGGAAGAGGCAATCGAAAGGATAAAGAAAATAGAGCCTGAGGTTGAAGTTATAGAAATGAATGGTAAAAACGAGGAAGAGGAGGAGAGAACAGGTTTCGCAGAGATACTGAAAATAGGAATACCTCTTATTCTCTTCTTTGTGGGAATAATCCTTAATCGCAGGCTTCATGAAACACCGTACTCCATAGGAGAGTATCTCTTCTTCATCCCACTTTACCTCTACACGGGCAGAAGGGTACTCATATCCGCAATAAGGAACATTATAAGGGGAAACATCTTCGGCGAGAGTTTCCTCATGATGATAGCAACTGTTGGCGCCATTTTCATTCATGCCCTTCCCGAAGCGGTAGGTGTGATGCTCTTCTTTACCGTAGGCGAATTCTTCGAGGATCTTGCCCTTAATCGCTCCAGAAGATCGATAAAGGCTCTCCTTGCCATAAAACCGTCACAAGCAAACCTCCTGGAGGGGAACTCGTTGAAAACCGTGCCCCCTGAAACGGTAAAACCAGGGCAGTTGATACTGGTGAAACCGGGCGAACGTGTACCACTGGATGGAAGAATAGTAAAGGGAAGCTCACTGGTGGATACATCGGCACTTACCGGAGAATCGGTTCCAAGGTCGATGAGAGAGGGAGATACGATACTGTCAGGAATGATATCACAGTCCGGAATCCTTACAATCGAAGTTGAAAAGCCCTTCAACGAATCTTCCGTTTACAGAATCCTGGAGCTCGTTGAAAATGCAGTTCAGAAAAAGGCAAAGACAGAAAAATTCATAACGAACTTTTCCCATTACTATACACCGGCCGTGGTAGGACTTGCACTTTTAATTGCAGTAGTTCCGCCTTTACTCATCCCGGGTGCCCTCTTCAGCCAGTGGATATATAGGGCACTGGTACTGCTCGTAATATCCTGCCCCTGTGCGCTGGTAATAAGCATTCCCCTAGGATACTTCGGGGGAATCGGCGCTGCCTCGAGAAGGGGTATTCTGATAAAAGGTTCCAACTACCTCGATACGATTGCAAGGGTGAAAACCATGGTTTTCGACAAGACCGGAACACTTACACAAGGTTCATTCGAGGTAACGGAGATAGTTCCGAGGAACCATTTCTCCGAGGAGGAGCTTTTAAAGTTTGCTGCAATGGCGGAAAATCTATCCGATCACCCCATAGCCAAAGCCATTATTGCAGAATACGAAAGGAAGGCACAAGGGGCGGCAAAAATCAACATGGATGATATAACGGTGGAGAAGCAGGAAGAGATAGCAGGGCACGGGATAAAGGCCAGTATCGAAGGAAGGGAAATTGTAGCCGGCAATGACAAGCTTCTTCACAGGGAGAAGATAGCTCACGAGGACTGTGAACTGGACAAAACCGTGGTTTATGTTGCAGTGGACAGAGAGTACTATGGCTACATCGTGATATCCGACAGGGTAAAGCCGGAATCGGCAAAGGCAATATCGATGCTCAAAAGCCTGGGTGTAACTGAGACCGTAATGCTTACGGGAGACAACGAGAGAAGTGCAAGAGTGGTAGCAGAGGAGCTTGGCGTCGACAGGTACTACTCGGGGTTGCTTCCAGAGGACAAGATAAATATCCTGGAAAGAATAATCTCAGAAAACTCTAAAAAGGGCGGGCAAGGGAGTGTTGCATTTGTCGGCGACGGAATAAACGATGCGCCGGTACTTGCAAGGGCGGATGTAGGTATAGCCATGGGTGAACTGGGAAGCGATGCTGCCGTGGAAAGTGCAGACATAGTTTTAATGACGGACAACCCGGTAAAAATTCCGGAAGTTATTGTTACGGGACGAAGAACAAAGCGAATTGTATGGCAGAATATAGTTTTTGCCCTCGGTGTGAAATTCACATTCATAGCCTTTGGAGCCTTCGGGCTTGCCGGAATGTGGGAGGCAGTTTTTGCCGATGTCGGAGTGGCCTTGCTCGCAATATTTAACGCATTGAGGATACTGGGAAACAGAGGAAAGAGGGAAAACAGACCTAGGTAAGGACTAGGAAAAGATTAGGTAAAGATTTTCTCGTACAGGTCGCGGCCGAAACTCGTTTCCAAGGGGTCACCCTCCGATAATCTGAAGGTTCTACTTCCATCGGGCCTTCTCTCTGCCCTCAAGAAGAGCGTGTTCGCCTTGTAAACATCGTCTTCCATAAAGCCCCTGGCAAACTCGTAGAGGTGGGTAACGAAGAAGGCCTTAACCCTGCCCGTAAGAAGAGCAGTCACAATCTGCCTGGCTATTTCAGAACCCTCCCTCTCGTTCGTTGCTGCAAAAGACTCATTAAAGAGGACTATCGAATGGGGCTTAAGGTTATCAACTATCAGGCTCATCCTCTTAAGCTCTTCATCCAGCTTTCCGCTCTCAAGGGAGGAATCTTCCTCACGCTTGTAATGGGTAAAGATACCCTCTGCTATGTTTGCCCTGAATGATTCTGCCGGGACAAACATGCCGCTCTGCATCATAAGCTGTGCAATGCCGATGCTTCGAAGGAAGGTCGATTTCCCTCCCTGGTTTGCACCGGTGATTATTACCAGGTCCTTGCCATCAGCATCCAGATCGTTGGGAACAACCATTGGTTTCTCTGTTGGCTTCTCTGCAATGGTTAAAAGAAGTGATATGTCGTAAAGCCTCCTTACACGATGAATGCGTTCCTCTCGCCCTACGGGAACCGGGTAGCATGTCTTTGCACCGAGCCCTTTAAGCTTTTCATAGAGGTTCATTGCTCCTATATAGAAGGCGAGTTCTATTCTAAGCATCCTGAAAAAGTTATCTATATGATCTGCAGACTGGGCCGTTACATTTGCAACGAGGTTTATTCCCCTGTTTCTCAAATCGGAAAGGGCCTCTGCACCGCTCTCATCACGCGGATGGATAAAGAAGGTGTAACTGGGAGGCTTCTTCGAAAATGCCTTTCTCAGCCATCCTCTTCTGTCATTGTTGGGTTTCCTGAGGGTGTAATCACATCCCTCGTTTCCTCTTCCCAGCCCGGCGCTTATCAGGACTCCCTCTTTGAACTTGAGTCTCTTCAAGTGCTCCCTTACCGTTGCGAAGTATTCGTTGTCCAGCTCATTTTTCAGCATGGAGAAAAAATTGATAAAACCTTCTGATCGGAAATTGCCGGATTTCATATCCGCTATCTCCCTAAGTTTTTTGAGCAACTCGATATACATCTCCAGCAATCTCACCGAACTGTCCAGGATGGAACCGGGATGCCTGCCGAAAATCCCGAGCCACCGCCGCTTTTTATTCTCTATCGATTCGATAACGATTTCGTACATCTCCCGGACAACCGAGGGATTCTCTATGCAATCCTTAAGAACAGCCTGGCGATACTCTATCGTCTTCGTATCACTTTCCTTGGCCCCGGCAAGTATTGCCTTCCTGGCCACTTCAAGCAAAAAATCATCACCATTGGCCATAGCTTTCAAAAGGACATTCAGTTCGAGGTCCTGTACAAGTTCACCGGCATTAACGGGTAGCTCTGCATTTAAATCGAAGTCCCTGTCCCTGTACATCAAATGAGCCTTCATTTTCACACTCTCCCGGTTCTTTCTCTTACACTTTTTATATCGTACTGATTCTCAACCTTGATACGGTTTCTGATATCGCCATAGGTAAGCCCGTGCTTCTCTGCTATTTGGAGGGCATAGGCAAGCCCGTCTGCAGGTTTCCTTACTATTCTGAAGGTCCGCAAAGCAGGATTCTCCGGTACAACGGTACTCACCATGCTGAATGTCTTTTCACTCATCAAAGAAAGCTCATCCATGAAGGTTACAAGCACCGAAATACAGTCTAGCTCCATAATCTTCTTTAGAATATTCCCGCTTAAAAAGAGTGCATCTTTGAGTGTGGTGGAGTTGAATATTTCATTCATTATAATGATACTTTTCGCCGTCGCCTTATCCAGAATTTCCCTCACTCTGACAAGGTCATCCTGCAGCTTTCCGCGGAGATTTTTTATATCCTCCTCCTTCTCGAAATGGGTGAAGATATTATCGAAGATGAAGAGCCTTGCAGACTCCCCGGGAACGGGCAAACCGAGACTTGCAAGGTAATGAATCTGTCCGAAAGCCCTGGCAAAGGTTGTTTTTCCTCCCTGATTGGGGCCGGAGACAACGATAATCCTCTCTTTTCCTTTGAAGTAGAAATCGTTACATACAACTCCTTTACCCTCGAGGTACAATTTATAGGCAAGGGCAAGGTCAAAACCCTGCCGGCTATAGATACTCTCTTTGTATGTCGTCATTTCAGGAAGGCAGAAAGGAAGTCCATGTTTTTGGAGATCTTTTTCCTGTATTTCCTGTTTTGCTGCCTCCCTTTTCTCCAGCTCCTGTCTTCCCAGCCCTTGTTTCCTTAAACCCTGCTTCCTCAAAACCTCAATGTGGTCGAGGTACGAAAGGTAAAACTGTATCTCCCTGTCGAAACGCACTATGTTCTCATCGAGAAACTCCCTGTTCCTCTCGTAATAGCCATCCAGGCGTTCAAAGATTTCAGGGTACAGACGAGCCACGAAATCGAGAATCTGTGCCTCTACATGGTTCATTCCACCCCTATATGGAATCTCAACCAGGTGGTTTTCCACGGCACCCTGCTTGAATTTCTCGAAGGTACTTTCTACCTCCCTGCTATAATCCGCCTCTGAGTCATATCTTGCTACAGTGACAGCATTTTCCTTTATAAGGATCGTATATTTTACACGGGAAAAAGAATCCTTGATTTCCTTTGTCTCATTTGAGAGAGCTTCAAACTCATCGGATTTGACATAGCCTATGAGAAAATCTCTGAAGGAAATGAGTGCCTCCGATTGAAGCCCGGCAGACTTCAAGGAATTCTTAAGAGCCCCTATGGCATCACAGTAAGTATCTACTGCTTCCAGAAACCATCCTTCTCTGTTGTACCTGTACTGAAGCTTATCCACCAGAGTAATATACCTTCGTACCTTTACCATCTTTTCACTGAACCCTCTTATCCCCTCTACAAGGTCTCTATCATTCAGGTCATCCACCACTTCCTGCCTGTACCGGATTGCAGCTTCCGTTTTGAGATGATAATAGAAGAAGGGCTCCAGGTTGTACTCCCCCTTGCCTGCAAGAACAGATCGCATCACATGGTCCAGTCCCAGATCAGCAAAGAAGTAAGGCTGGGCTATTTTTTTCTTACCATTGTCATTGATATTTTCGAACAGCTCTCGAGGATAAGCACTTTCAAAGAGTATGCTTATATACCTATTCATGTCCGCTTTTGGGCTATCCTCTTTTACTTCTTTCAAGCGGTTGCCTGCCCTTATATCTCCATTTCCAGGATCATTGCTTTTCATGTTTTGAGAATTGCTTTTTTTCTCTTTGGTTGCCGGCGAGCTGTGCATGGCCGAGATCCTCCTTGTTAATAGCAGACGGCGGGAATTGTAAAAAACAGGTCGATTCGATAGCTCCAAACGATAGTTCAAATCGATTGATCCATTCGATAAATCCCATCGATGGATGCAATTGATAGTTCCAACCGATAACCGGCAAACAGATAAAAAAACCCGCTCTGCAGCGGGTTTCTAATTCTTGTTGTTTTTATCGGCATTCAAGACTCCCCCGCCACAGTCACCTGCAAACGGCAGGAGTCATCAGCCCTTTTGATAGGACATTATACGGGGGACTCCATCCCCATTTATGTTAAGTTAGCCCTTCATTAAATAAAAGTCAAGCAGTAAGAATCACGAATCACTTAGCCGTCTCTTTGATCCAGCTGGTGATTACCTCAAGAGCCCTGGGTGCAAAACTCATTTTTATCGATGCATACTCGGAGGGAAGCCCCGTCTTTGCCCTTTGAAAGAGATGATTCAACCCTTCCAGTTCGACAATCTTGAAATGAGTATTTCCACCGGTTTTCAAAGCCCTTTCAATTGCATAAAGGTTTTCTTCTGTCGGAACCTGAAGGTCTAGTGACCCGCCCAAGGCAAGGACTGGGCACTTAACTCTGGAAAGGTCCTCCTGCGGATCGTACCTGAGGAAAAACCTGTACCATGGGTTCAAAACGGCCTTTAACTGTATTTCAATTTGATTTTTATCCATCCCGGCTTTCTTTAGTATCCCGGTTATTTTTTCTCGAGCCTTTCTTTCATCCTTCCCATTAAGCACTGTCTCGTACACCTTCTTATTAATACTCAACGCCCTTTCTATGGCACCTTCATCTGCCCCGCTTGCCCTTAGCAGTGCCTCTGACTGCATTAAAAGCAGTTCCTTTCCGGGAACACCTGAACCTGCAAGAAGAACTATAAAGGAAATATCATCATGTCTTGCTGCCAGATAGCCTGCAATCAATGCACCCTCACTATGGCCAATAAGCCCGATTTTCCCCTGGCCGATTCCGTATTTCTCTGTGATACTTTCAGACTTTAAATACTTATAAGCCGCATAGGCATCCGATGCAAAATCGAGCATTGTTGCATTTTCAGGATTGCCTCCGGATTCCCCGAAACCCCTGTCGTCGTAGCGTAGCACCGCTATCCCGTGCCTTGTTAAGTAATCTGCTAATACAAGAAATGGCCTGTGTCCAAAAATCTCTTCATCCCTGTTCTGCAGTCCGCTTCCCGAGATAAGGACAACAGCAGGATACGGACCCTGATATTTACCACCGGGAATCGTAATGGTTCCTGCAAGGGTTATCCCTGCTTCCCCGTTTTCGAACTTTACATTTATGCTTTTGTACGGATAAGGAGGGTGCGGTTCCCATGGAGCAATTTGCTCTTCCGCTTTCTGCTTTTCTTTTTTCGCTGACAATGGCGCCGTCGATGTTACTTCCGGGTTTTCTGATACCTTTTCAAGTTTAAGGGGCAGTTTCAAACCACTCTGCATCCAGTTTCCCGAGATGCTATTTTTGTCTGCCGACAGGCTCCCTTCAAACTTTCCCCTTATCTTTGTAACTTCAAAAAGCACCCGGGAATCCTTAAGTGCCACCCTGCTTACCGGAATGCCCTCTGCTCCCTGGTCGGGGCTGTCCATGAGGGCGGTAACATTACCTTTTTTATCCTTTTCTACCCTGAATACAATTCTTAAACTTGTTCCTCCGACCTTTAGCTTTCCCTCCCATCTACCCAGCAAAACTGCCATGTCACCCTTTGTCATTGGTTTTTCACCTTCAACTTTACCCCTTGTGGTACATGATCCGATTATCAGCACAGCAGCAACCTGTAGCACATAGAAAAATATGAACCCCTTTTTCATACATCTTGCCTCCTGATCAATATTATCTACAACTGCAGGAAAGCGTTTATTCGAATCTATTCATAAAAATCAAATCATAAAAGGGAAGGAAATCGACAGTGGTGGAATTATACCGTTTGCTTCCTCGATAACCAATGTTAACAATAAGTGCTCTTTTTGGATTATGCTTTTTTATGAATTGAGAAAGGGAACGTGTAACCTGCGGGCTTTTCAATTTCATGTATTTGACTTCAATGGGGATAACTTCATTACCTTTGGTAATAACAAAATCAACCTCTGCCCGGTCTTTCGTCCGCCAGAAACGTATAGAACTTCCTGTGTATCTAAGCCTGTCCCTTAAGATATTGAATACCATATTCTCGAATGCAAAGCCATCTTTTTCCATATTACCTAAATTCCCAAAAACCCCTGAACAGTAATTTCTAAGTCCAATATCATAGAAATACACTTTTGGTGATTTGGTTATTTCCTTTTTTTTGTTTACAAAATATGGTTGTAATCTTTTAATAACGTATGTTGATTCGGCATAGAATAGATAATTTTTTAATGTTGCTATTGAAAGTCCCGTAGCATTTGCAAGACCACTGTAATTTACGATCTGACCTGCCCCACTTGAAAGCATCCTTATAAGATTCTTAAAGGCTTCAATTTTACCAACATTCAAGAAAAAGGAAATATCCTTTTCCAGATAACTCGAGTATATTTCATCTATTACACTTCTCTTTTCTATTTCACGATCCTCTGTCACCAACCTTGGATATCCGCCGAAATTGAGGTATTCCCATAAAAGTATAAGAGTTTTTTCTTTATCCAGCTCGAAAAAGTCCCTTAGATTGCTGGTGTATCTATATCCTGTTTTGAAATTGACAAACTCATGAAAAGAGATCGTATTCAATTCAAAAACCCTCTTCCTTCCGACAAGTGATTCATGTATCTTTTCTTTGAGTTCCATACTTCCGGAGCCCGACATTATGAACTTATAGGGAAGGTTCATGTCATAGATTCCCTTGAAAAACAACCCTGCATTTTCTTTTCTCTGCACTTCGTCAATAAAAACAAAGCCCCTTTCTTTTCCTATCTCGAGCTCTATCTTTTTTAATAGTCTCTGCTGAGATGAAAAAAAATAGCTGTCTGCCTCTATATCGAGATTTAAAAAGAGGGTTCTTTCCCCTCGCCTGTCCAGGTCTTCCTTTAACAGTTGCATCAAAGTGGTTTTACCTGCCTGGCGAGGACCGGTGATTAAGGTGATTTCTTTTTGGAATAGGTGATCTTTGATGTCTTTATAAAGGTCCCTTTTAATCATTCTTACATTTTAACCCGAGATTTTTAAAAGTCAAGTTATGATTTTCTCGGAAAAAATATGCATTTCTGATATTTTTAAATATTCTTAATTACGATACCTGATTAAAAAAAAATATAGGATGGTTATCGATTTCACAGATTCTAAATATAGAACTGAAGAAGGAACAAGAGAGGTCACCTGCAGGAGCTACCCGCTTGAAACGACCAGGATAAAAAAACTATGGGAGGTTGATACTTGCCGAGGGCTTAATGCTTTCATCATCGAAGGAGAGCTCGAGAATTGTTTAACTCCCAACAGGTGACCCGCACAACTGAGAACAGGGCGAGATAATGGGACAAGATAACAGACAAACCCGTACTCTAACCTCGCGCGCTACCTTTACCAGCCAGCCCAGTAGTCTGTCAGGTTACCGGTCCAGCTATAATTCATGTTGTTATTGACTGCCCAGTACCAGAGTTCATCCGGCGTGATCAGTTCTCTTAAAACCTTCTTGAGCTTTCTGTTAGCAAGATAGGTTGCCCATCTTGCAGGCAAGAACCTCCGGAGCAGTGCATAGTATATCTTGTAGAAAGCAGTATCCTGAAATGCCTGCCACTTGCCATCTTCGAAATAGAACTCGGCATCCTCGACATTTACTCCAAAATTGTCGTTGTAGAAGCGCCAAGGTACCTTGCTGCAATACCAGAGTAAATCGTCGTCCCGGCTGACCGGATCCAGATTCAGGTGAAGGAATGCATACAGGCTCGGATTACTCGCCATCCACTCCTCTGAGGCAAGTAGGTAGGCTGCCATTATTGAAGCATCGGTACTTACAGCTGCAAACCTTCCGATTGCAACGCTGCCCGCTGCAAGCTCGTACGGATCCTGCAGGCAAAGGCCATTGATCCATGTTCCCGTTTCCTCATCGTAATCTATCGTTGCAGAAAGAACAGAAGCATTTCCTTCGATATCATCTGCAAGATCCTTATCCAGAACACCGGCATGCCCGAATGTTCCCACAAGAATCAGTGACATGAGGTTGCCCTGCCAGCTTTCACCACTGCCCTGAAATACAAGCACATCGCCATTCTCATAATCTGCAGGATCGAAGGTGACACCGGTGGTATCTTTAGCTGCCATAGCCTGTTCAAGTTTGTAAGAATCCACAAGTGCGGCAACCTCTCCGGAAGGATCCTCCGTTGCAAGATAATCGGCCAGCGCCTCGTTGTCATTTTCTGCAAGAAGATCCACAACTTTCTGAGTTGCTTCCGAAGCCTTGGCCTCTGCATTGTTCAATTCTCCCTGCGATGGACCGGCCTGCTGTGAACAGGACATGACAAAGAAGAACAAGGCAAAGACGGCAAGACATGAAAGCAACAGAATCAACACTTTTTTCATTTTTTTTACCTCCATTCCGGATATTTATATCCGAACCCTACACAGCAACTAAGGAAGAATTCTTATTCTCTTCACCTCCTTTCCGGCCATGGTATCATAGAAAAAAATGGCCAATTCTCCCTTTCCCATGTAAGGTTGAATATTCATATATGAAAGCATATGTCCCTCAACAGAGACAATTCTGTAAATCTTTCCTTTTACGGGTAGAATCTTTGATACGCGCCTATTTTTGGTAGAGAGAAGCCCTATTCCATTTCTGCCATCTTCCCCGATACATGTGAAATATCCTGTATCTCTGGAAAAAACAGGTTTACCCCTCAACTTTGCAACTTCACCCAGTGCCTCCCCTGCAATCACTCCCAGTCTCTCGCCGGAACGGGCATTCAGCAGTGTTATTTTCGACTCTACACCGCTGTTTCTTCCCGGGATCAGGACAAGGTAGAGAATTCCCCCGTATATGGAGATTTCATACCGTGCATCTGCAATATTATTTTCCAGAAGCTTTGACAGGCTAACATCCTCATTCCCCTTCCTGAAATTCAATCTGTACAGGCTCAAACCTCTTGGTTTTGAAAGACGATATGTAGCTATGAAAGCCTCACTGGCATTCACAGCCATGTCGGTAACCAGGCCATCCAGACCGAACAGAGTTTCCAAGTATTTTTCGCTTTCCACATCTACCAGGGAAAGAGGTATTCCCTTTTTTATCAGGATCTGGTGAGAGATGCATGCCTTGCCATTTTCTAAAATTGCAATTCTGTAAGGCCTGTATGGCAGATTGATTCTTGCCGAAACGATACCCCGTACAGGATCAACCCCGCCTATACTCTTTAAGCTAAGCCGGCTCCACACCAGGCCATTCGGTGCAACTGAAAGGTACTTGGAGGTCTTGTGAAATTCACCAACCTTATTGACATCCAATTTTCCCAGGTTAACCCTGTATAACTTCCCATACGCTATGAAATATCCTGTAGCAAAGATGAAATTGATACTCCCCAAGAGAAAGAGTACGGTAATTATCGGGAAGATACTTCTCGCCTGCCTTTTTAAGGGCATTTTTCTTTCCCTTTTACGATTCTAACAATCTTTCGAGGCGAGCAAAAAAACCGGAGCTTAAACAGGTGAATATATCTCTAAGTGATTTTATTTTATGAATATCTATACATAGTGTCAATATTTTTTAGCATTTTTTAGTAATTTTCTTGCACTTTTTGTTCATATGTCTTTGAAAATAGTCTCCCTGATTTTTGACAATCGGGCAATTCTATTGTATAATTTTTTGAACAAATAAAATTTTAAAGGGAGGAACCATGAAAAGAATCATTGCCAGTCTTATCGCCCTGATGCTTGTCAGCAGTCTTGCTCTCTGGGCAGGGGGTAAGCAGGAGAAACAGACACAGCTCAAGGAACTTACCGAGCCCGTAACCATCGAGATATGGTACTCGCTGGGGGCAAAATACTCGGCACCGCTTGAAAAAATCATAAAAGATTTCAATGCAAGCCAGACTCTTATAACGGTAAAGGGTGTTTACCAGGGTGGTTATGCAACAACGCAGCAGAAACTTCTTGCAGCCTACATCGGAGGTAATCCGCCTGTACTATCCCAGCTCGAACAGTCACTCGTGGGCGCCTTCGTTGCCAATGATGCACTGGTACCCTTGGAGAACTTCATAAAGGCTGACAAATCATTTGATATCAAGGATTTCATGCCTGAAATCCTTCAGGGAGCCACCTATTCGGGAAAACTTTACGGGCTGCCTATAAATGTAAGTACCCCCGTACTCTACATAAACAGGGACCTCTTCAGGGCCAAGGGGCTTAACCCGGACAAGTATCCCACAACGTGGGAACAGGCTTATGAGTATTCCAAGAAGATCGCTGACCAGAGCAACCCGGCAAAGCCAATCTATGGTATCAGGGTCTATAACAGCGGATGGATAATTCACTCTCTCTTCAGACAGTTCGGGGGAAGACTCTTCAACGATGACAACACAAAGGTTCTCTTTAATTCCAAGGAAATAAAGGATGCCATTCTCTTCTGGAAGAAGATGGTCGATGAAAAGGTTGCTGTCTACCAGGGAGGCGGCGAAGGTTCGGCAATGGATGCTGCCGCACAGATTGGTATGGTGATGCGTTCCACAGGATCTATCCAATGGTTCAAAGATCACGTTAAGTATGACTGGGGAGTTGCACCTTTTACACTTGGAAAGGTCAAGGCAGTTTCACTTGGTGGTGGTAACATCTACATGCTTAAAAAGACTACACCGGAACAGCAGAGAGCCGCATGGGAATTCTTAAGATACCTCACCTCAAAGGAAAACCAGATATACTGGTCGGTAAATACGGGATACATGGTCTCGAGGAAGAGTGCATACAATTCACCCGAGATTCAGGATATCTTCAAGAAGGATCCGAGATACAAGGTCACTTACGAACAGCTTCCCTATGCTTTTCCGAGACCTCGGGTAGCCGCATGGCCTGAGATCGAGAGAATGATTCGTGACGACATGACAAAGATCATAGTTCAGGGTGCAGACGTTAATATCCTGGACGAAACCGCAAAGAAGGCTCAGGAATTACTCGAATAGTAAAAAACTCTGAACAAACACAGATCATGCCAGGGAGGTGATACCTCCCTGGCTTTCTTTGACACAGGAGAGATAGATGGGTTTGAGGGAAAGAAGAAACAACCTGATGGGCTGGCTGTTCATAAGTCCGCCGATTATCGTATTTTCGGTTTTCATTTTCGCACCTATGATAGTAGCTCTCGTAATAAGTTTCCACAAGTGGAACCTTTTAAGCCCAATGAGATTCGTTGGTTTTAAAAACTACATAAAAATGTTTCACTCCGACTCATTTCTCAATTCACTGAGGGTGTCAATCATATACGTTCTCGGGACGGTACCCACAACCGTAATCATGGCAATCATCCTTGCCATTCTCATGAACCAGCAGATTCACGGTCTTTCTTTCTTCAGGATAATGATCTACCTTCCGGTTATTACCTCCATGGCAGCAGCGGCAATCGTTTTTCAGTACCTGTTCGAACCCAACTTCGGCCTTATCAACTTTGTACTTGCCTCCATCGGGCTTCCAAAGATGAAATGGCTGAACGATCCGAACCAGGCACTATTTGCCCTGATACTGGTAGGTATATGGAAACGTGTCGGTTACAATACAATAATTCTGCTGGCAGGACTCCAGGGAATTCCATCTGTCTATTATGAAGCAGCCAAGATAGACGGGGCAAATACCTCGCAGGTAATAAGAAAGATAACGATTCCCCTGCTTTCGCCTGTTACATTTTTCGTTACTGTTATGCAGATAATTGCTTCACTCAAGGTATTTACCTCCATCGTGGTAATGACAGAGGGAGGCCCTGCAGGCGGAACCGATGCAATACCGTATTACCTTTATCGCAATGCCTTCGTCTATCACAAGATGGGTTATGCCTCGGCAGTTGCTTACGTGCTCTTTGCCATAATATTTATCTTCACACTTCTCCAATTCAGGTTTGGCGAAAAACGAGTACACTATCAATAAGGAGAGTCAAGGAATGCTGATATCACGTTCAAACAGAAAACAGAAGATATATATATTTATAATCGAAATCTTTCTGCTCATCTTCGTCCTCCTGATAAACCTCCCCTTCTTCTGGATGATAAGTGCATCATTCAAAATGAAGGACGAAGTTCTTGCCTTCCCGCCAACGGTATTCCCTTCGAGGATAAATTTGGGTGGTTACATCTACATCTGGACACTGGTACCATTTGCCCGCTATTTTTTAAATTCAATAATCGTTTCCGTTTCAATAGCCATTAGTAAGATTATTCTTTCCTCGATAGCGGCATTTGCCTTTGCAAAGATACCATTCAAGGGCAAGGATACCATCTTCTACATTTTTCTTGGGACGATGATGATTCCCTTTGAAGTTATAGTCATTCCCAATTATATCATTGTAAGCGGGTTACACTGGCTCGATACCTACTGGGCTCTTATTATCCCCTTTGTTGTGGGAGCTTTCTCCATCTTTCTGTTAAGGCAGTTCTTTATGGGAATCCCCAGGGATCTGGACGATGCGGCGGAGATAGACGGAGCAGGAAAGTTGAAATACCTCTTCAGCATAATCTACCCACTCTCAAAACCGGCACTCCTTACCGTTGGGCTCTATGCCTTTCTTGCCTCCTGGAACAGCTTTCTCTGGCCACTCATCGTTACAAACAAGGATGAAATGAGGGTAATTCAGATAGGCCTTAAGGCACTGCAGGATTCCTGGATGATAGAGTGGAATGCTCTTACCGCTGCTTCCACCCTGGCAACGGTACCGATTATTATCCTGTTTTTCTTTGTACAGAAGCAGTTCCTGGAGGGTATATCAATCACCGGACTGAAGGCCTGAACTCAAGCCTTCTCCCGGTAATCGGTTTCATATTGTCACAGGAATATTTCCAGAAGTTCCCGTAGATCCTTTATTATAAAATCAGGCCTGATATCGGGAAGTTCTTCGAAGCTCCTGTTTTCGGCTACTTCTTTACCGGGATTCAAAATCAATACGGAGAGGGCAAGACCGGCCTTACTGGCTGCAAGCATGTCTCTGTCCACCTTGTCCCCAACAAAGGCACAGTGCTCTGGTTTTACCTTCAAGGATTCAAGAGCATCCGTTATCATTCCGGGATGAGGTTTCCGTAGTCCATGTGTAGAGGAAAGCATTACCACATCGAAGTATCTGTCCAACTGAAGTTCTTTAAGCAGTTTCGGTGTTCCCGTGCTGCTGAAGGTATTGCTTACGATCCCCAGGCGGTATCCCCTTCTATGGAGCTCCTTTACTACCAGACCAGCTTCTTCGCGAAGGGTACTCTCCCCGATCATTTCCTTGAATATATCATTAAGCTCTATTGCTCTTCCTTGCACCACTTCTTTGTCGAATTCGGGAAGCATCCATCTTGTCCAGATTTCCTCTTCCTTTAGCTCTTTCAACGTATCAGCCGCCCATTTCCTGTAATTATAGTATCGTTTTAGAAGGAGTTCCGTGTATCTGGAGATATCTTCATCATCGGTACTTTCTGCATCGACAGCGGAAAGAATCGATCTTACACCCATCCGGAGTCTTCTCCTGTCCTCTGTTTTCTTGAAGGGTTTCTTCAACGTTCCTCCCATGTCGAAAAGTATCGCCTCGATATTCCTATACATAGCCGTATCCTCTTGATTTTATGAACTACTTTTATGGACTCCATTAAGGACTATAATTTTCTTTATCACCAATTTCAAGGCATTTCATGATTCCTGAAACGCACCTTCAATAAAAAGAAAATTCCAAGAACAACAAGTATTCCCATAGAAAGAAACATAAGACGATAAGATTCACCGCCGAGATTGGCAAAGCGATCCAGAAATGCACCTGAAAGAAGGGGGAGACCGGCTCCAATTGGCATAACAAGAATCATGGCAATTGCAAAGAAGTTGGTAGAATCTTCCCTTCCGGTGAGTTTCTTTACGGAGGGAGCATAAATAAGGCTCCGGGTTCCTCGGGAAATGCCCATCAGAAAACTGACAGTTATGAATGTCCAGAGATCATGAGAGTAGTAAAGCAGAACAACGGTAAAAAGTGACAATACTTTTGCTACAAGATACTTGTATTTGAGGTTTAGGATGTCTATCCAGCCAAAGAGAATATTAATAACAATCGAGCCGGAGTAATTTAACACAACGAACAGACCTGCCGCCAGATATGGCTTTACACCACAGTACTCTGTGGCATAGTTGGCATAGAAAGATAGGATGCTTATGATGGCAAACTGTTCCAGATCACTTGCAAGAAAGAATAAGAAATCTCTGTTGTGGAATGCCGCCCTTAAATCCCCGATCAATAACCCAAGCCCGGAAGCAGCCTCCCCCGGTTCATCCGGTTCCCTGTCCGTGTCAACTTCTCTTGTTATAAAAAACATCAGGCTTCCGGCTATAAAAAGAATACCAACAAGTGAAAAGACGATGCTCACCCCTTCTGAGGAAAAAGAATACTTCAAAATTATCCTGATAATGATGAAGCCACTTAAGAATTTGCCAAGGCTCTGAAATATCCACATGAAGGAATGTGCAGAAATTACACTTTTTTCTGTGAATATTTTTACAAGATAATTCTGCCAGGTCGGAAGTATCAATCCCACACCAATCGAAAAGATTGCATATGCCGAAAAGAAAAGTCTTAATGTAGCAGTACCAAAACCTGTAAACCTTATTACAATACCAAACAGCAACATGGGAAGGGAGGCAAAGATGTGAAGCACGATAACTGCAGGGCGTTTCTTTTTTAGATGTGCTGTCAAAAAACCTGAAAAGATGGAAAAAACAGAAGACCCCACATAGAGCAGAGTGGGAATCAAGCCGATCAGTAAACTTTCCGCTCCCAGTTTCCTTAAGAAAAGCTGCAGGAATGCAGATTCTACTACAACAGGAAGCCCAAGACCCCATAATATTTCAACGGATGAAATACCTATGGTATTTCGGATAAAGTATCTATCGAGTCGAGATTCTTTCTGTTTCAGCTTATTCCTCCGGGGTACCAAGTAACCTGAGCAATGAGCCGATTCTATAATGATTTACAGATATGTGTAAAGTTGTCTTTACCTTGAATAATGAGTGTTTTATTTCTATAATAACAACGAGCGTTCCAAACCAGCTTGGAGCATTACCTTGCCCGATCATCAAGAAGATGAGGCAAAATCTTCCCGTGTAAGGATATTTTTCCTCATCTTTTCTATTGCCTGCCACGGAGTGGCTGTAGTCCAATTCCTCCTCAACTATCAGCTTTTGAAAGTAGGATCAAAATTCCATGATCAATTCTTCATCCTTATCGTTATTTCTTTACTCATCACCTTTGTCATTTCCATTGAAAAATCCCGTCATGTAATGTTCTTTATCGCCTTTCATGCGGTAATAATAGCAATAGCCGGTTATCCGTTGGAAGATTATCTGGGAGTGGAGTTCACTTTAATCACCATCTTCATAATAGAAACGGTTCTAACAACGGATTTCCCCTACAACCTTGTCATCAGTCTCCTCTTCATCGCAATCGATGTTACCCTGCAAAAGCCAATAACGGCATGGGGGAAGGTTCTTCCCTCCCCAACAATGGCAGGTCTGCTCTCCTTTGCATTCTATTCACTTATAATCCTGCTCCTATCCTTTCTAATGAAGAATCTCTATGTCTTTCTGATACAAGAGAAATCGCAAGTCAAGAGACTCGACGAAGCTGTAAAACAGTTGATGAACGCCAACATCGGATTTCAGGAGTATGCAAAGGAAAAAGAAAAAACATCCAAGATCAGTGAAAGAAAAAGGGTAGCCAGCGAGATACACGACACCATAGGCTACACGTTAACCAATATAATGATGATGATGGAAGCCATGCTATCGTTAATCAGAAACGAACCCTGCAAGATCAACAATATCGAAGGACTGATAGTGGATGCCAAAAAGCAGACTCAGGAAGGCTTGAAAGAGATAAGAAAGGTGCTCTACCTCCTTAGAAATGAGAGGGAACGGGAATTGAAGGGTATGCATGCAATAAAAAAAATTGTAAAAACATTTCAACAAGCTACCAATGTAGAGATTGATATCGACCTCGGCAACCTTCCGTGGATACTCGGAGAGCCCTACGATTCCATCGTATACAGGCTGGTACAGGAAGGCATGACTAATGCATTCAGGCATGGTAAAGCAACAAAAATCTGGCTGTACTTCTTTAGGGATGATTCGGGAATATATGTGCATATTCGTGACAATGGAATAGGAAGTTCAAAGATAAAGAAAGGAATGGGATTGTTGGGAATGACAGAAAGAATTGCCAGTATTGGAGGTAAGATATCCGCATACAATATACAAACCGGATTCGAGCTCGATGTCTGGTTTCCATACAGAAACAGCGAAACAGAAAGCAAAATACTGACAGAGGTGGAAGAAAATGGAAAAAATCAAGGTATTGCTGGTAGATGACCAGGTTTTATTCGTAAAGAGCCTGAAAATAGTTCTGGAAGCCAATACGAAAGATATAGAGGTAGTAGGAATTGCATACAACGGCAGAGAAGCCCTGCAGATTCTTGAAACCACAGAGGTAAACATCATCCTCCTGGATATAAGGATGCCTTCATTGGATGGTGTAAAAACCACAAAAATTGTGAACGAATTGTACCCGCATATAAAAATTATCATTCTCACAACATTCGACGATGACGATTATGTGTATGATGCGTTGAAAAACGGCGCGGTGGGATATCTATTGAAAGATATCCCGCCGGAAGAGTTAATTGCAGGAATAAGAGCAGCCAATAATGACACGGTTCTCATATCTCCGGAAATCAAATCCAAACTGATAAAGTTGATAAAACCCGAAGATTTCAGTGATTACCGATATTCAATTCTCAGAGAATTGAGCCGCAGGGAGAGAGAAATTCTATCTCTCATGCTTGAAGGCCTTAATAACACGGAGATTGCAAATCAACTCTTTATTTCGGAACAAACAGTCAAGAACCATATATACAACATTTATACAAAACTCGGAATACACAACAGACTCCAGGTAATAAAACTATTTAAAAGGTAACAGTTGAGTAGTACTGAAGTACCAGGAAAAATTGGTACTCAATTCGGTACTTCTGTAACTTCACATTTTTCGAAGTATCTGACAAAGATAGAAAAAACTCAAGGAGGTGAAAATATGCGAAGAGACATTATGAATTATTTTATTCCCATTCTAATCGTCCTCTTCATCTTTGCAACAATCGGAGTCTATGCAACGGGACAACAGGAAAAACCGGCAAAAGCAGAAAAAGTAACGCTTCAAATGTGGGATGACTATTCCGGCAAGACTAGGGACCCTATAGTAAAGGCGGCCATCGAGCAGTTCAAGAAAATACACCCCAATGTTGAGATACAGAGAACCGTGAGACCTTTGAAAGACCTTACTTCAATGATAATTCCTGCACTTTCTGCCAAGAAAGGCCCCGACATGATGGATGTCAATGCAGGTGAACAATTGATGGGTCCATTGGTTAGAGGAGGGCACCTTGTTAATCTCGATCCGTATGCCGAGAAATATCAGTGGACAAAGAAGCTGCTAAATCCATCTCTCTGGAACAGACGCCGGTACAGTGAGGATGGAACCGTATTCGGTACCGGCCACATATACGGGGTGTCATTCGATGGCGAACTCGTAGGTGTGTATTACAACAGGGATATGTTCAAGAATAATGGCCTTTCGATACCCGGCAGTATAGATGAGTTCAATGCAACCTGTGAAAAATTGAAAAATGCCGGTATAGCACCGATTGCCCTTGCAGGACTTAAGGACTACAGATTCTTCCACCTGTATGCACTCGTCCAGGCAAGCGTATTGTCACATGACATGGGAATCAATGAAGCCCAGAATTATCTCGATGATATAGTACTGAGGTGGCGGGCAAACAGAAGTTTCATGCAACCGGGTAATATTGAAGCGGCAAAGATAATACAGGACTGGGTAAAGAAGGGATACTTCGTGAAAGGATTTCTCGGCTTAAGTGGGTCCGACGATCTGGCGCTTTTTATGGCCGGCAAATCGGCAATGTTCGTACAGGGAAGCTGGTACAGTACAGATGTGGTTGAGTCCAAGATAAATGCGGGCTTCTTCCCCTTCCCGCCATACAAGAAGGGCGAACCATTCTCACCACAACTCGGTGGAGCAACGACACCACTCGGTATTAGCAAGTATTCCAAGTATAAGGATTACGATGCTGAGTTCATGAATATCCTTTTGACCTCCGACACCACTGTGAAGATGCAGAAGGAGAACTCGGTACTTCCCGCAAGGATTCCAGTGAGCCTGGAAGGCATAGACAGGAACAGTCTCTATCACGACATATTGGATGACTGGAACAAATCAAACCTCTCCGGTCACATGACCTATTATCTCGATTGGACCACTCCGACAATGTGGGATACACTTGCCGAAGGCGGAAGAAGCCTGATGGGAGGCAAGATTACTCCCAAAGAGTTTGTGCAAAAAATGGAAGATGATTATTTGAATTGGCAGAAAAAGAAACCCGGAAAGAAATGACAGACATTTTACAAAGAAGGGCATAGGTTAAGAATCAAAACAAACACCTGTGCCCTTCTTTAAAAAAGGATAAAATACGTGGACCAGAAATTAAAACAGAAACTTATTGCATTGGCATATATTAGTCCCGGTTTTATCACGATTTTCATTTTTCTTATCTATCCCCTCTTTAATACCTTTCGATACAGCTTTTTTCAATGGGACGGTGTGGGTAAAATGAATTTTATTGCTATCACAAATTACCTGCGCCTCTTCCGGGATTCGAAATTCTGGAATGCCTTCTATGCAAATATCATATATATCGTGTTTTTCAGTTTCGTCCCGACATTGTTGGGACTTCTCGTTTCATCGATAATTGCAAGGGCTGATATCAGAGGTGTGAGAACTTTCAGAACAATCTTTTTCACCCCCCAGGTAATAGCTTCGGTGGCTGTGGGAACCATTTTCGGATGGATATATGCACCGCAATTCGGGATAGTCAACCAGATACTATCATTTATCGGACTGGAATCCCTGCAAAAGGCATGGCTCGGAAGCGCTTCCACAGCCCCAATAGCCGTAGGACTTATAGGAACATGGCTGTGGAGCGGTTTCTGTATAATAATTTTCATTGCAGGAATACAGAAAATCGATGAAGACCTCTATTCAACGGCACAACTGGATGGAGCCAATGCGCTCCAGCAGTTTTTCAATATAACACTTCCTCAGTTGAAATATGAAATCGTAGTAGTGGTGATAATGACACTGATCCGCGCCCTGAGTACAAATGTGTTCGGAATAGTCCAGGCGGCAACGGGCGGGGCATTCAATACCAGACCTATTTCTCTGTATGCATACCAGCTGGCATTCATTCAACATGAAATAGGCTATGCATCAACCATAGTTGTTATCCTTGCAGTTATAGTCTTTGCCATATCGGGAGTATCGATGAAAATCGGAGAGAGGGAATAGACCATGTCAAAGGGAAAGGCAAAAATCATAAATACCATGCTTTTTATCTTTCTCCTGATACTGGCATCTGTCATTCTGATGCCTTTTCTCATAATGCTGCTTGGCAGTGTGAGGGAACATATCGATATCATAATAAGAGGGCCTCTTGCACTTCCAAAGATATGGCATTTTGAAAATTATTACATTGTGCTTTCAAGATACAGGTTCGGTATATACTTCAGAAACACGTTTTACATTACCGCACCCACTGTCATTGTTTCGCTTGTTTTTGCCCTCATGGCAGCATATTCATTCGTATTCCTCGATTTACCCTTTAGAAAACCCATTGTACTGATTTCTACTATACTAGGTGTAATGATAGCATCCGAGTTTATCATGATACCCCTATACAGGTTGATGAATGTATTCGGCATACTCGACACCTACCCTGCGGCGATACTCCCACAGCTTGCAATGAGTGCAGCATTTTCCGCACTGATACTGCGTTCATTCTTCCTCGGATTACCTCGCGACTTTATAGATGCTGCTCTTGTAGATGGTGCCACAAACTGGAGAATCCTCTGGTCGATACTGGCACCGATCGCAAGGCCGGCAATCATCACGTCCGCGGCTCTTACCACCGTTTGGACCTGGAACTCCTATATCCTGCCGCTTGTAATGCTGCCAGATCCCATGAAAGTTCCCCTTGCAGTCGGGTTACTGCTATTTCGCGGGACCTATACGATTAATATTCCATTGACCATGACAGGTACCGTGGTAACGGCACTTCCAATGCTCATCTTCTATCTCCTCTTTCAGCAGCATATCATAAAGGGTCTTACCCGTGGTGCCGTGGACTGAATCCGGAACTGAAACCAGGAGTGGAGCAAAGTTAAAATCCCTTGATTATTTATAAAAGCTCCTTTAGCATCTTTTTCCATGAAACCTATTATATTCTGTGGTTACAGCGGAACCGGCAAAACCACGCTTATTAGAAGAGCGGCAAAGGGGCTTTCAGACAGGGGATACAGGGTCGGGTATATAAAGCACTCGCCTCATTTTAACAGGGAAGATTTCTTAAAAACCGAAGGAATAAAGGATACTGAAATCCTCCTTGAAAGCGGGGTGACAAAGGCACTTATTCTTGCAGATGGCCTGGAGCTTGCGTACAACCTGGCAAAGGGGGGCAGCAGTGAAAAACCAGGGCGAGCAAAGTCGGAGATCCTTACCGGAAAGAGGCTGAGAAAGAAGGTGAGGGAGCTTATCCAGAGATACGAAGCGAGAGGAAGCGGGGCGGAAAGTATCAACCTGGATTATCTATTGATAGAAGGATTCAAAGGTTATGACGGGCCAATTGCAAAGGTGCTCTTCGGGAAAAACAGGGAGGATATAGCCGGGCTTCGGGGTGGACTCGATGTGGCATACGGGGGAATCGGGACGAAAGACTACGGATTGGAGGGTTTGCAGTACCTGCCTGAGGACACAGGTCCGGATGAGCTTGCGGATTTCATAGAGAAAAACAGTGTGGAGTTTCCCGCAGACCTGGACTGCGGAGAATGCGGTTTTCCCACCTGCAGGGAGTTTGCTCGGGAGCTGCTTTCGGGCGGGAAAAGTATACGGGACTGCCCTCCGCTTGGAGAAGAGGTGGTGCTCACAGTGAACGGAAGGAGGGTCGTGATGAAGGGGTTTGTCCGGAAGACCTTAAGGGACGTAGTACTTGCATATGTAGAGAACCTGCACGACACCGAAACCTCCTCCATGAAGAAGGTACAAATTACGATAAGAGAGAAAGGAGATGTGAAATGAAAGATTTCAAGGTAAACCTTTTCGTATGGAAGGACCTATTGCCAGCTTGAGCGAACCCCGAAAAACTTCTATCACCGATGTTCTTTTCTAATATTAAAAAAACTCTTGCGTTTCGCACCTGCATATCGAGCTATCCAGTTATCGGGCTAGCAAGTTGAAAAGTCAGACGTTGATGTACTGATTGAAGAGTTGAATGAACTGCTTTCTACTTGAACAGATGGCTACTTATTCTCACTCTTATTCTCACTATATGGAACAATAAGGGAATAATAAATATGAATTTTTTTCATAAAAATCTTGACAATCGAAGAATCGATGTTATCATTGATTGAACGTTCAATCAATGTTTGTTTAATTTTTGGCAGAGTCCGGAATGGGGCATAATCCATACTATCAAAGACTAATACCATAAATAAATAGTTTAGAGATACCACAGGATAAGCAGCAAGAGGAGGTGGTGCTCACAGTGGACGGAAGGAGGGCCGTGATGAAGGGATTTGCCAGGAAGAACTTAAGGGACGTGGTACTTGCATATGTAGGGAACCTGCACGATACTGAAACCTCCGGCATGAAGAAGATACAAATTACGATAAGACAAAAAGGAGAAATGGAATGAAAGATTTCAATGTCAACCTTTTCGTATGGAAGGACCTCGATGAGGAAGTAAGGAGAAGGATACTGAGTAGGTCGGAGTCCGATATCGAGTCTATCCTTCCTGCTGTTCGGGAAATCCTCGAGGATGTGCGAAACAGGGGTGATAAGGCCTTAAGGGAATTTTCCCGAAAGTTCGACAGGGTTTCCCTGGAAGGTATCCCGCTGAAGGTTCAGGAGAAAGAGTTTGAGGTGGCGGAAGAATCGATAGACGGTAAATTGAAAGAAGCCCTGGAACGCGCCATAGCAAATGTCAAAAAGTTTCACTCCATGCAGGTGCCGGAAAAAACCGGGTACGATTCGAAGTCCTTTAAAGAGTCCCTGGAAGAGTCCCTAAAAGAGATTGAACCGGGCGTCTATGCTACTGAACGCTACACGCCGATTCCTTCTGCCGGCCTGTACGTTCCGCATGGAAGGGGCAGCTTCCCGTCGATGATGATAATGCTTGGCATACCTGCCAGTCTTGCCGGTGTGAAGGATATCGCAGCAGTCACTCCGCCGGGACCAGGGGGAAGGATCGATGCGGCAACCCTTGTAGCTGCCAGAATGTGTGGCATAAATAGCATCTTCAGGATTGGTGGTGCTCAGGCAGTAGCGGCACTTGCCTACGGCACGGAGAGCGTACCAAGGGTAAGAAAGATCTTCGGTCCCGGTAGCAGGTATGTGGCAGCCGCAAAGAGACTTCTCTACGGAACCGTGGATATCGGTTTGCCTGCCGGGCCCTCCGAATCGGCAATAATCGCCGATGGCAGTGCCGACTGCAGGCTTCTTGCTTTGGACCTCATGATAGAGGCAGAACACGGCTCCGACTCCAGTGCCCTTCTTGTCACGGATTCCTCTGAGGTGGCTGAAAGAGTGAAAGGGCACCTGGAAGAACTGGTTACCCGCTTGAGCGAACCCCGAAAAACCTTTGTCACCGATGTTCTTTCCAATTACGGTGGAATAATTATTACACAAAGCATAGAAGAGGCGGTTGAAATTGTAAACGACTTTGCCCCCGAACACCTTCAGCTTGCAACTAAGGATCCTTTTGAGACATTAGAGGGTATCGAAAATGCAGGTGAAGTTCTGCTTGGTCAGGAGACTCCCTTTTCTCTGGCCAACTATGCTATTGGTCCGAATGCCATTCTTCCCACGGGAGGAAATGCAAAGACCTTCTCTCCCCTGTCCGTGTATGATTTTGTAAAGTTCTCCTCGATAATCTACCTGACCGGTGAGGGACGAAGGAACCTTTCACCCTTCGTTATCCGCCTTGCCGACTATGAGGGTTTTCAGGCACATGCCATGGCACTGCGGGAAAGAAAGTAATATTCGGAGAATCAGTCATGCATAAAACCATCTATAAAAAAGAGATATTGAACTTGCTCCAGAATGAAATAATAGATTTCTATGAGAACATCAGGAATGAAAAGGTTGCTCCATGTGTGGCACCCGCTGAAATAAAGGCTTTTCTGAATGAACATTTCGATTTCAAAAAACCAATGGAATTGCAGGAGGTTATTCTTGAGGTGGAAAAAATGCTTAGAAAGTGGAACCTCCATGTAACTCACCCCCGTTACTTCGGACTGTTCTGTCCGTCTGTTACCTTTGCCTCCATAATTGCCGATGCGCTTGTTGCCCTTTACAATCCCCAGCTTGCATCGTGGAACCATTCACCGATCGGAAATGAAATAGAGCAATTCTCCCTTGGATTCTTTCTTGAAAAATTTGGCTTCGATCCGGAGAATCGCATAGCACACTTTACAAGCGGTGGTGCCGAGAGCAACCTTACAGCAACGATTGTGGCACTAACACACAAGTTTCCGGGATACGGGAAGGCCGGCCTTAGGAGCCTGTCGGGACAACCGGTGTTCTACGTTTCCCAGGAGGCACACCACTCATTCCTGAAGATTGCCCATATGACCGGGTTGGGAAGAGAATCCTTGAGGGTAATAAAAACAGACAATAATTACACCATGGAAATAGAAGACCTGAAAGAAAAGATAAGAGAGGATACCCATAAGGGATTTATTCCATTCATGGTCGTGGGAACTGCAGGCACTACATCTGCCGGCATGATAGACCCTCTCGGTGAGATTGCTGAATTGTGCAGGAAGAATGATTTGTGGTTTCACGTTGATGCTGCATGGGGAGGTGCTGCCATACTCTCTGACCGGTTGGGTAAGTATCTGGCCGGAATAGAAAAATCCGATTCCATAACCTTTGATGCACACAAGTGGCTCTCCGTCCCAATGGGAGCCGGAATGTTTTTCTGCAGACACATAGAAGCAGTAAAGAAAAGTTTTTACTCGGAAACCACGTACATGCCGGGCAAGGTCAAAGAAACAACAGACTATTACTCCTCGACAATTCAGTGGTCAAGAAGATTTATCGGTCTGAAGTTATTTATGACTCTTGCTGAACTTGGTGAGGGCGGCCTGGCAGAAATGATAGAAAAGCAGGGAGAACTGGGTAAATATCTATCAATAGAATTGCAAAAATCCGGTTGGAAAATTATTACGGAAAGTCCTCTGGCAGTAGTCTGTTTTACCCATGAAAAATTCGGAGAAAACATCACTCTGATGAAACAATTGGTAGATAAACTTTATGAAAGGGGAAGAGCCTGGATTTCTACAGTTATTTTAAAAGAAAAAACTCCTGCTTTTCGTGCCTGCATATCGAGCTATAGGGCTGAAAAATCAGACGTTGATGTACTGATTAAAGAGTTGAATGTACTTCTTTCTACTTACTGAACAGATGGCTACTTATTCTCACTCTTATTCTCACTATATGGAATAACAAGGGAATAATAAATATGAATTTTTTTCATAAAAATCTTGACAATCGAAGAATCGATGTTATCATTGATTGAACGTTCAATCAATCTTCGGTCAATGTTTGGCAGAGGCTGTAACTCTGTATTGGGGTATAATTTATGGGGCGATCCAAGACTGATATCAGAAAGAAAGAAATAGTTGAGAGCTGTTACAGGATAATCAGTAAGAAAGGGTTGAAAGCTGCAACTTTGAAAGCAATTGGAAAGGAAATGAACGTTGCACCAAGCCTGCTTATGCACTATTTCAAGAACAAGGAAGAGATGATTATAGCAGTGGTAGATTATATGGTTCAGCAAATGGACAGGGCATATATCAATGAAATGCAAAAGCTTCCCACTGCCAGAGAACGCCTTGCCTATTACCTGAACAGGACTTTAGACCTCAACGTGGCAGCCAACGTGGATGATCGTGTTTTCTATACCTGTTTCTATCTGACTATGGAAAATAAAAAGATTCGTGAAAGTTTTGTACGGATGTACGACCATGACGAGAAAATTATTTCACAACTCCTAATGGATTATATGGAAGAAACCAATATAACCGGTTTCGACCCAAAGAGTTTTGCAATACAGATAACCGCCTTCGTTGAGGGTTTTTATTACTACAAGATGATCTATGGCGAAAGTGACGAACTTAAAAAATCTATTTCAAGGTTAAAAGAAGCCGTATTCAGAGAATTAAAATTAATCAATTAAAAAGGAGAAAGAGATGAGTTTCTATGACGATTACAAAGCCAGGACACCAGGATCTGCAAAAGCTGCAAAAAGGGCACAGGCCATAATTCCAGGTGGTGTAGGGAGTGCAATTCAATTCTGGGAACCATACCCTGTTTACCTTGAAAACAGCAAGGGCTCCAGGGTGTGGGATGTCGATGGAAATGAATATATCGACTACTGCATGTGTTATGCCGCAATGGTAGCAGGTCATGCAAACCCTGTAATTGCAAAGGCAATCGCAGAGCAGGCAAAAAAGGGAACCCTCTACGGACTTCCCTCCTCTTCCGCCACCGAACTGGCAGAAGAGATTCACAGGCGTTACCCGGCCATTGAAATGTTACGATTTACCCAGTCCGGAGTTGAGGCAACTATGTATGCGGTAAGGCTTGCAAGGGCTGCAACCCATAAAAATGGTGTGATAAAGGTAGAGGGAGCATATCACGGTGCAAGTGATATCCTCCTTGTTAGCACCGGTGTTCCCAATACCACTGCTGCAGGACCTTCATGGATGCCTTCCTCCATTGTAGAAAGCGCAGGAATACCTCCCGGAGCAACCGAAAACACCTTTGTCGTACAGTTTAACGACTTGGAGAGCCTCGAATACCAGCTTAAAAAGCATGAAGGGGAAATCGCATGCTTTATACTGGAACCATGTATGACAAATGGGGGTGTTATTCCTCCCGATCCGGGTTACCTCAAAGGAGTAAGAGAACTTACAAACAAGTACAATGTTCTTCTTATCTTTGATGAGGTAAAGATAGGAGCACGGATAGCTCCGGGCGGTGGCGCTGAAAAGTATCAGATAAAGCCAGATTTGATTACCCTTGCAAAGGCCATCGGTGGGGGTACACCGCTTGGCGCATTCGGAGGAAGGCGGGACCTCATGGAACTTATTACCCCCCTGGGGCCAGCAGTTCACTTTGGCACCTACAATGCAAACCCATTAACAACGACAGCAGGCCTTACATGCCTGAAAGATGTACTTACGGACGAGAAATACAGGGAAATGGACAGGCTTGGTGATAAGTATGCGGCAGGGCTTGAAGAGATAATAAACAGACTGGGCTTTCCTGCAAGTGTTACCCACGAAGGCCCATTGGGAGGCATTCAGTTCGTACCGGAAAAGCCTCATACCTATAGGGAAGCAAACCAGTGCGACAAGAGATTATGGAGTGAATACTGGTACGGAATGCTGAGCAAGGGAGTAATACCGATGGGAAGCGGATGGTTCGAAGAGTATTCCATCTCGGCAGCTCATACTGATAGAGACATAGATGAAACTCTGAACATTACGGAGGATGTTCTTTCAACAATTAAGAAAAAATATCTCTGATAATGATTTCTGGGAGCTCATATGTTAAAAAAGCGACGGAAAAACCCTAATCGATACGGGTGTTGTCGCTAAGAATAAAGGTAAGGAGGGATTTTATGGGTGGAGGAAGTTTTGTAGAATCATTATTCATCATTCTTTACTTCGTTGGCATGGTTATTATAGGAATTGTTGTAGCCAAGAAGGTAAAGGGTAGCCAGGACTATCTGGCTGGTGGCAGAAAGATGCCTCTATGGCTCGTAACTGCCACTCTATTCGCTACGTGGTGGGGTGGTGGAACTATACTAGGTGGTTCCGGCGCCGCATTCACAGATGGTTTTCATGGGGTCATCTATGATCCATACGGAGCCGGTCTGACCTTGATCATTGCCGGATTCTTTTTCATGAAAATCGTTCACGACGCAAAGGTCAATACGGCAGCTCAGTTCTTTGCAAACAGGTACGGTTCATGGGCTGCAAATTGGTCGGGCCTCTTGATGGTTCCGACTTACTGTCTGTGGGCTGCTGTACAGCTCGTTGCAATGGGAAAGATCTTTCAGTTCATACTGGGTTGGCCATATGCCATTACAATTCTTATTGGTACGGCAATTATTTTATTCTACACAGTTCTCGGTGGTATTCTTGCGGTAGCCTGGACTGACTTTTTCCAGGTGATAATTTTGCTTGTTGGCTTGATAATCATATTCCCGCTGGCAACGAAGTTTGCCGGTGGCTGGCAAAACATCGTTGCAAATACACCCGAACACTTCTTTAAGTTATTCCCGGCAGCAGGATCCGAACTGGCACCACCCACACTCGGAGGCTGGTTATGGTGGTTGGGTGCCCTGCTAGGAGTGGGTCTCGGTACCCTCGCTGCACCTGACATGTACCAGAGAGCAATTGTTGCCAAGGACGGGAAAACAGCAGCACGAGCTTCACTAATAAGCGGTGCAGGATACTGGATTCTCGGTGTTATTCCTGTTTACCTCGCTTTTGCTGCAATTACATTAATTTCACAGGGAAAGATTTCAGGTGACATTATAAATGAAGACAGTGAAAAACTTATTCTGGTACTTGCAAGAGCTATCTTTCATCCGGCTTTAGCCGGCATCTTCATTGCCTCCCTGCTTGCAGCAGTCATGTCCTCGGGAGACTCCGCAATTTTCGCACCTGCTGCTATTCTGGCAAACGACCTTTACAAACCGGCATATGAAAAGGTAAAAAAACAGGATCTCTCTGACAAGGGACTGGTAAATGCATCCAGAGTATCAGTTGTAATTATTACACTGATTGCCCTGTTGATAGGCTTCTTCTATGCAAACATGTACGACTTGTTGATCGTTGCCTTCCAGTTACTCTTTCATGTACTGTTCTTCCCACTCGTTCTCGGCGTTTATTGGAAAAAGGCCAATTCTCCGGGTGCAATAGCAGGTATGGTAACAGGTTTCGGCATCGTAGTAATCTGGTCCATAGTGGAAGGAACACTGTTCCCCGAACCTGAATGGCTCTGGGCACTGGGACCGGGAACTGTCGGAGGAATAATGATGGTCATTGTGTCTCTTGTTACCCAGAAGAGTCACCCCCCAAAACCACTTGTTTCCACTGACGGTACGATTCTGAAATTCAAAGAACTGGCACAACCGGGTCAGTAAGAAAATTTCTATCACGGAGGTAAGGAGATGTATGCCGTAACAGGGAGAATGCTCATGGTAAACCTGGAAACAGGCAATTGTGTAACAGAAGATATACCGGAACAACTGTATTCAAACTATCTCGGAGGATACGGTATCGGCTTACCCCTAATCATGGAGAGAATGGATCCTGCAATAGATCCGTTGGATTCCAGAAGCATACTAGGCTTTGCCTCCGGATATTTGACTGGCACAGGCTCATACATTGCTTCCAGATACATGGTCTTCGGGAAATCCCCATCCACCCTTGGATGGGGAGATTCCAACAGTGGCGGCTACTTTGGGAAAAAAATGAAAGAGGCGGGTTTCGATGTAATCCTCTTTTCCGGAAAATCAGCGAAACCCGTTTATCTTTCAATAGATTCTGGTGAGGCACGACTTGAAGATGCAAAAGATATCTGGGGAAAAGATACATACGCAACGGAGGATTACCTTAAAGAAAAACACGGAAAGGATACAGAGGTTGCATGCATAGGGCCTGCAGGAGAAAGGATCTCGATGATAGCAGGGATATCCACTGACAAGGGAAGATATGCCGCAAGATCCGCACTTGGTGCCTTGATGGGATCAAAAAATCTCAAAGCCATTGTCGCCAAGGGCAAATTGAAAATAAGTATTCATGATTCGGAAAAGCTTAAGAACCTGCGGAAGAAATATCTTAAAATCATGAAAGAGGATCTGGGAAGTCTTCTCTCCAAGTATGGTACACCCACCTTTTACGAAACAGCCATGATAGAGTGTGATACCCCTTTTAAAAATTGGTCATCATCGATAGAAGAATTCGATACGGAAAGCAACACTATTACCGCAGAAAACTACCTGAAATATCAGGTGAAAGGCTATGCATGCAGTGGTTGCCCAATAGGATGCGGCGGTCATATGAAGCTGGACAAGGGTCCATTCAAAATAGAGAGTACAGTACACAAAGTGGAATATGAAACAACCGGAATCTTCGGCTCCAATCTGTTGAACGGGAACATCGAAGCACTGATAAAAATAAATGACATCTGCAACAGGTACGGAATGGATACCATTAGCTGTGGTGGGCTCTGTGCTTTTGCAGTAGAATGCTATGAAAGGGGAATCATAAACAGTGAGATGACTGACGGACTTGAGCTCAAATGGGGAGACGCAGAAGCTATAGTCACACTGGTTGAAAAGATAGGTAAGAGCGAAGGTATCGGTGGCATCCTGGCACAAGGCTTTGAGAAAGCCATAGAAGCCTTCGGAGAAGAAAGCAGGCAGTATGCTATCCATATAAGAAACGAGGGACTTCCTGCTCATGACCCGAGATGGTCGGCGGGGCTGGCACTCACTTATTACTCCGACCCCACCCCCTCGCGACATACACAGGGATCCACAACATTCCCTATTGCAGGTTACGATATGCCAGACATTCCGGTACACGAAGCAAAGGGAAGAGCAAAGGCCCATCTGGATAATGTTATTCTTACACATGCCCTCAATGCAATGGGACTCTGCCTCTTCGGTTATATAATACTGGATTACAAGATAATGCCTGAATTCTTGGAAGCGGTGGATGGAAGAGAATGGACAACTCAAAAAATCATGGAGATAGGACAGAGAATCAACCTGATGAGATATCTCTTTAACAGAAAGGCTGGAAGTGACTTCATGAAATTCGATTTTCCGGAGAGGGTACTGGGCAATCCGCCTCTCACTACAGGGCCTACCAAGGGTATCAGGATAGATCTGGATACGATGGTGAAAGAGTACCTTGAAGAGTTGAAATGGGATTACAAAACGAATATGCCTTCCAAAGAATTATACCAATTATTGAGAATCGACAGCTACATTTGACCACCTCTTTGAATTGCTATTTTGCCCCTTCCAAATTATACTTTAGATAACAATTTGAGAAAGATATAAACCTATGGGAGAGATAAGAGATGAGCTTAAAGCATAATGTACTTATAAAGAACGGATTCTTGATTTATCCTGAGAAAACAATAAAGGCTGATATAGGCATCGATAACGGAAAAATCAGCAGTATTTCAAAACCTGGCACGATGAAAGGTGATACCACTCTGGATGCCGAGGGGAATTTCATACTTCCCGGACTCATCGACCCTCACACACATCCTGTTTATCTTGACAGTATTTCAGATGTCTCAAAAACAGGTGCCTTCGGGGGTGTTACGACGGTCATTCACTATGCCTATGCAAAACCGGGTAAGAGCCTCATAAAAACACTCAAAGACTGGAAAGCTGAGGGGGAATCAACCTCGTATACGGACTTTGCCCTCCACGGGGGGCTGTTCGAAACGAAGAAACAGGCTCCGGAAATACCGGAGGCCTTTGCAATGGGTGTTACATCTTTCAAAATGTTCATGTCCTATGCCAAATTGGGCTGGATGACCGATGATTATGCTCTTGCAATGGCAATGGAGATAATCGGAAAACACAGAGGCCTTGCCGCTCTTCATGCTGAAAACGGCCTTGTAATAGATTACATTCAGGACAAGCTTTTAGAAGAAAAGGCGGATTTTGCTGAAAGGTTTATAGAGACCAGCCCTGATCTTGTCGAAGCAGAAGCAATAATCAGGGCTGCATATATTGGCAGGCTCATGAATTGCAAGGTTTACATACCTCATATCTCATCTGCAGAAGGAATCAAAGCCATAAGCTTTCTCAAGCAAAACGGATACGGTATATACGGGGAAACCTGCCCTCATTATCTCTCTTTTACATGGGACGAACTGAAGAGACTTGGCCCACTCGGAAAGGTAGGACCCTCTATAAAGACAGAAAAAGACAGAAGGAAACTATGGGAAGCAATTGAAACAAGGTTGATAGACACAATCGGAAGCGATCATGCACCAAAGGATAAAACCGAAAAGGATGATTTCTTCAAAGCACCATACGGTTCTCCCGGGATAGAAACAATGCTTCCTGCCGTCTGGCATTATGGAGTGAACTCCGGCAAAATAACACCCAACAGGCTTGTTGAAATCACCTCGGAAAATACTGCAAAGATATTCGGACTATTTCCAAGAAAAGGGAGACTGGAAAAGGGTTCTGATGCCGATATCGTGATATTCGACCCGAGAGAAGAATGGACAGTAACACCTGGGAACCAGCACGGTAATGCAAAATATACATTGTATCAGGGAAGAAGCTTCATTGGTCGTGTAAAGACTGTCCTCTCAAAAGGCAAGATAATTGTTCAGGGTAATGACTTTCTTGGGACAAAGGGTGATGGGCAATTCCTTGCCACAAGAATAACTTGAAGATGCTTACCAGCTATCACTCTCCATATTTTCTTCCAGTCTCGACAAACCTATTTGGTCAAATAGGTTCGCCATTTCGATAGCACTGCTTGCAGCTTCCCAACCCTTATTCCCTCCCTTGGCTCCAGCCCTTTCTATGGCCTGTTCCTGTGTATCCGCAGTAATTATCCCAAAGGTTACCGGTGTATTAAATTCAAGGTTTAATTGTGTAATTCCTTTAGTGACACCCCATGCAATATACTCAAAGTGAGGAGTTGCACCTCTGATCACCACCCCAATACATATCAATGCATCGAACTTCGTTGTATCCAATAGTTTTTTAACGGTAACCGGCATCTCAAAAACACCGGGAACTCTCACTATAGTGATATCTTTCGGGTCACAACCATGCCTCAACAAACAATCCATTGCACCGGTAAGCAACTTCGAACCAATAAAATCATTGAACCGCGAAAGTACTATTCCAAATTTTTTATCTTTGGCAGACAGTTTCCCGTTTATCTCTCTCATTCGTCAAACTCCTATCAAACCCATCAAATTATGATTCAGTTTTTCTTTCTTGATTTTCAAATAATGATAATTGTAACTGTGAACAGTACCAAAAATTGAATATACCTTTTCAACTGTAATATCATACTTTTCAATGTCTCTAACTTTTTGAGGATTATTCGTAAGAAGTCGAATACTCCTCACACCTAGATTTTTCAATATTTTCGCCGCTACCCAGTATTCACGTAAATCCGGCGGAAAGCCTAATTTTATATTTGCTTCTACCGTATCAAATCCCTCTTCCTGCAATTTGTAAGCCAGGAGCTTATTCAAAAGACCAATACCTCTGCCTTCCTGACGAAGATAAATAAGTATTCCATTGCCATCATTCTCTATCATTTCTAGGGATTTTCTCATCTGTTCACCGCAGTCACATCTTAATGATCCGAATACATCTCCGGTCAAGCATTCGGAATGTATCCTCACAAGTGGCGATTCAACTCTGAATTTTTCACCTTTTATCAAAGCCACATGATCTTTCCTGTCTATCCCACTAAAATGTACCAAACGAAAATGTCCGTAAGCCGTAGGTAAATCAATAGTTACAGATTTATTGATAACTGTTTCATTTCTTCTTCTGAAATCAACAATGTCACTCACACGGATCATTTTTAAACCGAATTTCTCTTTAAAAGCCACAAGTTCTATCTTTTTTGCCGTTTGCCCGTTTTCTGCAAGTATTTCACAAATCACACCAGCCGGAATCAAACCGGCAAGTCTGGCAAGATCTACGGCAGCTTCGGTATGGCCTCTCCGGCCGAACACCCCATCCTTGTGTGCAACAACAGGAAAAACATGTCCCGGCCTGGCAAAATCATCTGGTTTTGCATCCGGATTAACCGCTTTCAGAATGGTTTCACACCTGTCAAAGGCTGACACTCCTGTAGTGACATCTTTGTAAGCATCAATCGATACGGTAAAAGCCGTATCATGAAGTGCCGTATTCTTATTTGTCTGGGGAAACAAAGCTAACTTTTCAGCATGCTTTTCTGTTAATGCAAGACAAATGATTCCCCTGGCATACCTGGCAAGAAAATTGACCTTCTCGGGGGTGGCTTTAGATGCGGCAAATACAAGGTCACCCTCATTCTCTCTCTCTTCATCATCACAGACGATTACAATCTTTCCCTTTTTAAAATCCTGCAAAGCTTCTTCTATGGAGTTGTAATATCTTTCTTTCATCGATATATCCCCTCTTTCAAAAGGACAGATTCAACATATTTTGCCAAACAATCAAACTCTACATTTACTTTGCTGCCTGGACTCAAAGCTTTCATGTTGATATTCTTTAGCGTGTGCGGTACAAGATTGATTTCCAATTCACTGTTTTTTACTCCGGCGATTGTCAAACTTACCCCATTAATGGCAATAGAACCGCCCTGTGGTGAAAATTTCATATATTTAACAGGCACCCTCAATTTAAGCTTTTTAGACGGATAACCATCGATAATTCCGGAGATTCTTCCGGTACAATCAACATGACCCTGCACGAAATGTCCCCCAACCCTTGAGCTCGGTGTCAAAGCCCTCTCCAGATTCACCTGGCAACCAACCCTTAACATTCCGATATTGCTTTTACCCAATGTTGCGGCAGAACATGTAACACCAAAAGAGTGATCTGTAATACTTTCCACAGTCAGGCAGATACCATTTACTGCTATGGAATCACCCAATTTAATATCCTGTATTATATTATTCGAACTAATGGTAAGCTCCATTCCGTTTCCGATACGCATAACCTTAATGACTGTGCCAATCTCTTCTATAATCCCTGTAAACATCATATATCCCCCAATTTCTCAATCGTCTCCGGATTTCTGTAATGAAGCCAAACATCATCTTCCAGCCTCTTGATATTGAGCAACTTAAGCTGATTTCTATTCTTTGCTATCTTCTCGGTAATCATTTCTCTTATTGGATACAATCCCTTTCCGAGAAGCCTCGGTGCTATGCAAATTTCAATATCATCATAAAGACCTCTTTTCACGAAAGAGGTGATTACCCTTGAGCCACCCTCTACGAGAAGAGCGTTTATCCCGACCTTCTTCAACTTTTTGACTACTTGAAATAGATTTAGCTCTCCGCTATCTTCATCCACCCTTTCAATTTGCACATTCAGCTTTTCCAATTCATTTTTTCTCATTTCAGGTGCATCAATCGATACAAACAGAATAGTCGGACCGCCATACTCCGTATTTATTACCCTTGCATTTGACGAAATCCTTAGATAAGAATCCAGGATAATTCTTTTCGGTGAGAATCCTGAAACATTTCTGACATTCAGCACAGGATCATCAGCAAAGACTGTTTCGATTCCCACAAGAATAGCGTCACTGCAGGCTCGCAACTCATGTGCGTATAACCGGGATTTATCATTCGATATCCATAGCCTCTTCTTCCCCGGGATACCGATTTTGCTATCCAGACTCTGAGCATATTTGATTTTTATAAAGGGCCGGTTAAACAGATGACTGATAAAAAAACCGAGGTTGAGTTCTATAGCTTCTTCTCTGCAAACTCCTTCTATAACCTCTATGCCGTGCTCACGCAAGCATTTAATTCCTCTTCCGGCAACAAGAGGGTTAGGATCCATTGTTGAGATGACAACAGTTTTAATTCCTCTATTTACGATTAATTCAGTACAGGGAGGAGTCTTACCGTAATGATTACATGGCTCAAGGTTAACGACAAGAGTTGCACCTCTTGTCACTTCTTCGGGAAAAGATTTCAGAAGCTCCGCTTCAGCATGAGGTTTTCCAAAACCATGATGAAACGCTTTACCAACTATCTTTCCCTGTTTGAGCAATACAGCCCCAACCATAGGATTCGGAGAAACTTTTCCCCGTCCTTTTTCTGCTTCTTTCAGAGCAAGAAGCATCGATTGTCGATACATAAAATCCCCAACCTTGTTAAATTTCGGGGCTAAGAAATTGTAGGGATTTCCTTGATAAAGAGGATAACTTCTCCCATCCGGACTTTAACCGTCGGCATCAGAATTTCACTGATTCTGTTCCATTCGGAACTCGCGGGCTATCACCGCCGGTAAGGAATTTCACCTACCCCGAAGTTATGAG
>Ga0256830_1000082_pt1 | contig 81615 bp, 69 predicted proteins | sample 128326metaG_FD_190537 | JGI IMG/M metagenome (GOLD analysis project Ga0256830, IMG submission 190537) | Hydrothermal vent microbial communities from Lau Basin, Pacific Ocean - 128-326 | ecosystem: Environmental > Aquatic > Marine > Hydrothermal vents | place: Pacific Ocean: Lau Basin | collected... | reverse complement strand
CCCGGGCCGATGGATCGTACAGGACAACGGGATGGTCGGCCGTGACGCGCAGACGCCGGCCCATCCGTGCGCGGAGGGTGACCATCGGACCCTCATACCATCGGCGGGTGAAACAGCGCACGTCGGCCAGGGTTGCACGCCCCGTTGTCAGGTCGAAAGCCAGGACCTGAGAGACTCGCTGGGGCGTGATGATCTCTACCGCTCCTGCCTGCACCCTTTCTCCCTCCCCGGCCACAAGCTCCTCGAAAGGACGGGCCACCACCCGATGGCCGTTGAGGGCGAAGATGGTCGTGTCTCCGGCGAAGCAAGAACCACCATACCCGATCCCGGCGTCAAGGAAATGGGGGCCGATCCGCTTGTCGTAGCCCATCCCGACGGCCACCTCCCGCACGTCGGCACCCAACGCCTCGCAGATGTTGGCGATCTCGTTGATGAAGCTGATGCGGGTGGCCAGGAAGGCGTTGGAGGCGTACTTGATCATCTCCGCCGTGCGCAGGTCGGTGATCATAATGGGCGCCCGCAGGGGCAGGTAGAGCTGGGCCACCTTCTCGGCCGCCTCCCGATCCAGAGAACCTAACACGATGCGATCCGGGTACATAAAGTCGTTGATGGCCGAACCCTCTCGCAGGAACTCGGGGTTGGAGACAACGCTGAAGGGAATCGGCTTGGTCTGGTTCTCCCGGATGATGTCGGCCACCCAGTCGCCCGTGCCCACGGGCACGGTGGACTTGTTGACGATGATCATCGGGTGGTCCATCACCTCGGCGATGGAGCGGGCGGCCATCCGCACGTAGCGCAGATCGGCCTCCCCATCCACGCCCTCCGGCGTCCCCACGGCGATGAAGACGAACTCCGCCTCCCGCAGCGCCTCCTCGTAAGAGATGGTGAAGGAGAGCCGGCCCGCTTTCATGTTACGCCGGACCATCTCCTCCAGCCCGGGCTCGTAGATGGGCATGATCCCTCGCTTGAGCCCTTCGATCCTTTCCTCGTTGATGTCCAGACAGACGACCCGATTGCCCAGATCGGCCAGGCACGTCCCGGTCACCAGGCCAACGTAACCGACACCGACTACGGTGATCTGCTTCATCGTACTATTCCTCCGTAGAACGTAAGGCACAAAACGTAAGACGTAAGGCGTGAAGCGTGAGGTGTGTCCTCTGGATGAGTCCTTATGCGTTGTGCTCCAGCATGCGCCGGACGGCCCGGCGGGCGATCTCCACGGCGAAGTTGGTACCCCGATCCCACGGGTAGACCTGGCTCATACTGGCGAACCAGAGCCCCTGCAGCGGGGTCTCCAGGTCGGGGATCGCCCGGGAGTGGTTAAGGCCGGGCACCGGCTGGGCGTAGGGCGTGCGGAAGAGCCAGACATCGCGCACCCAATCCGGGCGGAAACGGGGGTTGAAGCGGGGCAGGGCCGGGAGAAACCGCTCCAGCAGCGCCTCCTTGCTCAGGGAGAAGTACTCGTGATCCGGGTCCAGGTAGTCCCCACAGTAGACAATGTGGTCTCCTCCGAAGAACTCGGGGGAGAGGTAATTGGTGTGCTCGACCAGGGAGAGGAAAGGGAAGCCCGCGGCTTTGGGCAAGTTGTGCCAGTAGAAGCCCTGCTCGGAGAGACGGTGCTTCAGGGCCAAGACCATCACCACGGCCCCCATGGACTTCAGCGCCAGCAGACGGTCCAGGTAGGATGGGGGCAAGGACGGGGCCAGACGGGCCAGCACCGCCGGCGAGGTGGTCACCAGGCACCGGTCGAAATCGGCCTGACCCTCGGGCAGGGAGAGACGCAGCCCTCCCTCCGGTCGGGGCTCGATCCGCTGCACGGGCGTGCGCAGCCGGATGGTCACCCCCTCGGCCCGCAACCGGTCGGCCAGGGCATCCAGGAAAGCCTGGAAGCCTCCCTCGAAGGTGCCCAGGCGGGGGGTGCGGGCCTTCACCCGGGCCCAGAACCAGGCCATGTTGACCTGCCGGTAGTAGGGGCCGAACTTGCTGACCAGGAGCGGCTCCCAGACGGTGGCGTAGGCCCGCCGGCCGTACCAGCGGCGCAGCCAACTGTCGGCCGTCTGGCGCTCCAGAGGCTGCCAGCGGGGGGTGAGCTTCAGGTAGAGGGTCACCAGGCCGAAACGCACCTTGTCCGGCCAGCCCAGGGCCGGGAAGGCCAGGACCGCCTGGGGCGAGTCGAGGGGGTAGAAGCGCCCCTGGTGGTAGACGACGGTGACCGGGCGAGGGAAGAGGACTTTATCCCGCCAGCCCAGTTCCTCGATCAGCCCCAGGATGTGGCGGTCAGAGGCGAACCAGTGGTGGTAGTAGCGCTCGACGGACCAGTCCCAGCGGGCGATCTTGAAGCCGGCAGCCAGCCCGCCCACGTAGTCGGCCGCCTCGAAGAGGGTAACCTCACAGCCGGCCCGCACCAGGTCGTAGGCTGCGGCCAGTCCCCCCACGCCCGCGCCGACGATGGCGACCTTCACGACACCCCCTCCCTGGCCATCTCCGCCTGAACCTGCTTCCAGCTCAGGCTCTCCCGCACCATGTAGATAGCTCCCAGCAGGGTGATGGGGAACCAGAGGGCGACGTGGAGCACCAAGGTGTAGCCGGTCGCCAGCGACCGCTCAACGCCGAAGACTTGGAGGACGGCGATCCCCGGCGTATCGAAGGTGCCCACGTAGCCCGGTCCCGAGGGAAGCGTCGTCGCCAGATTGACCACCCCGTTCATCAGCATCAGGGCGAAGAAACTCACCTGGAAGGGGAAGGCGTGCATCACGAACCAGTACTTCAGCGTCTCCAAGAGCCAGATCACCACCGACGTGAAGAAGATCATCGCCACATCGCGTCCGCTGCGCAGGCTGCTCAACCCGGTCAGAAAGCGCTCCAGCAGTCCTTGGACGGGCTGCCGGAAGCGGGCAGGCAGGTAGGGGATGAGCAGCCGTGTGGAAAGGCGCTGGACACGCTGGGGCGTGGCAGCCATAGCGAAGAAGAGGAGCAGGGCTCCCAGGAAGAGGCCACTGGCGATGACGACCAGTTGCCGCAGCCGGACCGGTAGCTCCGGCACGGTGGGCAAGGCCAGGAAGACGAAGAGAAGCATCACCAGCCCGTCGAAGATCCGCTCCACCAGGATCGTCGCCAGCGAGGCGCTGACACTGATCCCCTCCCGCTGCTTGAGCACGTAGGCTCGGAGCACCTCACCGGCCCGGGCCGGGTAGATGTTGTTCCCCATATAGCCGATGGTCACCACGGGAAAGAGGGTTCGCAAGGGAATGGGCTTCAGCGTTCGGAGCAGGTAATGCCAGCGCCAGGTGCGAGCCCCTACGGCTCCGAAGTAGACGACCACGCCGGGAACCAGCCAGAGGTAGCGACCCTGCTTCAAGGATGCGCCCACCTTCTCCAACTCCAGCCCCCGCAGGGCCAGCACCAAGAAGAAGGCGCTGACCAACACGCCGACCCAGAATTGCCAACGTTTCATCCACGACTCCCTTGAGACTGAGGCGGACCCTCCCGCAGGCTCTCCCACGGACCGCGTGACCTGCGGGAGGGTGACGACTTTCATTCTACCACACTTGCTCCAGAAGAGAAAGCGGGCGGGGGCCCTCCCCGCCCGCTGGACCCGCCGCCCTGCCGCGCTATCCCATTGCCATAGGGATCCCGTCGGGGAGCATCACCCCCAACACCTTCTCCACCGCCATCGTGTGGCTGCAGACCCCACGCATCGCAAAGAAATCACAGCCGCAACTCCATTGACCGTGGTTGTAAGAGACGGTGTGCGTGCGATGTGTACCGCGCACCGTAACCGTAAATTGCAAGAACTGGAACCGTTCCGGCTCCTGGGCGTATCGGATCGCCTTCTCGATCTTGCCGATCATCGCAGAGTCCATGGTTTCCTCTCCTGGTTCCCAGACTCACCTCCGGCATACCCTAGCGGGGGCCAGAGGACGGAAGAAAAGAGAGACGCCTGTACTCTCCCCCGACGAGAGCCAGCGCGTCTCGGGACCGCAAGGGCTTGATAGGGGTTGCGTGAGCTCAGGACAGGCAAGGTGGCAACTCCCCTCCGCAAACCTGGCACCTTCAGTATACCCTCATCGGGCTGCTTTGTCAACTCTGTCACCCTCCCGCAGGCCCCGCGGTGCCCGGTGATCGCCATAGCTTGTCGGAGGCAGCCTACGACGCGCTCTAGGCCGTGGAGAGGACCTGCGGGAGGGTTCCCCCCGAGGGGTAGAGCGCTGAAAAAGCTTTGGGGTCTTGACAGGCGGCGCAAGGCGTGCTATAATGTGGCACATTGTTCCACGATTCGGCACACCCGACCCTTCTTGGGGGGCAGCAGATGACGGAGAAGCAGGGGCCGACGGTCCAGTCGGTCGAGCGGGCCATCGCTATCCTCAAAGCCTTCTCGGTCGAAGAGCCGGAGCTGGGTGTCGGGGAGCTCAGCCGACGCCTCAACCTGCCTAAGAGCACCGTCTTCCGTCTGCTTTCCACGCTGGAGGCCGGGGGCCTCGTGGCCCAGAACCCCAAGACCGGGCAGTACCGCCTGGGGGTGGACCTCATCGGCCTGGCCAACAACGTCATCGCCTACGCCGACGTCCGCCGCGTCGCCCGTCCCCACCTCCGCCGGTTGGCCGACGCCCTGGGCGAGACGGTGAGCCTCAGCATCCTCGATGGCCGCGACGCCGTCAACTTGGAGCAGTTCGTCCCCCCCCGACGGCTGGTGATGCGTGTCGGCTGGGTGGGACGCCGCATGCCGGTCCACACCGTCTCCGTGGGCAAAGCCCTCATCGCCTTCCTGCCTGAGGAGGAACTCTCCCGGCTGCTGGACGGCTCCCTCGAAGCCCTGACCCCCCACACCATCACCGACCCCCAGGTCCTGCGGGCCGAACTGATCCAGGTGCGCGAGCGAGGCTACGCCACCGCCTTCGAGGAGCTGGAGGAAGGGCTCCACGCCATCTCGGCCCCCCTCTACAACCACGAGGGCGAGGTTGTGGCCGCCATCAGCGTCTCCGGGCCGGCCTACCGCCTCACCCGCGAGCGCATCGAGGAGATCGCCCCCCAGGTCGTCCAAACCGCCCACCAGATTTCCAAGGAGATGGGATACCGCGATGGACCTTGACCTCACCCCTGCCCAGGAGGAGGTGCGCCGCCTGGCCCGGGAGTTCGCCGAGGCCGAGATCGCCCCGGTGGCCGCTCGCAACGACCGGGAGGAGCGCTTCCCCCACGAGATCATCCAGAAGCTGGCCCCCACGGGCCTGCTGACCCCCACCATCCCCAAAACCTATGGCGGCTACGGCACCGATTTCATCGGCGAAGCCTGCGTCTTCGAGGAGATCGGGCGCGTCTGCTCCTCGGTGCGCACCATCCTCTCGGTCCACAACTCGCTGGTCGCTTTGACCATCCTGCGCTGGGGGACGGAGGCCCAGAAGGAGCGCTACCTCCCCGACCTGAGCCGGGGGCGCTACCTGGGCTGCTTCGCCCTCACCGAGCACACGGCCGGCTCCGATGCCGTCCACCAGAGCACCCAGGCCCGGCGGGAGGGCGACGGCTGGCGGATCACCGGGCGCAAAGCCTGGGTCTCCAGCGGCAGCGAGGCCGGCCTCTGCCTCCTCTTCGCCCAGACCAATCCCGACCGGGGCCACCGGGGGATCACCGCCTTTTTGGTGCCGATGGAGAGCCCCGGCATCACCGTCGAGCGGGTGAAGGGCAAGATGGGGCTGAAGGCAGCCCACACGGCCCACCTGACGCTGGAGGACGTCTGGGTGCCGGAGGAGAACGTCCTGGGCGAGGTGGGCCAGGGCTTCAAGGTGGCGATGAGCGCCCTGGACAACGGACGCTACGGGGTAGCGGCCGGCAGCGTGGGCGTGGCGCGGGCCTGCCTGGAGGCCAGCATCGCCTACGCCCGTCAGCGCCACGCCTTCGGAAAGCCCATCGCCGCCTTCCAGCTCGTCCAGGAGATGATCGCCCGGATGGCCGTCGAGGTCGAGGCGGCCCGGATGCTCGTCTACCGGGCCGGCCACTTGAAGAACCGGGGGGTGCGCAACACCCTGGAGACCTCGATGGCGAAGCTCTACGCCACCGAACTGGCGGTACGGGCCGCCCGCACCGCCATCCAGATCCACGGAGCGCTGGGCTACACCGACGCCTATCCGGTGGAGCGCCACCTGCGCGACGCCCTGGCCACCACCATCTACGAGGGCACCAGCCAGATCCAGACGCTGATCATCGGTCGGGCGCTCACCGGGGAGAGCGCTTTCGCGTGAGATTCGCTGGTGGATTTGACTAGACTAGAGACTTAGTCTACAATATCCCTGACTCGATCTCCGTTACCCAGGGAGGGAGCGATGACGGTTGTCAATATCCACGAGGCGAAAACCCATCTGTCTCGCCTGCTGTTGCGCGTGATGGCCGGAGAGGAGATCGTGATCGCCAAGGCGGGTCGTCCTATTGCCCGCCTCGTCCCCATTGCCAAGACCCCCGCGCGTCGGGAACCGGGGAGCGCGGCCGGGAAGGTGGTCATCCACCCCGATTTTGACGCTCCCTTACCGGAAGACCTCTTGGAGGCTTTTGAGCAATGAGGGTGCTGTTGGACACTCACGTCTTCCTCTGGTGGATTACAGATGATCCGCGCCTCTCGGAGCTCGCCCGTCGGATCATCGGGGACGGCTACAATGAGGTGCTGTTCAGCGCCGGCAGCGGTTGGGAAATCGCCATCAAAGCCAGGCTGGGACGAATTGAATTGCCAGGGGGTTCCTTGCGTTTCATTATTGAGCAGATCGAGCAGAATGCGTTTCAGGTGCTTCCCATTCAGCTCATCCATGCCCTCCAGGTCTACCACCTTCCACCTCACCATCGCGACCCCTTCGACCGGATCCTGATAGCCCAGAGCCAGGTGGAGGGGATTCCCATCCTAACCGCAGACAGGCAGATCTCCCGCTATGATGTACAGGTCCTCTGGTAATCAAGGCAGCCCGCTCGAAACCGCTGCCCTGGCCGGCATCCGCGTCCTAGACCTCTCGCGGGTCCTGGCCGGCCCCTTCTGCACAATGCTCCTGGCCGACTACGGAGCCGAGGTGATCAAGGTCGAGGCTCCGGGCCGGGGGGACGATACCCGCCACTGGGGGCCGCCCTGGGCCGGCGGTGAGAGCGCCTACTTCCTGGCCGTCAACCGCAACAAGCGCAGCCTGACGCTGAACCTCAAGCACGAGGAAGGGCGGCGGATCCTGCGGGAGTTGGTCGCCCGCTCCGACGTGCTCATCGAGAACTTCAAGGTGGGCACCACCCGCCGCCTGGGACTGGACTACGAGTCGCTGCGGCCCCTCAACCCCGGCCTGATCTACTGCAGCATCACCGGCTACGGCCAGACCGGCCCCTACCGGGACCGGCCCGGCTACGATTTCGTCATCCAGGCCGAGGGGGGCATCATGTCCATCACCGGCCCCGCCGAGGGGGAGCCCCACAAGGTCGGGGTCGCCATCGTGGACATCACGGCCGGCCTCTTCGCCGCGACCGCCATCCTGGCCGCCCTCCACCACCGGGAGCGCACCGGCGAGGGCCAGTACATTGACGTGGCCCTGCTGGACGCCCAGGTGGCCTGGCTGGCCAACGTGGCCCAGAACTACCTGGTCAGCGGGGAGACCCCCCGGCGGTACGGCAACGCCCACCCCAACATCGTGCCCTACGAGGTCTTCCCCACCGCCGACGGCTACATCGCCGTGGGGATCGGCAACGACCGGCAGTACCGGCGCTTCTGCCAGGTGGCCGGCCGGATGGACCTGTGGGAGGACGAGCGCTTCCAGACCAACCCGGGCCGGGTGGAACACCGAGAGGAACTGGTGCCCCGCCTGCAGGCCCTCTTCCGCACCCGCCCCACGGCGGCCTGGCTGGAGCTGCTCCACGAGGCCAAGATCCCGGCCGGCCCCATCAACGATGTCGCCCAGGTGCTCAACGACCCCCACGTGCTGGCCCGGGGGATGGTCCAGACGGTGGACCACCCCACCGCCGGCACCATCCGGCTGGTCGGGCCGGTGGCCAAGCTCTCGGCCACACCGGCCGCCATCCGCCGGCCCCCGCCCCTGCTGGGGCAGCACACCGAGGAGATCCTCACCGGCCTGCTGGGCTACGACGAGAAGGCCGTCGCCCACCTACGGGCCGAGGGGGTGATCTGACGAGCCGGTTTGCCGTTGACGACGTGGACCAAGGAGGCAAGAACAACGTGGACCCACGGACCATTGACCTCACCCGCAGTGCCGATCTGATCGTCCGGCACCTCCTGGCCGTCCGGCCGGGGGAGAACGTGATGATCGTCTGTGACCCCGGCTCCGAGATGACGATGGCCTACCTGCTGGCCGGCATCGTCGAGAGCGTGGGGGCGGAGTACACCATCGCCATCATGCCCACCCGCGACCGGTCGCGGAGCAACGATCTGACGCCGATGATCGAGCGGGGGCTGGAGGCGGCGGACTGCCTGATCGGGCTGACCCGCTTCTCCGGCGCCCCCACCTACGCCGAGGCGGTCAAACGCCTCTACAACGCCCGACAGTTGCGCACCATCTCGATGGTCTTCCGGGGGCTGGAGAACTTCACCACCGGCGGCGCTCTGGCCGACTACGAAGCCCTCTACGCCGACGGAAAGCGGCTGGCCGCTCTCTGGGAGGGCGGGCGGCGCATCCGGGTGACCACCCCCGCCGGCACCGACCTGGTGGCGGAGATCGGCCACGCTGCGCCCATCATCGAGTGCGGCTTCGCCACCGAGCCGGGCCAGGAGGCCGCCTTCCCCGACGGCGAGGTCTCCCAGGGACCCAACGAGGGGACGGCCGAGGGGGTGATCGTCGTGGACGGTCCCATCTGCTATCTGGGCCTGCCCGACGCTCCCATCACGCTCCGGGTGGCCGGCGGGCGTGTAACGGCGGTGGAAGGAGGGGGGCGAACGGCCGCCGAACTGCGCCGCATCCTGGCGACCATCGAGAACGCCGACAACATTGCCGAGATCGGGATCGGCCTGAACGGTTGGAGCCTGCGCAACGGCGACTTCGAGGAGGAAAAGAAGGCCCGGGGCAACGTCCACATCGCCCTGGGTGATAACATCTTCTACGGTGGGCAGACCCGCAGCGCCGTGCACATGGACATGGTGCTCTACGAGCCCACCGTCACCATTGACGACCGGGCCGTAGTCGTTGGGGGGGAGGTCCGGCTTCCGTAAAGCCCTGCGCTTCCCGTCTCACGCTTCACGCTTCACGTTTCACGCTTCACGCTTCACGCTTCACGCTTCACGTCTCACGCTTCACGCTTCACGTCTCACGCTTCACGTCTTACGCTTCCCGTCTCACGCTTCCCAGTTCGTTTTTCACGCTCCACACGCCGAGGAAAGGAGGTGAGGCCCCCTGCAAAGATGAGCCAGCGAATGTCTTTCCCCATGGACTGACTGCTCACGCATCCCCATCACAACCATCCCCGTTCCACGCCAAAGGTAAAGGAGGAGTCTCATGCAACGCAAAGCCGCGCTCTTCTTGCTGCTGGTCATGGCGATGACCATCCTCGCAGCCTGCGCCCAGCCAACCCCGGAGGTCGTCAAGGAAACCGTCGTCGTCACCAAAGAGGTCGAGAAGATCGTCGAGGTCACCAAGGAGATCGAGAAGATCGTTGAGGTCACCAAGGAAGTCGAAAAGGTCGTCGAGGTGACGCCGGTGGCCGGCCGCTGTGCCCCGACCGACCCCAACGAGGTGGACAAGATCCTCATCGGAGCCACCGGTCCCCTCTCCGCCCCCGGCTCCGTCGTCGGTGGCATGGTGATGCAGTGGTCCCTCAACATCGCCGTCAAGCACATCAACGAGGCCGGCGGGGTCCTGGGCAAGCCGGTGGACCTGGTCTTCTACGACACCGAGGGGCTGCCGGAGCGGGGGACGGCGGTGGCCGAGCGCCTGATCACCCAGGACTGCGTCGTCGCCATCGTGGGCGAGTACCACAGCGCCGTGGGCCTAACGATGATGGAAGTTGCCCACAAGTACCGCGTGCCCGTTGTCTTCGCCGAGACCTGGAACGACAAGATCACGGGCAGCCAGTACGATGAGATCTTCCGCATCGCCCCGGCCTCCTCGATGGTCGCCGAGGCCGACGCCAACTACATCAAGGACCTGGGGGCGGAGTTCGTCGTCATCGTGGCCGAGAACAGCGACTACGGCGTTCCCGCCGCCGAGTCCACCCAGGAGCGGCTGGCCGAGCGCGGGATTGACTCGGAGATCTTCCTGGCCGAGATCGGCACCCAGGATTGGTCGCCCATCATCGCCCGCATCCAGGCTCTGGACCGCACCCCGACGTGGTCCTGACGCTGGTGACCGGCGAGGCCTCCTACAACTTCGAGCAGCAGGCCGCCGAGGCGGGGCTGATGCCCACCGAGGAGACCGTCTGCATCGCCAACCAGGTGGCCATCAACCCCGAGTTCTGGGAGAACGTGCCCGACGGGAACTACTGCGTCTTCCGCAAGGTGGGCCTGGTCCCGGCCCTGGCCAACGATGTGACGAAGAAGTTCGAGGCCGAGTACCGCAAGCAGTTCGACCGCTTCCCCGAGTCCTACGCCCTGGAGGCCTACGACTCCCTCCTGATCATGGCCGATGCCATCAACCGAGCCGGCTCGCTGGACCCCGACGCCATCATTGACGCCCTAGAAGAGACGGACATGATCGGTGCCCAGGGCCACTACTACTTCCCCTACGGGCGGAAGAATCCGGTGCCCCCCGATCAGCCGGAGTGGATGTGGCATCAGTGGCCGGAGCCGGCCGTCCTCTTCCTCCAGTACTTCGAGCAGGGGCAGAGCGCCGATGAGGCCGCCGTGGTCTGGCCGGAGCGCTACCAGACCCACGGCACCTTCCTCATCCCCTACGGCACCAAGCCGTAACCGGCCGAGGGGGCCACAACAGATCCGGGGGGTGACCGGCTGGTCGCCCCCCATCTCCCATCGGTTGAAGCCCCCAGGTGCTCGGCACCAGATGGATGAGGGCGCACCCCTTCCGCTGTCCGATGCCGGGCACCGCCAGACAGCTTCGGAGGGCATCGGCTATGGAGATCAACTTCCCCTTCATCCTCAGGCTCCTCGCCGACGGGCTGCTGATCGGCTTCATCTACGCCCTGATGGCGATGGGGCTGACCCTGATCTTCTCGGTGCTCCGGGTAGTCAGCTTCGCCCACGGCGAGCACTACATGATCGGGGGCTACGTCGCCTACTACCTGCTGGACACCTTTACCGGCTTGCACCCCCTGCTGGCCATTCTCCTGGCCGGGACCGCAACCTTCGCCATCGGGGCCGTCTTCGAGCGCATCTTCCTCCGTCCCCTGGCCGAGGAGAAGGTCGAGCGCCCCGGCGAGTACGCCATCCTCGTCACCTTCGGCCTGGGCTTCTTCCTGCAATACCTGACCCTGGCGCTGGTCGGCCCCCACCCCAAGAAGACCCGCCGCTACTTCGACCTTCCCACTTTTGAACTGGGACCCATCAAGGCGACGGCAGCGACGCTGAAGCTGGGCACCATCCCCCTCAGCGCCACCCGCCTGACGGCCGCCGTCATTGCCGTCGTCTTGATGCTGGCGATGCTCTACCTGATCCACCGCACCTGGCTGGGGAAAGGGCTGCGGGCGGTCAGCCAGGACAAGCAGGCGGCCGCGGTGGTGGGGGTGAACCCGCTCACTATGAGCACGTTGGCCTTCGGGCTGGGCACGATGCTGGCCGGTATGTCCGGGGCCGCTCTGGTGCCCACCTTCGCCTGGGTGCCGGCCGTGGGCGCACCGGCGGCCATCAAGTCCTACGTCATCATCGTCCTCGGCGGTATGGGCTCCATCCCCGGCGCGATGTTGGGCGGGTTGATCATCGGCATCGTGGAGGCCCTGGGCACCGGGCTGCTGCCGGACCCCAATCGGGCCTTCGCCTACCGGGACGCCTACGGCATGGTGATCTTCGCCCTGGTGCTCCTCTTGCGACCTACAGGGCTCTTCGGGAGGGAGGAATGAGACGGATAGACTGGCGGTGGATTCTGACCGGGGGCGCACTGCTCATCGCCCTCAGCGCCCCGCTGCTGTTGTCCGACTACCCCTACTGGCTGCACGTAGCCATCGTGGCCTACTTCTACGCCATCCTGGCCTCCAGTTGGTCGCTCCTGGCCGGCTATGCCGGGCAGTTCTCCTTCGCCCACATGGCCTTTATGGCCATCGGAGCCTACGGGTCCGGCCTGATGGGCAAATACCTGGGCACGACGCCGGCGGTGGGCATCGTCGCCAGCACGGTCCTGGCCGGCTTCGTCGGCCTCATCATCGGCACCCTCTGCCTCCGGCTGCGCGGTGCCTACCTGGCCCTCTTCACCATCGCCTTCTCCGAGGTGCTGCGGCTGACCCTGAACGCCGAGCTGAAGATCACCGGCGGGCCGAACGGGCTCTCCCTGGAGCCGCTGCTGGCGACCACGTCGCGCGTGCCCTACTACTACCTGATGCTCATCCTGCTCCTGGCCTCTCTGGGCTTTATGTACTGGCTGGCCGGCTCCCGCTTCGGCCTCTTCTTCCGCTCCATCCGGGAGGACGAGGAGGCCGCCGCCGCGATGGGTGTCCACATCGTCCGCTACAAGATCGCCGCCTTCGTCATCACGGCGATGGTCGCCGGCCTGGCCGGGGGCGTGGAGGCCCACTACATCGGCCTCGTCACCCCCAACATCCTCATCCTGGGGCAGATGAGCATCGTCATCGCTATGGCGGTCATCGGGGGGATCGAGAGCTTGGTGGGCGCGGCCATCGGGGCCATCCTGGTCCAGTTCTCCCTGGAACTGCTGCGGGAGGTCGGCAACTGGCGGCTGGTCGCCTTCGGCCTGCTGCTGATGCTCACCCTCCGCTTCGCCCGCAATGGGCTGATCTACCCGCTGATTGACCGGCTGGTCCTGCAGCAGGCCCGAGAGGCGGTCATCGTGGGACGCGCCCAGAAGGCGAAACAGGTAGGAGAGCAGGCATGATCGAGCTAGACGTTCGCGATGTCCACATCCACTTTGGGGGCATTCAGGCCCTCAACGGGGTCTCCTTCTCCGTGCGAGGGCCGGAGCTGATCGGCCTGATCGGGCCGAACGGGGCGGGCAAGACGACGCTGACCAACATCCTCAACGGGGTCTACAAGCCCACCCGGGGCGAGGTCTACCTGAACGGGGAGCGGATCAGCGGGCTGCCCCCCTACGAGGTGGCCCGCCGGGGGCTGGGGCGCACCTTCCAGGTCACCCGCGCCTTCCGTCGGATGACGGTGCTGGAGAACATGCTGGTGCCGGCGATGGCCCTGCACCCCACCGGTCGCCGTCAGGACTTCGTGGACCGGGCGATGGAGATCCTCCGCTTCCTGACCATGGACCACCTGGCCTACGAGTACGCCCGCAGCCTCTCCGGGGGCCAGCAGAAGCTGCTGGAGTTGGGCCGGCTGCTGATGCTCGACCCCGACCTGATCATCCTCGACGAGCCCTTCGCCGGTGTCCACCCCAAGCTCCGGGAGACCATCTGGGAGTTCATCACCACGGTGCACCGGCAGGGCAAAGCTTTCATCATCATCAGCCACGACATGGAGACCATCTTCACCCTGAGCCGGCGGCTGCTGGTGCTCAACTTCGGGGAGCTGATCGCCGACGGCGATCCCGACGAGGTGAAGGAAGACCCGGCGGTCATCGAAGCCTACCTGGGGAAAGAGGACTGAGGAGGGGGGGAGATGCTGGAAGTACGCGACCTGTACGTCGGCTACTACAAGGACCTAAACATCCTGCAGGGGGTCTCCGTCACGGCGGAGAAGGGCAAGCTGACCGCCATCCTGGGGGCCAACGGCGTCGGCAAGTCCACCCTGCTCAAGGCCATCTACGGCTTCCTGACGCCCAACGCCGGCGAAGTCCTCCTGGACGGCCAGAACCTGGCCGGGATCCCCACCTACCGGCGCATCCAGATGGGGCTGGCCTACGTCCCCCAGCGCCCCAGCGTCTTCCCCTGGATGACGGTGGAGGAGAACCTGGAACTGGGGGCCTGGACCTTCCGCAACGACAAGGCTCGCATCCGGCGCAAGATCGAGGAGAACTACGAGCGCTTCCCCATCCTGCGGGAGCGGCGTCGCTCCCGGGCCGGGGAACTCTCCGGGGGGATGCAGCGGATGGTGGAGCTGGGGCGCACGCTGATGACGGACCCCAAGGTGATCCTGGTGGACGAGCCAACGGCGGGGCTGGCCAAACTGTTGACCCGGGAGGTCTACGAGCTGCTGGCCCGCCTGCGGGACGAGGAGGGGATTACCATTGTCCTGGTGGACCAGGACATCCGCAACGCCCTGAGGATCGCCGACTACGTCTACGTCCTGGACCTGGGGCGCAACCGGTTCGACGGGCCCGTGGAGGAGTTCACCGACCTGAAGAAGGCTTTCTGGACGGCGTGAGCCCACCGTCGTCCAAGGCAGGGGCACAGCATCGTCGCGCTCCTATTGACGCAGTTCCCACCGCCCCCCTAGCCGTCGTCCGATGGCTTGGACCTCCTCATTCCCCAGGGCCAGCATCACACTTCCATAGATGGTGGCTCCCAGGGCCATTCCCCCCAGGCTGTGGATGAGGACGCCGGCCCTCTGCCAGCCGATCCGCAGCCCCACCAGCGCCACGGCCATCGCGCCGGCGGCCATCCCACTCTGGACCACGGCGGCCAGCAGCCGCCGGCCTTCCAGCCCCTGGAGACGGGCACGGAGGATGAGAAGCAGCCCTCCCGTCTCCAGCAGCGTCGCCAGGGAGTTGGCCAGGGCCAGTCCCCCGTGGGGCATCCAGCCCAGGGCGGCGAAGAGCCGCAGGAAGGCAAGGCTGAAGAGGAGATTGAGCCCCATCGCCAGCCCTCCCACCAACACCGGCGTCTTCGTGTCGTGCATGGCATAGAAGGCACGGGTGACGATCTCCAGGCCGGCGTGGCCCACCAGCCCCAGGGCGTAGAAGAGGAGCGGCCAGGCGACCATCTGCACGGAGGCCTCCTGGAAGGCCCCCCCCCGGAAGAGGAGCCCGATCAGCGGCTCTCGCAGCAGGGCGAGTCCCACAGCAGCCGGGATGCTCAAGGCGAAGACGGCCCGCAGCGTCGCTGCCAGGGCCGAGCGCATTGCCCGCACCTCCCCCCGGGCCACCTGCTCGGCGAAGGTGGGAAAGGCGGCGGTGCCCACCGCCTGGGCGAAGACCCCCTGAGGGAGCAGCATCAGCAGCCAAGCGTAGTTGAGGGCTGACAGCGGCCCCTCCCCCAGCCGGGAAGCCAGGTTGGTATTGACCAGAAAGTTGACCTGGACGACGGCCAGCCCCAGCACCCGAGGGGCCATCAGCCGGAGCACCTCTTGCACACCGGGGTCCCGCAGGGTGAGCAGAGGAGTGTAGCGAGCCTGGAAGCGGAGGAGACTCGGCACCTGGACCAAGAGGTGGAGCGCCGCGCCGACCACCACCCCCACCGCCAGCCCCATCACCCCCTGCGTGGGCGAGAGGAGGACCGCCCCCCCGATGATCCCCAGGTTGTAGAGCATCGGAGCCACGGCCGGCAACAGGAAGTGCTGGTAGGCGTTCAGCGCCCCCATCACCACACCGCTGACGCCGAAGACGATGGTCGAGAGGAGCATCACCCGCATCAGCGCGACGGTGAGCTGCTGTTGGGCCGGGGGAAAGCCGGGGGCGATGAGGGTAGCGACTAGCCAGGGGGCGGTCAGGCCGGCCAGGAGGGCGGACCCCGTCAGCGTGACCAGCAGCAAGTTGATGACGGCGCTGGCCAGCCGCCAAGCTCCGGGCCGGTCACCTCGGGCCAGGTAGCCGGTGAAAGTGGGGATGAAGGCGGAGCCGAGGGCTCCGCCGGCCATCAATTGAAAGATGAGATCAGGGATGCGGAAGGCAGCCAGGTAGGCGTCCAGGTCGGCGCTGGTGCCGAAGTAGAGGCCGATCACCCGCTGCCGGACCAGCCCCAAGAGCCGACTGAGGATGAAGGCGGTCATCACCACCGTTGCCGCCCGGACGATCTGGCGTCTGTCCTCTTCCGCAGAAGTCACCGCAGGGTCCCCAGGCACGAGGCCGTCCAACGGTGGGCCCCGGAGCGCCTACGGATCCGCTGCCCCTTCGGTGCTCTCCGGCAGCGGGATACCACCCTGATCATCCGGGCGATGGTCGGCCTGAGCTGCTCATACTCCCCTTCCGCGTAGACGTGAAGCTCCAGGCGACGGATGCCCAAGGTCTGTTTGACCAGGGCGTAGGCGTCTTCGCGGGGCTCCCCTTCACAAACGTTCGGGAGTTCAACTTCACGGACAGCGATTACGTCCCCTTCGCATAAGCGCCAAACAGCACGACCTGCTTCAAAGGACGTTCTTCCCGCAAGGGCGGGATGCGCTAGCGCAACGGGGCCAGGACCTCCCCACGCTGGAAGGGTGGATCAAAGATTTGCACCCCCTTCCTCAGCGTCCTGGTGGGAAGAGGGCGACTTCATCTCCCGCCTCGACGGGGGCCTCAAAACCGCCGTTGTAGTTCAGGTCGCGCCCGTTGCGCAGCACCCGCCACGACTTGCGGGGCACGTAGACTTCCGTCAGCTCCAGCCAGAGCGACTCTCCTTCCTCCAGGGGCTCGGGATGGGCCTCTAGGGCCTCGTGGCGGGCCTCCGGGTAGTAGTTGAAGAACTTGCGTAGCACGTCGGCCACCCGGGCGTTCGGGCCGGTGCGGATGACCATCTCCTGGCGGCCGACGAGGGAGCGCAACCGTCCGAAGAGGGTAACCCGCACCGGGTTGGGGCCTTCATCCACCGCCCGCGCCACTTGGTAGCCCATCAGCATCATGTCCAGGTGCATGGTCAGCACTTTGTTCCAGCCGGCCAGGGCTCGGGCGATCAGACCGGCGTCGGAGATGTGGGCCTGGATGGTGGCGGCGAAGTCGGCCTGCACCCGGCTGACGGCCCCGGTGACGAAGATGTCGGGGACGTGGATGCGGCGGGGGCCGTGGCCGGCGTGGACCTTACCGGCGTAGAACATGTAACGGGCCATATCGTCGCTCAGGTCCAGCCCCAGCAACCGAGCCAGCCAGATGGTGAAGAAGCGACGTCGTTCCTCCAGGTGCTCTTCGTCAATGCCGTCCTCCCAGCCCAGCACCGCCGCCGTCTCCGGGAAGCGGGCCAGGTAGTCATAGTTCTCCTTCACCAGGTCGGGCCCGCGTCGAAAGAGAGGCTCCACCGTTGCAGCCATAGCCTCCAGGTCGCTCTCCCCCAGCTCCAAGTAACTGCGCATCAAGGCCCAACGCTCCTCTGGCGTGGGCATCAACCCCCGCAGTTCCATTGAGCCTCTTCCGCGTCCGTTGTTGCCCATAGGTGTTTCCCTCCTTCATTCTGCAATTCGTAAGCGACCCGTTTCATTGTAGCACAGTTCTATCGCCCGGACAACTCCTGGTGATCCTGTCCCGGCGGACACCCATAAGTGAGCGAGGGAACGGTAGGAAAGCGACGGCGGGAACGGGCCGGGACGACCCACCCCTGCCAGACCCCCAGCCAAGCGGTGAGGCCGAAGCCTACCGCGTAGAGGGCCAGGAAGGGCAGTGCGTACCCGTTACCGCTCCGCCAGGCGACCGCCATCGTCAGCAGCGCGTAGAGGCTCAACAACACCTCCCCCACCACCGTCCAGTCCACGGAGAGCCGGTAGTCGCTGCGCTCCCAACGGCCTTGCCCTCCCTCCAGGCGGAACTTGGGCGTGCGGGCGAACCCGCTGGGGCGTCGGAGCAGGGCCTGGAGGGCGGCCTGGGTGTTGTTCAGCGCGATGCCGGTCCCCAGCAGGGCCAACAGGGGAAAGTAGGCCAGACGACGGGGCCAGTCCCGGTGCAGGGCCACCTGGGCAAGGGCGTAGACCAGCGGCGGACCAAGGCTGGCGAAGCCCAGGTAGGCCATCGCCATCGGCAGGCGAACCTCTCCGGCGTATCGGAAGAGGGGAAGCGCCGTCAGCAACAACAACAGCATCAGCGGATGGGCCAGGTAGCTACTCAGATGCAGCATCGCCCCGATCTTCTGAGACAGGGTGAGCCGGGAAGTGAGGAGAGAGGGGGTCAGTTTGAGCAGGCACTGGATGGACCCTTTGGCCCATCGGAACTGCTGCCGTTTGAGGGCCGCCAGTTGGGGCGGCAGTTCGGCAGGAACGGCCACCCAGGGCAGGTAGAGGCAGCGCCAGCCAGCCAACTGAGCCCGATAGCTCAAGTCCAGGTCCTCCGAGAGGGTGTCTGTCTGCCACCCCCCGCTCTCCTCAATGCAACGCCGTCGCCAGACGCCGGCAGTGCCGTTGAAGTTCATCAGCAGCCCGTGGCGGTTGCGGGCCGTCTGCTCTACGATGAAATGGCCATCCAGGGCCAGCGCCTGGGCACGGGTGAGAGGGGAGTACTCGGCGTTCAGGTGGTCCCACCGGGCCTGAACCATCCCCAAGCGGGGGTCTTGCAGGAAGTAGGGGAGGGTGCGCTTCAGAAAGTCAGGGGGCGGGACGAAATCGGCGTCGAAGACGGCGATGAACTCCCCCCAGGCCCGGGTGAGGCCGTAGGCCAGCGCGCCGGCCTTGTAACCGGACCGGTCGGGCCGCCGTACCAGTTCGATTCTGACGCCCCGGCTCTGGTGGTAGGCGATCCGTCGGGCGGCCAGTGCCGTCGTTTCGTCGTCGGAATCGTCCAGCACCTGGACCTGGAGGCGGTCGCGCGGGTAGTCCAGGGCCGCGACGGCGTCTATCAGTCGGACGACCACGTGGCGCTCGTTGTAGATGGGCAACTGGATGGTCACCGGTGGGGGATCGGAAGGGAGCCGGGGGACGGAGGATTCCTCTCGGAGGAAAGACGTAGGCCTCGCTCTCAGGTAAAGCAGGGCCAAAACCAGGGCGTTCAGCCCGTAGAGGGCCAGCCAGACGCCGGCGATGCTGTAAAGCACGGCCAGAAGGGTCACGTTGCCTCCTAAAGCAAAGGCAACCCCGGTCGGTTGCCCTTGCCAGTTCCACTTGGTTTGAGGGAGGGCGGGTCACAAGGGGAGGGCCTCGCAAGAGGAGCGGGGGAAGTAGGGCGGGTGGGATTCGAACCCACACGGGCCGAGCCCCTCGGTTTTTAAGACCGATGCGTCTACCGTTCCGCCACCGCCCCACACAACAACGAAAGCCGATAGCAAATCGCTACCGGCCTTGACCCCTCCCGTTGCATTCCCTCAGAGGCGGCGGCCGGATTCGAACCGGCGATGAGGGTTTTGCAGACCCTTGCCTTACCCCTTGGCGACGCCGCCAGTGGCTCCCCGGAGGGAGATCAGGAGCGGGCGATGGGATTCGAACCCACGACCTTCTCCTTGGCAAGGAGACGTTCTACCGCTGAACTACGCCCGCTGGCACAATGCCGAGGCCCAGATTTGAACTGGGGACTCCTTGATTTTCAGTCAAGTGCTCTACCAGGCTGAGCTACCTCGGCGCTTCGCCCTTAATTGTAGTCCATGAGGTCGAAGTTGTCAAGTTGTCCAACCCCAAAAATTTTAGAGAGAGGCTCTTTTCGCACCGGTATCTCCCTGTCCCCCAGGACACCCGGAAGCACAGGACCCTTCGACGGCGCGGCAGAGCGCCCCTAGACCACCGACCCGGGGGGGGGATCGCCCGGTCACTCGCCCCAAAAGAGGGACCGGGCACCCTCCGGTGCCCGGTCCGACCACCGACCGGGAGACGGAGAAGGAGGTTAGTCCTTCGGTGCACCAGCCTCGATCCATTGGATGACCAATTCCAGCTCTTGGTCGGTCAGCTGACCGAAGTGGGGTTGCTCCCCCCGCTGCTCCTGAACGAGCAAGCTCTTGTCCGGGTCGCCGGGCACGATGGCTGGCCCGCCGGCCCCACCCTTCAGCAGCCCTTCGTAGGTGGTCAGGTTGAGCCCCTGGATCCCCTTCTCCCCGTGGCAGGTGCCACAGCGGTCCCGGAGCAGCGGCCCGATGGTATCGGCGTAGGTAAGGGCGATGCCTTCGGGGATGGGGGTCGGGGTCGGGGCAATCTGGGGGATCTGCTGGGCCAGGATCTTGCGCAGTTCCGGCGCATCCAGGCCAGCGTACTCCCACACCGTACCGTGACAGGCGCTGTTGGAGCAGAAGGAGACGTTGCTGGTCCCTCCGGGGTCCTCGGTGGTATGGCAGTTGGCGCAGGTGTCGTCGAAGATGTCGCGGTGCAGGCCAATCCAGTTGGCGTGCAGGTGGGACTTAGGCTCCGGCCCCCGACTGATCTCGATCCTGGCGACGAAGTCGTTGGGGCCGACCACCACGGGGATCGAGTGACAGAGGTTGCACTCCAGCCGGATGGCCTCTTGTTGCGCGTTCAAGTGCTTGCCGTCGTGGCAACGGAAACAGCCGGGTGAGTACTTGTGACCAATCTCGTTGACGTGGGTGGTCCAATCGGCCTTCTGCTCCGGGAAGACGCTCTGTCGGTAGGCCTCCTGCAGGGCCGCAATGGCCGCCTCAATCTGATCCCGGTTGGCCGCGTAGAAATCCGGGTAGTAGGTCTGATAGTAGCCCATCAGGCCAGCAATGGCGTTCATCGCTATCTCGATGGAGTCGTAACGGGTGCTGAGCGCCTCGACGGCCTTGCGGTGGATCTCCGGGATCTCCGGCGAGATCACTCGGCGCGCCATCAGTTGGTCTACAATATCGTCAGGCGGGCGGATCAGGTGGGTGATGCGGTTGTGACAAGTGATGCAGTCCATCTCCTTCAGGTCGGCCGGGTCTATCTCCGCCGGGTTGATGTCGGCCTCGACATCCACATACTCGGTGACGGACCCATCGTCGCCCACCACCCGCACGTAGGGGATCACCTGCTCATCGGGGTCCAGGGCCAGGTAGTAGACGGGGTTCTCGATGTGCCAGTGGATGCCCCTTCCCAGTCCTTGGCGCTTGCTGCCACCGCCCGTCTTCAGCGTGAGGTAGATGCTGTAGGGCGTGTTGTCCCGGTCGTCGCGGAAGCGCTTGATCTCGCGCAGGCTGTCGTCGGAGAACTTCTCCGGGTAGTGACAGCGTTCGCAGCTCTCCCGCGCCGGCCGCATCGTCCTGACGTAGATGGGGAACTCGTAGCGCCGGAAAGCCAAGGAGACGATGTGCTCAATGTCCCCAGCCTTGCGTGAAATCTGGGTGGCGATGAAGCTGCGTCCGATGTGGCACTCGACGCACTTCACCCGGGCGTGGGGTGAGACCAGGTAGGCGGTGTACTCGGGAGGCATGGTGTGGCAGGCTGTGCCACAGAACTCCGGAGAGTTGGTGTACTCCCAGCTATACGCGCCGAGGATCAGCACCACCAGGGTCATCACGCCCAGGATGGCGTAGGGCAATAGCCACCGCCATAGCCGGGTCCCTGGCGGGGGGAAGAAGAGGCTGCGTAACACCTGCCGGATACGACCCATCGTCCTTCTCCTCTCGTCCTCGACTCCCCATCGCCCTCACTGTTCTGGTGCACCCGCCTGAATCCACTGGCGGATCAGGGCCAGCTCTTCACCACTGAGCTGGCCAGGATGGTCCCCCGCCGCCTGCCGGACCACCAGCAGGCTGGCTGCGGGATCACCCGGAACGATGACCGGGCCGCTGGCACCGCCCACCAGGACTCCTTCGTAGCTGCTGAGGTCCAGGCCACCCAACCTGGCCGTGCTGTTGTGGCAGTTGCCACACCGCTCCTGGAGCAGCATGGCCACCCCCCCCTTCCAGGAGGCGGCCACTTGAGGCAGCGGCGTGGGGGTAGGCAACGGCGTCGGCAGAGGCGTCGGCGTCAGCGGTGCGTAGATCACCACCTGTTCCGGCGGCGGTACCGTCGTGATGGCCGTCTCCTCGAAAGTGACGAAGAGGTAGATGCCCACCAACATGGCGGCTGCCAGCGTGCCGTAGATGGAGAAGAAGGCCCAGCGCCTCCGGGCCAGTACCCTGGGGCTCTCCACAGCGGCCCTCGTCTCCACCGTGGTCAGCTCCAGGGGATGCTCTTCCCGCATCTCCTCTTCGGTGAGGTAGCCGGTGAAGATGCTCTTGTTGAAGTGGCGGAGGTGCACGTGGTAGACGTGCCAGACGAGGATGGCCAGCACGGCCAGAAGGGCTTCGTTGCCGTGGGCCGCCTTGGCCGCCGGGACGAACTCCCCAGGCAAGAGGCGTGTGGTGGCGATGGGGTTCCACATCATAAACCCTGTGACCGCCATAATCAGCGTTCCCCAGACCACGGCCCAGTACTCGATCTTCTCTTCTACTGTGTAGCGACCTTGAAGGGGGCGTTCCTTCCGCAGGCCTAGGTTGTACAGCAGCATTTGGAGCGCGATGCGCCCATCGTCCAACGTCAGGAGGATTGTGGGGCGGGCGCGGTGTACGAAGAGGCGATAGCCCACAGCCCCCACGTGGTAGACCGTCTCGATCATCAGGACGATGGCGGCGACCCGATGCGTGATGCGCACGCGCTCGATGCCCCCCATCAAGGCCACGACCCCTTCGGCAAGGCCGGTGCCGGCGTACTTCTGGACCAGGCCGGTGATGGCCAGGACCGTGAAGCTGAGCATAAGCAGCCCGTGCTCGAGGCGGTAGGAGAGGGGGAAACGCAGGTACTTACGAACCTCACCCATGGCGGCGCTCCCGAAGGCGGCAGACAACCCGTCGGTAGATGTCGGTAGCGTTGAAGATCACCATTGCCCCGATCACCGTGGGGATCAGGATCTCGTAGAACAGGTTGACGAAGTAGACCAGCGGTGCGTGCTCGGGACTGGGCCGGTAGTGGCTGAGCCAGGCGGTAGGGAAGTTGGCCGTGGCATCAGGATGGCACTTCCGGCAGGTGGCAAGCAGGTTTTCCTTAATGACCCGGCTCTCCGGATCGTCCGTCGTCTGGATGTCGTGCACGCCATGACAGTCAATGCAGACCGGCTTGTTGGTCTCCTGATCCGGGGCAATGGCCTCGAAGAGGATGACGGTGGTGCCGTGGAAGTCGGCGACGTAGGTGTCGAAGACGTCGGTACTGATGCCATAGCGCCCCATCAGCTTCGGATCGGCGTGGCAGCGGGCACAGATCTGTGGTGAGAAGAGGCGAAACGGGCTGGTGGAGGGCCCTTCGACGCTGTGCACCCCGTGACAGTCGGTGCAAGAGGGGACATCAGGGTTCCCTTCGTCAATCAGCGCCGCGCCGTGGACGCTCTTCTCATACAGGTCATAGATCTGGGAATGGCAACGGCGGCAGGTTCGGGAGATGTGGCTGCGCGGTTTGTCCGGTGGCCCGATGTTGTGGGCCCCGTGACAGTCGGTGCAGACGGCAGCCTCCGGGTGGCCTGCAGCCAGGGCAGCCTGGTGAACGCTGTCCAGGGTGGCCTCGTACTTGTCCTCGTGGCACCGAGCACAGGACCGGTACAGCTTCAACGTGAATTCCCGCCGGCTGGTCACCTGTAGGGGCGGATGAGGGAACTCGCCAATATCCGTGTGGCACTGGACGCAGGCATAGCCCAGCCGCCCGTGGGTCGAGGTCTTGTAGATCACCCGGTCCACGGTCAGGTAGAGGGGCTCACCCGAGGGGAGCGTGATCTGCAACCCCGGTGTGTCGTGACAGGCCAGGCAGGTCTCATCACCCACATTCGGGACCGACGGGGTGGGCCGGGCCGGCTGAGCCGCTGTGGGGGCGGCTACGAGGGCGAGGCTCACCAGAACCAGCCCCACCAGACCTGGGAGCACGGCAAACCGCTTCATTGTTATCCACCCACTATCCTGCGCTGCTGGACGGCGAGCCCAGATGGGAATGCGGGCCGGGAGGCAGTCCCCGGCCCGCAGACGTGCTCTTGGCAACGATCCGGATCGGTCGGTCTAAGGCCGGGCGTGATAGCCTGTTGCCCTCTCGCGCAGTTCATCGTCGGTCTTCGGGGTCGCCTTCCCCCCTTCGACGTGGCAATGGCGGCAGGCGAAGTTCAGCCCGATCTGCGACAGCGCCGTCTTGCCATCTTCGGTGAACTGCTCGATCTGATCCGGGTCAATGGCCATCATATGGGTGCGGATGTCCCCCGTGAACTTCTCGGCGTCTCCCCAGGCACTCTTGACGATGCGCGGCATATGGCAGTCAATACAGGTCACCCCCACGGCCTTGTGTACCTCGGAGTTCTGGTACTTGGCCTCCTGGAAGTGACAGTTCTCACACTGGGTGCGTGTGGTCTGCTCGCCCGCTTTGCGCAGTTGCACCACTCCGGCGTGGGGGTCGTGGCAGATCACGCACCGCAGGGTGATATGCTTGCTCTGGAAGAGCTCCTCGTATTGCTCGTGGTGCTGGATGAAGCCACCTTTGGCGTTGACCGCTTCGGGCGAGCCCCGCAGATGGCATTCACCACACTGCTCGGAATCGCGGTCCACGACCATGCGCACGGTATAGGGGTTGGCAACGTGCAGGCTGCCTGGGCCATGGCACCGCTCGCACTTGATGCCCGGCTCCGCCCAGGTGCCGACGATCCCTTCCAGGCCGTCCTGGTGGCCCTCCGGCTTGTAACCGGTGGTGTGGCAGGGCCCGCAATTGTAGGGCTTCTCCTGGCCGGGATGGTAGGCCACCCAGCCGGCCTCCTTGCCCACCTCGGGATTGGCGAAGTTGTACTGGGTCGTGGCATTCTCGTCGGGGCCGGTGATGATGTAACCGTTTTTGTCAATAAACCGGGCTTTCCAGTTGTAGCCCCCGATGACGTAAGCGATGTCATCCCAGGTGTAGCCTTCCGGCGGCTCTGGGACCTCGGTGAAGGGGTACTCCGGGGGCTTGCCGTCCACGACCGGATTCAGCTTCCAGGCGTGGCCCGACTTTATAAAGACATCATAAATCTCCTCATGGCACGAAGCGCAAACGTCGCTCCCGACGTATTCGGCAGCGGCGGCCTCTCCTGGTGGTCCCTGTGGCCCTGGCGGTCCTTGAGGCCCTGGAGGGCCTTGGGGGCCTGGAGGACCCTGAGGCCCTTCCGGCCCCGGCGGTCCTGCCGGACCGGGCGGTCCCTCGGGTCCCTGAGGGCCGGCACAGGCTACGACCAGGAGCGCCATCAACAACAACGCCCCAAGGATGAACAGCCCCTGACGTCTCATAACACGCTCCTCCTGCTACAGGTAACGGGCCTGGGGTGGCGCCTCAAGGCCCAGTATAGAGGATAGCCGGACCAAGGGATAGTGAGGGATGTCACCACTGCATTGTGATGGATGTCACTTTTTGTGGGTAGAATTACCCATTATCCAGTGGGGGTCTACCCCCATATCCATCGTATCTACAGGGGAGACAAGGGAAGATTGGTGGGTTTCCACCCCATTCGCCAACCGCCCGACCGCTCACCACCTCTCCACAGGCCACGCTATGGCTGGCGGAACACAGGGCTCTCTGAGAGGCAACGTGCTCGCCTCGTCGGGGGCATCCCAAAGGGAGGATCGCCGCGCGGAGACCCCGGGAATCTGGGTCTTGCTTGAGCACTGAGCCCTATGGCAACATATCCTAAGTTGTGGGGATCTCGGAGAGAGTGCGTTGGGGGAAATGGGAAGGGGAGCGTGGGGGGAAATACCAGGGCGCGGGGCTCTGGTCTCACAGGTCCCGTCGGCGAAAGGAGAGGATGGCCAAGAAAAGTACGACGACAACGTAGATCAACCCGTAGCGGGCTGTAGAGGCCGCCGGTGGTCGTCCAAAGGCGAAGAGGGACCCGCCCGGCGTGAAGCCCACCCCCAACGGAGGCGGCGGGCTCATCATGTGAGAGGCCAGCCGCCAGAGAGCTTCGCTGGGCATCACGATGGCCGGCAGGTGGCCCAGCTGCACCGCCGTCTGGTTGCCCAGCAGACTACCAAACTGCTCCACCCACCCACCGATGAAGGCGAGACCGTAGAGCATGAAGACGACGACGCCGTTGACCAAGCTGGAGAGACGTGTCCCGCCGAGGAAGGTCAGGCTGGTCAGCACCAATCCCTCCAGGACCAGGAGGGCCAGGCCACGGATGGGATGGCGGGGCACGTAGCCCGCGATGACGTAGACGATGAGCATCACGCCGCCGGCCAGCAACAGCACGTAGGCGGTCAGCATCATCGCGTGGCCCAGCCACTTGCCCAGCAACACCTCCCAACGGCGCACCGGCTTGGTGACCACGGCGTAGATGGTGTGGGAGTTGATCTCGCTCGGCAGCGCGGTGATAGTTGTCAGGATGGCCGTCAGGACGATGAGGAAGTTGATGACGAAGAGAGCAGCCATCTCGAACTGGCCCACGGCGAACTCGACCATCGCCTGGGCGGTCGGGCTGCGTCCAATATCCGCCTGCATCTCCCGATAGATGAGCGAGAACCCCAGGGCGAAGAGGCCCAAGAAGAGGATGCCCAGCCCCAGCCCCACCCAGAGGAGCCGGCGACGACGGGCCTCCCGAAAGGTGAACCGGGCAATGCCCCAGAGCTTCATCGCGCTCCCTCCTGTTGATCCTGGACGATGCGGACGAAGAGGTCTTCCAGTGAGAGGCGGCGAGGTGTCAGAGCGTAGAGGTGGACGCCCTGGCTGAGGACCCAGCGGGCGATCTCCGGCAACTTCTCCTCCCGGTCCACCGTCATCGTCACCCGGCGGTCGTGAGCCTGGACCTTCCAGGCCCCCAGGCGGCGCAGCCCCTCCAGGAGGGCGGGTGTCGCCTCCCCCTCGCCAACCCGCAGCTCCACTTCGGTCTCGCCCTCCACCAGACGGCGCAGGTCGGCGACGCGGACCAGTTCTCCCGCCTTGATGAAGCCCACTCGATCGCAGGTCACCTCGACCTCGCTCAGGAGGTGGGAGTTGAGGAAGACGGTGGTCCCCTCTTCACGCAGATGGCGGATCACGTCGCGCACCAACAGCCGCCCCAGGGGGTCTAACCCTGAGGTCGGCTCGTCGAGGAAGACCAGATCGGGGCGGTTGAGCAAGGCCTGGGCCAGGCCGATCCGCTGCAACATACCCTTGGAGAAGTGGGCCAGACGGGTGCGGGCTTCGTCGGCCAGCCCGACCAGTTCCAGCAGCTCCGGGATACGCCGTCGCCGCTCCTGGGCCGGCATGCCGTAGAGCTGACCGTGGACGTCGAGGAACTCGGCAGCCCGTAACCACGGGTGAAAGCGGAAGTCCTCAGGCAGGAAGCCGATCCGCTCCCGGACCCGCCAGTCGCCCAGGGGCCGGCCCAGCAGCCAGCCCCGACCGGCCGTGGGGTGCACCAGCCCCAGCATCATCTTGATCGCCGTCGTCTTCCCAGCTCCATTCGGCCCCAGAAAGCCGAAGACCTCCCCCCGCTCCACCCGGAGCGTGAGGCGGCTGACGGCCACCTTGCGCCCGTAGACTTTGCGCAGCCCTTCCAGGACAATGGCGGCCTCCGCACCGGGCTCCCGGGAATCCCCCGGTTCCCCACGCCCCGCCGACACCTTCATCGCTTGTTGCTCCATCGCTCTCCCCTAATCGCCTCATCCCTCGTCGCCTCGTTGTTCTCTCCGGCGATCCCCCCCAAGTTTCGGGCAGCTAGGGAAAGCCGCCTTACCTCTTTCCTCATCCCTCGTTGCCTCATTTCCTCCTCCCCCACCGGTTCACTGCCCCGTTGCCTCATCGCCCCGCCGCCTCACCACTCCGCTACCGCGTTGCTCCCCACCTTGACAAACGTCAAAACCTCAGTACAATCCCTGGTCGGATAGCAGGGCGTCCCCAGGGCGCACCGGTCGGGTTATCTGCCACCGGCGACCAGTGTAAGGAGGGAGCTCCCGATGGACCTGTTCGACAAATGCCATCAGTTCACCGAGGCCCGAATGGCCCAAGCGGCCGGCCTCTACCCCTACTTCATCCCCTTCTCCGAGAGCGAGGGAACGGTGGTCTACGATGGAGATCACCGCCTGGTGATGATCGGTTCCAACAACTACCTGGGGTTGACCACCCACCCCAAGGTCCGTCAGGCGGCCATTCGAGCGGTGGAGCAATTTGGGACCAGTTGCACCGGCTCTCGCTTCCTCAACGGTACGCTGGAGATGCATCGGGAGCTGGAGCGCCGCCTGGCCGAGTACGTAAACAAGGAGGCCGCCCTGGTCTTCAGCACCGGCTTCCAGGTCAACCTGGGCACTATCTCCGCCCTGGTGGGCAAGGGCGAGTACGTGATCACCGATAAGGAAGACCATGCCAGCATCATTGACGGCTGTCGGCTGGCGATGGGGACGATGAAGCGCTTCCGCCACAACGATATGGCGGATCTGGAACGGGTGCTCTCCTCCCTGCCCCACGAGGCGGGCAAGCTGATCGTCGTGGACGGGGTCTACAGCATGGGAGGGGATCTGGCCCCCTTGCCGGAGATCATCGCCCTGGGCAAGAAGTACAACGCCCGGCTGATGGTGGACGATGCCCACTCCATCGGGGTGCTGGGAGGTGGGCGTGGCACGGCGGCTCACTTTGGTGTCACCGAGGATGTGGACCTGATCATGGGCACCTTCAGCAAGTCTTTCGCCTCGCTGGGCGGCTTCATCGCCGGGGATGAAGCGGTGATCCACTACATCCAACACCACGCCCGCTCCCTCATCTTCAGCGCCAGCATGCCTCCCTCCAATGTGGCCGCTGTGCTGGCCGCCCTGGAGGTGATGCAGGAAGAGCCGGAGCGAATCGAGCGGGTCAACGCCATCGGCGACCGGATGCGCCAGGCTTACCGGGCGATGGGTTACAACGTGGGCGAAAGCCAGACGCCCATCATCCCCATCATCATCGGCGACGATATGCGCACCCTGATGACCTGGAAGCGCCTCTACGAGGAAGGGGTCTACGTCAACGCCGTCATCCCGCCGGGCGTCCCCCCCAACAAATCCCTCCTGCGCACCAGCTACATGGCGACCCATACCGACGAACAGTTGGACTTCGTGCTGGACGTTTTCGAGAGGGTTGGAAGAGAGATGGGATTGATCTGAGCACACTGAGTCCACCGGCTGGCGCGGAGGCTGGCCCTGCCGGCCTGCCGGGTGGTTTCTCAGGAGGGAGGAAGATGCCAATCTATGAGTACTTCTGTGAGAATTGCCGGACCCGTTTCGAGACCTTACGCCCCAAGTCTCAGGCCGATGCACCGCTTCCCTGCCCGTCCTGCGGCTCCCGGGAGACTCATCGAATGATCTCCCTCTTTGCCGCCCACGCCGAGGGACGGGCGGTCGCCGGCAGCGGCGGATGTGGCGGTTGCACACCATCGGCCGCCTGTGCCACCTGCTCGCCCCGCCGTTAGAGGGGGTTGCCAGAACGTGTAGAGGATGAGGAAAAGTGCCAAAGGAGGCTTTCATCGCGAAGGCCTCGAACTCTGGGAAGAGATGAGGCTGGACGCAGGAAGGACAATAGCCGCCTCAGGCAATGCCTGAGGCGGTCTTTTCTGAAACGTCCAGACCGGTTTGGTGCAGCGGCGCTAGGGCTTCGTCTCCACGTAGAGGTCGTAGACCTTTTCATTGTCTTGTGTGAATTGCTCGCCTGGCGAGGGGGCAACCCGGACGGTGAGGACGTAGTGGGGGTATTGGGGCAGGATCCCGTTGACCCGGAAGCGGACCGTCCGGGATTGGCCCGGCTTGAGGAGCTCGATGGGTGCCTCCTGACTCCCCAATGATTCGCCGCTGGCCAGGCTGAGCTGGACCTCTACCCGCACATCGCGCTCCTGGGTCAGGCCCGTGTTGATGATGCGGACCTGTAAGTCCACACCATGGCGCAAGGCCGCCTGGCCGATCTCATCCAGGGGAGGCTCAAAAGCAATGGATTGGACGGCCAAGTTGTGCAGCACCACCGACTGGTTTAAGAGGCCGTTGGCACCCTGCGAGGAAGAGGAGCGCTCCACCACCTCCACTTGGGCACAGCCGGCCGCTGCCCACAAGGCCAGCACCAGAAGCACCAGTCCCATCCTTTTGTTTGTTAACGCTCTGACCAAAGGCGCACCTCCTGAGATTGGACCTGTCCGGCAGGAGTGAGCTCACGCCCCCGGACAAGCTTATGGTGGGTGTAGCCTGTCGGTCTAGCCAGGGCTACCCTCTAGCCACCGGACACCTCCAGCACGCGATGGCAGAAGAGACCCTTGCGCGCCTTTTCTCTCCTCAGGGGAATTCCGCAACCTACCTGACCAGCCGGAGGGCCTATCCGGTGGAAGTAGTGCAGCAAAGAAGGATTCGACAGCTCGACTCGCTCTTGAGGAAGTAGACAGAGGACAGCCCGAAGCGCCGGAACTATAGCCGAAAAGGGCGATTTTGTCAAGTCGGGGAGGCCGGTGATTACCCCCAAGCGAGCGAGAGGGTGGTCCGTAGCAGGCCGTCCACGAATTTCTCACAAATGCACGAATGAGGTGGTCCTTAATTCGTGTACTCGTGCCCCATTCGTGGACGGCTCGTCTCCCTATCTCCAAAGATATGGGTCATCACCGGGGGGAGGGACTGGTACTCCATCAAGGGGATTCTGACCAAGGGGATTCGGACCGGCTGGATCGCCCTCTACGGGAGCACTCCTCTCCGTTCAATCCCCTGACAGCAGTCCGTTTTAAAAACGGGCTGCTGTCCAGCCCACCCTCCCGCAGGTCACCGGTCGAGGGCGCTTTCAGCCCCGATGGGCTATTGGAAGCACGGTTTCGCGTCGAAAACGCGCCTAACCTGCGGGAGGGTGAACAGTTACTAATGAGGTAGGGTGGCTTTCCTCGGCCGCCAGCGGCTGGGAAGGCCCTCCTACTACCGCACGCTACGGCCCAGGGACCGTGGTGGGCGTCAGGAAGAAGACCGATGGCGTTTCCGAAGGAATGGCCTCCTCCGTCGCCCGCAGCCGGACCGTCACCCGATACCGTCCATCAGGGGAGCGGCCAATGAGGAGGTAGAAGGGCTTGGTGAGCAAGGCCACCGGTTCCCCTTCCCTGGAGGGATCTGGATGAAATCTCTGCACTATGTAGGCCAGCTTCACTTCTTCGATGATCACCTCGGTGGGGCCGGACGGCGCCGGTATGGGTGGACCGAATGGATCGGTCAACCGCCGCCGCAGGTCCTCCACCGCCCCCTCGCCGGTGCCCAGCCGCGCCATCCGCAGGACCGGGTAGCCTCCTACCTGCTCTTGAGGGACCCGGATGCCGATGATGGCGATGGGCTCCTCCAGCCCTGCGTAGCGGCGGTAGAGGTCCAAGTCGCCTTCCCCGCCGGCCAGGGCAAAGGTCTGGCCAGTGAGCGTGTCCTCCAGCAGGGCCACCTCTCGGCCCTCCACCTCCTCGATGCGCAGCGGGCCGGTGTAGACGTCCTTCGTCTCCTCCGGCCACGCCGGCTCGGCCTCCTCGATCCAGAGGACTTGACCAGCGGAGCCGGGGATGGGCTCGCCCAACTTCTCCGTGGCCTCCTCCTCGGTGAGGATTTGTCCCCGCACCCGCACGTGTAGCCCATCCCAAGGGGCTAGGGCCTCCAGGTCCTCGCCCGCCAGGGGCAGGAAGAAGTTCGGAACATCCTCCGTGGGACCTTCGATGGTCAGGTTGGCCCAGGCCTGGATGGTACCGTCGGGTTCGCGAAAGCCGTTCACAGATAGGAGCCCCACCACTGTCACCACGTCGCCCGGCTGGTGCTCCCACCACGGGGGAGGCTCCGGAGAGGGGGCTCCGGGGGCCAGGGGAACCACCGGCACGACGACGACCTCGCTGGATTGGACTGCCACCGGCGATGGCGCCAGCGGCGCGGTGGGGGAGACAGGAGCGCTGACCACCGGCCCTTCGAGGGTCTCCGTAGCCATGGCCGTCGGAAGGGGGGCCGGCGTGGGCAGGGACGGCGGAGGCGGGGGAGGGGGCGCTTCCACCTGCACCGCCCGCCTTGGCGGAAGTTCCGCCTCGGGCAGGAGGACAATGAGGCTCCACTCCAGACGCTGGGGGTCATCCAGGGCCGGCATCCCCATCACCGACACCCGGGCACCGTCGGGCAGCCCTTCCGGTGGATCGGGCAGGCGGAACTGCTGCCCCTCCAAGGTCTTCAACCAGAGGCCGTCTTCCCGCCGCTCCACCACCCCATCCCAACTGCCCTTCTCCTCGGGTGCCATCGGCATCACCCGCTCCACCCGGAGTCGCCACACGTCAGGGACGTCGGTACGGCTCACCGTCCCCTCCACCCGGACCGGACCGCTCTCCGACGAAAGCGCTGGATCCCCTCCCTCCAGGACGAAAGTCCCCCCATTGGTGACAGTGTGGAGCAACACCAGGTCTGGCGCACCCTCCACCCCTGAGAGCCGCTGGACCCATCCGCTCACGGCGACCCTCTCTCCCTCTTGGAAGGAGAGGGGGCGTTGGAAGAAACGAGGCATGGCGTCGGAGGGAAGCTTCTCGCGCCAACTACTGCCATCCAGCAGTGAGGCATCGCCCTGCAGGAAAGCCTGCAGCGTCTCCTCGATGGGCCGCAGGGCGACCTGCTTGCCGGCCGGGGTGAGGCGAACCGGGGTGAGGAAGGCGGTGATCACCTCGCCATCCGCCCCCACCAGCACGATGTTTCCGGGGGCTTCAGAGGCGAAGGGGACGCCATCCAAGGTGATCTCGACCTGATAGGCCCACACGCCTGTGTCGGCGGGAGAGAGATCCTCCCGCGGGGTGAGGGAGAAGCCCACGGACGGGGGAGAGTCCGTCCCCTCCACGGTGACCAAGTAGGGGATCAACGGCGTGATGAAGGCGGTCGCCACCCTCCTGGCTTCGGACTCTTCCACCCCTTCTTGGGGAGGAGTCGCCAGCCCCGTCATCTCACTCGACCGGAAACCGCGTCGCTGGAAGACCAAGGTCCCCTCAGCGCCCAGGGTGAGGGATCTCCACCTTTCGTCGAAGCCGGTGAGGCTGTTGGGCCCGGCCATTGGGAGATCGCCCCGGTAGATCTGCACCGGTCCCATCCCCAGGCGACCGGCCCAGAGGCGGAGTACGTCGGGGGTGATCTCCCGCAGGACGGGCTCCATCCGGTAGAGGGGGACGCTCTCGGGCACCGTCGGCAGTGCAGCCCGCACTGTGAAGGTGACGGATCGAGGACCGAAGAGCCCCGCACTAGAGGGCAGGACGCCGCTCATTTCGAGCACCGCTCCTGGAGGGGCGCCCTCCTCGCCGGGTGCGAGGGTGGTGCTCATCGGGCGGAAGATGGCGCTCAGGACGAGGATCATCCCCAGCAACAAGGTTAAGGCAACGAGGCTACCGACAGCCGCGCGCATTCGTCTCCACATCACGATCCTCCTCTGAAGTTCGAACCTGGGGGAGGCAGCTTTCAGGAGCTGATGGCGCACCGTGTCCCAGCGCAGGGTGGGAGGCAAGGGAGTCCGCTCCAGATAGGCGGGAAGCCCCCGGCGCAGCTGCTCGACCAGGGCCTGGTGGGCGGCCAGGGCCTCCCGACAGTGGGAGCAGGAAGCCAGGTGGGCCTCCAGGGTGACCCGGTGATCAGGGGAGACCAATCCCTCCGCCAGGTCACTGAGTTGCTGGGCCGTGAGGTGCTTCTTCATCCCGCCTCCTCCGCTGGGCTCCAAGAGGTCGAAAGGGGGTGCAGGTGGCGGCGCAGTTGCTCGTGAGCCAGCCGCAGCCGGGATTGGGCGGTGGCCGGCGGGCAGCCGACGATGCGGGCGATCTCCGGGATGGTGTGACCGCCCCAGTAGCGGAGGACGACCACTTCCCGCACGACGGGGCTGAGTTGCTGCACCGCTTCCCAGACTTGGCGGGCCTCCTCGTCGGCCACTACCACGGCCTCCAGGTCGGCATCGGGGTCAGGCAGGTCTCGGCCCCTCTCCAGCCAGTCGGCGAGCCGCAGGCTGGGCAACCAGCGGCGACGGCGCTTGTTCCGACAGCGACTGACGGTGATGGTGTGCAGCCAGGTCGTGAAGGCGGATCGAGTGGGATCGTAGTGGTCCAGCCGGCGCAGGGCGTAGGCGAGGGCGTCCTGGACCACCTCCTCGGCATCCTCCGCATCTCCCAAGAGGCCGTAGGCCAGCCGGTAGAGGGCTGGGGCGTGACGGTTGTAGAGAGCCGCCAGGGCCTCCTCGTCCCCCTGGACAGCACGCGCAATCAGGTCCGTTTCGTCCACAGGTCCAATCCGAATGGCTATCGGTGCGCAGGGATCCCTTGCATGGGATTATACACCGCTTCGCCGGAAAACCATCACCCCCAGTCGCTATCGGGCAGCTTTCACCCTAGCGGTTTTCCCCATCCCCGCCGATGGGCAGGGTGAACCAGAAGGTCGTTCCCTCCCCCAGCCGGCTTTCCACGCCGATCTCCCCCCCGTGAGCCTCGACGATGGCCTTGCTGATGTAGAGCCCCAGACCGGCCCCCTTGACCCGTCTCTTCTGGGCATTGCTGGCGCGACGGAAGCGCTCAAAGAGATGGGGGAGGTCCTCGGAAGGGATGCCGATACCGGTGTCCGAAACCTCACAGCGGATCGCCTCCCCGTTGCGCATCAGGCGCACCCTCACCGAGCCCCCCTCAGGCGTGAATTTGACGGCGTTGCTGAGCAGGTTCGCCAGCACCCGTTCCATCCGGTCCGGGTCCGCCGTGATGACGGGCAGGTCCGAAGCGATCTCCACCTCCAGGGCGATCTGCTTCTTCGTCGCCAAGGGGCGGATCTGATCTACCAGGCTCTTCACCATCAGCCGCAGGTCCACGGGAGCCGGGTGGAGTTCGAAGCGTCCGCTGTCCAGCTTGGAGACATCCAGGATCTGGTTGACCAGTTTGAGCAGTCGCTCACCGCTCTCAGCGATGATGTCCAGGAACTCCTGCTGCACCTCGGTCAAGGGTCCCGGAGCCTCGGAGAGCAGCACCTCGGTGAAGCCGGTGATAGAGGCCAGCGGCGTGCGCAGATCATGGGAGACGCTGGCAATGAAGTCTTCCCGCATCTGCTCCAACTGCTTCCGCTCTCGGATGTCCCGGGCGATGACCTGGGCTCCGATCACTTGTCCATCCCGGTAGAGGGGAGCCAGGCGGATCTCCACCGGCACCCGCTCCCCGTCCTTGGTGAGGATCTCGACCTCGTAGGGGCGGGAGCCCTCGCCGCCGGTTTTGGCGAGCAGGTCGGCCACCCCATCGTGGTAATCGGGGCAGAAGAGGTCGGTGTAGGGCCGCCCCAGGATCTCCTCCCGCCAGTAGCCGGAGAGGGCTTCGGCAGCCCGGTTGAAGAGGGTGAACCGCCCCTCGGCATCCAGGTTGAAGATGGGATCGGAGGCGTGGTCAATCTGATAGGCCAGTTCCTTCTCCTTCGTCCGCACCTCCTCGTAGAGCCGGGCGTTCTCGATGGCATTGGCCACCTGCTGGGCGAAGATGGTCAGGGCCTCCAGGTGTTTCTCCCGGAACAGCCCTGGACGATCGCCATCGAGCGAGAGCTGGCCGATCACCTCGTCCTGGACGATGAGGGGGACGCCCAACCAGGCACGGACGTGGGCCGTCTCCTCCCAGGGGAGCCAGCGGGGGTCCTGGCGCACGTCGTCGAGGAGGATGGGCTCCTTGTAGCGCACGATGTCGGCTGAGAGGGTCCCTTCCTGCAGAGAGACACGCCGTCCCAGCACCCTTTCCGGTTCCTCGAAGCCCCGCACCGCCGTCACCACCATCGCATCATCCTCGCGCAGCATGATGGATGCAGTGGCGTAAGGGACGATCTGACGCAGGGCGAGGAGGGCGAGGTCCAGGACCTCCTCCAGGGCGAGGCTGGAACTGACCAACCCGGCCATCTGCCGCAGCGTCTCGGCAACCCGTCGCCGTTCCTGCTCCGCCGCGTAGAGGCGGGCGTTGACCACAGCCAGGCCGATCTGCTGCCCAAGGGTCTCCAGCAGGCGCTGCTCCTGGGCCGTTACGGTGCAGCCAGGCCGGACGTGGACGAAGAGGACGCCGATGAGCCGGTTGTGGCTGAGGATGGGGACGCTGACGTGGCTCCAGGAGGAGAAGGGGCAGACTCGGGTGTGGCGGGGATCATCGCCCCTGGTGATGCAAGACTGCTTGGTCAAGGCTACCAGGCCGCAGAGGCACTCCCCGAGGGGGACCTCCTGTTCGCCAGCAACGAAGTCGGAAGGGAGACCCCGGTGGGCAGTGAGTCGGAGCACCCCCTTGTCCTCATCCAGCAGGAAGATCCCTCCCCGGCTCTCGAGGACCGGGATGGAGAGCGCCTCGTCCAACGCGCTCTCCAGAACGGTCTCTAGGTCCAAGGACCGGCTGGCCGCCACAGCAACCCGATAGAGGCGCTCCAGTTCCTCGGCCCGATGCTGAGTCTCCTGGAAGAGACGGGCATTGGTCAGAGCCGCGCCGATCTGGGTGCCCATCATCTCCAGCATGCGCAGTTCCTCAGGGCTGAATTCCCGCCGGTGGTCTGAGGAAGCCAGGTTGAGGACGCCCAGCACCTGGTCGCCGGCCTTGAGGGGGACACTGATGTGGCGGCGTAGGCCGCTGCCAGCGATGGTATCCCAGGCGAGGCGGGGACAGGCCAGCATCTCGCTGGCGTGCTGGATCTGACCGGTATCGAAGGCCCGCACGCAGATGCAGTCCGAGGTGGGAGGGGTGTCACGCTCCGCCTGGAGCATCTGCTCGGTCAGCCCATGGGCCACGGGCAACTCCCACACCTCGTGACCATCCCCCAGGATGAACCAGCCGGCATCCAGACCGGTGACCCCCAGGGCAGCCTGTAGGGCCCGCGTCATCACCTCGTGGGGATCTAGGCTGTCCCGAATGGCGTCGGAGACCTGGTTGAGCGCTTCCAGCTCCCGGCTACGAGCTCGGAGCGCCCGGTTGGCTCCCAGCAGATGGTGCTCCTGACGATGCAACCGGTTCGCTGTGTAGGTGTAGATGAAGGCGGTGAGCCCGCACATCCCCCAGACGGCCAAGATCGCCTCGGCTGCCTGGATCGGCGAACTCTGGCCGACGTGATGGCCTCCCAGCGTGCTGGTCGGAGACCAGAGCCCCCACTGCTCGATCACCGTCAGGAGGGCGATCTGTCCTCCTTCCAAGAGGGCCAACAGCCAGGCGGCCCGGCTGGAGAGGAGGACGCCGCCCATCAGGATGGGCAGGATGTAGAGGTAGACGTAGGGGCTCATCACGCCGCCGCTGTAGTGGAGCCCTGCCGTCATCACCGTCGCATCCAGCACCAGGATGGCGAAGATGGCGCGGGGAAGGAAGCGCTCCGGTATCCGGCGGTAGACGAAGGCGAACAGCAGGTTACCCAGATAGGCGATGAAGGCCGCGACACTACCAGTCAGCCAGATCTGGGGGTTGGTCTGCAGCCAGCCAGCTACCAGCGTGACCACCACCACCGTGGTAATCGCGACCCAGTGGGCGTTGATCAACCAGCGGACCTTCTCCTGGGTGAGATCCTGGGTCAGGTCCTCGATGGCGTAGACGCGCTCTTGGACCGTCATCGTTCCCTGAACCTTCCTATGGCCATCAGCAGATGGTTAACTTGCTCAACCAGATCGGTGACCCGAAAGGGTTTGATCAAGTAGCCATCGGCCCCCAGGGTGATGGCACGCTCGGCCTCGTGTCGCTGGGCGCTGGCGGTGACGATGAGGATGGGGATGTGGGCAGTCGAGGCATCCGCCTTCAGCACCTTCAGGACGGTTATGCCATCCACCTTGGGCATCAGCAGGTCCAGCAGGATCAGGTCGGGCGGCTGCTCCCGCACCAGGGCGAGCCCTTGCTCGCCGTCTTCGGCTACGACGACGCGGTGCCCCGCCGTCTGCAAGGTGTACTGGATGAGCCGCTGGAGGTGAGGTTCGTCTTCCATCGAGAGAATGTAGGCCATCTTTCCCTCCTCGCTACCAAGCTCGCTGCCTATCCACCGGCACAATCGAGACCGGACAATCCTGAACTCCCACCAGCGTAAAGCTGAAGGTACTCCCCTGTCCAACCTCGCTGGTGACCCCTACCTCTCCGCCCAGCTTCTCCACGATGCGCCGCACGATGGAAAGCCCCAAGCCGTGCCCGGTGACACGTAGTTGGTCGAGACGGGTGAAGGGGGTGAACAGCCGGGCCTGCTCCTCCGGCGTGAGGCCGGGGCCGTTGTCGCGCACCCAGAACCGGACCATGCCGTCCGGCTGGACCGTCGCCCCCAACTCGATACGGGGCGGCTGACCGCCGTACTTGATGGCGTTGCTGAGGTAGTTGACCCAAACCTCTTCGACCCACGGCCCGTAGCCCAAGGCCACCGGCCAGTGCTCGGGGAGGATGATCTGGGCTTGGCGCTCGGCGATCAGGTAGGTCAGGCGCTGTTGGGCCTCGGCCACAATGGCCGCCATATCCAGAGGCGCCATCTCCACTTCGGCGCTGCGCACGCTGGCCAGGAGCAGCAGTTCGTCCACGATGTTGCTCATCTTGCGCCCAACCTGGACGATGGTCCTGAGGAACTCCTCCCGCTCCTCGGCCGGCATCGCCGTGTAGTCCTCCAAGAGGACCTCGGCAAAGCCAACGATGAGGGAGAGCGGAGCTTTGAGGTCGTGGGCGACGGTGTGAGCGAAGGCATCCAGGTCCTCGATGAGCTTTTCCCGTTCGATCTCCGCCTGCTTGCGCTCCGTGATGTCGGTCAGGGCGGAGAGGACGCCGACGAACCGGCCCTCCTCGAAGAAGGGGCGGGCGCTGACGATGACAGGGATTCGCCGACCTTCCTTGTTCACCAGGACCGTCTCATAACGGCCTGTGGCCCCCAGAGCATGCCGGGCTCTCTCCCGCCGCACTTTCTCACGCTCTTCCTCGGACGTGAGAGCGGTCCAGTGGAGGCCGATTAGCTCCTCACGGGTGTATCCCAACATCTCCTCGGCTGCCGGATTGGCGAAGGTGAGCACGCCTCGCGCGTCCTCGATGAGGATGGCCTCGGCAACGCTCTGGACGATGTTCTCGTTGAAGACCTTCAGCCGCCGGGTCTCCTCGAAGAGCCGGGCGTTCTCGATGGCCACCGCCACCTGGTTGGCGAAGGGGATGACCAGGCGGATGTCTCGGTCGTCGAAACGGTTGGGTTCCACGCCATCCACAGCCAGAATGCCGATCACCTGGTCGTGGACGATGAGGGGAACGCCCAGCCAGGAGCGGATGTGGTCGTGAGGCGGCTGACGGAAGGGGAGATGGGCGGATCGGGCATCGCGCAGGATGACGGGCCTGCGCTCTAGCACGACTATGGTGTTGGGATTGTCCCCAGGGATGGGGAACTTCAGACCGATGACCGCTTCCGGGTCGGGGAAGCCCCGTCCGCCCACGATCTCCAGGAAGCCCTCCCGCAGCAGTTGGACGGAAGCGCTGTCGTAGGGCACCACCCGCTCCAGTTGTACCAGGATGCGCTCTAGCCGTTCGTCCAAGCTCAGGGTCTCGGTGATGGCTGCGGCTGCTTGGCGCAGGGTCTCGGCCTCACGCCACTGGGCCTGCACCTCCTCTAGCAGGAGGGCCTTGTCGAGGGCCAGGGCGATCTGCTGGGCTACCTGCTCACCCCGGCCGATCTCCTCCGGCGTGAAGTGGTGGATCTCGTTGAAGGCGATGAGGGCCGCTCCCAGCTTCCGCTCCCGGGCGATGAGAGGGAGGGCCAACAGCGAGCGGTCGGGGAAGATCTCGGCGATGCGCCGGCTGAGGTAGGGGCTGTCGAAGACATCCTCGATGACCAACGGGCGGCCGGCCGCCAGGACGGAACCGGTCACCGTCGTCTCATCGGGCATCACGGTCACCGAGCGGTAGCGCTCCCGCCACTCTCCGTAGGCGGCTGCCGGGATGGGGACCTCCCGCTCTTCGTCCCAGAGGGTGATGTAGCAGCCGTCGGCGTGGAAGAGCTCCCCCAGCCGGTCGGCGAGGACCTGGGTCATCGTGGGTAGGTCGGGCATCTCCAGGGCGGCCCGGGTGATCTCGTTCAGGAGGGCGAGAAACTGCTCCCGGGCCCGCAGCGCCTCCTCGGCCCGCTTGCGCTTGGTGATGTTCCGTAGAAGCACAACCCGTCCGGTGATGCGACCCCGCTCATCGCGCAGGGGGGAGATACGCAGGTCGTAGTAGCAAGAGCGTCCCTCCCATTCCATCGTGATCTCGGTGTGGGCCTCCATCACATCCCAGTAACGCTGTACCAGGTCCCGGACCTTGACCAACACCTGATTGGCCGGCCGGCCGATCGCCTCCGAAATGGTGCAGCCGATGACCCGGGCGGCGGCCGGGTTGATGTCCACGATGCGGTTCTGCCGATCTAGGACGATCAGGCCCTCCTCCATGCTCTCGATCACCGCCTCGCGGGCCACCGGCACGATGTCGAAGAGTCGGAAGCGGAAGAGAGCCCAGGCTACCGCCAAGCCCGTGACGGTGAAGGCGAAGGGGGTGAGGTCCAGATAGGGGAAGAAGGGGTTCAGGCCGGAGAGGTAGAGAGCGTTCTGAGCCCAGGGGACCAGCATGCCGACAAGGATGGCCCCGGCCTGCCGGCGGTAGAGGGTGGGGGAGCAGACGAAGGTGCGGAAGAGCAAGATCGTGCCCAGCAGGAGCAGTAGGTAGGAGTAGGCGGTGTGGATCCAGAAGGCCGCCCCGTGGACGGATTCCAGCAGCGAGAAGTTCCCCCAAGTGATCAGCCTGAGCTCACGCCAGATCAGCCCGTGACTTTCGTTGGTCCAGACCAACGCCAACGTGATGAGGGGTTCGATGGACAGCAAGGCGAGGAAGCGGCGCGTTACCCCCCTGCCCCGACCGGTGTACTGAAGGGCGAAGACCAGCCAGGCCGCTGGTACGAGGACGATGCCCAGGTACTGGGCCTTGGCCCAGAAGAGCTTGGCTGCCTCGTCGGCGCTCGCTAGTTCCAGCGCATATCCCAGTGACCATCCAGCTACGGCCCCCATCAGTCCGAGGAACGCCCAGGCACCGGGCACGGCACGCCGTCGCCAACTGAGCAGGGCGAGCGAGGCTGAGGTGACGGCTGCTATGACCAGGGGAAAAAGGTGAGGCGGATACTGCCAGCCCATAGGTCCCCCCTCCAAGGTAAGGCAAACGGACCGTTTACCGACGGCGGTCTGGACGGTTCCCGGCTGTAGGGGCAGGCGGTCGGACCGGGTCGGCGATCCAGATGGGCCGCCCTGGACAGCCTGGCCGCTCCCCAAGCGACGCTCAGCCGATCCCGTTGAGGTAGCGCTGTACTTCGCCCAGAAGCTGGCGGGAACTGAAGGGTTTGGTGAGGTAGCTGTTGGCCCCCACCTCCTCGGCCCGCTGCATGTCCTGCTCCTGCCCTCGGGCTGTCAGCATGATCACGGGCAGGTGGTGCCAGCGGGGATCGGCCCGCAAGGTGCTGACGACTTCAAAGCCATCCATCTCCGGCATCGTGATGTCGCAGATCACCAGATCGGGCTCAAACTGAGCCAGTTTCTTGAGCCCATCCCTGCCGTCCTCGGCGGTGAGCACCTCGTAGCCGGCCGTCTGGAGCACGTAGGAGGCCAGACGGGCCATATGGGGTTCATCGTCTATGACCAGGATTCGGTAAGGCATCACCTTTCCCCCCGGTATCTATTCAGCCCACCCTCCCGCAGGTCACCGGTCGAGGGCGCTTTCAGCCCCGATGGGCTATTGGAAGCACGGTTTCTCATCGGAAACGCGCCCAACCTGCGGGAGGGTGAACAGTTACTCTCTCCGGGAATCTACGCAGGGCGCCGGACGCTTTTCAGCACAACGATGGTTCGATCGTCGCTGGCCGGCGTCCCCTGAGCGTGCTCGGCCACCCGTCGCAAGAGGGCTTCCTGAATCTCGGCGGCCGACTCACCGGCGTGGAGGACGACCGTTTCCAACAGGGGTTCAACGCCCAACATCTCCCCGGCCGGGTTGCGGGCTTCGTTGAAGCCGTCGGAGAGCAGGACCAAGAGGTCTCCTGGAGCCAGAGGGACCGTCTGGTCCTCACTCAGCAGTTCCGGCAGGACACCCAGAGGAGGGCCGTCGGCCTCCCAGAGGCGTGCTTCGCCCTCCTGATAGAGGATGACGGGCGAGTGACCGGCGTTGACGGCGACCAGTTCACGCTCTGCCGGGCGGTAGCGGGCCAGGAAGAGGGTGACGAACATCCCGGCCTCGCTCAGGTCGTCGTAGAGGTCGGCGTTGACCCAGGCCAGCGCGGCCCGGGGGGAGGTGTGGATCGGGGCGGCCGCCCGCAGGAGGGCACGGGTGACGGCCATGAAGAGGGCAGCAGGCACCCCTTTGCTGGTCACATCGCCCAGCACCAACCCCACCTCCCCGTCGGGTAGGGTGAAGAAGTCGTAGAAATCGCCACCGACCTCGGTGGCCGGATAGGAAGCACCGGCGATGTCGGCTCCGGGGACCTGGGGCACCGTCTTGGGCAGGAGGCCGGTCTGGATCTGGGCAGCGATCTCCAGCTCCCGTTGCATACGCTCCCGGGCCACCAGTTCCCGGTAGAGCCGGTCCCGCTCCAGTAGGGCTCCCCCCTCATCGGCCAGGGCGGAGAGCAGCTTCTGGTCGCCCGCCTCGAAGTCGGTGGGCTTGTCGAAGAGGCCCAGGAAGCCGACCACCGTCTCGGTCACCCGGATGGGGGCCACGGCAATGCGCTGGAAAGGGGCGGGATCGGCCGGCCACAGGTCGGCGTAGTGGGCCGGCGCGTTGGCCAGCAGGACCCGTCCCGTCCGACGCACGTAGGCGAGCACCCGCGCGATCAGAGATTCGTCCTCGGGCGGGTCCTCCGGATAGGTCAGGACTCGCACCTCGCCACTCCCCTCGAGGTCCAGCCCGATACAGCCGCGCCGGGCCCCTGTCAGGTGGACGGCTTGCTCCAACAGGGAGAGGAGGACCGCCTCAGGCTCCAGTCGGCTCCGAAAGACCTGGGAAACATTGTACATGGCGACGAGCTGGTCGTAGGAGCGCATCAACTCAGCGGTCATCTGCTCCAGCTCCCGCTCCCGGCGTAGGAGGCTCTCGAGCATACTGGCCTGGGCCTCCAGCATCTTCTGGACCGGCAGGCGAGGCTGGTCGTCGGGGAAGGCGACGACCAGACGACCGAAGCCGGCTAGGGTGGCCTGCAGGAGCATCTTCTGCATCAGGTCACCCGCGACGTAGAGGCTCTCCCCCTTCGGTCCATACCAGGCGAATCCCTCCGCCCCGATGGCCTGCCAGCCGGTCACCAACTTGCGCAGCAAGGCTCGGTTCTGTCGAACGAATTGGTGGAGCATCTTCTGCGATAGGGTCTTGTCCAACAGCCAACGGTGGGCTCGTTCAAACGCATTGTAGTTCATAAGGAAGAAGGAAACCATAAGGACGGCATAAAATTGACGTAAAGAGGGCGTAAAGGGGGAGTGGTTGACCGCCCTCTCCAGCCGTGTTAGAATACGGGGCGCTATGTCGGACCTGGGGGTTGTGATCGTCAACTACAACACCCGCGATCTGCTGCGGGACTGCCTCGCCTCCCTCTTCGCCAGCGAGGGGGATTTCGCCTTTGAGGTGTGCGTTGTGGACAACGCCTCCCAGGACGGCAGCGCCGAGATGGTGGCCCAGACCTTCCCCCAGGTGCGCCTCATCCGCTCCCCCGTCAACGGCGGCTACGCCTACGCCAACAACCTGGGGCTGCGGGCCCTGGGCTTCCGCGCCCCCGGCGAGCCCCCCGCCCCCACCCCTCCCCCTTCCTTCGCCCTCCTGCTCAACCCGGACACCGTCGTTCCCCCTCGGGCGCTCCAGGGGCTGCTGGACTTCATGGCCCGGCACCCCGAGGCGGGCATCGTCGGCCCCAAGCTGCTGCGGATGGATGGCTCGCTGGACCTGGCCTGCCGGCGCAGCTTCCCCACGCCGGAGGTCTCCTTCTGGCGGATGACGGGGCTGAGCAAGCTCTTCCCCCGCAGCCGCCGTTTTGGGCGCTACAACCTGACCTACCTGGACCCCGACGAGACGGCGGAGGTGGACGCCGTTGTCGGGGCCTGTATGCTGGTGCGCGGGGAGGCGATCCGTCAGGTGGGGCTCCTGGATGAGGCGTTCTTTATGTACGGTGAGGACCTGGACTGGGCCAAGCGGATCAAAGAGGCGGGGTGGAAGGTCTACTACTACCCGGAGGTGATCGTCCACCACGTGAAGCGGGCTTCCAGCCGGCGCAGTGCCCGCGCTCAGATCGAGTTCAACCGGGCGATGCGCATCTTCTACGAGAAGCACTACGCCGCCACCACCCCCCGCTGGCTCCACCTCCTCGTCTTGGCGGGCATCGGCCTGCGGGATGGCTGGGTGCGGCTGCGGCTGGCCCTGCGCCGGCGTCCTTGAAGGAGGAGGAAGATGAGCAAGCGACGGGTTCGGGCCTTCTTCACCATCCTCCAGGTGCTGCTGGACGCGGGAATGACCGCCCTGGCCTTCTACCTGGCCTACTGGCTCCGGCTCTGGATTGACTGGCCCAGCAAGGCGGTCAACCTCGGCCCCTTCTCCAACTACGTGGGGATGATGGTGATCCAAGTGATCACCATCCTGGTCGTCTTCTTCGCCACCCGCCTCTACCACCTGGCCCGGGCCGTCTCCCGCATTGACGAGTTCTACCAGATCTTCGGCGGCGTCTCCGTCGGCACCCTCCTCTCGGTCGCCATCACCAGCTTCGTCTTCAAGAACAGCGTCCTGGAGCTGGACTACTCGCGGGCGATGATCCTCTACGCCTGGTTGCTGACCATCGTCCTGGTGACCGGGGGGCGGCTGGTCCACCACAAGGTCAAGGCCCACTTCCAGGCCCAGGGATGGGGGACTGACCGGGTGCTTATCGTGGGCACGGGGGAGGTGGGCCGGATGATCCTCCAGAAGATCCGGTGGTCCCCCCAGTTGGGCTACGAGGTGGTGGGAGTTGTCGCCACCAACGGGGCGGAGAACCAGATCGTGGGCGCACCGGTGGTGGGCACCGCCGACCGGCTGGGCGAGTTGATCGAGCAGTACGACGTCAACGAGGTGATCATCGCCCTGCCCGAGGCCACCCACCAGGAGCTGCTGATGCTCCTCTCCCAGTGCGACCGGGGCTCCGTCAGCATCAAGGTCTTCCCCGACCTCTTCCAGATCATGGCCAGCCAGGTCTCCATCGGCGACCTGGGGGGGCTGCCCCTGATCACCGTGCGGGACGTGGCCCTGCGGGGCTGGCGGCTGGCCGTCAAGCGGGCGGTGGACATCGTGGGCAGCGCCGTGGCGCTGGTCCTCCTCTCGCCGCTGATGTTGCTGACGGCCATCCTGATCAAGCTGGACTCCCCCGGCCCGGTCTTCTACGCCCAGGAGCGGATGGGGCTGGACGCCCGGCCCTTTATGATGCTGAAGTTCCGCTCGATGCGGGCCGACGCCGAGGCGGACGGCCCCGGCTGGACGCGGCCGGGGGATCCCCGGGTCACGCGGCTGGGGCGCATCCTGCGCCGGCTGTCCATTGACGAGCTTCCCCAGTTGATCAACGTCCTCCTGGGCGACATGAGCCTGGTCGGCCCCCGGCCCGAGCGGCCCGTCTACGTCAACCAGTTCCGGCGCAGCATCCCCCGCTACATGGAGCGCCACCGGGAGAAGGCGGGGCTCACCGGCTGGGCCCAGGTCAACGGGCTGCGGGGGGACACCTCCATCGCCGAGCGGACCAAATACGACCTCTGGTACATCGAGAACTGGTCCTTGTGGCTGGACTTCAAGATCATCGTCCGCACGCTGTTTCAGCTCTTTACGGATCGGAACGCTTACTGACCTTCCCTTGCGCCTCGACTCAGTCGGTCAACGAATGGGGGAACGAATCAACGAATCAGCGAGTCAGCGAGTCAGCGAGTCAACGAGTCAACGAGTCAACGGGTGCCACGGACCGCATTCGTCGGACCACATTCGTTTATTCGTTGGCAATTCGTTGACCGATGAGCCAACGAATGGGGGAACGAATAAACGAATCAACTGAAAGGACTGAGGGCACTGGGATGGGGCGGCCGGGCCGTCAGTGCCTTCATCAAATCCTCAGGGGCTTCAGGGATTCAGGGGTAGCAGGACCTAGCCCAGCGCCGGCAGGATGAAGCGGAAGAGGGCGTAGAGGTCGAGGAGGGCGAGGGCGAGGTAGGGGAGGGCGAAGGTCAGGCGGCGCAGCCCCGCCGGGGCCAGGGAGAGCCCTCCCAGGCCGACGGCGGCCAGCCCTACCCAGCCCATCGGCCAGAGGGGCAGGTCCCCCCGCAGGAGGCCCGCGCCGGCCAGCAGAAACAGCAGGAGGACCAGCCCCCCGGCCACCCGCCGGGCCGTCGGTGGCTCCAGCAGCCGCTCCCACCCCAGCGCTACCGCCAGAGCGATGGGCACCAGGGCCGGGAAGAGGTAACGGCCCTGGTGCTGGACGAAGGTGAGGTTGTACCCCAGGTAGCTCAGCAGCGTCAGCCCGGCGGCGAAGGCAAGCAGCCCACCCCCTCCCGGCCCGGCGGTCGGTCGCCGGCCCCTCGCCTCCAGGACCGCCAGCCCCCACCCCAGGGCGGCCAGCGCCGAGAAGAGGACCAGCCCCTGATAGAGCCGGGCGTCCATCACCACCCCCATCCAGCCGAACTGCCCCCAGAAGCTCTGGAAGGTGAAGAGCAGACCCCGCCTCAGCCAGCCTCCGAAGCCGTGGCCGGCGATCCAAGCGGCCGTGCGGGGCTGACCGACGACGACGGCGTCGTGCCGGATCAGCCCCAGGAAGTCGGGCCATCCGTAGAGGGCGACGTTGCGCAGCCACCAGGGGAAGGCCAGCAGGAAGGCCGGCCCCAGCACCAGGAACGCCGCCCTCCCCAGCCCCCGGCGATCCCCCCACCGGCGCAGGGCCAGGGCGGCCAGGACGACGGGCAGGGCAACGTAGACGGTCGTCTTGGTGAGCAGCCCTAGCCCCAGCAGCAGCCCCAGCCCCAGCCGCTCCCCCCGGCCCCGGCCCTCCCCCCGCCGCTCCCGCAGGGCCAGCCAGAGGATGGCAGCCAGGAGCAGTTCGGCCAGAGCGTCGTTGTTGACGCCGGCCATCATCGCCACGTGCTGGGGCAGGAAGGCGACGAAGGCTGCCGTCCCCAGGGCGATGGCCGGGCGGTGGGGGTAGAGGGTGTGGGCGACGGCGTAGGCCAGGGGAATCAGGCCGGCCCCCAGCAGCAGGGAGAGGAGGCGCAAGGGGAGCAGCCTGCCCCCCGCCAGCCGGTAGAGGGGCGCGGCCAGGAGGTAGTAGAGGGGCGGCTGATGGTCCTCGTACTCCAGGGGCTCGATGGGGAGGTCCGGGGGGAAGCGCTCGGCGGCGAGGCGGGCCAGGTAGTCCTGGTCGTAGTCCCCCATCTCCAGGACGGGGAAGCGGCCCGTCTCCGCCAGGTGGCGGATGTAGTTGTAGTGGGCCGGCTCGTCGGGAACCTGCCAGGCGGGCGTCTTGGCCGCGTAGAGGAAGCCGATGACCAGGTAGGCCAGGAGGATCAGGAGCAGCACCCCACCGGGCCACCGACCGCCAACCGCGCGATGGGCATCAGGCACCGAGGACCGAGGACTGAGGAGTGGAGACTGCATACGACCAAGCGACCTGGCGGCCTAGCGCCTAGCGGCCTAGCGGCCTGGCGGCGGGCCGAGGACTAAGGACCAAGGACTGAGGACCACCCGACCATCCGACCACTCGACCACCCGACCGAGTGACCAAGCGACTACCCAGCACTTCCGGCTCGCAGCCGGGCCAACTCTTCCTCAACGATGGACTCGTCCAGCTTCTTGAAGAGGGGCTTGGGCTTGGCCAGGGGCTGACCGGCCGGCAGTTCGCTGGCCTTCCACGACGCCGCCAACCGGCTGCCGTCGTAGGTCAGGGCCAGGTGGGTCCGCTCCCGCTCCCGGTAGAGTTCGATCCGCTGCTCGCCGATGATGGTCCCCTCATAACCCAGCATCTCGTGGAGCCGCTGGCTGGAGAAGGGGAGGAAGGGAGAGAAGAGGACCTTGAGGGAATCAATGGCCCGCAATGCCACGTAGATGGTCGTGCCGGCCGCCTGCCGGTCCTCCTTGATCTGGAACCAGGGGCTCTTCTCGTCCAAGTAGGCGTTGACCTGGCGGGCCAGAGCCATCACCTCGCTCAGGGCGGCCTTGAACTGGGCGACCTCGATGAGCCGGCCGATGGGCTTGAAGGCGACGTCTATGGTCGCCAGCAGCTCCACGTCCCGCTGGTCCATCAAGCCGGGGATGGGGATCCGCCCCTCGAAGTTCCGGTAGGCGAAGTTGAGGGTGCGGTGGACCAGGTTGCCCCAGGTGGCGACCAGTTCGTCGTTGTTGCGGCGCAGGAAGTCGGCCCAGGAGAAGTCGGTGTCCCGCGTCTCCGGCGCGTTGGCCGTCAGGTAGTAGCGCAGCGGGTCGGGGTCGTAGCGGGTCAGGTAATCGTCCACCCAGATGGCCCAGTTGCGGCTGCCGGAGATCTTCCGCCCCTCCAGGGTGACGAACTCGTTGGCCGGGACGTGCCAGGGGAGGTTGAGACGCCGGTCGGGGTCATCCTCGTAGAGGCGGACGGTGCCCATCAGTTGGGCCGGCCAGATGACGGCGTGGAAGACGATGTTGTCCTTGCCGATGAAGTAGGTGGTGCGGGCCTCGGGGTCGTACCACCAATCCTTCCAGACCTCGGGCGTCCCCCGGTGTTGAGCCCACTCGATGGAGGCGGAGAGGTAGCCGATCACCGCCTCGAACCAAACGTAGAGGCACTTGCCCTCCCAGCCGGGGAGGGGAACCGGGATGCCCCAGTCCAGATCGCGGGTGATGGGGCGGGGCTGGAGCCCCTGCTCGACCATGTTGCGGGCGAAGTTGAGGACCTGGGGCCGCCAGTGGGCCTTGCCGGCCTGGAGCCAGGCTTTGAGGGCCTCGCTGAAGGCGGGCAGATTGAGGTAGAAGTGCTCTGTCTCCCGCACGATGGGGGTGCTGCCGTCAATGCGGCTGCGGGGGTTGATCAGCTCCAGGGGGTCCATCAGCCGACCGCAGTGCTCGCACTGGTCGCCCCGGGCGTGCTCGTAGCCGCAGAAGGGGCAGGTGCCCTCCACGTAGCGGTCGGGCAGGAAGCGGCCCTCGGTGGTGGAATAGAGCTGTTTCTCCCGCTTGCGCAGGAGGAAGCCGTTCTCGTGCAGCCGCAGGAAGATGTCCTGGGCCACCCGGTGGTGGTTCTCCGTGTCGGTGTGGGTGAAGAGGTCGTAGCTCAACCCCATCGCCACGAAGAGGTCCAGGAAGTGGCGGTGGTAGCGCTCGAAGAGATCGCGGGGGTGCACGCCCTCCCGGTCGGCGGCCACGGTGATGGGGGTGCCGTGGCTGTCGGAGCCGGAGACCATCAGGACCCGGTCGCCGGCCAGTCGGTGGTAGCGGGCGTAGATGTCGGCCGGCAGGTAAGCGCCCCCCAGGTTTCCCACGTGGATGTTGGCGGAAGCGTAAGGCCAGGCAACGGCCACCAGGATGTTGCGCGCCATCTTCTCCTCCCCTTGTGAGCAGCAGACAAACCGACGGCAGCCAGACCGACTAACTGTCACCCTCCCGCAGGCTAGGCGCGTTTCCGACGCGAAACCGTGCTTCAAATAGCCCATCGGGGCTGAAAGTGCCCTCGACCGGTGACCTGCGGGAGGGTAGGCTGAATAGATACGACCGACGGCAGATAGGCCAGAAGGCCGCAGGTCCGCTCGCGCCGGAACGACGTCCCCGATATTGTACCACACACCGCCCTCCCTTACCACCTTCTACCCTTTCGAGTAAGAGAAAATCCGCACAATGGCGGGTTGAAGCCCTCCCTGTTGTGTGGTATAATCAGGTCCAACATAACGGAGCCGGTCCAGATTGGCCAATTTAGGTGGTATGAATCCCCCACCCAGCCGGCCCCTCAACGTTGAACGGGTCCGTGATGCGACGACAGACCGTGATCTTGACGCTCCTGCTCATCGGGGGTATGCTGATCCCCCAAGCCGCCCTAGCGTGGGCGCAGTTGCCATCGGTCTCCCTGGTTTCGCTGATCGTTGAGCTGTGGCCGGAATACGATCGGTCCTCGATGCTGGTCATCTACCGGGGCCGACTGGCGGACGAGGTGACGCTGCCCATTACAGTGGAACTGCGGATCCCCGCGGATGCGGGGGGGCCGACAGCGGTGGCCGTGGCCAACGAGCGCGGAGAGCTCCTCAACGCACCTTACGAAACCGAACCGGTAGGGGATTGGCTCCTCATCCGCGCTACGATGGATCAGCCCGCCTTCCAAGTCGAGTACTATGCACCCCTGGAACGCCAGGGCGACGAGCGCCGCTACACCTTCACCTGGCCGGGTGACTACCCGATCCAGGAGATGGTCCTCGTCTTCAAGGAGCCCCTCTCCGCGACGAATGTCACGCTGACCCCTCCCTTTCCCGAAGCCGCGCCGGGGCCTGAAGGAGTCACCATCCATCGGTGGCAGGTTGGGAGCCTGCAGGCCGATGAGACCCTCCAGGTCACCGTGGCCTACCAAAAGCCCGACGATCGCCTCACCATCTCAGCGATGCCGCCGCCTGTGCAGAGTGAGCCGGTGGCCGGGCCATCCTCTTCCACCCCCTCCTCTCAGCGCATCTCCGTCCGATCCATCCTGGGCGCAGCCCTGATCGGGGTCGCCGTGATCCTCATCGTCGTCGGGGGCATCTGGTGGGTGTGGACCCAGCGCACAATGGCAACAGCAGCACCATCCCCACCTCCGAGGCCACGACGGAGCTCGCGAGGACGTCGGCGCAAAGCGCCGGCCCTTCCGAGGACCTCCGTCTCGGACCAAGGTGGAGGCTTCTGCCACCAGTGCGGCACGCCTCTCGCCGTGGAAGACCGTTTCTGCCCCCGTTGTGGCACCCGGGCCAAGCCCCTGGACCAGCGGGTGTCATAGACTCGGACCTCTGGCGGACCTCGGAGGTCTACGCGGGCAAAGGAACCGTGTCGAGGTAACCCGTGAAGCGTAAAGGCGTGAAGGATCACGCTTTGCTCCAGTGACTGTGGGAGGATCTCAATGCAGGAAGCGACTGTGCCCAAGACTGAACTCCAGACCGCCGGCAGATCCCGGGCCAAATTCTACGTGGGTGGTCTGATCATCCTAGCAGCGGTGGCCTACCTCATCGTCAGCAGCTTCGGGGCCCACGCCGAGTACTTCCTCACCGTCGAAGAACTCCTGGCCCGGCGTGATGAGCTTCAGGGCCGCCAGGTGCGCGTCTCCGGTGCGGTCATCGGGGACACCATCGTGTACGATGCCCAGAACCTGGATCTGGAGTTCACCATCGCGCACGTCCCGGGTTCCAACAAGGAGATCGAAGCCGCCGGTGGGTTGGCCGTTGTCCTCCGCCAGGCAGTCAGCGATCCTCAGGTCCCTCGGCTCACCGTCCGCTATCACGGTCCCAAGCCGGACTTGATGCAACACGAGGCCCAGGCGATCGTCACCGGCAAGCTCGGCGAAGACGGGATCTTCTACGCCGACGAACTGCTCCTGAAGTGCCCGACCCGTTACGAAGAAGATATACCTTCCCAGAGTAAAGGGTAGGACGGGGAAGGCTGTGGGGGACAACATCTTAAGGAGAAGGATCCAATGATTCCTGACGTAGGCTACCTCGCGATGGTGACGGCTCTGGTGGGGGCCGTCTACGCCACCATCGCTTCCCTGTACGGCTTCTTCAAGGGAGAGGAGCGGTGGGTCAACAGCGCCCGGCACGCTACGATGACCTTGGCCCCCCTCCTCGGCCTCTCTTCCCTCACTCTCATCTACGCGCTGGTGGTGGGAGACTTCCAGCTCAAATACGTCGCCACCACTTCCAGCCGGGATATGCCCCTCTTCCTGAAGGTGACCGCCTTGTGGGGAGGGCAGAACGGATCGCTGCTCTTCTGGTCCTTCCTGATGGCTTCCTTCACCTTCATCGTGATGCTTCGGCGGTGGGATGAGGACCGGGAGCTGCTGCCCCACGTCATCTTCGTGACCGCAGGCACCCTGGTCTTCTTCGTCGGCCTGACCACCTTTGTGGCCAACCCCTTCGAAAAGCTCTCCTTCATCCCTCCCGATGGTCAAGGGCTGAACCCGCTGCTGCGCCATCCGGGAATGGTCGCTCACCCGCCGACGCTCTATCTAGGCTATGTGGGGTTCGTCATCCCCTATGCCTTCGCTATGGCCGCCCTGGTCACCCGCCGCACGGATCCCCACTGGATCCGGGTGACCCGCCGCTGGACGCTGGCAGCCTGGCTCTTCCTCAGTTTGGGGTTGCTGCTGGGCGGGCGATGGGCCTACGACGTGCTGGGTTGGGGAGGTTATTGGGCCTGGGACCCGGTGGAGAACGCGGCCTTCATGCCCTGGCTGACCGGCACCGCCTTCTTGCACTCGGTGATGATTCAGGAGAAGCGGGGCATGCTGAAGGTCTGGAATATGGTGTTGATCATTCTCACCTACGGATTGGTGATCTTCGGCACCTTCATCACCCGTAGCGGCGTTATCTCGTCCGTGCACTCCTTTGCCCAGTCAGCCGTTGGCCCCCTCTTCTTCTCCTTCATCGCCGTGACGGCTGTGGCCTCGGTGGCCACGTTGCTGCGGCGGTTGGACGATCTGAAGTCGGAGAACCGGCTGGACGCCCTGCTCTCGCGGGAAGCGGCCTTTTTGCTCAACAATATGCTCTTCATAACCCTGACCTTCTCGGTCTTCATCGGCACCATCTCGCCGATGGTTTCTGAGTTGGTGACGGGCGAGAAGATCACCGTCGGTCCCCCATGGTTCGACCGAGTGACTGCACCCCAGTTCGCCCTGCTGTTGGCCCTGATGGGCATCGCCCCGCTGATGGCCTGGCGGAAGACGGCCGCCCAGCGGCTGGGACGCAGCTTATGGTGGCCCTTCCTGATCGCCGTGGTCGTTGTCATCGGCCTCTTCCTGCGGGGAGTGCACTCCTGGGGGGCACTGCTGGGCTTCCTCCTCGTGACCTTCGTGGGCGTCACTACCCTGTGGGAGTACGTCCGAGGCGTGATCGCCCGGCGCCGTGCCCGAGGGGAGCCTTGGCTGGTGGCCTTTTGGCGGCTGGCCGGGCGGAATCGGCGGCGCTACGGCGGCTACATCGTCCACCTGGGTGTCGTCTGCATGGCCCTGGGCATCATCGGCACCGAGTTCTTCCAGCAGGATACCGAGGGGACCTTGCGGCCTGGGGAATCGCTGGAGATCGGCGGTTTCCGAACCGTCTATCGGACGCTACGTACCTACCCAGGCCCCGGAGACTTGATAGTCACCGAAGCCACGGTGGAGATCTACCAGGGTGACCAACTGCTCAAGACCGTCCACCCCAAGCGGGAGTTCTATCAGAACACCCAGCAGACGATGACGATCCCGGCCTTGCGCAGCACGATGGCCGAAGATGTCTACGTGCTCCTGACAGGTTGGGAAAGTGGTGGAGCGACAGCCACCTTCCGCGTCTACATCAACCCGTTGGTGAACTGGCTGTGGCTAGGAGGGCTGATCTTCGTGGTAGGGACTTTGGTGGCCGGCTGGCCCGATTTTGAGGCGGAGCGACGGATGGTGATGCCGCGCCTGACCATCGCACCCCAACAGGTTTAGAAGGGGCGCATCACCGGAGGCTCCGACCTCTGGAGGAGGTAACCCCAATGAAGAGATGGTGGCTATGGATAGGGCTTGCGCTCATCAGCCTGCTCTTGGTTGGCGTCGTCTATGCCCAAGGCGGCGAGGTCACCAAGGACGACATCAACCGTGTGGCCAAGCAACTCTACTGTCCCGTCTGCGAGAACACCCCCCTGGACGTGTGCGAGACCCAAGCCTGTGCTGACTGGCGAGAGCAGATCGGTGAACTGCTGGCTGCTGGTTACAGTGATCAAGAGGTGATCAACTACTTTACCGAGCGGTATGGAGACCGGGTGCGGGCCCTCCCCCGCCAGGCAGGTTTCGCCCTCTGGGTCTGGATCCTGCCTGTGGTAGGGACCCTGGCGGGCATCGGCATTATGATCCAACTCTTCCGACGCTGGATGGGGAGACGGACGGTGGCTACCGCGACCATCCCCGTTGAACCTTCACCGGTACGGGCCAGCAGCGACCTACCCGAAGATTACGTCGCCCGCCTGGAGCGGGAGCTGCGTGAGTGGGAGTGAGGCGATGGCAGAAGAAGCGGTGCAGCCAAAAACCGGTCTGCGCGTAGGTCGTCTGCTGGTCTGGGTCGTTACCTTCGCCCTGCTGGGCCTGCTGGGCTGGGGGCTCGTCCGCCAGTCCCAGACCCGGCCGGAGTCGGGCCTGGCCCCCGACTTCACGCTGCCCATTTTCAGCGGCTACGAGAACGAGTTCACCAGCGGCGAGGTCACCCTCTCCCAACTGCGCGGACGGATCGTCGTCGTCAACTTCTGGGCCTCCTGGTGTGTCGAATGCCGACGAGAGGCCGAGGAGCTGGAGATGGTGTGGCGCAAGTACCGGGACCAGGGGGTCGTCGTCCTGGGTGTGGACTACGTGGACACGGAGAGCAAGGCCCGGGCCTACTTGGAGGAGTTCAACATCACCTACCCCAACGGGCCAGACCTGCGCAGCCGCATCTCTGACGCCTACCGCATCACCGGCGTTCCCGAGACCTTCATCATAGATCGAGAGGGACGCATCGTCTTGACCAAAGTGGGTCCCTTCAGGCCCGGCGAGCTGGATCAGGCCATCCGAGACCTGCTCTCCCAGTGAGCGCCCCCCGCAGCACGCGGCCTGTGAGACGTGAAACGCCAAACGAGCCCAGGAAGCGTGAAGGGCGGGACGGCATACGAAGCACGAAATGCGAAACACGAAATACGGAATACGGAATACGCACCGATGAACCTTGGAGCCCTGCTTTTTGGAGCCGGCTTGCTGCTGGTGACCGTCGCCTGGATTCTCCGCCCCCTCTTCCAGTCCTCCGATGAACCCGCTCCCCTCACCGACGACGAGAACCCATTGAAGGAACTGTACGAGCAGCGTGAGGCGATCTACACAGCCATCCGGGAACTGGATTTCGACTACCAGACCGGCAAGATCGCCGAAGAGGACTACAAACCCCTGCGGGATCAGTACGTTGCCCAGGGGGTGGAGATTCTGAAACGCATTGATGAACTGACCGGTGGAGATGGGCGGGCAGCGCTGGAGGCCGAGATCGAGCGGCAGGTCGCCGCACTGCGACGCCAGCGCGGCCAGCCGGTCGCGGAGCCCGCCGCTGTGGCATCCTCCGGGGGCCGGGAGCCGACCGTCGAAACGTCAACAGCGGTGGGACCTGCCTGCCCATCCTGTGGGCATCGAGGGGATCCGGGAGACCGTTTCTGCTCCCGGTGTGGCACCCCGCTGCCGGTCTGCTCCCAGTGTGGCTCCCCTCTGGATTCCGATGACCGGTTCTGCGCCCGCTGTGGTGCGCCTGCCCAGTAGGCCCGGAGGAGGCCATTCGGAAAAGGCAGCCCCTCTTGGAGCGAACCTCCGTTGACCTCAATGCCGGCTTGGCAGGTCTCGCACCAAGGGCATCCCATTTCTGCCACCAGCCTGAGCATTGAGGGGACCCCAGAAGCAAATCGGATTCGTGCTTGCCATCAAGGAAAGGGAATAGCCTTTGAGCGTGAACAAGTCAGTCCGTTCCCGTTGGATAGAAGGTAAGCTTCAGGTCGGCAGGGTGATCGCCGGCTGGCTTGCTTTCACCTTTGCCCTTGCCCTACTCCCGACCCTGACCCGCGCTCAGGAAGGGGGGCCCCCTTCCCAGCCTTCGCCCGAGCGAGCCGCGAGCATCTTTGCCCAACGCTGCCTCCCCTGCCATGGTCAGAATGGCCAGGGGGATGGTCCCCAGGCCCAGGCGGTAGGGCTGCCGATGCCCGACCTGACCGATCCCGCCTTGGCTCGGGCCACCACACCCGCCCGTTGGTTCGAGACCATTACCAACGGCCGGCAGGGGACGGCGATGCCCCCCTTTGGCCCAGCCTCCAGCAATCCCCTCAGTGAGCAGGAGCGATGGGACCTGGTCTTCTACCTCTACACGTTGAGCACGCCCTCGGACCAGATTGAGGCAGGACGGAGGATCTACCAAGGCCGATGTGCCGCCTGCCACGGGGATGATGGCACCGGGAGCGGGCCAGCAGCCCCCGGCCCAATGCCCGACTTCACCGACCTGGCGATGATGGCCCAGAAGAGCCAACAGGAGCTCTTCGAGACCGTGACCCAGGGACGTCCCACCAAAGGGATGCCCTCCTTTGCCGACGAACTCGACGAGGAGGCCCGCTGGCAGGTGGTGGATTACCTGCGCACCTTCAGCTACGACTACACGCCGCCTGCCCTCGCCGTGCCCGGCAAGGACCCCTTCGCCGGCGGTCCTGGCGTCATCACCGGACAGGTGGTGAACGGCACGACAGGGGCTGTCCTGCCTCAGGGCATCACCGTCACCCTCATCGCCTTCGAGGCCGGCCCGCAGGTGAAGATGGTCGGCACCCTCTCGACCACCGTCCAGAGCGATGGTTCCTTCCGCTTCGCCGACCTGGACCCCGAAGCTCAAGTTGCCTACGTGGTCACGACGGAATACCGAGGCGTCAACTACGGCAGCGATGCTATCCAGCTCTCCGTCAGCAAGCCCGAGGGCGAGGTCACCCTGACCGTGTATGAGACCACCGACCAGGCTGACGCCATCCGTTTCGATCGGGTCCACATCTTCGCCGACTTCCCCGCCTCCGACCGGCTGCGCATCGGCGAACTCTACATCGTCAGCAACGCAGGCGACCGAACCTATGTCGGCTCCTTGCAGATCCCCCTGCCCGATGAAGCCACCAACCTGCGCTTCGAGCGGGGCACGATGGCCGGTCGTTTCACGGAGACCGACGAGGGGTTCATAGACACGGCCCCCGTGCTTCCTGGCGAGGGCACAACGGAACTGCTCTTCTCCTATGCGCTAGCCTATCGGGACGGGCTGGTCATCACCCGTCGGTTCCTCTATCCGGTGAACTCGCTCAACCTGTTGGTACCCGATGTGGGGATCACTGTTGAGAGCGAGCAATTGGGAGAGCCAACGCCGGTACCGATGCAGGGGGAGGTGGTCTACAACTACAGCACAGGTCCCCTCACGCCGGGCCAGGAGGTCTCGTGGAAGATGAAAGGCAAGCCCCGACCGTCCACGGCGACGGCAGCGGGGGAGACCAGCAGGCGACCCGGCCCCACCGAGCGCCAGGCCCTGGGACTGGGGCTGATCGGTCTGGCCCTGGGAGTGGTGGCTGCCTACCTGATCTGGCAGGGATGGTCGCCGCGCCAGGCGCTGGCCCGGGTCCGCGTCGCCAGCGACCGTCAGGCTCTGCTGGAGGCCATCGCCGACCTAGACGACGCTTATGAGGCCGGCGAACTGGACGAAGCGACGTACCGTCGGGAGCGGTCGGAGCTGGTGGAGGAGCTGATCGAGCGGATGCAAGCACGATGATCCACGTGCGGGGACTGGTCAAGGCCTTTGGCGTCCACACAGCGCTGCGGGGTGTGAACCTGGACGTGGAGCCGGGGGAGTTCGTCTCCATCCTGGGGCCGAATGGAGCGGGCAAGACGACGCTGCTACGCATCCTGGCCACGCTGAGCAAACCGACGGCCGGGGTGGTGCAGGTGGCCGGCTACGATGTGCAAAAGGCAGGGCCGGCCGTCCGGCGTCAGATCGGCCTCATCTCCCACCAGACCCTGCTCTACCCCCACCTGACAGCCGAGGAGAACCTGCGCTTCTACGGTCGGCTCTACGGCCTGGACAATTCGGAGCTGGACGCGCGGATTGACGAGATGCTGACCATGGTGGATCTGTCGGCGCGGCGGCACGACCCCGTGCGCACCTACTCGCGGGGGATGCAACAGCGGCTGGCCATCGCCCGGGCCGTCCTGCACCGACCCCGCCTCGTCTTCTTCGACGAGCCCTACACAGGGCTAGACCAGCGGGCAGCGGCCATCCTGGATGGGATCCTACAGGAAGTTGCCGCCGCCGGCCGTACTGTCCTGCTCACCACCCACAACATCGAGCGGGCGCTGAACCGCTGCCATCGGGTCGTCATCCTGAACCGGGGCAAGGTTGTCTACCAGGCCCCCCGGAGCGAGATTGACCCGCACGCTTTCCCCGGTGTGTATGAGCGGGTGGTGTCGGGGTGACCGCCCGTCGGCAAAGCTCCGTCATCCAGCTTGGGGAATTCCCAGAAAGGCGGCACCAGGATGCAGATTACCGTCGCCGACAACGCTCAACAGACGATGGCCTCGGTTCTGCAATCCGCTCTTGAACGCTCCCGCGATGTGAGGATCGCCGTGGCCTTTCTCTCCCAATCGGGCCTGGATCGCGTGTGGCCTCCTCTCCAGAAGGTGCTCCAGACCGGAGGGGCCGTAGAGTTCCTCGTCGGATTGGATGCGACGGTCACCGAGCCCCAAGCACTGTGGCATCTGTACGAGACGTCCCGGGCTTCGCAATTGGCTCTGTATTGCTACACCGATCCCGGTACCGCATCCCTTTACCATCCGAAGCTCTACCTGATGCGCAACGACGCAGACGTCGTCGCCATCGTGGGGTCGTCAAATTTGACCCAAGGGGGGTTGGAGGACAACGTGGAAGTCAACATGGTCATCCAGGCCTCTCTGGAGACGGAGATCATCTCCGACCTCTACGGGGTCTACAACCGCCTCAAGTTCGATCCCCACCGCGTCGAGCCCGATGAGGAGTTCCTGGAGCTGTACGAAGCGCTTTGCACGAGGAAGAGGCGCAGTCCCCGGCAGGGCGGGCGAGCAGACCGGGACCTGACCAGGGCGTTTCGGGAGAAGGTACGGCATCTCCGACGCCCCTCACCCCTTGCCCATGACCTTGTCGGCTGGCTAAAGTTGGTTTACACCCACCTGCCCGACGGGGAGTTCACCAATCAGGACCTCTACGCCCGGGAAGCCGTCTTCCGGCAACACTACCCGAACAATCGGAATGTGCAGGCCAAGGTCCGGCAACAGCTTCAAATCCTTCGCGACATGGGTCTCGTGGAGCATTTGGGACCATCACACTGGCGAAAGACAACTTGGAGCGAGCGTCTTTGAATTTCCTCCGCAGCCTCCTCGCCATCCTAACCAAAGATGTGATCACCGAGCTGCGCACCCGAGAGATGCTCAGCTCGATGCTCGTCTTCGCCTTGCTGACGGTGCTGATCTTCAGCTTCGCCCTGGACCTGCGGGCAGCCACGGCCCAACAGACGGCCCCCGGCGTCCTCTGGGTCACCGTGGCCTTCGCCGGGAGCCTGGGCCTCAGCCGCTCGATGGCCCAGGAAGAGCAGAACCGCTGTTTCGACGGGATGTTGCTGGCCCCGATGGACCGCAGCACCATCTACCTGGGCAAGGCCATCGGCAACTTCTTCTTCATCACCCTGGTGGAAGCGGTTGTCCTGCCCGTCTTCGCCGTCCTCTTCAACCTGCCCGTCTTCCGGGCCGGCGTGCTGCTGACCCTGCTCTTAGGGACAGCCGGCTACGCTGCTGTGGGCACCCTCTTCGCCACGATGGCCGTCAACACCCGAGCCCGCGAGGTGATGTTGCCCATCCTGCTCCTGCCTGCCGCCGTCCCCGTGCTGATGGCCGCCGTCCGGGCCACTGGCGGCTTTCTGGAAGCCCTGCCTATCGCTGATGTGGCCTACTGGCTCCGTCTGCTCGTTGTCTACGACGTCATCATCGTCACAGTCAGCACGATGCTCTTCGACTTCGTCGTGGAAGAGTAACCCACACGTCCCACGCAACACGTACCCCAGGAGGGAACCGTGTCACGCTCAAGGAACTGGGAACCCCTGCTCGCTGGCCTGGCGGCCCTGATGGTCGCCCTGGCCCTGTTGATGGTCTTCCTCTACGCGCCGCGCGAGAGGACGATGGGAGATGTGCAGCGCATCTTCTACTTCCACGTCTCCGCCGCCTGGGTCGGCTTCTTCGCCTTCTTCGTCACGATGTTGGCCAGCATTGCCTACCTGATCCGCCGGGAGCGGCGCTGGGATGTCCTAGCCCTCTCCTCGGCCGAAGTGGGCACCCTCTTCATTACGATGGTGCTGATCACCGGCTCCCTGTGGGCCCGGCCCGTCTGGAACACCTGGTGGACCTGGGAGCCCCGTCTGACCATCAGTGCCATCCAGTGGTTGATCTACTTGGCCTACTTCATGCTGCGCGGTGCGCTGGAAGAGCCCGGTCGGCGCGCCCGCTTCGCCGCCGTTTATGGAATCATCGCCTTCATCACCGTACCCCTCAGCTTTATGGCCATCCGCTGGTGGCGGACCATCCATCCGGACATCCTGAATCCCAACGCGCCGGGAGCTCAAGGTGGCTTCTCGATCACCCCTCGGATGCTGCACACGCTGCTCTTCTCCATCGCGACCTTCACCGTCCTGTACCTGGTCCTGCTGCGGGCACGGATCCGCCTGGAGAAGATGAGCGATCGGGTGGCCTACCTGCGCCAACGTCTTCTGATCCGCTGAGCCGGCCTGACCGCCTTGTCGGATGGACAGACCACCGATGGGCGGATGCCCACCGGTGCTGCAAAAGGCAACCGGGGACTTCTTTGCCCTCACCCGCATCCCAACGATGTAACCTTGTCGCCTTTTCTGCATCTAAAAGAAGTAAGGTTGGCAAGGATGCCGCGTCTAAATTCCAGAGCGTGGCAACGATGCCGGCCTGCAACGCAAGGAGGATAACCCCATGGGAACCCTTGGATACCTGGTCGTCGCCTATCTGATCTTCTGGGGATTCACCTTCTTCTACGTCTTCAGCTTGATCCAACGCCAGAAGAACCTGGAGAAAGAGCTGCGGATGTTGGAGAGCCTGGTCGAGGAGGAAAAGTCGTAGGATGTTCAGGTCGGCGGGGCCTTCCTTCACGGACCTCTCCTGGCTGAAGCGGATCATCCTGGCGATGGCAGCGGTGGCTTTCATCCTCATCGTTGTGGCCCTGCTCTTCGGCCGGCCAGTTCCTTCCGAAACGCAGGGGGGCCCCTCAGCCGATCTGGGCGATGCCAGCTTCGTCGCCTTGACCATCTTGGCCTTTATCGCCGGCGTGCTCAGCTTCACCTCCCCCTGCACGCTGCCCATTTTGCCGGCCTATTTCGCCTTCACCTTTCAGTCGGACCGCCGGCGAATCGCCCTGATGACGACCGCTTTCTTCGTCGGGCTGGCCCTGGTCTTCACCCTCCTGGGCGCTTCGGCCTCCTTCATCGGCAGCTTTCTGCGCCAGCACCTACAGACCCTGACGATGCTCAGCGGCGCGGTGATCATCCTCCTGGGCCTGATGACGTTGCTGGATATGGGCTTCAGCGGCCCCAACTTCGCTACCAATCCCTCAGCTACCTTGGGGGGGTCCTTCCTCTTCGGCCTGACCTTCGGCTTCGCCCTCACCCCTTGCGTTGGTCCTATCCTAGCCTCCATCCTGGCCCTGGCCGCCTCGGCCCAGACGGTCCTGCAGGGCACCGTATTGCTCTTCATCTATGCTCTGGGGCTGGGTCTGCCCTTGATGCTGGTCTCCACCTTCTTCGGGGATCAACCTCGCACCAGCCTCTTCTGGCGCATCCTGCGGGGCAAAGGCTGGGTCGTCCGCCTGGGACGTCGGGAGCTCCTGCTGCACACAACCAACATCGTCAGCGGTCTGCTCTTCATCGGGCTAGGGGTGCTGATGGTGCAGGGCCGGACGGTGCAGTCACTCCTGCCCAACAGCGCCCAGCAGTGGCTTGTGGATCTACAGTTCTGGGTCATCAGCCTGGAGGAGCGGGTGATCGCTTTCTTCGGAGGGTAAGCAGATGGGAGAGGCGAAGCAGCACAAGGCCACCCGATCATCGCACCGGAAGCGGACAAGCGTGCAGCCCAACGGACGCGCCGGTTCCCGTCGGATGCTCCTGGTCCTGGGAGCCCTTGCCTTCTTCCTAGCGACGGGAGGAGTATACCTGATCCTGGGAAGCAGCAGTGCCACCGAAGTCTCCCCAACAAAGGCCCCGAACGAGGTTGCCCCTTCGACAGGATCGGTGAAGGTGGGAAATCCGGCCCCAGACTTTGCGCTGCCTTCCCTGGATGGGAAGACGGTCCGCCTGTCGGACCTGCGGGGTCAGGTCGTCTTGATCAACTTCTGGGCCACCTGGTGCCCCCCCTGCCGGATGGAGATGCCCGCCATCCAGGATGCCTATGAGGCCAACCATCAGAAAGGGTTCACCGTCCTGGCCGTCAGCGTGGCCGAACCGGCCAGCAGTGTGCGCAGCTTCGTCCAGGAGTTCGGTCTGACCTTCACCCCGCTGCTGGATAGCAAGGGTGAGGTATCATCACGTTACCAGGCGATGGGGCTGCCCACCAGCATTTTCGTGGATCGGGAGGGCATTATCCGAGCCATCCACGTAGGGGCGATGACCCCGGCTCAGATCAACGACTACCTGGCGGAAGTCTTGACGCCGTAGCGCCCTGGTCAGGTGGGAAGCGTCCCCTTTCTCCCCTGAACAGCCTTTGCCCGACAACCGGGCAATCTCCCCACGGCCTCGAAAGAGGCCAAAGGCGGAGGTTGCCCATGTGTTCTTTCCCCATTTTTGTGGTATACTTTCCATACTCACGTTGACCACCGCCCTCGCCTTTCCAAGGAGATCCCCTTGGCAAAGACACCGTTGAAGGAGATGAGCTTCTTCATAAGCGATTTCGATGACCTGATACAGCTTCTGGAGGCCAATCCCGACCTGCGGGCGCGACTCCTGCGAGCATTATTCCCGGAGGTCTTTCTCAACCTGCCCCGTGCGCTTGAGGCCCTGGCCGAGGCTCAGCGGCAGACCGAGGAGGCGTTAGAACGGCTTGCGAAGCGGGTGGAGCAAGGCTTCGCCGAAGCCGCTGAAGAGCGCCGGCGGGGCTTCGCCGAAGCTGCCGAGGAGCGCAAGCGGATCTGGGAAGAGATGGCCCGGCAGTTCGCCGAGGCCGCTGAGGAGCGCAAGCGAATCTGGGAGGAGATGGAGCGGCGCTTCACCGAGGCTGCCGAGGAACGTCGGCGGGGCTTCGCCGAGGCCGCTGAGGAGCGCAAGCGGATCTGGGAAGAGATGGCCCGGCAGTTCGCCGAGGCCGCTGAGGAGCGCAAGCGAATCTGGGAGGAGATGGAGCGGCGCTTCGCCGAGGCTGCCGAGGAACGTCGGCGGGGCTTCGCCGAGGCCGCTGAGGAGCGCAAGCGGATCTGGGAGGAGATGGAGCGGCGCTTCGCCGAGGCTGCCGAAGACCGCAAGCGGATCCGGGAGGAGATGGAGCGGCGCTTCGCCGAGGCTGCCGAAGACCGCAAGCGGATCCGGGAGGAGATGGCCCGAGGCTTCGCCGAGGCTGCCGAAGACCGCAAGCGGATCCGGGAGGAGATGGCCCGAGGCTTCGCCGAGGCTGCCGAAGACCGCAAGCGGATCCGGGAGGAGATGGCCCGAGGCTTCGCCGAGGCTGCCGAAGACCGCAAGCGAATCCGGGAGGAGATGACCCGGGGCTTCGCCGAGGCTGCCGAGGAGCGTCGGCGGGGCTTCGCCGAGGCTGCCGAAGACCGCAAGCGAATCCGGGAGGAGATGGCCCGGGGCTTCGCCGAAGCTGCCGAGGAGCGTCGGCGGGGCTTCGCCGAAGCTGCCGAGGATCGTAAGCGCATCTGGGAGGAGATCAAGATCCTCAAGAAGGATGTAAGGGACCTGAAGGGAGATGCCCGAGAGGTCTTTTACCGCCAACGTGCCGCCGGCATCTTCGGACGTTGGGTGCGACGCGGCACAGATGTCACCAATGACGTGGCCGATCGCCTCCAAGAAGCGTTGGACAGCGGTCGCATCTCCGAAGAAGAGTATCTCCATGCCCTGGCCAGCGACCTGCTATGGGGTGGGAGACTCCGGGCAACAGGGGAACCGGTGGTGCTGGTCGTGGAGGCTTCGTGGCGGGTTGAGGAACCCGACGTAGCACGTGCCTTGGAGCGGGCAGCCGTGTTGCGCAAGACGGGGCTCCTGGCTCTCCCGGTAGCAGCCGGACGGGACTGGCCCGACGACGTCCTCCGACTGGCTCGGGACAAGGGTGTGGCTATCGTGCAAGATGGACACATGGATGTCGAAAGCTGGCAGAGCATGCTGGAGCGGGTTCGGCGGGAAGCTGAGGAACCGGGAAGCGACGAGGACGAAGCGTGAGACCCAAGGCCGAGGGGACGGATAAGCTCGCTCCCTCTCTCCAGCCCCAGCAGCGGGAGGGACGTGAAAAGTCCCTCTCCAATCGCCAATACCGCCTGGTCCTGGCGTTACAACGGTTGATCTACGGCCTGGCCCGGCACTGGCTGGCCCTGGCCAACAGCCTGGCCCTGCTCTACGTAGGGTTGCCCTTCCTAGCCCCCCTCTTGATGAAGCTGGGTTGGAGCGGACCGGCCCGTCTCCTCTACACTGTCTACTCCCCCTTCTGCCACCAACTCGCCTTCCGCTCCTGGTTCCTCTTCGGGCAACAGGTCGTCTACCCCCGAGACGAATTCGCCGCCCTGGTTGGAACAGCCGACTGGCTGGAAGCCCGGCGTTTTGTGGGCAACGCGACTATGGGCTACAAGGTGGCTCTGTGCCAGCGGGACGTGGCCATCTACGGAGCCCTCTTCCTAGGTGGGCTCCTCTTCGCCCTGCTGCGCCATCGCCGACGGATCGCCCCCCCCTCCCTCCGCCTTTTCTTCCTCATCGGCATTCTCCCCATCGCCGCCGATGGGGGCAGCCAGATGCTGAGCTACCTCCTCCCCTTCCTCCCCGTTCGGGAGAGCACCTGGTACCTGCGCGTCATCACCGGTGCCCTCTTCGGCCTGAGCTTGGCCTGGCTGGCCTATCCCAACTTCGAGGAAGGGATGGCCGACATCCGGCGGACGCTGGAGGCCCGCTACGGTTGGGGTCCTGAAACGTCCGACTCCCCCCCGCACCCCCACCGTCCCCCCCCTTCCACGCGGGATCAGGTGCTCCAGATCCTGAGAGAACACAACCTGATCGAACCCGCCGACGACGATGCGCCTGTCCTCTAACCGCTCTCCCCAAGGACAAAGGGAACCGAGAAGACGATGATCCGCGTGAGCCGCAACGGACTGGTCTACTACCGTTTTGAAGGGCTGGCCGATGAGCCGGGCCTCAGCCACGCCGTCTTCACCCGGCTGGGCGGGGTGAGCCGTTCCCCTTTTGCCACGCTGAATCTGGGCCATACGGTGGGGGATGACCTGGAAGCGGTGCGGATCAACCACCAGCGGGCGCTGGCGGCGGTGGGCTGGCCCCGGGAAGCCGTTGCCACGGCCCACCAGGTGCACGGCAACCACGTGCAGGTGGTCGGGGAGGGAGATCGGGGAACGGTGCAGCGGGCAACGGACGGGTTGGTGACCGACCGGCCCGGCGTGCTCCTGATGCTCCGCTTCGCCGACTGTGCTCCGCTGCTCCTCTACGACCGGGAGCGCCGGGCGGTGGGGTTGGTGCACGTAGGCTGGCGGGGGTTGGTCGCCGGCGCAGCTCCCGCCGCCCTGGCTCGGATGGCCACGGCCTTCGGCACGCGGCCGGCGGACCTGTGGGCCGGCGTCGGCCCGGCCATCGGCCCCTGTTGCTACGAGGTCGGCCCCGACGTCATCGAGCCGGTGCGCCGTTTGGGGCTGAGCGGCCCGCCGGTGCTCCGAGAGCAGCCCAGCGGGCGAGTCCACTTAGACCTTTGGAGCGCCATCGTCGGGCAGTTGCGGGCCGGTGGCGTGGAGGAGATCGAGGTGGCCGGCCTCTGCACTGCCTGCCACACCGAGGAGTGGTACTCCCACCGGGCCGAACGGGGGAGGACAGGCCGCTTCGGTGCGGTCATCGGGTTCCGCGCTTAAGGGAAGGGCTCCTCCGTCCACTGGAGGGCGTTGACGGCTACGTTGTTCACCCACATCTCCCAGTGCAGGTGCGATCCGGTGGAGAGCCCCGTGGAGCCGATGGCCCCGATCACCTGCCCCGGCTCCACCCGCTGCCCCACCGTCACGCTGATGACCGAGAGGTGCCAGTAGCCCGTGTAGACCCCCCAGCCGTGGTCCAGGACGATGGCATTCCCCCGCACCTGGAGCGGCTCGGCCAGGACGACAACCCCCGCCGCCGGTGCCCGCACCGGATCCCCCGTCAGCCCGTAGAAGTCGGTCCCACCGTGGAAGCTGGTGTACGGCCCCCCGTTGTAGGAGCGTCGGGTGCCGAAGCGAGAGGTGATGGGGTTGTCCACCGGCTTCTGAAAGCGGCCCTGCCAGTACCGTTGGGGCGTGAAGATCGCCCCCAGCGCCCGCATCCGCTCCCGCTCCGCCCGGATCACCTCTGGGTCCAGGAGGGCAGCGCGGTCCGGCGGCAGGATGATCTGCTCCCGGGCGTAGTCGCCGGCCGTCACCAGCACCCTCGTCTCTAGCCAGCCCTTCTCTCCCAAGGGCGTCGTTGCCGTGAGCACCAGGGGGTAGAGCCCCGGCGACGCCATCGCGTAGATGCCCGCCAGCGCGTAGTAGGCGTCCCCTTCCCGGGCGAACGTCAGGGGTGTGTCGCCCAGGCGGCCCGTCAGCGTCACCGGCTGCTCCGTGCGCACGGCCAGCCGGACCGTCTCTCCTTGCACGGCCGGCACCGGCTTGAGGTCGGCGGTGAGGAAGGGGAAAGGCAGGGTGGGCGTGACCGGTTCCTGGCCGGGGATGTAGAGGGGCTGGCCGGCCAGCAGCGGCTCGAGCCCCGGCAGCCCGTTGACCTGGACCAGCAGCCAGGGAGAGAGGCGGTGGCGCAGGGCGATGGAGAGGAGCGTCTCCCCGGGTCGGACGACGTAGAGGCCGCCGGGGCGCGGCTCTATCTCCGCGTCGCTGATCGCCAGCGACTGACCGACGTAGAGCTGGGCGGGGTTGACCAGCCCGCTTCGCCGGGCGATCTCCTGGACGGCGATTCCGTAGCGCCGGGCGATCCCCGCCAGCGTCTCCCCCGGCCCGACGGTCCAGGTGGTCCGGGCCGGGAGCGGCCCTGTCGGCGCGGGGATCACCAGTTCTTGACCGACCGCCAAAAGGTTGGGGTCGGTCAGCCCGTTGGCCTGGACGATGGCCTCGACCGTCGTGCTATAGCGTTGGGCGATGGAGAAGAGCGTGTCGCCTGGCCGAACCACGTAGGTGATCGGCCTTTGAGGGGTAGGCGTGGGGGTCAGGGCCAGGGTGATGGCCTCCCCGTTGCTCATGCCTGAGGACTCCGCTGCTGCCACGGCCAGGACCGACGAGGCCAGGAAGAGGGCCGTCGCCAGCAGTAGGGCGAGCCCGGCTCCGAGGATGCGGGAACCACGCCCTGGCTTCTGTTGGGAGTCTCCCTTTTGCCTTTGGACCTTGGAGCTCACATCAACCCTCAAGCAATTCTAGCGTCATCGCAGGACCATCCAGGAGTAAGCGGATCTGATTCAACACATTGCGCCCCAGCACGACTTCCTCGCTGTACTCATCGCCTACCACCCATATAGCAGCAAAGTAGTGATGGTTGATCTGCATTGCTACAGCGTAGAGAGGCACCGGACGGCGTTCCCCCCACTGGCTACGTAAAACGGCCCAGTCGACTTTTCTGGCTTCAACTTGCCGTAGGTATTCCACCGGGATGAGGGTAGCATCAGCGCCGGTATCCACAAAAGCCTCGAGAGGACCCAAGATAGTGGATTCTCCTGGGGCTCCCAGGTGGATTTGCACCACAGGTGCTGCTGGGACGTACTCAGTGCTGTAGGGATAGCGGTTCATTGCTTCTTCCACTCCAGGCGAGGACTGGGGGCACGCAGTTCCACCACAGAAGCTGCACCTACTTGACGGATAAGCACGGGTACTCTCCCGAAGCGATCTTGTACTCGCAATAGCAAAGCCGCAAAGTCGGCGTCAGCATCCACGACCTGACCATTGTGGATGGCCACAAACTGGCCCAGGTACTGTTTGACCAACTGCTGATGCATAGCGACGAATGCCCTCCCTTCCGCTGCCAACTTCTGATCGGCCAACCTCTCCAATTGCTCCTGGATAGCCTGGCTCACGAACTCTTCAACGCTTATCCGCTTCTCTTGTACAAACTCACGGATTTGCTCCACGAGGTCGGGTGGTATCGTGACCTGATGGGTACTCATCGCATTGCCTCCTGCCGAACGAATTGAATCCGGTCCCCCTGTGCAACGCGGTCGAGCACATCGGGGGAAGCTTCCAGCACGTCGCGGGCCGGCGTCCGGGGCAGGTAGATGGGGCGGAAGGGCCGGGCCAGTCGCTTGTCCACCACCCGCCCCTCGGCATCCAGCCAGAGGACGGCGATGGGAAAGAAGACGAAGAACATATGGATGCTCGTCTCCCAGCGACCGGTCCGCCGCCCCACCAGCAAGAGTCCTTCGTCCGAGGGGAGTCGCCGGCGGAAGGTGAGGCCCCGCAGCCGACATAGGAAGCTGGCACAGCGCCGCACCCGAGGGACCAGCACCTCCCCCCGGCTCCCATTGTAGGCGATCCACCAGATCATCACACCCCCATCAATTCCGGCCTACTGCTTCATCACCAACGGCAGAAAGATCCGGTTCCTCTCCGGCTCGAAGAAGGCCCCCTTGTTGCTGCTGACGGTGACGTTGCCCGCCCTGTCCACCACCTGGACAAAGAAGGTGACCTCGCCGCTGAGACCGCTCAGGGAGCCCCGCCAGCCGCCCAGGGGCGAAGGGTTCAGGTCAAAGCTCCGCCAGCCACTGCCATCGCTCCAGGTGACGAGCACCCGGTGGATGCCGCTGGCGTCGCGCGGGAAGACGGCGAAGCTCGCCTGGCTCTGGAACTGACGGGCCTCCACCCGGACGATGGCCGGCGGCGTGAAGTCGCTGGAGTACGAGTAGTAGACTCCCAGGGTCATCTCCGTGTAAATCCGTTCCATGCTGGTGCGCCCGTTGTACTGACCCGGCACGACGACCAGCCGGTCTAGGCCACCAAAGCGGTTGACCAGGAAGGGCTGATCGGGGAACCAGCCCTGTCCGGCAAAGCCGGGTTCGGGCAGTGCTACATCGGTCACCGGGCGGGAGATGTAGGGATCGAAACCGGTGATCTCCGTGTACCGACCGGCCAGCAGCAACGTGCCGTGGGGAAGCGCACCTACTGGGCCGGTGATGAGCACCGTGGCCCGGGGCTGGAGCGGACGTCCGGGGTTCCCCTGGGTGTTCCCGGCGATGCTGAAGAAGTAGCCCGACCGATCCGTTCCCGAGACCGTGTGCAGGGTCAGCGTGGGCCGGATGGTGGCGGTGACCATCCAGAGGCCTCCCGCGAACTGGGGTCCGGAGAGGGTGTAAGAGATGTCCCGCGTCTCCGGCGTCAGCGGGGTGGGCACGCTGACCTCGACCATCGGCAGGCCATAGAGGGTGGCTTCGCTGAGGATCTTCTCGTCGTAGACCCCGAACCCACCGGCGGGCAGGCTGCCCAGGTAGCGCCGTTTGGCTCGGCTGAAGGCCAGCCCCACCGGGACCTTCTGGCTCCGCCCCAGCTCCTGAGCGAAGTAGAACATTAGCCGCTCAGAGAGGGCGATGTCGTCGTCCATCCCGTAGCCATAGCCGGTGTTGGCCAGCCAAAATCCACCCCGACGGGCCAGTGCTTGGGGGAAGTCCATAGCGGCCTGGGGCAACGTGCTGTTGCTATCCGGGACGTTGAGGCCGGCGTGACAGCCCATAGACCAACTCAGGGTGCCGCTGAAGGGGTTGCTGGCTGTGGCGATGTCGGAGGCGTAGAAAAGCCCGCTCAGGTAGTCCGCCGGCTGGCTCCGCCAGTGCTCGAAGTGGGCATTGATGGAAGCCAGGTCGGGCACACCCCCGCTCCGTTCCGGCCAGGCCTGGACAAGGTCGCTACGGGTCCAAGTGTCGCCGACCAACGCTTGGGTGGCGAGGCCCATCGAGCCGAAGGTGCTGCTGATAGCCTGAGCGCTGTCGTTCAGGAAGTCGTAGCCCGTCGCCAAGGCGGTCGTGGCGCTGATCACCGGGGAAGCCAGGTAGGCGTTGATGACCGCCTGGATCTCCTGGGGGGTCTCCACCAACCGCCCCACCGACAGGTCGAGGTTGGGCACCCACAGCCGGCGCCCCCGCCAGCCCAGTTCGTAGCCAGGCCGAACGGCGTAGAAGTTGTCGGTCAGGAAGAAGCCCTGATCCAGCGCCGCGTAGAGCGCCCCTACCTTGACCTTGGCCGCGTCCCGGTACTCCCGCTCGTTGGCGATCTTCGCCTCGTCAGGAACCCGGTAGAAGGGGATCTGTTCATCCCCTCCAACCAGGACCAGATAGCGGATGGAGGGATAGGCGGCCAATGTAGGACTGATGATCTGCTCCCGGATCGCCCGGCCCACGGCGTTGGCCTTCTGGACGCTGCAGTAGTTGAAATTCCAGTCACTGTAGACAGTGGAAACCCAGGAATCCTGCTCCACAGGGATGACTAGCCCCCGCACCGAGGGATGGTCGGCCAGTTGCTTCAGGGCCTGGCTCAGGGGAGCCGTTGCTGTCACCCCGTAGGTCTGATCCAGTCGCGTCTTGTTGACCAGGATGAGGGTCAAGGGGCCGGAGATGGGCACGTAGGTGCCGGTGATGGGCGTCATCGGTGCCGTTAGGGTGTAGGTAGGGACCCAGGTGCAGCCCGGCGTCTGACTCAAGGGCACCGCCTGAGCCCGCAGGTGATAGGGCTTCCCCGACCATTCCCCGTTGTTGTTGATGACCAGGATGTAGTAGAGCCCCGGCTCGTAGACCAGGGTGGAGACCTGCTCCGGCGTCGTCTCCGGACCGGCGCCGATGGCTCGCATCACCCCAATGGCTCGCATCACCCCAATGGCTCGCATCACCCCGATGGCCCGCATCACCCCGATGGCCCGCATCACGCCCGTCGCGTCCACATCCACGGAGTCCTGCAGGTCGCCCAAGGTGTTGGCATCGGTGGCCGGTGGGTCGGTCCGGAGGTCGGCGAAGAGGGCCAGATCGTAATCGGCCGGCAACTCGTCTAGCGTCACGCTCAAGGCCGAGGGCCGGGTGATCTCCACCGCGTACCAGTCCACGTCCTCCGAATGGCCAATCAGGGCGTAGTAGTCGGTACCCAGCGAGATCGTGTAGGCTGTCGTAAAGGTATCGTTGGGTTCGTAGGCATCCTGGAACACATCAGAAGGGATATACCGTTCCAGGACCAAGACGTACAAATCGTAAGCCGGTTGAATGGTGGCCGAACCCTCGAAAAAGGAACCCAACTCCGCCATCGTACGCAGGTCCAGAGAGAGGCTGCCATTGGGGGCCAACGTCGTTGTGATTTCGTGGACCGTCATCCCTCCTAGATCGTAGAAAGTCACTGTCACCGGATTGGCTGCAGAAGCGGAATTCCAAAGGATGATCTCCGAAGCGGTATCAGGCATCCGCACCAGGGCCGGTACAGCGGCGGGATAGAAATCGGACCCCCAACTGGACGGGGCTGCTCCGTAGCCGGCGGCCAGACCTGTCGGTTCGTAGCGCAGGCCGGTGAGGAGGAAGAAATCAGAGAACGAGGAAGAGAAAAGCCCAGTACCCTTCCAGCCGGCAGGAAGCCCGGTGACGGCGTTCAGGGACTGCGGGAGCGTGGCAGAAGGGGCCAGCGTCTGGGTCAAGACCTGATCCCTGTTACCGGTAGCCGCGTTCAAGAAGGTTGTTGTGACCAGCAATGTCCTGGAGATCCCGTTGTAGAGGAAGTACTCGCTGTATGCCCCGCCATCGTCCTTCACCAGGCCAAGCAGGGGAGCCCAGGCGTAAAGGAAGTCGGATCCTCCGTGGGCCTCGGCCTCCCCCGTATCCCGCTCGTTCACGACCACCGTGACAAGGCTCTGCATCGAGGATACGAAGGCCACCCCCTGGAAGCCGACCGGTAAGGAGGGCAGGCTGTCCAGGTCCAGGATCCGAGCACCCAAAGGGGGCACAGAGAGGAACTCCTGGGCAACCGAACTCCCTCCCGAGTCGAGGAAATCCACGACGACGTCGGCCGTTGTGATGGCATCGGTGTTCATCACAATGAGCCGGCTGTGCCAGCCATCTTGTCCTTTGTTGAGGAAAGGGGCCAGCAGAGCAACGCTGCTCGGCGGCTGCGGGCTTCCCTGGTAGAGCATCAACGTATCCCCAGGGGTGAAGTCGGCTCGACGCAGCCGGACGACGCACATCAAGGACTGGTCACCCTCCACCCTCGCCGTCCCCGTGAAGGGGACACCTAGGGTGGCCGAAAAGGTCTCCAACGGATAGACCACGCTGCTCAGTCCAGAGAGGACATCTCCCAGGGAATGTAGAGGAGATCCGTTTTCATCATACAGGGTCACGGTGAAAGAAAGGCGCACATCCATACCGTTGTAGATGATCAGATCGGTCTCCCAATCACCGCCCTGGGTGACAAAGGGGGCAAAACAGGAGAGAGCGTTGCCCGCAGGTCGCACGAAATACCCTCCCAGCCCTCCCGTGCTCTGGACCTGGCTTCTTCCCGACGTCACCGCCTGGCGCGAGGGGACCGTCGGCCCTTCCCCCTCGCTATTGAGGCTTGCCGCCTGGGTTGCCTGCATCCCTACCAGCAACAGGACCGTCACCCCGATGCCCACGATAAGGAGAAGACTCCACTGAACCACGACTTTCGCTTTCATCCCCTCGCTCCTTCTGCCAGTTCTCGGGCCTCCTGGGCCTCCTGACGGGCACCGACCTTCTCCAACAGACGATAGGCCCGGCGGGCCAGGGGGATCGCCTGGGCTTCTGACCCTTCTGAGACCAGAAGGTGTGCCCAGGTTAGCAATGTCTGCCCCAGTTCGTATTGGCTGTCCGCTTCCTCCAGCAAGCGAGCACTCTCGGCCAAGGCTTCCTGGGCTTCCCGTCGCTTCCCCTGGGTCCAGAGCACCTGCCCCAGCACCCGCCGGGTGATTCCCTCCTCGGTCCGCATCCCTTGCTCCGTCGCCACTGCCAGAGAACGTTGAACGCAGTCCCAGGCCCGGTCCATCTCGCCCATCTCCAAGTGGACCAAGGCCAGGTTGCGGCAGAGCTCGGCCAGGAAATCCTCGGAACCGATCTCCTCGGCCAGGCGCAGGCTCTTCTGGAAGTAGGCCAGGGCCTTCTCGGGTTCACCGCGCCGGTGATAGACCGCGCCTAGATTGTTGTGCAGGAAAGCAATGCCATAGGTGGAGCCCAGCCGCTCCCACGTCTCCAGACTCTGTCGGTAGAAACGTTCCGCCTGGTCCAGGTCTCCTTGCAGCCGGTGGATCTCCCCCAGGTTGTTGGCGATGAGCCCCTGTCCAAAGGCATCGCCGATACGTTGCTTGATCTTCAACGCCTCCCGATAGTGGTGGGCAGCCTGGGACCATATCCCCATCTCCACCAAGGAGCTGGCCAGGTTGATGTGGGCCTGGGCCATCCCGTTGGCATCCTCCAGCGCCTCGTAGAGGGCCAGGCTCTGCTCGCAGTAGGCGATGGCCTGCTGGTTCTCCCCCAGGCGGTTGGAGATGGCCCCCAGCAGGTAGAGGGCATGGGCCATCTCCCGCTGGGCGGCCTTTCCTTTCAGGGGCTTGGCCACCTGGAGCGCCTGCTGGCACCAGGTGAAAGCCTGGTCGTTTTTGCCTTGCAAGTGGTAGGCCCCGGCCCCAGCCAAGTAGAGCCGGGCTTGCTCCACTTGGCCCTCCAGACCCGGCAGGCGGAGCCCTTTTTCCAGCCAGGCGAAGGCGGTCTCGTAATCGCTGATCGCTGTGTAGACGCTGGCGATCTTTCGGTAGAGGTCGGCCAGCCGGCGGTCCCGGGCCACCGAGGGTTCAGCAGCCTCCAACGTCGTCCTGGCCTCGGTGTAGTAGCGGAGCGCTTCCTCGTATTCCCCCACGACGGAGAGCACGTCGCCCAGCCCTTCCCAGGCGATCAGCCGCTCCTCTCGGATGTCTCCCTCCAGGCGATCGGCGATCTCCAGGGCCCGGCGGTAATGAGCGATGGCCGTGTCGTTGGCGTACTCCCGCTGGGCCAGCTTTCCAGCCTCTAGCGCGTACTTCAGCGCTTTCTCCCAATCCCATCCCTGATAGTAGTGGTAGGCCAGAAGCCCCGGCTGCTCCTCCCCTGCCCCCGTGGCCTCCAGGAAATCCCCGATGAGCCGGTGGAGGGTGCGGCGATGGCGGGAAGGGATGCTCTCGTAGGCGACGTCCCGCACCGGCGCGTGGCGGAAGATGTAGGTCAGCGCCGGGTCGTCGGGCGAGAGCAGGGTGATGCCCAAATCTATGAGGCGATCGAGCCGCTCCTTCAGTGACCCATTCTGGTCTCCATAAGGGTAGACGTTTTCCAGCACCAAGTAGGCGAAGATGCGTCCGATGACCGAGGCGACTCGCAGCGTGCGCCGTTCCGGCTCCGGGTGGCGGTCAATGCGGCTGAGGATGATGCCCTGCAAGGTCTCCGGGAACTCCACCCGTTCCACATCCACCGCCACTTCCCACTGGCCGTCGGGACGCCGCTGCCAGATGCCCGCCTCGATGAGGGCCCGCACCCGCTCCTCGGTGAAGAAGGGAGTGCCCCAGTAGGAGATCAGAGCGGAGGTATCCAGCGTACTATCGGGCGCTGGGCGTTCCCCCAGGGCCAGCACCCACATCGCCTCCTCGATGGCCGGCGGCACCCGGTCGGTCTCCAACAGCGCAGCCACCAACTGCCAGATCGCCGGCAAGGAGAGTTCGCCCAGGACGATCTCCGTATGGTGCGGCAGCCGGGTCCAGGCCCGGTCCAGATCCCCTTCCGGGCGTTGGGCGATGAGCAGCAGGATGGGGTCCCGGGCGATGTTGCGAGCCACGTAGTTGAGCAGAGCCAGGGAGGCCGGGTCTATCCACTGGACGTCCTCGATCAGGAGGGCCAGGGGTCGGCGGCTGGCGGTCCGGCGCAGAAGTTCCAACGCGATGTCGAAGAAGCGTTGCTGACGCAGCCGGGGGTCCAGCGAAGCGCTCAGGGGACTCTCCGGCAGGGAGACACCGACCACCTCTCCGATGACCGCCCCCCACTCTTCTAAACGGGCGGAGGCCAGCGCCGTGGACAGCTTGCGACGGCGCACCTCCGGCGGCTCCCCCTCTCGCAAACCGAAGAGGAGCCGCAGGATCGCCGCCCAGGGTAGGTAGGGGATCTCCCGGCCGTAGGAGAGGCAAGTGCCGGAGAGAACGGTCACCCCCCGCTCCTGGCAGTGGGCGATAACCGCCTCGGCGAAGCGGGACTTGCCCATCCCCACCCCACCGGTGATGGTAAGGACCTGCCCCTCCCCCTGACGGGCCTTCTCAACGATCTGGAGGGCCTGGTCCATCTCAGCATCTCGACCGACCAGAGGCCCCCCCCGGTCTCGGCTCAAGGGAGCAATTTCCCGCAGGCCAGTCACCCGGCAGATGGCGATGGGCTGGGCCTTGCCCTTGACCCGGACAGGAGGGAGCGGCTCCAGGAAGAAGCGATGCTGGACCTCCTGGGCAGTGGTCTCCTGGCGGACGAGGACCTCCCCCGGCTGGCCGGTCGTCATCAGTCGGAAGGCCAGGTTCACCTCGTCGCCCATCACTGTGTATTCCCGGCGGGTAGCAGAGCCGACGTTGGCGGCGAAGACGTTGCCGCTGTTGATGCCGATGGCTCCCATCCGGTCTGCCAGTCCGGGGAAACGCTCCCGCAGGGTCGCGACCACTCCCTGCATCTCCAGCGCCGTCCGGACGGCCCGCTCCGGATCGTCCTCATGGGCGCGGGGCGCACCGAAGAGGGCCATCAGGTGGGGACCGACCGGTCCTGCGCCGATCTTGTTGACCACGCCACCGTACTGCCGGACGACGGCTCGCAACTCATTGAAGTAGGTGTCCAGGTAATCGGTCAGGATGTTGGCCTGGTCCCGGCCCATCCGTTCAACCGTCCGCTCCACCCCGTGCAGATCGGCGAAGAGGACGGTGACCGGTCGTCGCTCATCGAGAGGCTCGATGTGGCGGGGGTCCGGGCGAATCCGCTGGAGGAGTTCATCGGGTAGGTAGGGAGCCAGAGCGTCCAGCCGGGTCACCAGCCAGTGGATCGCCCTGGCCGGATCGTCCAGCGGGGGCAAGAGGGTCACCTGAGAGGAGCTCTGGGGGGGTACCGAACGTCGAATCCGCCGCAGGTGGTAGAACCCCTGAGCCGCCGTGGGGTGGGCTTCGATGGCCGGGCCGGCCGCCTCCCAAGTTGCCCGATCTAGGATCACCATCCCTGCCTGGGCCAGGCTCTCCGCTTCCCCCATCGCGGCCAGGGCCGGCCCCATCACGGCATACTCCATCCCTTCCACCGAGCCCAGGCTGGCCAGGAAGACCTCGCCGCTGCCCAGGCCAATAGACATCCGCAGCGGGAAGGGCCCCAGCGAGGTCTCCACCTGAGCGAACTGGCGATCCATCGTCTCCTGCATCGCCAGCGCCGCCTGGCAGGCCCGCAGAGCCGCCTCCGGGCCGGTGTAGAAGGTCAACAGCGCATCACCGCCAAACTTCAACAGGTCACCGCCATAAGCTTGAGCGATGCCGATCATCGCCTCGAAGTAGCGGTTGACGATCTCGGTGATCTCCTCGGCACCGGCCCGAGCATCGGCAGCCTGGGCGAACCGCTCCGACATCGCCGTGAAGCCGGAGACATCGGCGAACATCACGGTGCCCTCGCGGAACTGGCCTTGGGATCGCCCCGGCGTTGGTCGGTCCAACTGAGCCTGCACCAGCCCCCGAGGCAGGTAGGTGACCACGACCTCCAGCAACGCCTTCAGGTGTGCCTGACAGCGCACGAGCACCGCCTGGTCCAGGGGTGGCTGTAGCTGCTCCTCCCAGGACCGGGGGAGGTAGCGACGCATACGGTTCAGGATCCTCCTGGAAAGTGGCATCGTGCAAGCGAGCTACAGGTCAACGCTCGTGGCGCAGGGCCAGCAACCGCTCAAAGAACTGTTGGGAGATGGGGAACTCGAAAGGACGGCCCTCCTGACCAGCCCAAAACTCCTCCAGATAGCGGTTGGCCGTGGTACGCTCGTAGACGTAAGTCTGGAGCAGCAGTTCCAGCCGGTCGGCGTCACGCACCAGCCGACCCTCGACGCTGGTCCGGTCCTCGAACTCCTGCCACCAGGCACGGAGACGATCGGCGAAGGGAACCCCCTCTAGCACCTCGGCCAGGGCCCTCATCTCCGCCTCCCGCTTGGCCCCCGGCGGGAAATAGCGCAGGGCCGGCGTCGGGATGTCGGTGAGCACGCTCTCCGGCAGGTCGTGCAGCAGCGCGATGGTGAGCAGCTTGGCCCGATCCACCGGCTCTCCCAGAAGCTCCGCCAGCACCAGGGCGATGAAGGCGACACCGAAGCTGTGATCGGCAACGCTCTCCACGTCGGTCAGCCCCCGGACCGCCCAGCCCCCTCGAGGGGTTACCTTTAGCCGGTTGGCCTGGAGCAGGAGATAGAGGAGCGCATCTATGGCTCCCTTCATAACTTGTACCCGATCTGGCGGAGGAATCCCTTGCGCCAGGCGATCCCCGCCTCGTCCTCAACGCCTTTGGTCTTCACCCCGTCAATGACGCCCAGGATACCTCGCCCTTGCTCCGTTTCGACCAGGATCACCTCGACCGGGTTTGCCGTAGCGCAGAAGATGCGGCAGACCTCGGGGACCATCTTGACGGCGTTGAGGACGTTGATGGGGTAGAAGCCTTCCGCCAGGAAGAGGATGAAGCAATGGCCGGCCGAGAGGGCCAGGGCATTCTTCTTGGCCAGCTCGATCATCGCCTCATCGGTGCCCGTCCATCGGACCAGGGCCTCGCCCGACGACTCGCAGAAGGCCAGGCCGAACTTGATGCCGGGCACTGCCGTCACCAGGGCCTCGTGGATGTCCTCGACCGTCTTGATGAAGTGAGATTGGCCCAAGATGAGGTTGATCGCCTCCGGCTTCTCGATCTTCACCGTGAGCAACTCCATAGCAACCTCCTCCTTGCCTGACAGGGAATTGAGCCTCGGGGCATGCCCCCATCGCCCTGATGCCCAGGACCGAGGTCAATTCTAGCATAGTCGGCCCTTTAGGGCAAATGGCGGCCAATTGGCCGGTCAGCCGGCTCAAAATTGACGGGTTCACGAATCGGGAGTACAATAAATTCGACGCGGCCGAGGCTGCCCGGAACCCAGAGAAGCCTGGAGGGAGAGCATGCCCTACGCCACCATCCATGGTCGTTCCCTGTTCTACGCCCTGCACCAGGAGGGGGAACCCGGCCATCCTCCTCTGATGTTAGTGCACGGTGCCGGCGGGTCCCACCTCCACTGGCCGGCCCAACTCCGTCGTCTGCCCGGAAGGACGGTCTATGCGCTGGACCTACCGGGGCATGGGCGGTCCGAGGGGGAAGGAGAGCGTTCCATCGCCAGCTACGCTGAGGTCTTGGAAGCGCTGCTGGACGCCCTCGCGCTGCCCCAGGCCGTCATCGGCGGTCACTCGATGGGCGGGGCCATCGCCTTGCACCTGGCTCTGACCCGCCCTGAGAGGGTAGCCGGCCTGGTTCTGATCGGCACAGGAGCCCGGCTGCGCGTCCTCCCGGCCATCCTAGAGGGCATCCAGACCGACTTCCTCGCCACCGTGGACCTGATCACCCGGATGGCTTGGAGCCCGGATGCGCCGAAGCCCCTGGTTCAACGGGGCGGCGAGATCACCGCCCAGACCCCACCCACCGTGCTCCTGGGGGACTTCACCGCTTGCAACGCCTTCGACGTGATGGATCGGCTGGACCAGATCCAGGCTCCCACCCTGGTCGTGGGAGGAACGGCGGACCGGCTAACGCCGCTCAAATATGCCCGCTATCTGGAGGCCCACATCCCCAACGCCCGGCTGGTGACCATCGAAGGTGGGGGACATATGATGATGCTAGAACAGCCTCAGGCCGTCGCCCAGGCCGTGGCCGACTTCCTGGCCGGGCTAGACGCCGGAGAGCTTGCACCTTCTTGAAGCGGCGGAACCGGGCGAAGGCTGCCCCAGCACCGGCGCTTCCGGGCTGTGCCGGTGGAGCACAATATGCAACGCGCAACACGTCCCACTTTGGTGATTGCCCATATCTTGGGGATAGGGAATCAGTCGTCCACGAACTCCCTTTACTCCCCGGCCAATTCGTGCTATACTGAGCACAGAACGGCCCAGTAGAGGGCCAACATTTCTACCAGGACCGTGTTCACCCTCCCGCAGGTTAGGCGCGTTTCCGACGCGAAACCGTGCTTCAAATAGCCCATCGGGGCTGAAAGCGCCCTCGACCGGTGACCTGTGGGAGGGTAGGCTGAACAGATACCCAGGACCGATTTCCCCATTGGGAATGGGGACGGATTGTGGTATACTATCGTGGGAAGGAAAAGGGATCCCCTGGCGGGGGCTGAACGTGAGCTTGCTTCAGGGCTGGCCCGGCTGCACCGCGCTGGCCTGGGAAGTATGTTCCCTCTCCTGCGGGAGGTGGGGCGAGGGCTGGGGTTCCTGGGAGCCCATGCACTGTGGCTGCTGCAACCCCTCCTGGTCCCCTTCGTCCCCTCCCAACGGATCACAGCTTGGGCCCGCCTGCTAGAAGACCCGGCTGCGCTGGAGCGGCTGCTGACCCACGCAGAGGCACTGTCGGCAGGGCAAGCTCTGGAAGAGGCCGCTCAGACCGAGGAGTGGGTCTCCATTCCCCCCGACCGCAGAGAGAGATCGAGATGAACACCTACGAAGTCATCGCCCTGCTCTTCCTTTTTGTCCTGTTCGCTCCCCTGCTGGGGTTGACCACCGTGCGCCTACGGCGAGGTTGGCGACCGGTCCTTCGTCCCATCTCCGCCTTCCGCACGCTGCCCGGCCAGGTGGGGCGTTCCGCTGAGACAGGGCAGACCCTTCACGTTGCCCTTGGCTCCGGCGGGCTGGGGGGAAGCGAGGCAGCAGCCAGCTTGGCTGCGCTCTCGGCCCTGCGCGCCTTCGCCGAAGAGGGGGCGGCGACGGAGACGCCTCCATTGGTCACCGTGGGGGAGGCCACCCTGCTCCCGGTCGCCCAGGGTGTGGTCCAGCGGGCCTACCGACATCAGGGCGCTCCCGCCTCCTTCAAGATGACCCAGGTCCAGTTGGTCGCCCCGGGCGCGCTGCCCTATGCGGCGGGGACGATGCACCTCCTGAAGCGAGGGCAGATCTCTGCCAACGTGATGCTGGGCACCTTCGGCCTGGAAGCCGCCTTCATCACCCGAGGAGGTGCCGAAGCCGGTCTGGAACAGGTGGCCGGCACGGGACGCCTCGAAGGGCTGTCCGTCTTCTACACGAGCGCCGACGACCTCCTCATCGGCGAGGAACTCTTCGCCGTCGGTGCCTACCTACGCCAGCGGATCGCCGACATCGCCAGCCTCGTCACCCAAGACCTGATCCGCTTCCTGCTGGTGCTGGTGATCCTGGCGGCCGTCCTGGTGAAAACCTTGTTGGGTTAATCGCATCAGACCTCCAAGGTCCTACAGGCCTCGGAGGTCTAAGTCGGCTTCTGAAGGAGTAAGACGGTGAGGTTCCCTCGCCTCCCATGGCTGGTAATCTTCACCAGCGCTTTTGGGCTGGTCACCCTGCTGGGGTATCTGAGCATCCCGGTCTTCCAGCAGATCCAGTGGGTCCTGGTGCAATGGGTGGTCGTCATCGCCGCCTTCGCCCTGATCCTGGGCTTCTTCAACGTCCTGCAGGTCCATCTGGAGCGGGTCGCCCGTCAGGAGTCGGGATGGTTCTACAGCCTGGTACTGGTGCTCACCGCTATCACCGTGTTGATCTTTGGGCTCGGGGGCGGTCCCGGGGATGAGCCCTTTCTCTGGTTCTTCCGCTGGGTCCTGCTGCCCCTGGGAGCTTCCATCGCCGCGCTGCTGGTATTCATCCTGACCTACGCTGCCTACCGGACCTTGCGATTGCGCCGCCAGACGGGGGGCCTGATCTTCCTTCTCTCCGCCATTGTGATCCTGGTAGGCAGGATTGCCCTGGTCGGGCCGGCCGGTCCCCTCGCCACCTGGTTTCGGGATCGGTGGCTGGCCGCCGCAATCGGAGGGATGCGTGGCCTAATCCTGGGGGTCGCCCTGGGCACCATTGCCACCGGGCTGCGGCTGTTGCTGGGAGCCGAGCGAGTTCAGAGCGAGTGACAGAGATACCTGATGCTGCTATGAAGGGCCTCGGATACCCAGGCCGCTGATGATACGGATAGACGATGATCACCTGTCCTAACTGTGGTGCAGCCAATCCCGATCAAGCCCGATTTTGCAGCCAATGCGGGCACGCGCTGGCCGGCCAGGCTGAGGTGCGCTGTCCGATGTGCGGAGTGATGAACCCGCCGGGGACCGTCCACTGCCAGAAGTGTGGCGCCCGGGTGGTACCCTTGCGGGCCACCCCGCCTTCGGAGCCCCCCGCTACTCCCAGCAGACCGGTGGAGCCCAGCCCTCCTCCTGAGAGCACAGCACCACCGCCCCCATCCCCGCCACGCCAGGAAGAAGAGGGCTGGCTGAGCCGTCTGCGCGCCCGGGGTGAGGGGCCTGAGATCGAGCCGGAGCCGGAACCGGAGCCGCCAGCTCCTGCGGAGCCGGAGATCCCTGAGTGGCTGAAGCGACTGCAGGCCAACGTGCCTCCCGGTGAACCCTCCCCCTTCGACGACCTGATCAAAGAGGTCACACCCTCGCGAGAGGAGCCCACACCTCCCCCGCCGCCTGAGGAGGCTGTCCCGCCCACCGAGGAGGCTGAGGTCCCCGACTGGCTGCGCAGGTTGGCTCCCGAAGAGGCCGCCCCGCCCGCCGAGGAAGCGGCCCCGCCCGCCGAGGAGGCCGAGATCCCCGACTGGCTGCGGGAACTGGCCCCCACCGAGGCCGCCCCGCCGGAAGCACCGCCGGCCCCACCCACCGAAGAGGCCGAGATCCCCGACTGGCTGCGCAGGTTGGCTCCCGAAGAGGCCGCCCCGCCCGCCGAGGAAGCGGCCCCACCCACCGAAGAGGCCGAGATCCCCGACTGGCTGCGGGAACTGGCCCCCACC
>Ga0256830_1000081_pt1 | contig 81820 bp, 72 predicted proteins | sample 128326metaG_FD_190537 | JGI IMG/M metagenome (GOLD analysis project Ga0256830, IMG submission 190537) | Hydrothermal vent microbial communities from Lau Basin, Pacific Ocean - 128-326 | ecosystem: Environmental > Aquatic > Marine > Hydrothermal vents | place: Pacific Ocean: Lau Basin | collected... | reverse complement strand
GCAAGCGCAGCGCCGAGGGGCGCAGGCGTACTGGACGGTACGTCGAGCCCCGAGGCGCGAGCACGCCCCGAGATGGCGTGCAATCGGCGGTTGCAGCAGAAGGCTTCATGAATAATGCGGGCTAGAACCCGCAGACGTTGGGATGTTTCGCTCTTCCCGTCCGAACGTCCCAGCGTCCCAACGTCCGCACGTCCTAACGTTCCCACGGAGACAGGGATGCCTCTTTCCGACAAGGCCCGGTCGTTCACCGAGTCGGTGATCCGGGAGATGACGCGCCACGCCATGGCCCACGGGGCCGTAAACCTGGCCCAGGGGTTCCCCGACTTCCCCTGCCCCCAGGAGCTCAAGGACGCGGCCTGCCGGGCCCTGCAGGCCGACGTGAACCAGTACGCGATCACGTGGGGGGCCAAGGGGTTCCGGGACGCCCTGGCCGAGAAAACCCGTCGGTTCCTGGGGATCGAGGTGGATCCCGAGACCGAGATCACGGTGACCTGCGGATCCACCGAGGCCATGATCGCGAGCCTGTTGGCGGTGTTGGACCCGGGGGACGAGGTGATCGTGTTCGAGCCGTTCTACGAGAACTACGGCCCGGACGCGGTGCTGTGCGGGGCGGTTCCGCGGTACGTGCCGCTGCGGCCCCACGAGGAGGGCGGGGAGAGGCGGTGGGGGTTCGACCCGGACGAGCTGGCCCGGGCGTTCACCCCGAGGACCCGCGCCCTGGTGCTCAACACCCCCCAGAACCCCACGGGCAAGGTGTTCACCCGGGAGGAGCTCGAGGCGATCGCCGACCTGTGCGTGCACCACGACGTGGTAGCCGTGACCGACGAGATCTACGAGCACATCGTGTTCGACGGCCGCAGCCACACGGCCCTGGCCACCCTCCCCGGCATGCGGGAGCGCACGGTCACCATCAGCGGGCTGAGCAAGACCTACTCCGTGACGGGATGGCGCGTCGGGTACGCCGTTGCGCCGGCCCACCTCACGGCCGGCATCCGCAAGGTCCATGACTTCCTCACCGTGGGCGCGGCCGCACCCCTCCAGCAGGCCGGGGCGGTGGCCCTGGCTCTTCCCCCCTCGTACTACGAGCGCCTCAGCGCGTCGTACCAGGCCAAGAGGGACCGGTTCGTTCCACGGCTCGAGGCCTTGGGGTTCCGGTGTTACCCGCCCGAGGGGGCCTACTACGTGATGGCCGACATCCAGGGGTTCGGAGCCCCAGACGACACGACCTTCGCCTTGGAGCTGGTGCGGGAGGCCGGGGTGGCGGTGGTGCCGGGATCGAGCTTCTTCTCCGACCCCGCTCTCGGCCGCCATCTCGTCCGTTTCTGCTTCTGCAAGCGCGACGACACGCTGGACGAGGCCTTGGACCGGTTGGATGCGTGGTCCGAGCGGAAAGGAGGGCCCGGCCAGCCCGCCAAATGAAAACGCAGCATGGGGAGGTGAAGCGATGGACGGAGCTCGCGCTTGGGTTCGGGACCAGTTTGGCGAGGTGCTGGAGCTGGTGGCCCGACGGGCACCGGAGGTGGACCGGACGGCCGAGTTCCCCGAGGACGTGCTCAGGGCCTATCAGGAGGCGGGCCTCATGGCGGCCCAGGTGCCTCCCGAGCTGGGAGGGCTGGGCCTCTCCCACCTCCAGTTCGCGGCGGTCGTGGAGGAGGTGGCCCGCTACTCGGGAGCGCTATCGTTGCTGCTCATCGTACAGGCGGTGGGGCTGTTGCCCCTTCTGCTCCGACCCGAGTTCCCGCGGCGCGACGAGGTACTCACCCGCGTGATCCGGTCGGGCGCCCTGGTTGGGTTCGCCCTCACCGAGCCGCCGTCCGGCTCCGACGCCTACAACATGCGCACCGAGGTGGTCCCCGGGGACGGCGGTCACCGGCTTACCGGCGTCAAGTACCTGATCACCAACGCCGGCAAGGCCCACGCGTACGTCGTGTTCGCCACCTTCCGGGAGCCCGGGCTCAAGCACGTGGCGGCCTATCTGGTGGATGCCGACCGGGAGGGCGTGCGGGTGGGGCCCGCGAACCGTCTGCTCGGGATGCGGGGGATCCCCACGGCCTCGATCTACCTCGACAACGTGGCCGTGGACGACTTCGACCGGGTTGGGGGCAAGAACGAGGGCTACGTGCTGGCCATGGAGACCTTGAACATCTCTCGGCCGTGGATCGGGGCCCAGGCGGTGGGGCTGGCGAGGGGGGCGCTGGACGCTGCCGTGCAGTTTGCCTGCCAGCGCAAGGTCATGGGTGAGCCCCTGATCGACAAGCAGGCGTTCCGGTTCTCCCTGGCGGAGGTGGTGGCGCGGATCGAGGCGGCCAGCGCCCTGGTGGAGCGAACCTCACGCATGATCGACGCCGGCCGCGAGGACTATACGGCACAGTCGGCCATGTGCAAGCTGGTGGCCACCGACACGGCCATGTGGGCGTGCGAGCGGGCCCTCCAGATGCTCGGTGGACCGGGGTGCATCGCGGGGAACCGGGCGGAACGAGCATTCCGGGACGTGAAGATCACCCAGATCTACGAGGGCACCAACGAGGTTCAGAAGATGCTGGTAGCCCGGGAGCTGGTGCGGGCCGCCCGGGCCCGCCAGCCGGCAGAGGCCGGAACCGCACCCGAGCTGCTGACCTGAGCCCGCCCTCCTCCCTGCTGCGGACGGGTGCCGCGGCTACCCTTTCCGACCGGGGCCCCGATACCAGGCTGCGTTCAAACCCACCGGCATTCTGAGCAGAGGGGCAAGGGGCCTTGTGGGAGAGCCGGCCGTGGATCCTTGGCTCACCGCGCAGCACCTCCGGCCTTTGGGCCACGAGATGGCTTGCATTCTCCGAAGCTGGAATGAGACCAGCACCCCTGTCCCGTGACCGCGCGGGGGATCTCATTGCCCGGCTTCGCGTCCGGCTGGGGGATCTTCTCGGTATGAAACGCCGCGGCCAGGAACGCTGCCGCCCGGCGGGCCACCTCGTCCTCCCGGCCCCACAGGAAGTGATCGGCCCCTTCTAGAATCGCGCGCTCCTTGGGGGAAGGGAGCCCCTGGAACCAGGGCTCCAGCAGATCCAAGGGGCAGCACTCGTCCCGGCCTCCCACGAGAACCAGCTTGGGTCTGGGGATCTCTCGCCACGCATCCAGGACCATCCGCGCCAGCGGCGGGGCCACGGCCACCAGGGCCTGGATCTCCGGGGTCTGAGCGGCGGCCCGGCCCCCCACCCAAGCCCCGAACGAGTACCCCACCAAGGCGATCCGGTCCGGATCCACATGGGGTCGGGACTCCAGAAAGGCGACGGCTGCCACCACGTCGTCCACCTCGGGGTCGCCTCCGCCGTGGACCCCGGTGCTCCCTCCCACCCCCCGGAAGTTGAACCGCAGGGTGGCGAGCCCCTGCTCCCCGGCCGCCCGGGCCAGGGCCTCGATCACGGGCACATCCATGGATCCGCCGTAGAGGGGATGCGGGTGGCACAGCACCACCGCCGGGGCGCGGTCGGCGGCCGGCAGGAACAGCCGGCCCTCCAGCTCCACGCCCCGGCCGGGGAACCGGACCGGCCGCTCCCTCACCCCAGGTCCCCCAGCCGCAGGTGCCCCCGCAGGCTGACCACCGCGTGTCCGCCCACCACCACCCGCTCGGGCCGGCCCGGGGTGCCCTGCACCACCACCCGCACCTCTCCGGGCCGGGCGCAGGCCTCGCCCTGCACCACCCGCAGGGGAGTTCCGGGGCCGGCCGCCCGGTGGCGCACCAGGTAGGCGCCCAGGGCGCCCGATGCCGTGCCGGTCACCGGGTCCTCGTCGATGCCGGCCGCCGGGCTGAAGTCCCGGCAATGGTACCCGCCCTCGCCCTCCACGAACACGTGCACCGTCAGCACCCCCAGCTCCTCGCTCAGGCTCGCCAGGGCCCGGTAGTCGGGAAGCAGCCCGTCCAGGGCCTCGCTGGTGGTCAGGGGCACCAGAAGGTGCCACAGCCCGGTGTAGGCGAGCTCCAGCGGCAGATCGGTGCGCAGATCGTCCTCGTCCGCGCCCAGGGCCTCCAGCACCCGGTCCTCCGCCACGGTGCAAGGCCGGAACGCCGGGGTGTCCTGGGTCAGGTCGATCCGGACCCCTCCGGGGGTGCGCACCAGGTCCGCGGGCAACACGCCCACCCCGGTCTCCACCTGCACCCGCGAGAACTCGCCCGGGATCCGGATCTCACCGAGGTCCCCGAGCACGGTCAGAGCGGCCACCAGGGCGTGCCCGCACGAAGGCACCTCCTGGGCCGGGGTGAAGAACCGAATCCGGAAGTCCGCCTCCCGGCTCGGCAAGATGAACGCCGTCTCCGAGGCGTTCACCTCCCGGGCGATCGCGAGCATCTGGTCCTCGTCCAGGCCCCGCGCGTGGGGCATCACGCCGGCCGGGTTCCCCCGGAGGGCCACCTGCGTGAACGCATCCACCAGGTAGATCGGTCGGGTCTGCATGGACGGTCTCCTTCCCACTAACTTCGATCGACGGTCCACGATCTAAGGTCGTCAGTCAGGGAGCCCACCAATGGCACGCCGGTACTCCGCGGTCATGGGTTTCAGGGACCAAGAGCCGCAAGCCCCATGCCCCCGGCGGCCCTCTTCAGGCCTCCTGCTCCATGAACCGGCAGATCGCCTCGGCGAACTCCGAGCACTTCAGGCAGGTAGCCCCTTCCATCTGCCGCTCCAGGTCGTAGGTGACCTGCTTGTGGGCCACGGCCCTCTCGATTCCGGACCGGATCAGCCCGCCCACCCGGTGCCAACCCAGGTGGTCGAACATCATCACGCCCGACAGGATCACGGAGCTCGGGTTCACCTTGTCCTGGCCCGCGTACTTGGGGGCGGTGCCGTGGGTGGCCTCGAACACGGCGTACTCGTCGCCGATGTTGGCCCCGGGCGCCATACCCAACCCCCCGACCTGGGCCGCTGCCGCGTCGGACATGTAGTCGCCGTTCAGGTTCGGCATGGCCAGCACCGAGTACTCGTCGGGGCGCAGGAGCAGCTGCTGGAACATGGCGTCGGCGATCCGGTCTTTGACCACGATCTTGCCCGTGGGATGCACCCCTTCGTACTTCTGCCAGAGGTCCTCCTCGGTGATCGTGACGTCCCCGAACTCCTCGCGAGCCACCTCGTAGCCCCACTCCTTGAAGGCGCCCTCGGTGAACTTCATGATGTTTCCCTTGTGGACCAGGGTCACCGAGTCGCGGTTGTTCTCCAAGGCGTACCGGATGGCCATGCGCACCAGCCGCCGGGTCCGCTCCCGGCTGATCGGCTTGATGCCCACGCCGGCGTCATCTGGGATCCGGCGGTTCCACTTGATCATCAGGAACTCGATGAGCTCCCGGGCCTCCGGGCTGCCGGCCGGGGCCTCGATGCCGGCGTACACGTCCTCGGTGTTCTCCCGGAAGAGGACCACGTCCACCTTCTCGGGCTCGCGCATGGGCGACGGCACCCCGTGGATGTAGCGCACCGGCCTCACGCAGGCGTACAGGTCGAGCTCCTGCCGCAGGGCCACGTTCAGGCTGCGGATCCCTCCGCCCACCGGCGTGGTCAGGGGTCCCTTGATGGCCACCCGGTAGCGCTTGATCGCTTCGAGCGTGGCCCCGGGCAGCCACTCGCCGAACCGGTCGAAGGCCTTCTCGCCGGCGAACACCTCGTACCAGTGCACCCTGCGGTCGCCGCCGTACGAGAGCTCCACGGCCCGGTCGAACACCCGGCGGGCCGCCCGCCAGATGTCCGGGCCGGTCCCGTCGCCCTCGATGAACGGGACGATCGGATCGTGGGGTACTTTAAACCGACCGTCGGGTCCCTTCTCGATGGGGGAGCCCGAGGTCGGCGGATCGATCTGGATCACCTGAGACACAACGGCTCTCCTTTCAGGCTGGAAAGCTGGAAAGCTAGGAGGCTGGGAGGCTTGAAAACCTCCCGAACTCCCACGCGTTCTAGGAATCACTACACCTCTTCGCCTCCGCCTCACGGTCCGGGAGGCATGGGGTCTGCCGGAGCGCCCGCCCGCCTAACCGGGCGGGATACCCGGAATTTCTCTAGTCTCTAGTCTCTAGCCTCTGCCTTTCTACGTCCCCATCTCCCAGGAGCTCAGGTACTTCTCCTGCTCCTCGGTCAGGGCGTCGATCGCCACCCCCATGGTCTCGAGCTTGAGCCGGGCCACCCACGCATCGATCTCCGCCGGCACCCCGTACACCTTCGCCTCCAGCTTGCCCGCGTTCCGGATCGCCCACTCCGTGGTGAGCGCCTGCACCGCAAAACTCATGTCCATCACGCTCGCCGGGTGCCCCTCGGCCGCCGCCAGGTTGATCAGCCGCCCCTCCCCCAGCACGAAGATCCTCCGGCCGTCGGCCAGCACGTACCCGTCCACGTTGGGCCGCACCCCCTTCTCCACCTGCTCCGCCAGCGACTCCAGAGCTTCCAGGTCGATCTCCACGTTGAAGTGCCCCGAGTTCGCCACCAGAGCCCCGTCCTTCATCACCTCGAAGTGCTCGCGTCGCAGCACGTGGATGTCGCCCGTGAGCGTGCAGAACACGTCCCCCACCTTCGCCGCCTCCCCCATCGGCATCACCTCGAACCCGTCCATCACCGCCTCGAGCGCCCGCAGCGGCTCCACCTCGGTCACCACCACCCGCGCCCCCAGACCCCGCGCCCGGTTCGCCACCCCCCGGCCGCACCACCCGTACCCCGCCACCACGAACACCTTGCCCGCCAACAGCACGTTCGTCGCCCGCAGGATCCCGTCGATCGTCGACTGCCCCGTGCCGTAGCGATTGTCGAACAGGTGCTTGCAGTCCGCGTCGTTCACCGCCACCACTGGGAACTTCAGCGCCCCGTCCTTCTCCATCGCCCGCAGCCGGATCACCCCCGTGGTGGTCTCCTCCATGCTCGCCACCACCTGGTCGTGCAGCTCCGGGTAGTCGCTGTGGATCACGCTCACCAGGTCCGCCCCGTCGTCCATGGTCACGTCCGGCCGGTGCTCCACCGCCGCCCGGATGTGCGCGTAGTACGTGTCCCGGTCCTCGCCGCGGATCGCGTAGGTCGGAATCCCGAACTCCAGCGCCAGCGCCGCCGCCACGTCGTCTTGGGTCGACAGCGGGTTCGACGCGCACAGCACCAGGTCCGCGCCGCCCGCCTTCAGCGTCCGCGCCAGGTTGGCCGTCTCCGTCGTCACGTGCAGACACGCGCTCATCCGTCGGCCCTCGAGCGGCTTCTCCTTCTCGAACCGCTCCCGGATCTTCCGGAGCACCGGCATCTGCCGGTCCGCCCACAAGATCCTCTTCACCCCCAACTCCCTCAGATTCGGATCCTTGATGTCACCCTTCAAAGAAAGCTCCTTTGTGTGTGTAGGCTGGAAGGCTGGAAAGCCGTCCCAACGTCCTAACGTCCCAGCGTCCCAACGAGATTCAGATTCCCGCCGCCCGGCGCAGCTCGTCCGCCTTGTCCGTGCGCTCCCAGGTGAACTCCGGCTCGTTGCGGCCGAAGTGGCCGTAGGCCGCGGTCTTCTTGTAGATCGGGCGCAGCAGGTCCAGGTGCTCGATGATCTGCTTCGGCTTCAAGGGGAACACCTCCCGCACCAGCCGAGCGATCCGGTCCGGCTCCACCTTCCACGTCCCGAACGTGTCCACCATGATCGACACCGGATCCGCCACCCCGATCGCGTACGAGATCTGCACCTCACACTTGTCCGACAACCCCGCCGCCACCACGTTCTTCGCGATGTAGCGCGCCATGTACGACGCCGACCGGTCCACCTTCGACGGGTCCTTCCCCGAAAACGCCCCGCCCCCGTGGCTCCCCTGCCCCCCGTACGTGTCCACGATGATCTTGCGGCCCGTCAGCCCGCAGTCCCCCATCGGCCCCCCGATCACGAACCGACCCGTCGGGTTGATGTAATAGCGCGTGTTCTGTGTGAGCAGGTGCTCCGGGATCACCGGCTTCACCACCTCCTCCAGCACCGCCTCCCTCACCTGCGCCTGTGTCACCTCCGGCGAGTGCTGCGTGCTCACCACGATCGCGTCCACGCTCACCGGCTTCGAGTCCACATACCGGATCGTCACCTGGCTCTTGCCGTCCGGCCGCAGAAAGTCCACAATCCCCTTCTTTCGCACCTCCGAGAGCCGCCGCGTCAGCCGGTGCGCAAACACGATCGGCATCGGCATCAGCTCCGCAGTCTCGTTCGTCGCGTACCCGAACATCAGCCCCTGGTCCCCCGCGCCCTGCTCCCGGTCCTCCTTCTCGTCCACCCCCATCGCGATGTCCGGGCTCTGCTTGTCGATCGAGGTCAGAACCGCGCAGGTCTCCCAGTCGAACCCCAAAGCCGGGTCTGTGTACCCGATCTCCCTGATCGTTCGGCGCACGATGTCCGGCATGTGGGCGTAGGCCTCCGTCGTGATCTCGCCCGCGATGATCGCCATGCCCGTGGTGACCAGAGTCTCGCACGCCACCCGGCTGCCCGGATCCTCCGCGATCAGCGCGTCCAGCACCGCGTCCGAGATCTGGTCCGCCACCTTGTCCGGGTGCCCCTCGGTCACGCTCTCAGATGTGAACAGATAATCGGTCATGCCCATGGGATTACTCCTTTTTCATGGCGTGACGGCCGCACATGCCGGCCGAGGTCCGTTCCCTCTCTACCCCGTTTATGCCACCACCCATCGGGCCCGGGCGGCCCTGGATTCCGGCGACACGGGGCTCGCAGATTCCTGGAGCCGGCAGCCGCTCAGGCGTCTCCACCCCACTCCAAGGGGTCCACCAGCCACGGGTAGTGGGACCGCATGTACTCCTCCACGAACGCGTGCACCTCGCCCGCGGTCCGCAGCTCCAGAGCCTTGGCGGCCAGGTCCCGGGCCTCGGCCAGGGTGGTGTGGTGGATGATCCGCTTTACCCTGGGGATCGACAGGGCGTGCATGGACAGCTCCTGCACCCCCAGCCCGAGAAGCACCAGGGTGTAGATCTCGTCCCCTGCCATCTCACCGCACACGGCCACCGGGATCCCCTCCCGGGCCCCGGCCTCGCAGGTGGCCCGGATCATCCGTAGCACCGCGGGGTGTAGGGGCTCGTACAGGTAGGCCACGTGCTCGTTCACCCGGTCAATAGCCAGAGCGTACTGGATCAGGTCGTTCGTGCCGATGGAGAAGAAGTCCACCAGGGGAGCCATCAGGTCTGCGGTGACCGCGGCCGAGGGCACCTCAATCATGGCTCCCACGGCCACGTTGGGGTCGTAGGGCTGGCCGCGGGCGTCCAACTCCTTCCGCGCCTCGTCGAGCACCCCGAGGGCCGCCCGCAACTCCCCCACCCCGGAGATCATGGGGAACATGATCCGGATTGTGCCGTGGGCACTGGCCCGGAGGATGGCCCGCAGCTGGGTGCGGAACAGAGCCTTCTCCTTCAAGCACAGCCGGATGGACCGCAGGCCCAGGGCGGGGTTGCCTTCCTCCTCGATGGGCACCGCCTGGACCATCTTGTCCCCCCCGATGTCCAGCGTCCGGATCGTCACCGAGAACGGCCGCACCGCCTCGACCACTCGGCGGTAGGTCTCGTACTGCTCCTCCTCGTCCGGCGGGGCGGGCCGGTTCATGTACAGGAACTCGGTGCGGTACAGGCCGATCCCCTCTGCCCCGTACCGCCGCAGGGAGCGCATCTCCTCCAGCAGCTCGATGTTGGCCCCCACCTTCACCTTGTGGCCGTCGCGGGTGACCGCCGGCAGCACGGCCAGCGACTCCAGCTCCTGCTGGAGGGCCTCGTACCGGACCTGCTTCCGGCGGTAGCCCTCCAGATCCTCGGGCGTGGGGTTCAGGACCACATCGCCGGTGAGCCCGTCCACCACGATGGTGTCGCCGCCGTTTGCGACGTCGGTCACGGTCTCCAGCCCCACCACTGCGGGGATGTTCAGGCTGCGAGCCAGGATCGCCGTGTGGGACGTGCGGCCGCCCAGATCCGTCACGAACCCCCGGATCCGGGACACGTCCATCTGGGCGGTGTCCATGGGGGACAGGTCGTGGGCCACCACCACCACGTCGCCCTGGATGTCGGAGATCCGCTCGTGCCGCCGGCCCGAGAGCGTCCGGAGGACCCGGTCGCCCAAGTGCTCCAGGTCGGTGCGGCGATCTCGGAAGTACTCGTCGTCCATGCCCTCGAACGACGACTTGATACCCTCGAGAACCTGCCACAGGGCCCAGTCCGCGCTCTCCAGGTTCTCGCGGATCCGCCGCTCGGTCTCGCCCGCGATCATCCGGTCCTGGAGCATCAGCAGGTGCACATCTACCAGGTAGGAGTGCTCTCCCAGGCCACCGGACTCGTAGTGGGCCTTGATCTCCTGCAGCTGGGCCCTCGTCTCCTCGAGGGCCCGACGAAACCGGGCCACCTCCGCTTCCACCTCGGAGGGATCGATGATCTTCTCGGGGGGGTGGACCTTGCGGCGGTCCACCAGATAGGCCTTCCCGATGACAATGCCGGGGCTCACCGCGATGCCCCGGAGCCGCGCCTTCTGCCGAATGATCTTCACCCAGATCCCTCGCCTTCCCAGAAGCCGTTGCGGATCAGCTCGCCCAGTTCGTCCACGGCCTCGGCCGCGTCGTCACCCTGGGCGCGAACCACAATGTGGCTGCCCCGGGCGGCGGCCAGCATAAGGAGGCCCATGATGCTTTTACCGTTCACCACGGTGCCGTCCTTCTCCACCTCGATGTGCGAGCGGAACTTCTGCGCGGTCTGCACCAGGGCCGCGGCCGCGCGGGCGTGCAAGCCCAAGGTGTTGACGATCTCGAACCTCCGCTCCACCACGTCGTCCTCCCTCACCACCACATCCCCAGCCCGAGGCAGGCGGTCCCGAGGGCCACGGCTGCCCACTCCGGCCGTAGGCCCCGGCGAACCCCCTCGGCAAGAACCATGGACACCAGGACCGCCCCGCCGATCCACAACCACCGCGCCGCCCCTTCCGCCCCCAGGGCCCGCCCCACGGCCGCGGCCAGGACCAGGCCGGTCAGGGCAGCTGCGGCATCCTTGAGCCGCTGCGCCTTTCCCAAGAACCCGACCCGCGCCAGGGCCTCGGCCACGGCCGGGCCCAGTCGGTAACCCCGCACCAGCCACACGGCCCGGCTGGCCAGCCCCAGGGTGCCAAACGCTGCCACAAACGCCCAGGGCGCCCATCCCGCCCCCAACCAGGCCAGGGCCGCGGCCGCGGCCACCAGGGCCGGCTTCGCTCCGGCCCAGAAAAAGCTGTCGCCCAGCGCCCCGCAGGGGCCCATCAAAGCGTTCTTGAACCGCCGGATCTCCTCGGCAGGAGCCCCTTCCTCCTCCATCCGGACCACGGCGCCGATCACGGCCGATGCCAGGAACGGGTGGGTGTTGAAGAACTCCAAGTGCCGTTCGAAAGCCTGGCGCAACGGGGCCCCGGTGTGGTGGATCCGCCGAAGGGCAGGCTCCAGCACGAAGGCGAATCCCACGGACTGCATAGCGTCGAAGCTCCATGCGGCCTGCAGGGCCAGGGAGCGCACGTAGCACCGGGCCAGATCTCCCCGGCCTACCCTCGCCACGGCCAGGCCCCTTTCCCCACCCCGGCCCCGACCATCGCCCCCGCCAGGAAACACCCCTTGGCCCTGCGGCTGGCCAGCCGCCCCAAGCACACCGACGCCCCCAGCACCACCAGGGTCACACCCAGGAGCCCCAGCCCCCGAAACGCCGGCGCCGGGACCCGGGGGCCCAGCCACAGGCCCACCCCTGCCAATGCCAGCCCCAGTGTCGTCCCCGCCGCCCAGAACCTGACCCCGCCCACGAGCACCAGCCTCCCGAGCCCGGGCTCCTCCCCGGCCGCCAAAGCCGCTCGCGCCCGCCCCACCAGGTCCCGGTTCCACCGTCGTACGGCCACGTCCACCCGGCCCCCCACGTGGCCGGCCGCCAAGCCCGCCATCCCACCGGCCCCCAACCGGGCCCACAGATCCGCGGCGTCGGGCAGCGAGGCCGCCACCACCGCGGCTGCCAGGCCGGCCCCGGCCTCGTCCGGCGGCACGGCCGCGCCCACTGGCAGCTCGTACAGCCAGAAAAGCTCCAACAAAGCGCCCACCAGCAAGCCCGCGTCGGGCCTTCCCAGGATCCACCCGGCCACCGCCCCCGTCACCAAGGGCCGGGACGCCATGGACTGGACCGCGGCCGTGCGGTCCAGAAACGCCACCCCCCCCACCAGGGTCAGGAGCAGCCAGTCCTGGATCACCGGCCGGAGCCTCCTGGGCCGAGGAGCGTGTCCGGTTTGGGGCTCGCGTCCGTGGGGAGCGCCCGCGCCTCGAGCTGCACCCCATGGGCCTGCAGATCCCGCAGCTCTTCCTCGTCCTCGGTGGTCAGGTATACCGTGCGGGTGACCCGGTGCCCGCCCTGTCGGGGGTGCACGTTGCCCAGGTTCAACCGCTCGAACCGAAGCCCCGCCCGGAACGCCTTCCAGGCGGCGTCCACGTCCGGAAACAGCAGAAGGATCCGGTGGGCCCCCTCCCGCTCCACCAAGGTCGGGGCCTCCTCCGGAGCCACCACCTCCACCTTCACCTGGGGGGTGCTCAGCGCCTGAAACAGGCTTCGTCGAAACGGGTCCCGACTCTCCTCACCGCCCACCACCACGATCAGATCGGCCTCCAGGTACGGCACCCAGGCCTCGAGCACCTGGCCGTGCACCAGGCGGTTGTCCACCCGAGCGAGCAGCACGCTCATCGCGCCCCCTCTCCGGGGCGCGCGTTCCACAGCTCGCTGGCCAGCACGAAGCTGCGTAGGCCGTACTCGCGAAGCTGGCGGGCCAGGCCGGCCACGTCGGTGCCGGCCCGGGCCGTGTGGGCCTTCAGAAGCACCGGCAGGTTGACGCCGGTGAGCACCTCCACCCGGCCCGGCTCCAGGAACGGGAGGCTCAGGTTGGTGGGGGTCCCCCCGAACATGTCGGTGAGCACCAGCACCCCGTCCCCCGAGTCCGCCCGACGCAAGACCTTCTCGAGCCGTCGGCGAGCAACGTCGGCCGGGTCCTGATAGCTCAACGCCACCGCATGCACCCCGGGCAGAGGGCCTGTGATCCCTTCTGCCGCCCGCACGAGGGCCTCGGCCAGATCCTGATGGGCCACCACCACGATCCCGATCATCTTCTCTGTGTCATCGGTCGTTGGTCGTTAGTCGTTGGTCGTCGGTCTAATAAGGCTTTCGGCCCACCAGGCAGCCAGGCGGCTCTCGAACCGCGCCAAAGCTCGGGGCCATGGGGCCTGGTGGAGCGCCGGACGCGGCCCCTATCCGGGGACTCACCACGTGAGCGAAGGGCTCTCGGTTTCCAGTCTCTAGTCTCTAGTTTCTAGTCTCTAGTTTCTAGAAGCTCCTCAACGCTCCACGTCTCGGTGGAGGACCCGCACGGCCCGCCCCTTCGCCTGGAGCCGTCGGCCGATCTCCTCCACCAGGCTCACCGAACGGTGCTTGCCCCCCGTGCAGCCGATGGCCACGGTTAACGAGGTCTTTCCCTCCTGCTCGTACAGGGGCACCAGGAATCCCAGAAGGTCCAGGAACCGCCGGAGAAACTCCTGGGCCTGCTCCGAGGAGAGCACGTGATCCTGCACGGCCGCCTCCCGGCCCGTGCGGCCTTTCAAGGCGGGAACGAAGTAAGGGTTTGGCAGGAACCGTACGTCCAGCAAGATGTCCGCCTCGTGGGGGATGCCGTACCGGTACCCGAAGCTCAGGAGGTTCACCTGAAGGGTGCGGTCCTCCGGCCCGGCCCGGAAGTAGCTCCACACCGCCCGTTTCAAATCGTGCACGTTCATAGCCGAGGTGTCGATCACCCGGTCGGCCGCCCCCTTGATCTCCTCGAACAGGCGACGCTCCCGGACGATGCCTTCGACCAGCGAGCCGTCCCGGGCCAGGGGATGGCGCCGCCGGGTCTCGCTGAACCGGCGCACCAACACCTCGTCGGACGCCTCCAGGTAGAGCACCTCGGTGCGGATCCCCAGGCGCTCGACCTCCTGGAACGCCTGACGGTAGTCCTCCAAGAAGTGGGGCTCCCGCAGGTCCATGCCCACGGCCACCTTGTGGATCTCACCTCCGGCCAGCACGCTCAGTTCCAGGAACCGCACCAGAAGCCGTGCAGGCAGGTTGTCCACACAGAAAAACCCCAGGTCCTCCAGGGCCCGGAGGGCCGAGGACTTGCCGGATCCCGACAGCCCCGTGACCACGACCAGGCGGACCCGGTTCACGGCTCCTCCCGAAGAGCCGCGTCCAGGCGTTCGGCCAACCGGATCGCCGAGTGGTGCCCCATCCGCCGGAGCAGGTGGTTCCGGGCGGCCACCTCCACCACTGAAGCGATGCTCCGGCCGGGAGCCACCGGAATCCGCAGGTACGGCACCTCCACCCCCAGGATCGGCTGGGTCCGCTCCTCCAGGCCGAGCCGCTCGTAGACCTCGCCCTCGCGCCACGGCACGAGCTCCACCGCCAGCTCCACCTCCTTCTCGTCCCGCACCGAGGTGATGCCAAACAACTCACGGATGTCCAGGATGCCGATCCCCCGGATCTCGATATGGTACCGGATCAGATCGAGGCCGGTTCCCACCAGCCGGAAGGGGGCGTACCGGCGGATCTCCACCACGTCGTCCGCCACCAGCCGGTGGCCCCTCCGGATCAGGTCCAGGGCACACTCGCTCTTGCCGATGCCGCTCTCCCCCCTGAGCAGGATCCCCACCTCCATGACGTCGATCAGGACCCCATGGATACGGATGCGGGGCGCCAGCCGGTCGGCCAGAAACCGATCGATCCGGTCGATGAACACCGAGCTGCGCAGCGTGGTGCGGAGCAAGGGGGTGTGGGTCCGATCGGCATGGCCGGCCACGTAGTCCGGGGGCTCCAGGCCCTTGGTGACCACGAAGCACGCCGCACCCGCCTCGAACACCCGGGCCACGTTGGCCTGGGCGGTGGCCGGGTCGAGTGTGGCCAGGTACGCCAGCTCGGTCGCTCCGAGGATCTGCACGCGGTGGGACCGGATCTGGTCCACGTATCCGGCGAGGGCCAGGCCCGGTTTTTGGATCCGGGGCACACGGATCTCCCGTTCCACGCCTCCGGCCCCGGCCAGAAGCTCCAGGTCGAGCCGGTAGCCCGCGGCGTCGGCCAGGAGGTCGGACACCGTGAGGGAGGGTTGGGCCCCCTCAGTACTTCTCGTCCTCACGGGCGATGATCTCGTAGAGCTCCTCCTGGGAGCCTGCCTGGAGGAGTTCCTCACGGAAGGACCGGTCCTTGAGGAGCCGGGAGATGCGGGCGAGAGCCTTCAGGTGGGTGCTGGCCGAGTTCTCCGGGGCCATCAGCAGGAAGAACAGGTGAACCGGGGCCCCGTCCATGCTGTCGAACTCCACCCCCTCGGGGCTGCGGCCGAACACCGCAACCAGCTCGTCCAGGTCCCGGAGCTTGCCGTGCGGGATGGCGATGCCCTCGCCGATCCCGGTGCTGCCTAGCCTCTCCCGGTCCAGCAGCACCTGGACGGCCTGGCGCCCGTCGCGCACCTTGTGCTCCGCTACCAGCACCTCCACCAGCTCGGCCAGAACGCCCTCCTTGTCCCGGGCCTTGAGGTGGGGGAGAATGCGCTCCCTGGGCAGAAATTCGAGCAAATTCATTCGAACCGCCTCCCGACTGGCCCCCGTGTCCACCCGTCTCCGGCCCGGGTCAGGCCGGCTCAATCAGCCCGTAATTGCCGTCGTCTCGTCGATACAGCACCTTGACGTGGCCGTCCTCGTCCATGAACACGAGGAACGAACGGTCCGTGAGGTCCATCTCCATGACCGCATCCTCCACGCTCAAGGGCTGGCTGGTATAGTGCTCGGTCTGGATCACCCTCGGACTGGTCGGCTCCTCCCCCGCCTCCCCGCCCTCGGCCGGAACAAACGCGAGCACCCGTTCCTGAATGGCCCGGGCCTCGCGGGCGCGGATCGGCTTGTGCCTCTTGATCTTCTCTTTGTACCGCTTGAGCTGCCGCTCCACCTTGTCCACCACGTTGTCCACGGCGCTGTAGAAGTCGGTGCTCTCCTCCTTGGCATGGATACGGGTACCGTTGGCGTGGATCGTCACCTCGGCCAGGTGTCGGATCTTCTCGGCCGTGAGAACGATGTGGCCGTCCACGATGCCGTCAAAGTACTTGTGAAGCCGCTGGATCTTTTCGGCGGCGTACTGCTTCAGGGCGTCGGACGGTTCCGCGTGGCGAAACGTGATATTTAGGTTCATTCGGATCCTCCTACAGGGGTCTCGAAAGGCAAGCGCGGGAGCCTAACAAAGGCCCTCGGAGGTGTCAATTTCGGCCGGTAGGGCCGCCCGCGGCTCAGAAGTACCTCTTTCTCGACGACGACGGCAGGATGCCCATGCTCTCCCGGTACTTGCTGACCGTCCGACGGGCGATCTTCAAGCCCCACCGCTGGGCCAGCTGCCGCGCGATCTCCAGGTCGCTCAAAGGCTTCTGAGGGTCCTCCTTGCCAATCAGCTCTCGAATCCTCGCCTTCACGCTGCGGCTGGCCAGGTCCTCGCCGTCGCTGCTCTGGATGCCGCTCGAGAAGAAGAACTTCAGCTCGAAGGTTCCCTGGGGGGTGTGCATGTACTTGTGGGTGGTGATCCGGCTCACGGTGGACTCGTGCATGCCGATGTCGTCGGCCACGTCCCGAAGGATCAAGGGCCTCAGGTGGTTCACCCCCTTCTCCAGGAACTCCCTCTGAAACTTCACGATGGACGACGCCACCTTGTATAGGGTTTGCTGGCGCTGGTGGATGCTTTTGATCAGCCACACGGCGGCCTGCATCCGCTCCTGGATGTATCCCCGCGCCTCCTGGCTCTCCGGCCGGTCGTCCTTGAGCAGCCGTTGGTAGTACCTGGAGATCCGAAGCCGAGGCACCCCCTCGTCGTTGAGGCGCACCACGTACTCGTCGCCCTCCTTCACCACGTACACGTCCGGCACCACGTAGTCCACCCCGGTGGAGGCGAAGTTCCGACCGGGCCGGGGCTCGAGCTGGGAGATCTGTCGGGCCGCGTCCACCACATCGTCGAACTCGACCCCCAGCCGGGTGGCCAGCCTCTTGTAGTTCTTGTTCTCGAGCTCCCTCATCCCCTCGCGGATCACCCGCTCCACCAGAGGGTCCAGGTCGAGCTCCCGGACCTGCCGCAGCAGGCACTCCTCCAGGCTGCGGGAGGCCACCCCCAGGGGATCGAACTCCTGGACCGCCGCCAGGACTCTCTCCACATGCTCGGGGGTGGTGTCCGCGACCTGGGCGATCTCCTCCGCCGTGGCCCTCAGGTACCCGTCTTCGTCCACGTTGCCGATGATCAGCTCGGCCACGGTGCGGTCGTCGCGCTCGATGGGGCTCAGGCGTAGCTGCCACAGCAGGTGATCCTGCAAGGTGGTCTCAGGGGTGAGGTAGTTCTCATAGGACGGCCGTTCTTCGGGGATGTCGATGGGGGCGTCCGGGGTGGGGCTGACGTCGTAGTGGGCGATGAACTGCTCCCAGTCGATCTCCGGCTCCGTAGGGGCCGGCTCCTCAGGCTCGACTTCGCCCACACCGTCCGCCCGGCCCGGCCCGGAGGCCTCGGGCTCGGGCTGGGCCGTCTCCTCCGAGGCTCCGTCCTCCCGGACCTCCTCCAGCAGCGGGTTTTCCTCGATCTCCTCGCGGACCCGCTCCAGCAGCTCGAGCCGGGAGAGCTGAAGGAGCTTGATCGCCTGCTGGAGCTGGGGGGTCATCACCAGCTCCTGGGTCAGACGCAACTGCTGATTCAGGTTCTGCCGTAACTCGAGGGCCATGTCACCTTCTTGCACGGATGGGCTGGGCGGCGAGGCCAGGGCGTTTCCTAAAGAGAGATCCTGCGGGTCACACCGGGACGCGTCCGGCTTACTCGCTGTCCACCCGCGGCTCCTCCGGGCGTCGGCCCCCGGCCCTCAGCTCGAAATCCGCCCCCAAATAAACCGATCGGGCCCGGGGGTCCCGGGCCACCTCATCGGGCGTCCCGTGCACCAAGAGCTCTCCGCGGCTCACCACGTACGCCCGGTCGCACACGCCCAGGGTTTCGCGGACGTTGTGGTCCGTGAGTATGACACCGATGCCCCAGGCTTTCAATTGCAATATCCGGTCCCGGATCTCGGCGATGGCGATGGGGTCGATGCCGGCAAACGGCTCGTCCAGCAGCATGAACGCGGGGTCTGTGACCAGGGCCCGGGCGATCTCCACCCTGCGGCGCTCCCCCCCCGATAGGAGATGGGCCTTGCGCCCCTCCAGGTGACGGATCGACAGGGCTTCGAGAACCGCCTCGGTGCGCTCTCCGGCCTCTGCCCGGGGTACCCCCCGGGCTTCGAGCACCCCGAACACATTGTCGCGCACCGTGAGGCCGCGAAACACACTGGCCTCCTGGGGCAGGTAGCCCACACCGAGCCGGGCCCGACGGTACATGGGAAGCGGGGTGATCTCCCGGTCGTCCAACCAAACCGACCCCTCGTCCGGCCGCACCAGCCCCACCATCATGTAGAACGTGGTGGTCTTGCCCGCGCCGTTGGGGCCTAGCAGCCCCACCACCTCGCCCCGTTCGACCGCGAGCTGGATCCCCCGAACCACCTCGTGTCCCCGGTAGCGCTTCACGAGGCCCCGGGCCTCCAGGCGATGGGGGCCGGTCAACGCTCCTCCTCCTGGGGGTAGATCACCGCCCGGGCCCCTTCCACCACGGATCGGTCCTGGGCGAGAAACAACGTAATCCGGTCACCCGCCACCAGGTTCTTGCCCCGCCACACTTTGGGGTTGCCCTCCAGCACCACCACGCCCCGGGTCGCGTCATACCGGGCCGTCCGGCCCGTGGCCAGCACGTCCCCCCGCCGGATCCGTACGTTGCCCTGAGCGAAGGCGCTTCGCAGCTCCCGGGTCTTCGGGTCCAAGGTCACCTCCAGGCGATCCGCCTCCAGGGTCAGATCGCCCTGGCGGGCCCGAACCTGGCCCGAGAACACCACCCGGGCCTCCTCGCCGCGCACCTCCAAGGACTGGGCGTCCACCTGAAGGGGCTCCTTGCCTTGGGCCCAGGTCCCCAAGGGCGCCTCCGCCCCTCGAGCCCCCACGGCCAGCAGCACCGCAAGAACCAAGGTCATCGCCAAACGAAGGGTCACGGTCGCCGTCCTCCCACCCAGGCCCTCACCCCTCCGGAGAGGCGCGCCACCCGGGGTTCCAGTTCCACGATGAGCCCCTTCCCCTCCACCCGGAGCCCCGGCCCCCTCCACACCACCCGGCCGGGCGACACGACTCGGCCGCGGTCCCTCTCGTACCGGGCCGAGGCGCCCCGCACCTCGTGGCCCGCCCACCGGATCACCACCCCCCCGGCGAAGGTCACGGTCCGGCCCCCCTCGACCCGGGCCCGGCCGCTCTCGATCCGCACCGGGTCCTGGCCCGGATCCCGGATCTCGGCGGTCACCCCCATGAGCTCGCCCGAGGCCTCCTCCTCCACACCCCGGGCCCGGTCGGCCCGGAGCCTCCACACCCGGCCGCCGGGCTCCTGCCCGACCACCTCGATCCCCTCCCCCTCGGACACGGTGCGCGGCTCCCTCGCGGGCTCGGGCGGCGGAGCGGCCGGCCGCTGTAGGAGCACCCAGCCCGCCACCGCCCCCACCACGAGCGCGGCCGCGACCCAGCCGGCCTTCACGGCACCAGGGGCTCGGGGTGGAAGTACTTGCGGGTGACCTCGGCCCAGGCGCCCCGGGCCCGCAGGATGGCCTCGCACACCTCCCGCACCGCCCCCCGGCCGCCCGGCCGCGAGGTCACCCAGAGGGCCCGCTCCCGCACGTACTCCGGCGCGTCGGCCACGGTGATCCCCACCCCCACCTGGGTGATCACCGGAAGGTCCACCAGGTCGTCGCCCACGTAGGCCACCCGGTCGGGCGCGAGGCACCGGCGGCCCAGGATCTCGCGGACCACCTCGAGTTTGTTGCGCACCCGCTGGTGCACCTCGGTCACGCCCAGATCCCGGGCCCGGTGCTCCACCACCCGGCTGCGGCGGCCGGTCACGAATCCCACCTCGACCCCGGCCCGCTGTAGCAGCTTCAGCCCGTGGCCGTCGGTCACATCGAAGGCCTTGGTCTCCACCCCCTGGTCGTCGATCACCACCCGGCCGTCGGTGAGCACCCCGTCCACGTCGAGGAGCAGCAGCTCCACCCGGGCCAGCCGTTCCGTCAGCGTCATCGCAGCCCTGCCTTCACCAGGTCGTGGATGTGCACCACCCCGCACACCCGATCGGGGTCGTCCGGCTCCGTGACGAACAGGGCCGTGATCGCGAACCGCTCCATGGTGCGCAAGGCCTCCACGGCCAGGGTTCCCCGGGCCACCCGCTTGGGGTCGGGGGTCATCACCTCCCCGGCCCGCTTCTCCAGGAACTCGGGGCCCTGCTCCAGGCCCCGGCGCAGGTCGCCGTCGGTGATCACCCCCACCAGCCGCCCCTCCGGGTCGAACACCCCGGCCAGGCCCAGGCGCTTCGAGGTCATCTCCAGGAGCACCTCGGGCATGGCCGCGGCCGCGGCCACCCGGGGCACGGCCTCGCCGTCGTGCATCAGGTCGTCCACCTGCAGAACCAGCTGCCTTCCCAGGGATCCGGCCGGATGGAACCGGGCGAAGTCCTCGGCCGTGAATCCCTTTCGCTCCATCAGGGCCGCGGCCAGGGCGTCGCCCAGGGCCAGGGTGGCCGTGGTGGAGGCCATGGGCGCCAGGTTCAGGGGGCAGGCCTCCTCCTCCACCGGCACGTGGAGCACCACGTCGGCCCGCCGGGCCAGGGTGGATCGACGGTTGCCGGTGATGGCCACCAGCCCCAGCTCCAGGCGCCGGATCACCGGGAGGATCTCCACCAGCTCCTCGGTCTCGCCCGAGTTGGACACGGCCACCACCACGTCGCCCCGGGCCAGGATGCCCAGGTCGCCGTGCACCCCCTCGGCCGGATGCAGGAAGAACGCCGGCGTGCCCGTGGAGGCCAGCGTGGCCGCGATCTTGCGGCAGACGATGCCGCTCTTGCCCATGCCGGTCAGGACCACCTTGCCCCGGCACCCCTCGAGCAGGTCCACGGCCGCATCGAACTCGTTCCCAAGGTCCCGGGCCAGCCGGGCGATCGCGCCGGCCTCGATCTCCAGAACCCTGCGGGCGGTGGGCAGCAGGCTCACGGCGTCCCTCCCCTTCGCACCCGGTCCAGGGCCAGCACCGTGTCCACCAGGGCCTCCAGGTCCGCCAGGGCCACCGAGTTGGGCCCGTCGCACAGGGCATGGTCCGGGTCGGGGTGGACCTCCAGGAACAGGGCGTCCACCCCCACGGCCGCGGCCGCCCGGGCCAGGGCGGGCACGGCCGCCCGGTCGCCCCCCGAGCACCCGCCCAGGGCGCCGGGCTGCTGCACGCTGTGGGTGGCGTCGAACACCACCGGCCACCCGATGGCCCGCATCCGCCCCAGCCCCTGGAAATCCACCACCAGGTACCGGTACCCGAACGAGGTGCCCCGCTCCGTCAGGAGCACCCCGCCGGCCCCGGCCGACAGGGCCTTCTCAGCGGCCGGGGTCATGTCCTCGGGGGCCAGGAACTGGCCCTTCTTGATGTTCACGGGCCGGCCGGTGGCGCCCGCCGCCAGAAGGAGATCGGTCTGGCGGCACAGGAACGCCGGGATCTGCAGGCAGTCCAGCGCCTCCCCGGCGGCCCGGGCCTCGGCCGGGGCGTGCACGTCCGACAGCACCGGCAGGCCGGTCTCGGCGCGGACCCGCTCGAGGATCCGCAGGCCTTCGTCCAGGCCCGGTCCCCGGAACGACTCCAGGCTCGTGCGGTTGGCCTTGTCGTAGGAGCTCTTGAACACCACGGGCACGCCCAGCCGGTCGGCCAGCCGGGCCAGGTGCTCGGCCACCGACAGGGCCAGGTCCTCGGACTCGATCACACACGGGCCCGCGATCAGGGCCAGGGGCGCCCCGCCCCCCACCCGGACCGGGCCGATTCGCACCTCGTGGGTCACGCCTCGCCCCTCCGGCCGTGCTTGAACTCCAGCGCGGCCCGCACGAACTCCCGGAACAGGGGGTGGGGGTCCATGGGCCGGGACTTGAACTCCGGATGGAACTGGCACCCCACGAACCAGGGGTGGTCGGGCAGCTCCACCATCTCCACGAGCCGTCCGTCCGGCGACAGACCCGAGAGCACCATGCCGTGCTCCTGGAGGGTGTCGCGGTAGGCGTTGTTCACCTCGTACCGGTGGCGGTGCCGCTCGCTGATCTCCTTGACCCCGTAGGCCGCGAAGGACCGGGTGCCCTCCTGCAGGCGGCAGGGGTAGGCCCCCAGCCGCATGGTGCCCCCCTTCTCCACCACGCCCCGCTGGTCGGGCATCAGGTCGATCACCGGGTCGGTGCAGACCTCGTCGAGCTCCGAGGAGCCGGCCCCGGCAATGCCGCAGCGGTCGCGGGCGAACTCCACCACGGCCAGCTGCATACCCAGGCAGATGCCGAAGAACGGGATCCCGTTCTCGCGGGCGTACCGGATGGCCGCGATCTTGCCCTCGGTGCCCCGCTGGCCGAACCCGCCCGGCACCAGAATGCCGTCCACCTGGCCGAGCACCTCGGGGATGCCGTCGGTCTCGATGGCCTCGGAGTCCACGTACTCCAGCTCCACCCGGCACTCGTTGCCGAGCCCGCCGTGCACCAGGGCCTCGGACAGGCTCTTGTAGCTCTCCTTCAGGTCCACGTACTTGCCCACGATGGCGATCCTCACGTGGTCCTTGGGGAACCGAAGGGTCTCCACGATGCGCTGCCAGCCGTCGAGCTTGGGCCGGCCGGTCCAGATGTTCAGCAGCTCCACCACCTTGTCGTCGAGGCCCTCCTCGTGGAAGTTCAGGGGCACCTCGTAGATGTTCTCCACGTCCTTGGCCGTGATCACCGCGTCCCGGTCCACGTTGCAGAACAGGGCGATCTTGTTCTTGAGCTCGGCCGGCAGCAGCCGGTCCGTGCGGCAGATCAGCACCTCGGGCTGGATACCGATACGCCTGAGCTCGTTGACGCTGTGCTGGGTGGGCTTGGTCTTGAGCTCGCCGGCGGCCGCGATGTAAGGCACCAGGGTCAGGTGCACGTAGATCACGTTTCGGCTGCCCGCCTCGGCCCGGAACTGCCGGATCGCCTCGAGGAACGGCAGGCTCTCGATGTCGCCCACCGTGCCCCCCACCTCCACGATGGCGATGTCCGCGCCCTGGGCCGCGTCGCGGATGCGCTGCTTGATCTCGTCGGTGATGTGGGGGATCACCTGCACCGTGCCGCCCAGGTAGTCGCCCCGGCGCTCCTTGCCGATGACCGTGTCGTAGACCTGGCCCGTGGTGAAGTTGTTGCGGACGCTCAGCCGCGCACGGGTGAACCGCTCGTAGTGGCCCAGGTCCAGGTCGGTCTCGGCCCCGTCGTCCGTGACGAACACCTCGCCGTGCTGGAACGGGTTCATGGTGCCCGGGTCCACGTTGATGTAGGGGTCCATCTTGACCAGGGTGATCGTGAGCCCCCGGGCCTCCAGAAGGGCCCCCAGGCTCGCCGAGGCGATCCCCTTGCCCAGGCTCGACAGAACCCCGCCCGTGACGAAGATGAACTTGGTGCGCATCCGATGCTCCTGAGTAGGCTGGAAAGCGGGAAGGCTAGGAGGCTAGAAAGCTAGGAGGCTGGGAAGCAAAATGCCGTGACAGGTGACCCGTGACGAGTGACGGCGCGTGCCCCGGCCAACCACGAACGACCAACGACCAACCATTCACGATTTACGATTCACGATTTACGGCCCCATCCGTCTCAACGTCCTCCCCTCAACATCTCCTCCACCCGGGCCACGTCCTCGGGCCGGTCCACCCCCACCGAGTCGGACCGGGCGACTACCACCCGGATCCGCCAGCCTGCCTCCAAGGCCCGAAGCTGCTCCAGGCGCTCGGCCCGCTCCAGCCGGCCCTCGGGCAGGGCCGTGAACGCGAACAGGGCCTCGCGCCGGAATGCATACACTCCCAGGTGCTTCCGAGCCCGGACCGGGGGCCGGTCCGGCAGCCGAGGCCCGGCCGAGGCCTCGGCCTCATCCCGAAAGTACGGGATCGGGGCCCGCGAGAAGTACAGGGCGTTCCCCCGCCCGTCACACACCACCTTGACCACGTCGGGCCGCAGCCACTCGGCCGTGTCGGCGAGCGGCCGGGCCAACGTGGCCATGGCCGGCGGATCCTCGCCGGCCATGGCAGCCGCCAACCCGGCCAGGTCGTCCGGGTCCACCAGGGGCTCGTCGCCCTGCACGTTCACGACCACGTCCGCGTCCACGGACCGGGCCGCCTCGGCCACCCGGTCCGTGCCCGAGCGGCAGGCCGACGAGGTCATCACGGCCCGCGCCCCGGCTACCCGAGCCGCCTCGGCAATGCCCGGGTGGTCGGTGGCCACGACCACCTCGGCGAACGCGGGGCACGCCCCGGCCCGCTCCACCACCCAGGCGATCAGGGGCTTCTCGAGCAGGGGGACCAGGGGCTTGCCGGGAAACCGGGAGGAACCGTACCGGGCAGGGACGACGGCGACGGCGCGCACGGGGCCTCCTTAAGGAAGGCTGTCGGGCCTTCGGCCCCCAGGAAGGCTGGGAGGCTGGGAGGCTGAATACCTCTTTCATCCCCCAGCCCGCGCCCCGCGCCCTGGGGGCCGGGGGGGGCGCCGGGGGGCCACCGGGCCCATGGGGGCGGTACCTTACCCGCCCGGACCAAAAGGTGTCAATCCGGTGGATCTGTCGTCTTGGCCCGCTAGGCGGCTGGGCAGCCGGGCAGCCAGCCGGCTCCCGGTCGCGGCCCGGACCAGGCCCACCAGGTCCTCCACCACCAGGTACAGCGAGGGCACCAGCAGCAGGGTGACCGTGGTCGAGACCGCCACGCCGAACGCCAGGCTCACGGCCATGGGGATCAGGAACTGGGCCTGCATGCTCTTCTCCACGATCATGGGGATCAGACCGAAGAAGGTGGTCAGGGTGGTCAAGAGCACCGGCCGGAACCGCCGGACCCCGGCCTCCACCGCGGCCCGGGCGGCCGGAGCGCCCGCGCGGCGGCTGCGGTTGGCGAGGTCAATCAGCACCAGGGCGTCGTTCACCACCACCCCGGACACGGCCACCACCCCGAACAGGGACAGAATCGTCAGGGGCAGCCCCAAGAGCACGTGGCCCCAGATCGCGCCCACCACGCCGAACGGGATTGCGGTCATCACGATCAGGGGCTGCACGTACGACCGGAACGGGATGGCCAGCAGGGTGAAGATGGCCAGCAGGGCCACGGCAAACCCCCGGCCGAGGCTCTCCAAGGACTCTCTTCGCCCCTTCTCCTGGCCCTCGAACGTGTAGGACAGCCCGGGAAAGTCCGAAAGGATGCCGGGCAGGTGCTGCGCGGCCAGGTCGGCGAGCACCTCCCGGGCGTTGGCCACGTCCTCGTCCACGTCGGCGGTCACGTCCACCACCCGCTTGCGGTCCTCGCGGGAGATGGTGGCGTAGCCGCGGGTCAGCACCACCTCGGCCACCTCGGAGAACGGCACCTCTGCCCCCTGGGGCGTGCGCACCCACATGGCCTCCACGTCCCCCAGGCTGCGGCGCTGGGCCTCGGGGTAGCGCACCATCACCTTGACCTCGTCCCGGCCCCTCTGCACCCGCAGGGCCTCCTCGCCGTACAGGGCCGCGCGCACCTGGCGGGCCAGGTCGCTCAGGGTGAGCCCCAACCCCCGCGCGGCGGGTTTGAGCCGCAGCCGCATCTCCAGCTTGCCCTCCTGAAACGAGTCCCGGATGTCGGTGACACCCGGGTACGTGGCCAAGGCCTCCTTGACCCGGGCCGCGGCCGCCTCCAGGGTGTCGAACCGGTCCCCGGCCAGCCGCACCACGATGGGCTCGCCCGCGGAGAACAGGCTCGAGACGAAGGTGAGGGACTCGGCCCCGGCCACCGGCCCCACCAGCTCCCGCCACCGGGCCGCCACCCGGGAGGACGGCACCGATCGCTCCTCGGACGGCAGGAGCTGGAGCCGCACCGCCGCCAGATGGGACCCGCCGGCCCCACCGGCCTGGGGCCCGGCCCCGCCGGCCGACTGGCCCACCAGGGTGTACACGTGGGTCACCAGGGGCCGGCCGCCGTCCGACATCTCCTGCTGGATCTGCCGAGCCGCGGCCTCGATCCGGGCCACGGCGGCCGCGGTCTCGGCCAGGGAGGTGCCCTCGGGCATGACCAGGCTGGCGGTGACCCGGTCCGACTCCACCTTGGGAAAAAACACGAACTGGATCCGGCCGCCCGCCACCCACCCCACGGTCACCAGGAACACGGCCGTGAACCCGGCCACCGTGAGGTAGCGCCAGGCCACGGCCCGCTCGAGCACCCAGGCGTAGGGCCCCCGAACGAACCAGCTGAGACCACGGCCGAACACCCGGCGGAACCGCTCCAGGGGGCCGGCCCGGCCCGTGGGCGGCGGCACCGAGGCCAGGTGAGCCGGCAGGACGAACAGAGCCTCGAGGAGCGACAGGGCGAACGCGGCGATCACCACGATGGGGATCACCCGCATGAACTTGCCCATGGTGCCCTCCACGAACAGCAACGGCACGAACGCCGCGATCGTGGTGAGCACCGAGAAGGTGACCGGCGCGGCCATCTCCCGGGCCCCCAGCACGGCTGCCACCGGCCCGGGCTTGCCCTGCTCCAGGTACTGGTACACCCCCTCCCCCACCACGATGGCGTCGTCCACCACGATGCCCAGGGCCAGGATGAAGGCGAACAGGGAGATCATGTTGATGGTTACGTCCAGGTGGGGCAGCAGGGCCAGGGCGCCCAGGAACGCCACGGGAATCCCCATGGTCACCCAGAACGCCAGGCGGGGCGCCAGAAACAGGAGGAGGCTTCCGAACACCAGCACCAGGCCCAGCCGCGCGTTGCGAAGCAGCAGGTCCCGTCGCGCCTTCAGGATGTCGGTGCGGTCCCGCCACAGGGTCAGTCGCACGCCCTCGGGCAGGTCGGCCGCGTGCTCGGCGACGTAGCGCCGCACCGCCTCGGCCACCTCGATGGCGTCCTGGGCCCCGGTGCGGTAGATCTCCAGGAGCACGGCCGGCTTGCCGTCGAACCGGGTGATCCGCTCGGCGTCCTCGGCGAACCCGTCGCGCACCGTGGCGATGTCGCCCAGGAGCACCCGGCTGCCGTCCGGCCGCGCCAGTACCACCACCCGCTCGAACTCCCGGCCGGTGTAGCGTTGGCCCTTGGTCCGCACCAGGATCTCTCCGCCCCGGGTGCGCAGGGTTCCGGCCGGCAGGTCCAGGCTGGAGCGCCGCACCGCGTCGGCCACCCGGGACAGGGTGAGGCCGTACTTGCGCAGGTTGGTCTCGGGTACCTCGATGGAGATCTCATAGTCCCGGGTGCCCAGCACCTCCGCCTGGGACAGCTCGGGCAGGGCCGTGAGGTCGTCGCGGACCCGCTCGGCCAGCACCTTGAGGGTGCGCTCGGTGGCATCGCCGTAGATCACCAGGTCCACCACCTGCCGGCGGCGGGTCAACCGGGTGACCACGGGCTCCTCGGCGTCGTCCGGGAAGGTGGTGATCCGGTCCACCTCGCTCTCCACGTCCCGGAGCACCCGGCCCGCGTCCACGCCCCGCTCCAGCTCCAGCAGCACCGTGCCCACCCCCTCGGCCGCCCGGGAGGCCACGCTCTTGACCCCGTCCACCGAGGCCACCCGCTCCTCGATCCGGGTGCAGATGGCCTCCTCCACCTCCTGGGGGCTCGCGCCCGGGTAGGCCACCGTGACCGAGATCACGTCCAGGTCGATGTCGGGGAACACCTCCTGCCGGATCGTGCCCAGGGTGAGCGCGCCCACGGCGAGCACGAACACCATCAGCAGGTTCGCGGCCACGTGGTTGTCCACGAACCAGGCGATGGGGCCCTTCTTCACCCCGCGGATCACGGCCGGTCCTCCGCCACCCTCACGGCCATGCCCTCGGTGGCCGCGCCCACCCGGGTCACCACCACCCGGTCCCCGGCCGACAGGCCCCGGGACACCAGGACCCGGTCCCCCTCCACGCGCGCCACCTCCACCGGCCGGAACCGCAACCGCCCGGCGTCGTCCACCACCCACACCACGCCCCCCTCCCGCAGGGCCTCCCGCGGCAGGGGGAACACCCCCCGCAGGACCCGGCCCCGGATCCGGCCGGTCACGAACAGCCCCACCGGAAGCGGCACCCGGCCGGGCCGGAACGGGTCCGGCACCCGGACCACCAGCCCCACGGTGCGGGACGCCTCGTCCACCACCGCCTCGGTGCGCACCACCCGGCCCTGCCACCGGCCCGGCCGGCCGAAGGTCCCCTCCAGCCGGGCCAGGGGCCCGGTCTTCGGGTCGGGCCGACCGATCCAGCCCAGGTCCTCGGTAGCCACGGGGAACACCACCTCCACCGCGTCGGTGGCGTACAGCCGGGCCACGGCCTTGCCCGGGCTCACGTACTGGCCGAGGTCCACGGCCTCGGAGCGCACCCGCGCCGCAAACGGGGCCCGCAGCACCGTGCGCGCCAGGGCCAGCTCGGCCGTGGCCACCCGGGCCCGGGCCGCCTCCAGCTCGGCCCGGGCCTGGCGGAGCTGGGGCCCCCGGAACAGCAGGCTGTCGTCGTCCGGGGGCGGGTCCTCGCCGTACACCTGCCGCCACTCCTCCCGGGCCGACTCGGCCTCGGCCCGGATCCGCTCCAGCTGGTAGGTGGCCCGCTCCACCTCGGCCCGGGCCGCCCGGAGCTGGAGCTCGTAGTCGGCCCGGTCGATCCGCACCAGCACCTCGCCCTCGGCCACGAACCCGCCGGTCACCAGGTTGGGGGAGACCTCCATCACCTCGCCGGCCACCTGGGGCACCAGGTCGATCTCCGCCGCGGGCCGCACGGTGCCGTGGGCCGTCACCTCCACCCGCACGTCCTCGGGCTGGGCCTTCCAGACCCGCACCAGGGGACCCTGCCTCACCCGCTCCTGCCGTGCCGGGGGCTTGCGGGTCTCCACCAGCGCCTTGAACCCCGCCACCCCCGCGGCCAGGGCCGCCAGGGGCAACAGGATCTTCATGGATAGGACTACGATCCGTCGGCGTTTCCGATGGTTATCCATCAAAACCTCGTGTGAGTTGTTGAATCGCTGGGACGTTGGGACGTTAGGACGTTGGGACGCCTCCTAGCTTCCTGACTTCCCAGTCACTTCGGTCGACGGTCGTTGGTCGAAAGCTCGTCTCGACTTCGGAGTCGGGGGGCATGGGGATCAGGGGTCAGCCGCCTCCGCCGGCCACGTCGTCCTCGTGGCCCCAATCGCCGCCCAGGGCCAGGTACAGGGACACCCTCGCGGTGAGCAGGGCGTGCCGGGCCTCCACCACCCCCAGCTCGGCCGCCAGCAGGGTGTCCCGGGCCACCAGGGTGCGGGTGATCTCCTCCAGCCCCCGGCGGTACCGGATCTCGGCGGTGCCCACGGCCAGTCGGGCGTGGGTCAGGCTCTCCTCCAGGGCCGCGAGGCGGCGGCGCTGGGCCTGCTCCACGGTCAACGCGTCCTCTACCTCCCGCAGGGCCGTGAGCACCGCCTGGCCCCAGGCCAGCCGGGCCTGCTCGGCCCGGGCCTCGGCCTCGGCCAGGTTCGCCTTGCGCAGCCCGGCATCGAAGAGCGGCTGAGTCAGATTGCCGATCAGGTTCCAGAACGTGTTCGTGCCCAGCGTCAGGTCCCGCAGCACGGCGCTGGTGCGGCCCCCGGAGGCGGTCAGGGCAAGGCGGGGGAACCGGTCCGCGTCGGCCGCGACCGCCCGCAGCCGGGCGCCCAGGTACCGGCGCTCCGCCGCCCGCAGGTCGGGCCGGCGCCACAGCAGGTCCGAGGGCAGCCCCGCCGGAACCGGGTCGGGAACCCCCGGCAGCCTGGGCTCGAGGTCGTCCCAACCACCGGGGTACTCCCCCAGCAGCACCCGGAGCCGGTGCCGGGCGAGCTCGGCCTGCTGCTCCAGGGCGGCCACCCGGGCCCGGGCCTGGGCCACCCGCTGCTGGGCCTGGTGCACGTCGGGAGCCGGCGCCAGCCCCCGCCGGAACCGGATCTCGGCCACCTTCTGCCGCTGCCGGTCGGCCTCCAGCACCCGCCGGGCCACCCCGGCCTGCTCCAGGGCCGAGCCCAGGTCCAGCCAGGCCCGCACCACCTCGGCCACCATCAGGTGGTAGGCCCGCACCGCGTCCTCCCGGGCCGCGGCCAGGTCCTGGCGGGCCGCCTCCTGGAGGTTTGCGATCCGGCCCCAGAGATCCACCTCGTAGCTCACGCCCAGGTCCACGCCGTAGCGGTCGTTGATCCGGTCGCCGAACCACACCTCTCCGGCCGAGCGGCTGCGCTGGGCCGAGGCCGAGGCGGTCACCGCAGGCAGCCGGGCCGCGCCGGCCCGGGCCGCCGCGGCCCGGGCCTCGGCCACCCGGGCGGCCATGCGCCGCAGGTCCAGGTTGCCGCGGACCGCCCGCTCCACGAGCCGGTCCAGCTCGGGGCCGCCGAAGGCGCGCCACCACCGGGCTGCGAGCACCCGCGCCCCGGCCTGGGCCGGCAGGTCGCCGAAGCTCTGCTCGGCCAGGGCCACCGGCGGCTCGGGCGGACGGACGCGGGCCGGGTCGGCGCACCCGGCCGCTCCCAGCAGCACGACGATCGCCAGCGCCGTCGGGCTCACGGCGCCACCCCCACCCCGCCCAGGGTGAACGACACCACGTGCTCGCAGATCCGCTCCGCCATGGCCGGGTCGCACTCCCGGCCCAGCAGGGTCTCCAGCACCCGCCGGGCCCGGACGAAGTGGATCACCTGGCCCACCAGGCTGGCCGCGCACAGGGTGGCCCGGTCGGGCCCCAGGTCGGGGCGGGCCCGGAGGATCAGCCCCTGGAACATCTCGTGGGTCGGCCGGATCAGCCGATCGAGCAGGACCGGATAGGCCGGCCCGGGGTCTCCGATCTCGCGCATCACCAGCGTGGGGAACCGACCCCCGCCGCCTTCCCGTTTCTCCCCGAGCATCAGGCCGAACCATGATCGCACGAACGCGGCCGTGACCCTCCGGAGGTCCTCGACCGGGTCCCCGCCCCAGGCCTGGGCCCGGGCCGCCTGCCGGATCGCGGCCATGCTCTCGATCCGGTCGCGGAACAGCTCCAGGTACAGGTCGTGCTTCCCCCCGAAATGGTAGTTCACCGCGGCCACGTTGGCCCCGGCCGCCTCGGTGATCTCCCGCACCGTGGCGGCCCGGTACCCCTTGTCCGCGAACACCCGCTCCGCGGCCCTCAGGAGCCGCTCGCGGGTGCCCTCCCCCCGGACGCACCGCCCGGAGTGCTCGGTCATGACAACGCTCCTTGTGTTGGGCCTTCGGCCCGCTGGGCGGCGGGGCGGCGAGGTGGCTGGGCGGCTGCCGAGTCGCCGCCGCCAACGGCCGGGCTCAAGTGAAACACCAGTTTCAAGCAGTTGTTTCACGCTGTCAAGGCCGGGTCCTTGCGGCCCATTCTTGCCTCTTGGGTCGTGAACGGGGCACCATACGCGAGGGGCCGTGACGGGTAACGAGTGACGGGTGACGGGTGACGGCGGGGCATCAGGTGGAAGCGAAGAGGCGTGGTGATTCCTAGAACGCATGGGAATCCGGGAGGTTTTCAAGCCTCCCAGCCTCCTAGCTTTCCATCCTTCTAGCGGCCGAAGGCCCGAAGTTACCGGGAAGCCCCTTCAGGCCCTGTACAGGGCCGGGCAACGAGGAAAGGTAACGCTTCTTGGTGGTCCTGGGGTCATCGGCGGCGGTGGGGCATGGGGCTTGCTTCCGGCCGGGCGTGAGTGCAGCATCCGATCGCCGCGCCTTCGCATGCCGTTGCCGGAGCAGCCTGTTCGGGCGGCGACAGCGGAGGGCCCTGGAATTCGACAAAGCTACGGATCTTCGGGGGGCGCGGCAAGCCAAGGAGCCGCGCCCGGCGCTCCAGCAGACCCCATGCCCCCCGGGCCGTGAGGTGGAGGCAAAGAGGCGTGGTGATTCCTAGAACGCGTGGGAATCCAGGAGGTTTTCAAGCCTCCCAGCCTTCCAGCCTCCTAGCGTCCTAGCGGAAGTTACTGGGAAGGAATTATGGATTCGGGATATCTTCTGCAGTGTGCCGCGTGCGGGCACGAACACCGGGTGGCCCACGGCCGCACCGGGCAGGCGGTGCGGTGCGGCGCGTGCGGCGCGCCGCTGATCCGGGGCAACTGCCTGCCCGACGACGTGACCGATGCGGACTGGGAACGGGAGGTTCTGGGGTCCCGGGCGCCGGTGATCGTGGTGGTGTGGGGTCCGGAGTGCCCGGTGTGCGCGGACTACGAGGTGAGCGTGGGGCAGATGGCCATCCGCCTGTACGGCGAGGCCCGGGTGCTGCGGCTCAACATCGAGGAGAACCCCGAGACGGCCCGGCGTTACGGGATCGAGGGGGTTCCCATGGTGCTTCTGTTCCGGGACGGCCGGCTCCTGGCCCAGCTCCCCGGCCCCCGGGGCGAGCAGGGGCTGCGCGAGGCGCTGGGGTTGGGGGAGGGGCGTTAGGACGGTAGGACGGCGGGACGGTGGACGGTGGACGGTGGGACGCGTTCAGGACCGGCCGATCCAACGTTCCAGCCGTTCCTTGCCGGCCCGCAGGGCGTCCTCGGGGGAGCCGGGGTGCACCTCCAGCACCCGGGGGGCCCCGTCGGGCACCAGGGCCAGCAGGGCCTCGAACGCCAGCTCCCCCTCCCCCGGCGACCGGTGGTCGTCGAGGCCCACGGCGTCGTGGAGGTGGGTTCCCACCAGACGGTCCTGGAACCGCTCCAAAGGGCCCGTGACCTCGGGCTCGAACCCCAGGCACCACTGGGCCGCCGCGTGGCCGGTGTCGTGCCAGTAGCCCAGGGGCGCGCCGTCCAACTCCCGGAAGAACAGGTCGAACTCGTCGGAGCTCGGGATCTCGGCCGGGTGGTATCGGTTCTCCAGGGCCAGGGTGAGCCCCCGCCGCAGGGCCTCGCCCGCGAGCCGGTCCAGGCTCGACAGGGCCGCCTCCCGGAACCGGGGGGCGAACCGCGCCCGGGCCTCGGCCACGGCCCTGCGCAGCTCCTCGTACCCGGGCTGATCCCGAAGCCCCAGCCGTACCCTTCGCTCCAGGTCCAGGGGATCTGGCGCCCCGTCCCACTCCACCGTGCCCACGTGCAGAACCACCACCGGCGCCCCCAGGTCCTCGGCCCAGGCCAGGGACTCCACCGCCCGGCGCACGGCGGCCCGGCGCTCGTCCCGGTCCGGGGCGGTGAGCCGGGGGCCCTCCACGTGGGCGCGGCCGGGATCGGCCCAGGGATCCCGGGGGAACGGGCTGTGCACCGACACCACCCCGATCCCCTCCCGCCCCAAAGCGGGCCGCAGGGAGCGCATCTGCTCCGCCGTGACCCGGTAGTCCACCTCCACCGCCCGAAATCCCAGGGAGATCAGGCCCTGGGCGATCTCCAAGCCGCGGGGCTCGGGGGTACGGAGGGTGAAGTAGGCGGTCGACAACGCGATCATGGCTTCACACCGGTGACAGGGGCTCCCGTAGGCCCCGTGGAGACCTGTTTGCGGAACAGAAGCTTCCGAACGAGATCTGGAATCAAACGTTCCCAAGCGGGGCATGGGCTTCAGGAATCTGAATTCTGGCCCCTGAAACCACGCCCCCCGAGCTTTGGCGCGATCCGAGAGCCGCCTGGCTGCCTAGCCGCCTAGCGGGCCGAAGGCCCCAGACCGACGACCGTAGACTGGCGACCCTAGACCGAAGTTCCTGGGAAGGGTACGGGACGCCCGGGGGTTTGGCAACGGGGTGGGCGAGAAGGTGACCGGAGCGGCGGGTTCTGGTAAACTTCCGTGTTTCGGCCCACCAAACCTTCCGGCGGAGGTACGCTCGTGTTCGACCGCCTGACGGACCTGTGGAACCAGATCGACTGGGGCTCCCTCCTCAAGTACGTGACGAACGAGCGCATCATGGCTGCCCTGACCCACCCCTACGGCCTGGCCGCGATCGGGGTGCTCATGCTGCTGTCTTTGTTCATGAAGTGGCGGATCACCTTTGCGGTGCTTGCGGGCGGCGCGGCCGTGGCGTTTCTCGGCCGGTATGTGACCGCCGGCGAGGGAGGCCCCAACCGGCAGATGTTCCTATTCGCCGGCGGGGCGATTGCGGTTGGAGCCTTTCTGATCTACTACCTTTTCATCCGCGAGGACTAGGACCGTGGGTCGGATCGGGATCACCACCACGGTGCCGGTGGAGGTCATCTATGCCGCCGGCCACGAACCCGTGGACCTGAACAACGCCTTCATCACCCACCCAGAGCGTGGCCGGTTCCTCGATGAGGCCGAGGCGGCCGGGTTCCCCACCACCACCTGCTCGTGGATCAAGGGCCTGTACACCGCGGCCCGCCGCCTCGGGGTGGACGCCGTGGTGGGGGTGATGTCCGGGGACTGCTCCAACACCCAGGCCCTCGTGGAGATCTGGCAGTATGAGGGGATCGAGACGATCCCCTTCGCCTTCCCCTACGACCGAGACCCCGAGGCTCTCTCCGGGCAGATCGACCGACTGTGCCGCCGATTGGGGACGACCCGCCAGGCGGCCGAGGCCCAGAAGGCCCGGCTCGACCGGGTGCGGGCCCTGGCCGCGGAGGTGGACCGGCTCACCTGGGCCGAGCACCGGGTCACCGGAGCGGAGAACCACCTCTTGCTGGTGGGGTGCAGCGACTTCGAGGGCCGCCCCGAGCATTACGCCGAGCGGATCGAGCGGTTCCTGGCCGAGGCCCGGGCCCGGCCCCCGTCCCGGCCGGAGGTGCGGCTGGGGTATGTGGGGGTGCCCCCGATCCTCGACGGTCTGTACGAGCTGCTCGAGTCCTTCGGCGCCCGGGTCGTGTTCAACGAGACCCAGCGCCAGTTCGCGCTCCCCTACCTGGACGTACCCCTGGCCGAGGCCTACCACCGGTACACCTACCCCTACGACGTGTTCGGCCGCCTGGCCGACATCCGCGCCGAGGTGGAGCGGCGGGGGATCCAGGGGATCATCCACTACGTGCAGTCGTTTTGCTTCCGCCAGATGGAGGACGTGATCCTTCGCAAGGAGCTGGGGGTGCCCGTGCTTACCCTGGAGGGGGACCGCCCGATCCCGGTGGACGCCCGCACCCGCACCCGGCTCGAGAGCTTCGTCGAGATGATCGAAGGCCTGGGGCTGTGAGGGGTCGATCCGGGGGGAGCATCGTCAGGCCCCTGCGGGGCCCTACAAACTGTGGCCACAGGGGCGTCGTGGGACCAGACCTGTCCACTGACATCTGTCCTCTGACCCCTGGTTTCCATGCTCCCGAATCCTTGGCGTCGGGGCCCGGGAGCCGCCCAGCGGGCCGAAGGCCCCCGACCGACGACCAACGACTGACGACCAACGACCGAGGTCATCCATCGTGCGCATCGACCTGCTGGAAAAAAAGATCCTTCGCAAGACCGGCCAGGCCATCGCCGAGTTCGGCATGATCGAGGACGGCGACCGGGTGCTGGTGGCCCTGTCGGGCGGCAAGGACTCCTGGACCCTGCTCCACTGCCTGGAGATCCTGCGTCGCCGGGCGCCGGTCGCGTTCGAGCTCGACGCGGTCACGGTCCACCCGGGCTTTCCGGGGTTTCGCACCGAGCCCCTCGAGGACTACTGCGCCGCCCGCGGGTACCGCCACTTCGTGGAGCGGTCTCAGATCTACGAGATCGTAGAGGCCAAGCGCCATCCGGGCACCAGCTACTGCGCCTTCTGCTCCCGCCTGCGGCGGGGCGTGCTCTACGGCATCGCCCGGCGCGAGGGGTTCACCAAGATCGCCCTGGGCCACCACGCCGACGATCTGATCGAGACCCTGCTCCTCAGCCAGTTCTACACGGGCGAGATCAAGAGCATGCCCCCGGTGCTCCGGGCCGAGGACGGGCAAAACGTGGTGATCCGGCCCCTGTGTCGGGTGTTCGAGGAGGACATCCGGGCCTACGCCACGGTCATGGGCTTCCCGGTGGTGTGCTGCGGGTGCCCGGTGTGCGGGGTGGAGGACCAGAAGCGCAAGCAGGTCAAAGCCCTGCTGCGGCAGCTGGAGACAGAGCATCCCGGCATCAAGGCCAGCATGCTCTCCAGCCTCGGCCGGGTGCGGCAGGGCTACCTGATGGAATCGGCGGCGCCGTGATCGACCCCACCCTGTTCCTGGCCCTCCACTGCCTGTTCGCATTCCCGTGCGCCGCCCACCTGGTGCTTCGGCGGCGGGACCCCGTGGCCACCCTGGCATGGCTCCAGACCGTGCTGTTCCTGCCCGGGCTCGGGCCGCTGCTCTACCTGCTGTTCGGGGCCGACCGGATCGAGCGCCGGTGGCGACGCCGGAGGCGGAGGGCCGGCGAGCTGCTGCCGGACGACACCCCGGTCGCCTCCTATCTGGTCGCGTCTCCTCCCAGCGATCTGCCGCTGAGCGCCTCGGACACCCTGCGGGTGGCCATCGCGTCATCCCGCACCCTGCCCACCCGGGGCAACCGGGTCCATGTTTTCGACCGGGTGGCCCACCTGTACGACGACATGCTCCAGAGCCTGGGCCGGGCCGAGCGGTGCATCCACCTGGAGTACTACATCTTCCAGCCCGACGAGACGGGCACGGCCTTCCTGGACCTGCTGGCCGCCAAAGCGGCCCAGGGCGTAGAGGTGCGGCTCCTTCTCGACGCCGTGGGCTCGCGCAAGCTTACGCCGACACACCTGACATCGCTGACCGAGAACGGCGGCCGGGTGGCCTGGTTCCTGCCCCTACGGGGGTTGATGAAAACCCGATCGCTGCACCTCAGGAACCACCGGAAGATCGCGGTGCTGGACGGGCGGGTCGCCTACACCGGGGGGGTGAATATCGGTGACGAGTACCGGGGCCGTTGGGCCCGCCAGCCGCCCTGGCGCGACACCCACATGAAGGTGCAGGGGCCGGCCGTGCACCAACTGCACCACGTGTTTGCCGAGGACTGGCACTTCGCCACGGGGGAGGACATCGTCTCCCCTGATCGGTTCCCGGTCCAGGAGCCCGAGGGACCGGCCACGGTTCACGTGGTGGCGAGCGGGCCCGACGACCCAGCCCGGGCGATCCACGCCACCCTGTTCCACGCCATCGTGTCGGCCCGGCGCAGGGTGTGGATCGAGACCCCCTACTTCGTGCCCGATGCACCCATCCTCACGGCCCTGTCCACGGCGGCCCGCCGCGGGGTCGACGTGGAGATCCTGCTGCCCCAACGAACGGATCATCCGCTGGTGGACCGGGCCGGGGAGAGCTTCCTGGCCGACCTGCTGGAGGCCGGGGTGCGGGTGTTCCGGTACGAGCCCGGCATGCTCCACTCCAAGCTCGTTGCGGTGGATGGTCGATGGGGCATGCTGGGGTCGGCCAACATGGACATCCGCTCGTTCCGGCTCAACTTCGAGGTGAACCTGCTGGTGCTCTCGCCGGACCTGGCCGCCCGGATCGAGGCCATCTACCAGGCCGATCGGGCCCTGGCCCGTCCGTTCACCCGGAGCCACGTGGACTCGGCCTCCCTGCTTCACAGGGTGGTCACCTCCACCTGCCGCCTGCTCTCCCCGGTGCTGTAGGGCTCTGTTGGGCCAAGGCCCACCGTCTCGACCCAGAGCTTTGCGTGAGGGCAGGCCAAAAAGGTATAGAAGGGGCGCGCGAAGAATTCCACCTGGTGGTGATCAATTTTCACCTATGGGGCAGAGACCAGAAAAGACCAGAAACTGGAAACGAGAGACTAGAGACTAGGGAAATTCCGGGTATCTCGGCCCGTCAGGCGGCCGCCTTACCAGCCCCCGTGCCCCCGAGCTTCGGCGAGGTTCGGGAGCCGCCCGGCCGCCCAACCGCCCAGCGAACCGAAGGCCCCAGACCGGCGACCGAAGAGCGAGGATCGACGTTCCGGTAAAGAACTTGCATGGAAGCCTCCATCGGCCGCTGCGCGGCCCCACACCGGAGAAGGGTAACGTGCGTTGGTCCGAGGGGCATGTGATGGAGGCGAAGAGGCATGGTCTGGAACGTGTGGGAACCCGGGAGGTTTTCAAGCCTCCCAGCGTCCCAGCCTCCTAGCGTCCTAACGGAAGTTACATAGAAGCCAGAGTCACGCCGTCCTTAGATTCACGTTCCAAAACGGGAGGAAACGATGAGGCCGTACTTCGAAAAGATGCCCGAGTTTGGTCAGCCGCTCTCCGAGCGCCAGCTCAAGACGTCCGAGGAGAGCGTGCAGGAGATCCGCAAGGTCGAGGCCGAGCTGGCCAAGGAGGTGGAGCGCGTCAAGAACGCCGGGATCCCCCAGAAAAAGGTGAACGACCGGGGTCAGCTGACCGTGTGGCAACGCATCGAGTACCTGGTGGACCCCGGCACCTGGTGCCCCCTGCACACCCTGTACAACCCCAAGGAGAACCAGGAGGGCACCACCGGCGTGGTGGACGGCCTGGCCAAGATCTCGGGCCGCTGGGCGGTGGTGATCGGGTTCGACAACAAGGTGCTCGCCGGCGCCTGGATCGCCGGCCAGTCCGAGAACATCCTCCGGGTCACCGACCTGGCCAAGCGGCTCAACGTGCCGCTCGTATGGCTGGTGAACTGCAGTGGGGTGAAGCTCAACGAGCAGCACCTGGTGTACCCCGACCGCCGGGGCGGCGGCACCACCTTCTTCCGCCACGCCGAGCTCCAGAAGATGGGCGTGCCGGTGCTGGCTGCGGTCTACGGCACCAACCCGGCCGGCGGCGGGTACCAGGCGATCAGCCCCACCCTGATCGTGGCCCACAAGGACGCCAACATGGCTGTGGGCGGGGGCGGCATCGTGAGCGGCATGAGCCCCAAAGGCCAGTTCGACGAGGAGGGGTGTGAGGCCCTGATCGAGGCGACCCGCAAGTTCAAGGCCGTACCCCCGGGCCGGGTCGAGATCCACCACGACGCCACCGGCTTCTTCCGGTACGTGGCCGACACCGAGTACGCAGTGCTCGACATCATCAAGGAGCACATGCGCGAGATGCCGGCCTATGCCCCCCGGTTCTTCCGGGTGGCCGAGCCCAAGCCGCCCAAGCTCTCCCCCGACGAGATCGAGCGGATCATCCCGTTCAACCAGAAGCGCACTTATAGCTTCGACGACGTGCTGGCCCGGCTGGTGGATGGCAGCGAGCACCTGGAGTTCCGGCCCGACTACGGCCCCGAGATCTACTGCGGGCTGGTGAAGGTGGACGGGTTCCTGTGCGGGGTCATCGGCAACCGCCAGGGTTTCCTGCCCGCTGGCTACCCCGAGTACGCCGACTACCCGGGCATCGGGGGCAAACTCTACCGCCAGGGACTCATCAAGATGAACGAGTTCGTGACCCTGTGCGGCCGCGACCGCATCCCGCTGATCTGGTTCCAGGACACCACGGGCATCGACGTGGGCGACATCGCCGAGAAGGCCGAGCTGCTGGGCCTGGGCCAGTCGCTGATCTACTCCATCGAGCAGACCGACGTGCCCATGATGCTGGTGGTGCTCCGGAAGGGCACGGCCGCGGCCCACTACGTCATGGGCGGCCCCACCGCCAACAACCACAACGCCTTCACCCTGGGCACCCCCACCACCGAGATCTACGTGATGCATGGTGAGACCGCGGCCGCGGCCACCTACGCCCGCCGCCTGGTCAAGGAGAAGGACGCGGGCAAGCCGATCCAGCCCGTCATCGACAAGATGAACCAGCTCGTCCAGGACTACTACGACAAGTCCCGGCCGGCCTACTGCGCCAAGATGGGGTTCGTGGACGAGGTGGTGCGGTTCGCTGACATCCGGCGGTACATGACGGCGTTCGCCGGCGCGGCCTACCAGAACCCCAAGTCCCTCTGCGCCCACCACCAGATGATCACCCCTCGGATCATCAAGGGGTGAGAGCGGCGAGAAGGCCGGAAGGCCGTGAACGCCAGACGGGCGGCCCCCTCGGGGGCCGCCCGTCTGGCGTTTCGCGGTTGCCACCGACCCGGTTACAGGCGAATGGCCTCCAGATAGGACCGTTCGGAGATGTCGGTCCAAGGATCAATCTTCTTCTTGAACGCCTGGTAATGGTCGTAGATCTTCTTGCTCATGGGGCTCGAGGCGGCCAGCTCCTCCACCACCTCGTTCGCAAGCTTGTGCAGGCCCCGCAGCACGTCGTCCGGGAACCGCCGCAGCTGCACCCCGTGCTTCTCCACCAGCTCCTTGAGGGAGTCGTTGTTCTTGGCGTCGAACTCGGACAGCATCCAGATGTTCGAGCGCCAGCAGGCGGTCTCCACGATGGCCTGCAGATCCTTGGGCAGCTTCTCCCAGGCCCTCTTGTTCACCAGAACCTCGAGCACGGTGCCCGGCTCGTGCCAGCCGGGGTAGTAGTAGTACTTGGCCGCCTTGTAGAACCCCATCTTTAGGTCATGGTACGGCCCCACCCACTCGGTGGCATCGATCACGCCCCGATCCAGGTTGGTGTAGATCTCGCCCCCCGCCACCAGCACCGCGTTCGCGCCGGCCTTGGCCACCACCTTGCCGCCCAGACCCGGGATCCGCATCTTCAGCCCCTTGTAGTCGTCCAGGGACTTGATCTCCTTGTTGAACCACCCCCCCATCTGCACGCCGGTGTTCCCGGCCGGGAACGGCACCACGTTGAACGGGGCGTAGAGCTCCTTCCAGAGTTCCCAGGCCCCTCCCCCGTACAGCCAGGCGTTCATCTGCTGGGCGTTGAACCCGAACGGGACCGCTGCGAAGAACTGGGCTGCCGGCATCTTACCCGCCCAGTAGTAGGCGGCGCCGTGCCCCATCTCCACCGTGCCCTGGCTCACCGCGTCGAAGCTCTGCAAGGGGGGCACCAACTCGCCGCCGCCGTACACGTGGATCTTGAGGCGGCCGTCGCTCATCTCCTCGACCCACTTGGCTAGGAGATCGGCCCCCTCACCCAGCACCGGGAAGTGGGGAGGCCAGGTGGTCACCATCTTCCACTTATACTTCTTGGCGGCCAGGACGGCGGGAGCCTTCCCGAAGGTAACCGCTCCGGCGGCAGCCGCGACACCAGCCTTCTTCAGAAAACTTCGGCGTTCCATGGAGACCTCCTTAGGGTTGGTGGGGAACAAAAAACGACGTTTTGGAGATACCCGAACGGGCGGGGCGTGTCAAGAAAATGTTTCACGAAGCTAAACTCCCGACTTCCACCTCGAACCCCTTGCCCCTGGCCTCGACCCGGTCCCCAGACCGGAGCTTGCGGCCCCGTCGGGTCTCGACCCGGCCGTTCACCCGGATCTCCCCCGCCTGGATCCGGACCTTGGCCTCCCCGCCGCTCTGGACCCAGTCGGCCGCCTTGAGGGCCTGATCCAGTCGGATCCATGGGGTCGAGATGCAAAGCTTCGGAAGGGCCGTCATGCCCCCACCCCCTTCTCGGCCAGGATCCGGCCGTGGAGCTCCTGAAACCGAGCGGGGACCTCGCCCCGGTCGGGCCGCGGTCGCACGGTAACGGCGCCGGTGGGACAGACCGTGGCGCACACCCCGCACCCGATGCACCACTCCAGGTCCACGGCCGGTGCGTCCGGCCCCATCTCCACCGCGGCCACCGGGCAGATCTCGGCGCAGGCCCCGCACCCGGTGCAGGCGTCGGCGTCGGTGCGGCGCAGGAAGTAGACAGCCATCAGCACGTCCCGGGGGATCTTGCGGCGGCGGATGCTGCCCACGTTCCAGCAGGAACATCCGCAGCAGTTGCAGTTGTGTTTGACACCGTCTCGAGCATTGTCCACAAAGTGCACGAGCCCGACCTCGGCCGCCCTCCGCACCAGGTCGCGGGCCTCCTCCCGGGAGATCTCGCGGCCCAGACCCCGGTCCACCAGGTACTCGGCGAGCTCATCGAACTTGAGGCATACCTCCTCCGGGTGGGGGCACGGCCGGCCCCGAAGCCGGGCCGTGACCCGGCAGGGGCAGTGGGCCACGGCGAACCGGCCGGCACCCTCGATCACCGCGTCCATGGCGTGGTGGGGCAGCACGGCCTGGAGCTTCCGGTCGATCGAGGCAGCCACCGGCACGTACCGGTAGGGCTTGGTGGGGGCTGCAGCGTAGGCCTCGCGGGTCACGTGGCGGTTGAAGTACCGGACTACCAGCCCGGCCATGCGCCGGGCGTGGGGCGTGTCGGCCCCCGCCCAGAAGAACGACTGGGGGAACCCGAACCCCACCTGGTGCAGCGCGTACTGCGGACCCCCTCCACCCCCCACCCTCCGGTAGATCACGTTCCGCGCGGCCAGCCCCTCGAGAACCTCCCCCACCCGCGCCGGGTCCGCCCCGGCCTCCCGGGCCACCTCCTCGGCCGGCACGGGGTCCAACGGCGACACCCCCGTGGGCAGGCATGCGGCCACCCGGGCCTCTTCCTCGGTGAAGTTCTCCTCGAGGATCTCCAGCAGGACGTCCCGGGGGGGATACCCCATGGCCAGGGTGGCGAGCCGGACTGCGAGGGCTTCGTAAGGGCTCATGGCGTCTCCGTGCACGAAGGAAGGAACGGGGGGCCCGCAGAGTCAAACAAGGCGGGAAGATTCCGAGGATGCCCCACCCGGAGATGCGTCGACGGGGTCCCTCGGGGAGCCACCCTCACGGTCACCATACCCAACGCCCGGCCGGTGTCCAGGTTCTCCTCCAGGTCGTCCACCAGGACGCACCGGTCGGCCGGCACCGCCAGGGCCTCCAGCAGCTTCCGGTAGCCGTGGGGCCGGGGCTTGGGCACGTAGTCCATGAACGCGATGTCGAAGACGGCCTCGAACAGCGAGCCGACCCCGAGGCGGCCGAGCACCCGCCGGGTGTGCTCCACGCTGCCGTTCGTGAACACCACCTTGGCCCCGTCCAAAGCCTCCAGGTCCCCACGCAGCCCTGGGTCGGGCCCCAAGTGTCGCTCCAGGGGCACGTCGTGCACGTAGCGCAGGTACTCCTGGGGGTCCACGCCGTGGTGAGCCATCAGCCCCCCCAAAGTGGCCCCGTAGGCCCGCTTGTACCGGCTGCGCAGGCGGGGGACCTCGTCGGGCGAGAGCCCCAGGCGCTCGACCATGAACCGATGGATGCGCCGGTCCACCTCCTGGAACAGGCCGGATGCGGCCGGGTACAGCGTGTTGTCGAGATCGAACACCCAGGTCGGCGGCGTCACCCCCCCTCCTCCCCGGCCAGATCGGCCCAGGTCCGGTCCCCGAACCGGGCCTCCAAGGCCTCCCGCACGGCCCCGCCACCGCCCTCGAGCCGCAGGACCCCGCTGACCAGCTCCCGAGCCGGGGTGTGCTCCGGGCATCTTCCGGGCACCAGCCGGGGCGGATCGTGTTGGGTCTGCACGATCCAACCGTCCGCTTGGAGGCGGGCCAGCACCCGGGCGGCATCCGGCGGGTCGAACCCGGTGGCGGCCACGGCCTCGCCCTCGGTGGGGCCGGGCTTTCCGGCGAGGTGGCGCGCGGCCACCGGAATCAGGAACGCCAGGGCCGCCTCGAGCCGCGGCACCCACAGCTCGTGGCGGCTCTTGAGGTAGCGCCCCCGGCCGGGCAGGTGGTGGACGAACGCGAGCTCCGCCCCCCAGAGCACGATGCACCAGCTCAGGTACAGCCACACGAACAGGAGCGGCAGCTGGGCCATGGCCCCGTAAATGGCGTTGTACCGGGTGACCCCGATCTGGAACTCGATGTACCCCCACTCCGCGAACTGCCACAGGGACCCGGCCACCACGCCCCCCAGCAGGGCCGAGCGCAGCGGCACCCTTCGGTTCGGAAGGATCACGTACAGGGCCGTGAACGCGAGCCACACCGCCACAAACGGCAACAGCCGCACCATCAGCCGCAGCAGGGGGCCCAGCAGCTGCAGCCGCTCGATCACTGCCGGGCTCTGCAGGCTGGTGGTCAGGCTGATCGAGGCCAGCAAGAGGATCGGTCCCAGCACGAGCATGGACAGGTAGTCGGCCACTTTGCGCACCGGCGACCGGCCCCGCCGCACCTGCCAGATGTCGTTCAGGCTCAGCTCCACGTTGCCGATCACGGCCACCGCCGTGAGCACCAGGGCCACCAGCCCCACCGCGCCCAGCGACGCGAAGTTGGTGCGCTCTACATACTCGATGAGCCGAGCGGCCACCTCGGGGTTGCCGGCGGCCAGGTGCTTGAGGACCAACGGCTCCAATCGCCTCTGCACACCCAGCCCCTTCAGAACCGAGAACGCCAGGGCCAGCAGGGGCACTAGGCTCAGCAGGGTGGAGTAGGTCAGGGCCGAGGCCCGCAGGAACCCCCGGTCGGCCCGGAACTTCCAGCCAGTGATCAGCACCGTGCGCACCACCCCCGCTCCCCGGCCCAGGCCCACCGAGTCCCACAGGAACCCTTCGATCCGGTCGGTCAAGCTGCGATGTGCGTCGGCCTCCGGCGGGAGCGCCATGGCCCTACCCCTTTGCCCCTCGGTCCAACCGCTCAAGCAGGGCCCCACGGAGCTCGGCCACGGCCTGCTCTCGCTCGACTCGAATCATGGGGATCTCCTGGAAACTTCGGTCGTTGGTGGTTCGTCGTCGGTCGTTGGTCGCAACTGCCGTGAATCGGAAATCGTGAATCGTCCTTCCCGGCCTTCCAGTAATTTTGGTCGACGGTCTGGGGCCTTCGGCCCGCTGGAAAGCTGGGATGCTGGGAGGCTAGAAGGCTATTACCCCGTAGGTTTTTATGCGTCCTAGCGTCCTAGCGTCCTAGCCTCCCAGCGTCCTAGCGGAACTTACTTGGAAGAAGCTCCAGGAACTCCGGCTCGCTCAAGACGTTCACGCCCAGGGTCCGGGCCTTTTCCGCCTTGGACCCCGGGTCCGCGCCCACCACCACATAGTCGGTCCTGCGCGACACCGACGAGGTGACCTTGCCCCCCAGGGCCTCCACACGGGCCTTGGCCTCCTCGCGGGTCATGGACTCCAGGGTGCCGGTGAACACAAAGGTCTTGCCGGTCAGCGGGGCCTGCTGCTCGGCCTTGGGCCGGGCCGGCGGCATCGGCCGCACCCCGGCCTCCAGCATCCGCCGGATCGACTCCCGGTTGGCCGGCTCCCCAAAGAACGCCCGCACGCTCGAAGCCACCTCGGGCCCCACATCGGGCACCGCCAGCAGGTCCTCCTCCGTGGCGTCCATGAGCCTCTCCAGGCTGCCGAACCGCTCCGCCAGGGCCCGGGCCGTGGCCTCGCCCACATGCCGGATGCCCAGGGCGTACACGAACCGAGCCAGATCCCGCTTTCGGGCCCGGTCGATGGCCTCCACCAGATTGCGGGCGCTCTTCTCGGCCACGCGCTCCAGCGGGACCAGGTCCGCCTCGGACAGGCGGAACAGGTCGGCCACGTCCCGCACCAGGCCCCGGTCCACCAACTGCTCCACCAGCTTGGTGCCGAGCCCGTCGATGTCCATGGCCCGGCGGGAGGCGAAGTGACGGATCCGCGCCTTGAGCTGAGCCGGGCAGCTGAGCCCGGTGCACCGGGGGATGGCCTCCCCTTCGGGCCGCTCGATCCGAGCGCCGCACACCGGGCACCTCTCCGGCATGACGAACGGCCTCTCGTCGCCGGTGCGGCGTTCCGGGAGGGCCCGCACCACCTCCGGGATCACATCACCCGCCCTCTGGACCACCACCCAGTCGCCGATCCGGATATCCTTGCGGGCCACCTCGTCCGGATTGTGGAGGGTGGCCCGGCTCACGGTCACCCCCCCCACGGACACCGGCTCCAACACCGCCACCGGGGTCACCGCTCCGGTGCGGCCCACGCTGGCCTCGATGCCCTTCACCCGGGTCACGGCCTGGCGCGGGGCGAACTTGTAGGCGATGGCCCACCGCGGGGCCCGGGCCTTCGTCCCCAGGCGGTCCTGGAGCCCCAGGTTGTCCACCTTGATCACGCACCCGTCGATCTCGTAGGGAAACTCGTCGCGCCGGGCCTCGGTCCGGCGGCAGAACTCCACCACGCCGTCGATCCCCCGAGTGCGCTGCCGGTGCTCCGACACCCGAAACCCCCACCCCTCCAGCCGCTCCAGCAGCTCCCAGTGGGTCCGGACCTCCGCGCCTTCCAGCCTGCCGACCCCGTAGGCGAAGAACTCCAGGGGACGGCGCGCCGTGATCGAGCTGTCCAGCTGCCGCACCGAGCCGGCCGCCGCGTTCCGGGGGTTGGCGAACGGGGCGAGCCCGGCCGCCTCCTGCTCTCGGTTCAGACGCCGGAACGCCTCCACCGGCATCACCACCTCGCCCCGCACGTCCATGAGCGACGGCACGTCGTTCCCCAACAGCCCCAGGGGCACCGTGCGCACCGTGCGCAGGTTCACCGTGACGTCCTCGCCCACCGTCCCGTCGCCGCGGGTGGCCCCCCGCACCAGCACCCCGTCCCGGTAGGTGAGCTCCACAGCCAGCCCGTCGAACTTGGGCTCGCATGAGTACACGAGGGGCCCGTCGGCTCCAAGGAACCGGCGCACGCGGGCGTCGAACTCCCGGAGCTCGGCCTCGTCCGTCGCGTTCTCGAGGCTGAGCATGGGCACGGCGTGGGGGGCGGGCTCGAACGCCTCCAAGGGCGGCGCCCCCACCCGCTGGGTGGGGGAGTCGGGGGAGCGCAGCTCGGGGTAGTGCTCCTCCAGCTCCACCAGTTCCCGAAACAGCCGGTCGTACTCCTCGTCCGGGATCTCGGGGCGGTCGAGCACGTAGTACCGGTAGTTGTGGTAATGGATCTGCCGCCGGAGGTCCTCGGCGCGGCGACGCAACGAATCCGGCACCATCGGGGTTCGCCTTTCCGAAACGGATCCCACCCGGTCCCGGACGGGGGCGCGCAGGGCCAACCCGGCCCGGCACAGAAGGGATCGGGTTCACACGGCGTAATAGGGGAAAGATTCTATCGGCAGGCGACGGATCTTGCCAACCGGAACGGAGGGTCAGCCTTCGGGGACGGTCGCTGGCGCCTCGCCGGGAAACAGCTCGCGGATCGCGGCTCGGTGCTCCTCGGGGATCCGGAGGAACTCCACCCCCACCTCGTAGCGGCCGGGCTCCAGGGAGCGTTCGTACACGATCCGGCCCAGAGCCCGAATCGTGTGGCGATCCAAACGGAGCACCAGCTCCACAAACCGGCCCACCCCCAACGGCTCGTCGCTCTCGAACCCACACCCGCCCGGCCCAACGACCCGGGTCTTGGTGAACCCCTCGGCCACCGGAACCCGGTCGCACCGCACCAACGCCGCTTCTCGCAGGGGCTTGCGGGGATAGCGCCGTTTGGTGGCATACGCGGTGGGCACGAACCCTCCTCTCGAGCGTTCCCTCTCAGTTCTCGGCTTCTTTCGGCGGCTCCTCCGCCTCGGACCCGCCTTCCGCTCCCACTCCCTCCGGTCCCGCCTCGCGGCCCTCGGTCCCCTCGGCTGACCTGGGCCACAGCTCCCGGACCCGCTGGGCCAGATCGCCCGGCTCCACGGGCTTCACGAAAAAGCCGTCCACCCCCAGCCGGGCGGTGGTCATCACGTGTTGCCGGGTGCCCTCCCCGCTCACCACCACCACAGGCGTGTGGACCCCGGCTCGGCGATCCTGCTGGCGGATGACCCGTAGCAGAGTGATCCCATCCACCTCGGGCAGGCCGATGTCCAGGAGCACCACGGCCGGCCGCCTCGTGAAAAAAAGATCCAGGGCCTGAGCCGCGTCCTCGGCCTCGACGGCCGGGATCGGAGCGAGCGCCTTGAGGAGCATGAGCCGGTTCACCCGCACGTCGTCCACCACCAGCACGAACGACATCTTACCCCGCCCCCCCCACCTCGGCCAGCAGGCCGGCGATCTCGTCCCGGTCGAACGGCTTGTGAACCGGAGCCTGGGCGCCCGCGTCGAGGCCTTCGGTCAGGTTCTCCTCCCCGTCCCGGGGGCAGGCGAACCAGATGGGGCGGTCAAACCCCGCCCCCCGCAGGCTCCGGATCAGGTCCCCTCCTCCCATGTCCGGCATGACCCAGTCGGTGACGAGCAGGTCCGGAGGGTCCAGAATGGCCTTCTCCAGGCCCTCGAGCCCGCCGGAGGCCACGTCCACCTCGCAGCCCAGATCCGCGAAGACCTTCGCCAGCAGCTTCCGGGATACGGCATCGTCGTCCACCACCAGCACCTTCACGGTTTCCTCTTTCTTCGGCTGGGAAGCTGGGAGGCTGGGAGGCTTTGAAACCTCCCTGCTTTCCACGCGTTCCAAGCATCACCATGTCTTTTTGGCGTCACCTCACGGTCCGGGGGGTATGGGTTTTAGGGGCCAGAATTCAGAAGCCGGTGGACAGGGAGAAGGCTCTTCGGTGCCCCGAGAGGATCCCCCCCGGGAACCCAAACTGCTTTTCGGGGTTTTCTGTCTTCTGTCCGCTGAAATCTGTCTCCTGAAACCCCCTGCCCCGCCGCCGTCACCCGTCACTCGTCACGGCCTTACCGGTTGCCCGACCCTGCAGGGGCCTGACGGGTTTTCCAATGAGCAACCAAGCGTTGGGCCTCATGCTCCACCGCGACCACATCCTCCGGCGCTCCCGACGCCTCGGCACGGCGGCACGCCTCGGCCAGGGCCAGCGCTCCCAGGTTTCGGGCCGCGCCCTTGATCCGGTGGGCTGCGGCCCGACGGCCATCGGGGTCCGGCGCCCCCCGCAGGTTTGCCAGGTGCCCCTCCAAGTCCACCAGAAAGCATCCCACGAGATCTTCCAGGAACTCTCGGTCGCCCCCCACCCGGTCCAATGCCTGCTCCCAGGCCAGGATCACATCGCCGTCGTCCACGCCGCTCCTCCGCGCTGCACCTTCGTCTCTCACCGCTTCTCCCCCGGATCGGACGGGCTCCCCTCAAACTTGACCGGAGGCGGCCCGGAGTGGCGGCTCACGAGTGCGCGCACATCGCGCCGGCCCGCGCAGAAAAATTCGTGAAGCCCGTGGAGCCGGGCGGTCTGGCCCAGCGGGGCCGGGAGCCGTGCCCACCCCCGGCCGGCCCTCGGCCACCACGGGGCCAGGGGGGCGGCCAGGCCGAAGGTGTACCTGGCCGTCTCCAGCCGCATTAACCGTCCCGCTGTCCCGTCCTCGTTCGTGAAAACCTATGGTCGGAACTCTAGCGCCCCCACGTCAGGGGTTCCCATCACGGGACGCGCCGCGGTCCGGAGCGGGTGACGATATTCCAAGAGGGACCCCACCGTCCGACTCAACTCCGGGGGCAGGGGGACTGCCGCGTCGATCGCGGGAGAATCGGATGTCAGGCGGTAATCAAACCCTTCCCTGTCAACAAACCCAACACTCTTGGCGTAGCGGTTGCGGCCGCTTCCCCCGGCGCCACCCAATGTCTCGTCGAATCCACCGAACAGCCCTCGGCCGTGGTCCACAAGGTTCCCGACAAGCAGCACCCGGCCCTGGGCAGGGCTTCCCTCCCCGGCAAACACATTGTTGATGGCGTACGCGGGCGCGTTCGCATGGTTCCGAATGAAGTTTCCCCCTTTACGGTCGTTCACAAATGTGTTATGCGCAACGAACAAAACATTACGTTTCCAACGCAGCCCTTCCGGGGCGAAGGTGACAAGCGTGTAATTTTCCGTCGCGGGGCCCTGCTGCAGGATGTTGCCGACCACGTACGCCTCTCCTCCGTTCGAGATGTCAATCGTATAGTTGCTGCGGCCTCTTCCCTCGTCCACGATGCGGTTTGCGGCTATGAAAGACCGTCGCGCGCGGGTCTTCACCGCAGACCCCACGAACGTTTCGTGGACGTAGCTCCCCGTCAATGTGAACTCGCCGATGGCACCCACGTAAATCTGATGGGCCTGGCCCGACGCGTGCCCGTTCCGGGCAAACTCCGAGTCCTCTATCCGAAGCCACCCATCGGGCACGTTGTTCGTGAGGACTCCGCACTCGTTGTCGTGAAAAAAGCACGAAACGATATGGAGCCCCTTGCCCTCGGCCCGGATCCCGGCCCCGTTCCGATCGCGGCTCTTTGCGTTGGCAAACTCCACGTTCTCGATCCGCACGTTATTGCCCGTGACGATCCAGATCGCCTTGTGCTGAGGCAGTTGTACCCCCTTCGCGTCCAGGCGCACCACGCCCCCCACACCTCGAATTAGGAGATCGTTGGCCGTCCAGATCGCGGTGTCCCCGCCATAGTCACCACCTGTAATCTCGATCACGTCGCCGTCACGCGCCGCCTTTGCCGCCTGGCTCGGTCGCTCAAACGCCTGACCCGGCCCCACCCGCAGCACACGGCCATATCCCAAAGTGGCCGATCGGGCGTCGGGAAGCTCGCGGTATCGAAAGACGTCCGGGCTGGGCTTGCCCAGCAGTCTGGCCAACCGCTCCTTCTCCCGGCGTTCCAGCTCGTGTTTCACGAGCGCTCGGACCTTTTTCGCGACATCCCCGGCCTTCTGGATCGAACGCGCCGGGCCGATAACGAGCACCGCCACAATCGCCGCCCCCGCAACGAGATGGGCGACCAGCGCCAGAATCATCAGATACCAGTGAAAAAACGCGAAGAAACGCTTGACAAAGCGCCCCATTCTCACGCCGTCCTCCCCCACGTTCTCTCCTTAGCATCCCGGCTGCTTCGCAACCCTCCAATGGACCCCCTCCCCCCGGCCCGTGACCACACCGTTTCGTAGCCCTGCACCATGGCCGCGATCGAGAACCGCTCCACGGCCCAGGTCCGGCCGGTCGCGCCCCCGGCAACGCGACGTTGGGGCGAAGCCGCGTAGGCCGCCAGGGCCTGCGCCAGGGCCACGGGGTCGCCGGTGGGTACCAGCGTGCCGGTCTGCCCGTCCTTCACCAGTTCGGGGTTCCCCCCGACGCGGGTGGCCACCACGGGCAGTCCGGTGGCCATGGCCTCGAGGATGGTGTTCGAGACGCCCTCGTTCCGGGAGGAAAGCACGAACAGGTCCAGCGCCCGCAGGATCTCGGGCACGTCGGCCCGATCGCCCAGGAAGATCACCCCCTCCCCTGCGAGGGATTCAAGCCGAGCCCGCTCCGGGCCGTCGCCCACCACGAGGAGTCGGGCGTCGGGCACCTTGTCCCGCAGCCGGTCGAAGGCCTGGAACAGGGTGGGGTGGTCCTTGATGGGGTCCAATCGGCCCACGATCCCGACCACGAGCGCGTCGCCAGGAATCCCCAGCTCCGCCCGGACAGGCTCGCCGGTGCCGGGCCGGAACGTGTCCGTGTCCACCCCGTTGTAGATCTGGGTCACCGGACGGCGGACCCGGATCTCCTCCGCGAGCCAGCGCTCAATGGCCCGCGACACGCAGGTGTACTCGCGCACCCAGCGGGTCAGCAGGCGCCGGATGCGCATCCGCTTGGGGCTTCGACCGTCGGGGTCGTCCATGCCCCACCCGTGCTCGCCGTGCACCACGTTGCGGATGCCGGCCAACCGCGCCGCGATGATCCCGTCCATGCCGGGCCAGTTGCGCGTGTGGACCACGTCGGGCCGGAGCTCCTTCAGAATCCGCCTCAACTTGATGATGCTACGGAGAGAATTTCCAGGGGGTTTTTTCAGCTCCACCACGTCGGTTCCGGGGGGCAGCAACCGCTCCGACGCCCCGGACACGGTGAGACACACGATGGAGTGACGAAACCCCTCCGACCCGTGCCGCACCACCGTGGCGATGCCCTTTTCGAGGCCACCGGTACCGAAAGAGTACAGCACGTGCACGACGTGCACGCGCTGGCTGGGAGGCTGGGAAGCTGGGAGGCTGGGAGGCTGGAAAGCGAAACCCGTGCCGGCGGATACAGGGCCGCCTTGTCCTGTCCTCATCGTGCCATTCTGGCTCTGCCGAGTCGAGTTCACTGGTCTTCTAGAGCCTAACTTTCGCAACCGCATTGTACGGTCTCATCCCCTACCCCTTCCCACCATCGGGGCCTCCGATGGCTCTGTAGAAGCGCCAGAGGCACTTTCCGAGCGTCTCGGCTTTGCCGGCCAGGGGCTCATGGGCCGCCTCCGGCAGGTACCCCAGCCTCCGGGCGAAACGCAGCAGATACTTGACCTCGGCGAGAGACCCCAAGGCGATGTTCACGAAATGTCGCAGTTCCCGGTCGCCCTGCGGGAATACCCTTCCACGAGGTTCGTGGGGACCGAAAGCACGGCCCGCCGAAGCTGTGCCGTCAGGCCGTAGATCTCCTCCCGGGGGAACCCCCGGGTCGCTTCGTACACCTCGGCCGCGAAGTCATCCGCAAACCGGACCTCCAGATTCCTCCACCGGTCCTCCCCCATCGCCTTGACCTCCCAGCTTCCCAGCCTCCTAGCCTCCCAGCTTCCTAGCCCACAAGTTGAGCATCATCACAATCCACAGCTCGGTGGCGTAGTTTCGCAGACCTTGCTGGTGCTCCCTCCAGATCCGCTCCAGCCGTTCCGGGCGGAAGTACAGGCGGCTCGCCTCGCCGTCCAGGATGAGGCCCCGGGCGTAGTCCTTGAGCTCGCCCCGCAGCCACTCCAAGATCGGCACCCCGAACCCCATCTTCTTTCGGTACAGGATGTCATCGGGCAGGTGGCGCTTGAGGGCCTTCTTGAAGATGTGCTTTCCGTCGAGCCCCACGAGCTTCAGGCGCGAAGGGATCCGGGCCACGTACTCCATGAACTCGTGGTCCAGGATCGGGCAGCGCACCTCCAGCGAGACCGCCATGCTGGCCCGGTCCACCTTGGTGAGGATGTCGCCGCACAGGTAGGTCTGAATGTCCAGGTACTGGATCCTGGATAGATGATCCTCGGCCGGGGCCCGGCGGTAGACCTCGTAGAACAGGTCCCGGGTCTCGTACCCGCCCAGGGCCTCCAGCACCTCTGGCTTGAGCAGCGCGCGTTTCGCGTCCTCGTAAAAGGCGCTCACCGAAAAGAAGTACGCGTCCTCCGGGTCGCGGGCCACGTTCGAGATGAAGGCCTTGCCCCGGAAGATCTGGGGCAGGTAGTCCGCCTTGGGGTAGAGCCTCCCCAGGCCGCCGAACACGGGTCTTCGCAGGGGCCGGGGCACCAGGTTGCGCACCAGGTTCTCCCGGGCGTCCATGTAGTAGCGCCGGTACCCGGCGAAGTTCTCGTCCCCGCCGTCGCCGGAGAGGGAGACCGTGACGTTCTGCCGGGCGGTGCGCGACACGTAGTACGTGGGCACGGCCGACGAGTCCGCGAACGGCTCGTCGTAGTGCCAGGCCAGCTCCTCGATGACCGGGATGGCCTCGGGGGTCACGTGGAACTCGTGGTGGTCGGTGCGAAACAGCTCCGCCACCCGCCGCGCGTACTCGGCCTCGTTGTACTGGGCCACGCTGAACGAGATGGAGTTCGTGAGCACCGGCCGGCCGTCGGATGCCCGGGCCATCAGGGCCACCACGGCCGAGGAGTCCACGCCTCCCGACAGGAACGCCCCCAACGGCACGTCGCTGATCATCCGAAGCCGGGTCGCCTCGTCCAGGATGCCCAGGAGCTCCTCCATCATCCGCTCCTCGGGCAGGTCGTGGCACGGCGTGAACGCAAGGTCCCAGTACCGGCGGACCTCGAACGCGTCGGCCGTGACCACCGCATAGTGGGCCGGGGGGAGCTTTCGGATCGACCGGAAGATGCTCTTGGGCGAGGGCACGTACAGAAGCGACAGGTAGTCCGACAGCGCGGTCAGGTCCACGTCCCGGTCCACCCCCGGAGCCTCCAAGATCGCCTTGATCTCCGAGCCGAACACCAGCCGCTCGTCGTCCACCAGGTAGTACAGCGGCTTTTTGCCCACCCGGTCCCGGACGAGCCACAGCACCTGCTTTCGCTCGTCCCACAGGGCGATCGCAAACATCCCCCGGAACCGCTGCACCGCGCCCTCGCCCCACTCCTCCCAGGCGTGCACGATGGTCTCGGTGTCGGAGTGGGTGCGGAACCGGTGGCCGCGGGCCTCCAGCTCCTTCTTCAAGGACTGGAAGTTATAGATCTCGCCGTTGAACGCCACCCATACCGTGCCGTCCTCGTTGGAGAGGGGCTGTTGCCCGGAGGACAGATCGATGATGGATAGCCGCCGGTGCCCCAAGCCCACGTCGCCGCGGCCCGCGGCAATGGTGCCGCGGATCGGGGCGCCGTGGGCTCGTGAATCGTGAATCGTGAGCCGTGAATGGTTGGAGCTTCCTAGCTTCCCAGCCTCCAAGCCTCCCAGCGCGTCAACGGGCGGACGCCCGTTGACGAAGTACCCCTCCTCGTCCGGCCCCCGGTGGGTCAGGGTCCGGGTCATCCGGACCAGCACGTCGGGATCAACGGGCGAGCCGTTGCGGTGGAACAGACCTGCGATGCCGCACATGGAAACTCCGTTGTCGGCGAGGACGCTGCGACGTGTGGACGCGCGAACGGAACGCCCTAGCCCGTATGATTCATGAGCGTTCGTCGCGAAACCGCCGAGTGTGCGTCAGATCGGGGCAAGCGCAGCAACGAGGGGCGCCGAACAGGTGGACATGATCCTTGCTTACATACCCTTTCAGTATCGTGATCTCTCGCGCCATGCATATCTGACGGATAATATCCCGTGCGCGCTCGGCAATCTCTCCTCGGAGAACCTTGTATCGATATTTCGTCACCCACACAAAGTGATACTTGATGTCGTGGACCGTGTGCACACCTCTTCGATATTCTGACATCGCGGACCACCTTCCGGGTCCGCCAACCCTACAAAGAAAAACCTGCTGAAGCAATTCCGCCTAAAGGCGAAGGATTATGACCTGGCACTTTGAAAATCAAAGGCGAGAGCTACCGGCTCCGCGAGAAGCGAAAGGCCAGCCTCCTGGGCCGGGCGCCGAAGCCGGACCCGCCTCCAGACACCAGATCACAAGAGGAACAACCAGGTCGGTGAACAGGTGACATTTTATTTCGGTGAAAACGTGACAAACTCCACCGGTCTTGACACCGCCAGCGCCTCAAGCACCAAGTTGGGGCATCCCTCCGCCCGGCTGGCAAGGCGGAACACGTCGGCCTCGGCGTAGATCCCCGGCATCTCCTCGTGGGGCATCCGGCCGAGGACACCGGACCCGCCCCACCAGGCCGAGGGACCGTGCTAAAGCTTCGAGCCGGCTCCTTTCCGGTCCGCCCCCCCATTTCGCCAAAAGGCCAAGCCCCTGCAGCTTGGACGGCCGCGTCTACGCCCGCCCTTCCCTGCTGCCAAAAAACCTCGCTTATCCCGTGGCCCCGGACAGTCGTTCAAGGAGCTGGTCGCAGGCTGCCCTGATCTCGGGATCAATAACCGGTGGCTCTCTCTTGCGCACAGAAGTCAAAAAAATGTCTCTGCAAACTCGTGGAGAGAATGGGATGTCAAGGAACGAAAAGATGCGCGCAAACTGTTCTTCGGGCTGAGTCACCATGTCCTCGTAACGAACCAGGATGACGCGAGGATCCGAGTCGAGCCCCTGTTCAAAAAAGAGAACGTTGCGATAATACCACTGGAGCGCTGAAGCCGAGGCGTCGTTAATGTTTGGCCGGACTAAGCGCCGCACAAGAGCATGGGTCTCGTCGGACATGCCGCGCCCCCGCCAGCCGCAGGAATCGTGATGCTTGGCAACGCGACGGGCTTGATCGGCCATGCCACGAAATTGGTTTAGCATAGAATTCACCACGTCATTGTAGTCTCTGAAGACCCAGATGGCTGATGCTGGAGAAAACTCATTCAAGAGTTGCGCGATTTCTTGTGATTCACAAAGAGCCTTGATCACTACACATGGAGCCTTCGACTGTTCTACCAGTTCCTTCACGATACGGCGTTCGCGCATCTGGTAGTTGACGAAGGCACGGGGGTCCCGCTCGTGGAATACTTCTGTGTGATAGCTCTTCTCAAGGACCTCCATGAGCATATTTGTGCCAGATCTCTGATTCCCCGCCACAAATACAGTGGTACTTGAGCCCTGTCTGCTGAAAGGGTAAAGAACGGTTTGAACCGTCTTTTTGGAGGCGAGGAGCGCCACCCTTTGTGTTCTTTCCGAAACCCTTTGCGCCAAACTCAACAGCTTCATACTGGCCCTCCCCCTCTGCCTTCGGCTACATTAATATATTATACTGCACTCTATCGTCCAATCTCAACTTTGATCTGCTTCTAATGCAAGTCCCCGACCGTGCCCGAAGATACCATCCCACTGCTAAAATCAGTTTAGCCCCAATTGCTCATGATCGCTGGTCGCGAAACATCGACTGTACGTCATCGGGGCAAGCGTACCCCCTGCGACGTGTCCGTCCCGATTCCACAACCGAGGAGAAAACCCCTTGCACCTCTCCTGCCACTTTGTCCCAGGTTCGGCTTTGCACGTGGGACCGGATCAGCGAGGCGTCCCACTCACCACCTTTCGCGGTTGCAAGTCCTGCAGCAATCGAATCAACCGAGCGGGCCACCAGGACCCCCACCTCCGGGCGGGTAATAATCTCTGGGGCCCCCCAAACTTTCGTGGCGACCACAGGAGTCCCACAGGCCAACGCCTCCATGATAACGTTCGCCCAGCCTTCCCGGCTACTGCACAGGCAGAAGCAGTCGGCGGCGCTGTACCATACTGGAAGAGCAGTATTCTCCACATGTCCCAGCAACACGACTCGATCGTCCACACCTTCCTGCTTCGCCAACCTTCTCAGCGCATCCTCCTCGGGACCCGCACCTGCGATGTAGAGCCGGGCGTCATGCCGGATCTCTGATCTTGCGAACGCTCGAACCAGAAGATCGTGCCCCTTCCGCTCGATTAACGCACCAACGCTCAGATACACGAAAACATCCGTCGGGATCCCCAACCACTCTCGCGCCTTCTCTCGGGGGATCGGGAAGAAACGCTCCGTGTCCACACCGTTTGGAACGACATGCATCTTGGAGGGGGCGCCTCCCAGATCGATCATCCTGTCAGCCAAGGCCTGGCACACGGCGATATAGGCATCGGCATGCTGAATGGTCCACCGCACCTTTGACCCGATTCCCCCCAGCTCCGGGTAAAGGTTCACATCGGTACCCCGTGCGCTTACCACCACGGGCACCCCAAGCCTGCGCCCCAGCTTTACGGCGGCGTACCCATCCGGATACACAAAGTGCGCGTCGATCAGGTCGAACGGGCCGACCTCCCGCCACAAGCGCTCCATGACCTTCCAAGCCCCTAACGCCATGCTGTCGCCCTGGAAGAACCCGCCCACGCCAGGCACCATGGGGTACCGAGGGTGGAGCACTTGCCATGGACCCCGTTGCTCCTCATCCGAGATCTCGGAGAAAATCCGCCACCGGGTCGCCCACGGCAGACGCGGAAAGAAGGGCACCGGCGCGACCACGGCCCAAACCTCTCCGTACCGCTCCGCCCACGCCTCCATGCGGCGGGCAATGAACCCCCCGAAATCCGGCTGGGCAGTGTTGGGGAAAAGGGATGTGAACGTCAGAACGCGCAGTCCTCGGCCGCTAGGGGACGTCATCGAAGGGTCAACTCCGTCACCAGATACGCACCAACCTGCTCCGGAGGAACGTCTCCGCTCCTCCAGCCCTGCGGAGGCCTTTCTGGGAGAGGGAACCCCATCGGCACTGGGTGGCTCGCGTCATCCGCATTGCTCGGGGCCACCCGAATCCACCCCATCCCTGCTCCCCGCGGTTCGTCCGGGTCCCATGCGATCACCGAGGTGGTGAGTGTATCCCGGCGGGCTGTCCAGATGTGTCCTCGGTAGCGCACCGTGACCGGCTGCCCCAGCATCTCGGGTCGGATGCGGTGCACCAGCGTTCCCCTCCACTCGCCGCCGGCACCGATCTCAATCTCCCGATGCCTCACGCTCCGGCCGTTCTCATCGGTCAGAAAGGCCGCGCTCAACCCGCCGTTCGCCCCCACCGCCTTCTGGACCGCGGTGGGCGCCCCGATCGAATCCGCCTCGGCGAGCGCCCGGTTCAGCACCTGCCGGCTTGCCCCCAGCTCGCTCGACACGAAAAACCGGTACCGCCGGTCCCGATTTGTGGGGTTTACCAGCTTTATGGGCACCGCTACGTCTCCTGCGTTTGCCCAAGCGACCTTTTCCTCGTATTCCGGCTCAAACCGTGCCGCAGGCTCCCTCCGGACCAAGGAGATCTCGTCCAGGTCCACCGGATACAGCCCCGACTCGGTGCGAAGCACCAGGAACTGGATCTCCCGCAGCGACGCCACAAACGGCAACCGGCCCGTCACGCCCCGGGCCGCGAACCAGTGGTAGTAGTCCCGCTGCTGACGGAAGGCGGAAGGCGCAAACACCACCTCGATCCAACGGCTGGCCGCCTCGGGCTCCACGCAGAAGTTCGCGTACCCGTGCATCATCGAATCGGTGGTGCCCGATGTGCCGTTCGCCCCCCCCACGCTCAAGTCGCTGGGGTCGAAATGGTACGTCCACACCCCCAAGGTGGGCCGCCCCTCCGGCCCACAAAACAGGCGGCTGTCCCTGGGAAGTCGCAGCCGGAACACCATCGCATTGGGTACCGGCGGTTCGGGCAACACGCTGGTACCTGTGGTCAGGAACCGACGCCGCAAGCGGTACCGCAGGTACGCGCTTCGCTCCGACACCCCGCCCGCCGCAAAAAAGAACCGGCCGAACCGCCCCTGCAGGTCACCCCCTTCCTCGGTCAGGACCGCGATCTTTCGCACGTCCTCCACTCGCCACCCCGGGGACTGATTTCCGGAGACGAGAGCGCCGTGCTCGAACCCAGCCAAAAGGATGCGGGGCTCTGCCGCGTACGCGGCCATCGCCCCTAGCACCCCCATGCCCCCCCACAACCACGCCCGGCTCAATATCATCTCATCCCCGGTACAAAACCGCTGGCCGCCGGAGCAGGCTCCGGCTCCCCGGCCAGCTCCCGTTCCACGATCACCCGCGCGGCCGCCACGATCGCCACAATGGTGTAGGGCAGATCCCAGTACGAAAGCCCCAGAAACGCCCCGCCCACGGCGTACCCTACGAGACTCGTCTGACACATGGCCCCAAGATCGTAGGCCCAGTGGAGCTCAGGGCGCAGCTTCCCCGCTTTCATGAGCCAGGAGCAGGTCCACAGCGTAACGATTCCCAGTAAGAGGAACAGACCCAACCCCACGAACCCCTGCTCGGCCAGCATCTCGAAGTAGATGCTGTGGGCGTCGTGGACGTCCCGCGGATTCGGCGCGTATCTCCAAAAGTTCGCTTTGGTAAACGCCCGGGCGCCGGCACCGAACACCGGGTTGTCCAGAGCCAGGTTCCACGCCATCTTCCAAGCGTTGATCCGGCCCATGGCCGAGGCGTCCTGCTGGTAGTTTTCGATCGTACCCATCCGCTCGTGCCACTGCTGGGGCATGAACGAGTACATCAACGGGATCGCCACCGCCATGGCCAGCGCCAACGCCACCTTCCGGCGGCTTCGGAGCCACAGGGCTATAGCCATGGCTCCACCCGCCAAGAACGCCCCGCGCGAGTACGAGCCCACGATCGAGAACCCGCAGAGCACCATCAGGACGGTGATTCCCCAGCGGACCTTGGGATTGGTGACGACGAGCTGGAGATACCGAGCCAGCGGCAACATGATGATCAGGGCGAACGCCAGCTCGTTGTTCCCCGCGATAAAGCTGCCCGGTGGCCCACCCACCCGGTACTGTCCCCCGTGGGCGATCGTAAAGATCCCGCCTTTGAACCCATAGAACCCGAGGGAGAGAACGATCACCACGATCAGCCACTCGATGCGGTCACGGGTGTGGAGCAAAGCCGACGCCACCACCACCATCACAATGATCTTTGTGAACCGCTCCCACTCGGCTTGCGCGCCGGTCGGGTTCATGGCCACCACGGTAGTAGCGCAGACCCACAGGAACAGAAGAACCAGCAGGACCATCGGAGCTCGCCATGGCACCGCCTTTTTGCCCTTGTAGATCACGAACGAAAGAAGGGTCGAGGCCGCCACCACCAGCGAGAACCGCATGGTCTGGGCAAACTCCCACGTGTACCGATGGGGGCTCATGAAGGCGAGCCAGTTCCACATCAGCACGCCCCAGTACGGATTCCGCAAAATCGCCGGGACCGACCCGAAAATAATCGTCGTAAGAAGTAAGTCTCGAAGGGGCATGGGACGTTTGGCCGCTTCTCCTAAAAAGCCGCAATCGCCTAGGGCACACTATATCGGTACAATCTGGATTTCATTCCTCACGTTACACTTACTGCTCACAACAAATCTACCCAGCCTTGGCAGTCTTCACTTTTTTTCTGATCCTCTCTATTGGTCTATCGATACTCAAAATCATCGCATAGCTAGCCATCAACAAAATAGGGATTGAGAGCAGAAGGACCTTCGGGTTTCCCCTCTTCGGAGTATATCCAAAGAGCTCAGAACATGCGATCACAAATATTCCAACCTGATAGTGAAGCAGGTATACAGGATAACTAAACTCACCAAAAAACCTGTCAAGCTTTTTCGAGACACACAACAAACGGTTCTGGTCCGCCAATAGCAGTACCGCAACAGAGCAGAGAACATAATTAACGTAAAACAGAAGTGCCTCAGGCCGCCAATTCACTACCCTAATTATACAATTAATCCCAATAAGACCCACCAGCAAAACGGGAAGCCAGTCAAACACATTGGGAGGGCAAACACGCTTAAATACTTTTCTCCCCATGTCCTTACAGTGATATATGAGAGCTCCGGTTGCGAAGGGTAGGGACGCGGCGAAAACCGAAAAATAGCGATCTCCACCCCAACAGAGCGCCACCAGATGGTAAACAAAGCTAAGCACCACCCACAGTATCGTCACCTTCAAGCATCTAGAAAGACCCAATCCTATAAGAATATAAAAAAACAACTCCACAGTGAGAGCCCACGACGGAGGTGTTAGCCTAGGTGTTTCCAGCCCAGGAAAAAAAATAATTATATTTCTTATTATCGATACCGGCTCTAGAGGTAAAGCCATGGCCTTATGATAAGCAACTGAAAAGGGCTCACCTACTGCAAGTATCAAACATACCGACACAAGGGAGGAGACCCAGTATGATGGATATATCCTCAGAAAACGATTCAATAAATATCTACAGAGCCCGATGCCACCATAAGCGTACCTCTCATGCATTATAAGAGTCATCAGATACCCACTTAACACATAAAAGCCAAACACTGCATAGCTTCCGATTACAGGGACACCTCCAAGATGCTGGCCTACTACCATAAAAGCAAGCAGCGTTCTATAGGTGCCAAACATTTGTTCCCTATGTAGTTCTACTTTGTCACATTCCCCTTTGGGCCTTGGCTAGGGGCTTGGGGAACGGTATAGTGCAACGGATTCTGCGTGTAACCACATGAAACAAAAGGAGAAATCAGAATGATTTCTAATTCGGAACCGACTAGGTAAGAATCCTTCTTATTTAGCCAGCTCTGCCAAAGCCCTCGCTGGATTGGCTCGGGCACTCGACCGGTTCTTCCTGCGCTACCACTCTCATTTTGTCTCCCGCACTCGCTCGTGTGGGGCCATGTCCCGGGCGTACTTGGCAGGCCTGTTCCAGGCCGAGAAGCGAAACATGGAACGGATCGCAGAGGTGGTCCCCGCCACCGATGACCAAGCGCTGCAACACTTTCTGTCCTACTCCCCGTGGAGTCATCGGGAAGTGATGGACCATGTCGCCCTCGACGTGAGCGAGCGATTCGCCGGTTCGCCCAACACGTGTCTGATCTTGGATGAGAGCGCCTTTCCCAAGAAGGGTCGAGCCTCTGCTGGCGTGGCCCGGCAGTGGTGCGGCCGACTGGGGAAGGTGGAGAACTGCCAGGTGGGGGTGTTTGCCGCCCTGGCCTCGGAGGGCGAGGTGGCCCTGACCGATGCACGGCTGTACCTGCCGGAGGCGTGGGTGAACGATCCGGCGCGCTGCAATCGGGCGAAGATTCCCGAGGAGGAGCGTCAGTACCGGAGCAAGGCGCGGTTGGCGCTGGAGATGGTGCGCCATGCCCGGCGTATTGGGGTTTCGTTTGTCTGGGTGGGGGCAGACTCGTTCTATGGAGCGGACGGCGCGTTTCTTCGGGCCCTGGAGGCGGATGGGGAAGTGTTCGTCGTTGATGTGAAAGCCTCGCAACGGATCTACCTGGAGGATCCCCGGCCTCGGGTGCCTCCCCGAAGAAGCCGCCGGGGCAGAGCCCCGAAACGACCCAAGGCGCAAGGGCCCGATTCGGTTCGGGTGGATGCGTGGGTACGAGAGCAGCCCGAGGAGTCATGGACCCGCCTCACGTACCGAGACAGCACCAAGGGGCCGCTCACCGTCGAGGTGCTCCATCGGCGGGTGTGGCTGTGGGACAAGCGAGAGCCCCGGGCGCATTGTTGGCACCTTGTGGTGCGGCGTTCGGTGCGAGCGCCGCAGGAGATCAAGTACACGCTCACCAACGCCCCGGCCGACACGCGGTTGGAACGGTTGGTGTACATGCAAGGGCAGCGCTACTGGGTGGAACGCAGTCTCCAGGAGGCCAAAAGCGAAGTGGGGATGGACCAGTATCAGGTTCGGCTGTGGCAGGGGTGGCACCACCATATGGCGATGGTGATGATGGCCCTGCTGTTCATGTTGGAGGTTCGGCAGACCCACCGCTCGGAGCTTCCGCTGTTGAGCGCGAACGACATCCGGCAGGTGCTGGCGGTGCTGCTGCCGCGGGCGAACGTGACGTTCGAGGACATCTGCGTCCAGCTGGTGAAGCGGCATCAAAAACGGGCGGCGGCTATCGCTTGGTTTCACAGAAAATCCAATCAGTACAGCGAGTTGTGAAATCTGACAAAGTAGAATTAAACCAAGGTGAGGTAAACCAGCGCGCTTCCCTCCCCGGTCGGGGAAGGAAGGGCCTCCTGCCGGAGGAGCCGGGCGCGGCCCTTTCGCCCGCCGCGTACCGCCTCCGACGTTTAAGCCGCGAAACGGGCCTCAGTCCATGGGCTCGTCATGAAATCCAGTCCCCTGCCCCTGCCCCATGCCCGCGCGGCGAATCTCAGCACTCGGCTTCGCGCCCGGCCAGAGGCAGGCCCCTTATTACCCCGTCCCTCCAAGAAACACGTCCAGTTTATCGCCAGGATAATAACAACCGGCCCGAAGGTCATAAAGAAGGAGCGCCAGACCCAGTCGAACATTCATTAACCGCTTTTACAGGTGAAACAACATTATAGCATTCAACCTTAAAATGGCGCATTATCATAGAAAACCTGTCGAGCTGCTCTTGATCAAAATAATACATCCACTTTTCGAGTTGCGATCTCTTGTTATCTAAAAGCGGTTGATCCTTTGCAGTTCTACTTGGGACAGACATCAGATCCACAAAAGAATCTGGGACAGGCAACCCTAATCTGCCGAAGATTCTTCTCATTTCGAACTCTGGATCAAGAACAAGGTCTTCATAATGCACTGTTATCCAGTCTTTATCGTTTCTCGGATTAGTGATAGTGGAAGCATTCATAATACACCAGTTTGCGAGCAAAACTTCGGCCTTGTTTTTCAGACCTGTCAAAAAATCTATATTCTCAACATATATGTCGTTATATTTATTGTTAGGGAGGACGAATTTTTCTGGCAATGCGTCCCAGGCTCCATGCTTTAGCTGTGAACACACGACTGCCAAAGGATGTCGTACCAGATATATTGGTGCGTACTTAAAACGGAACATTCTAGTTAGCCATGGCAACAGAGCATTACCCCTGCAAAACTTGATCAACATCCTTTTGGCGAACAAAAAACGCAACGGCGGTGACGCAATGCATAACCATTCGTTTAGCACTTTCCCCCTGAGCAACTCCTCAAACGCATTTTTTGCCTCCTCCCACTGCGCATCCTCAGGGATGACTTGCTCCCACCCGAGACCGGCTTTCTTAAAATGTTCGACACCTCTCAAATGTAATGGTTCCCATAATATAGGTATCCGAAGCAGCTTAGACATTATCTCTGCTAGCCAGGTACTGCCCCCTCTAGGTTCTGCGAATATCAGGATATGTTCTTCAGGTGGAAAGCTGCGACACGTCCTAACGATACGGCAGAGCATCTCTGTTACAAACTTATTAATCCTCTTCTTCATCTATCGCTCCACACTATTTTTTCTCGTGCGGCTTTTTTGTTGTTAATCGACTCGCTCCAACTCATATATGCGCTCAATGGGCGTCAAAATCATTGTCCACTTTTCTCCGATTATAAATCAGTGGCTAAACAGGCTCTTTCGCTCGCCTGACCGGGGGCGAGGGACCTGCTGGGAGAGCCGGGCGCGGCCCTTTCGCTCGTCGTGCAGTGCCTCTGTCACTCAATCCATGAGCTGACCCCCATTTCAAGGACTTATCCGCTACGAATCTCAACACCCGGGACCAAAGACAGGTCTTTACCCGGTCTACGGAGAAACGGGGGTATTTTTTCGCCGAGTTAATAGCAATGGAGGCGATGCCCCGTTGGTCGTTGCATGCGAGAACCCGGGCCGCGAGTTACGTCGTCGAACACGGCAGCCAACTGCTCGGTCCGGGCTCGCCGAGACAGGCGATTGACCTCGCTTGAAGGGCGCACCGGACGCTGGCCGGTCACGAGATCCTCGAACCAGCGCCGCAGTGCGGCCAGAATTTTTTCTTCCGAATCGATCCGCGCCGGGTACACGTAGCTCCATCCTCGGAGCATCCGCATCGTGTCTCCTTCCGGATCGATCAAAGCCACGACCGGCCGGCCGGCCCGAATATACTCGTACGCTTTGGCCGGGATCTGGCGGTTGAACCGGGCACCTTGGAACAGCAACAGGCCATCCGCCTCCACCATCTCTCGAACGGCCTCCCGGTATCCCATCGCCGGCAGCACCCGAACCGCGTCGCGAAGCCCGAGGTCCTCCAACACCGAGGCGAAGTCGATCTCCCCCCCCGCTGCCCGAAACACTACCTGGACGTGGCCGGGAGCCTCGTCCCGAAATACGCGAAAAGCCTTTAAGAAGGGGATCGGGTTCCGCCCCTCTGCGTAAAGGATGCCGCTGTGAAGAAGCGTTAACGGCCTACCCCCGGGCAAGCTTCGTTCTCCGCTTTGCCCATCCCTCACGCTCTCGAACAGTCCCTCGTCGAACCCATTCTCAATCAGTACCCAACGGGACTCCGGCGCTTGAGGGTAGCGTGACCGCATGTCCTCTAATGTCGAAGGCGTCGTCACACAACACCGGGCCGCTTGCCTCACGGCCTGAGCCTCAATCCACCGCCAACTCCTCTGGGCCACCGGCGACCTTGGCAACCCTGGCTGCACCATCGGGTCCCGGAAATCCGCCACCCAAGGAACTCCTGTCAACCGCTGGAGTGTCACACCGATCAGGTGCGCCGTGGCCACCGGGAAGGTGGACCACAGAACAGCGGGTCGATGCCGCCGAATCAGCTTCAACCCCTTCACCACCCCGGGAATCCACCAGGAAGCCCATCGATCAGGCACTGCCATCGCTTCCAGATAGCGACCGCGCCACGAAAAGTGCCGAGCCGTGTCCCACGCTTGAGCCCTCAACACGTGCAGCCGAGGTGGAACCTGATCCAGCACCGACACGCTCGCTCTTGGATATGCCCGCGGATGTACGGTAAGCACCACAGGTTCCCATCCCCATTCGGGCAAATAGCGGGCGAACTGTAAGGTCCGATGCACCCCGCTGCTCCCAACGATTGGAGGGAAGTGATAAGCGATCAGCAGGGTGCTTGTCACTGGTATCTCCCCAGCAACGTCCGGATCAACCCTTCAACCCCGTGGCCCGACACCCGATGCCCCTCAACCACCCCGTGCTCCTTTTGCCGGCACCAACTCCCAGATCGCAACCAGTAAGCCCTCCGGACCCGACCATACGGCACCTTCCGGCAACTCTTTGGAATTCACACAATGCGATACTTGCGCGCCCCCACACGCCCAAACTCCGACTGCCCTGATAAAACCGGAGCCTACCTGGTCAGTTGTTTCCTTCCAACTCCTTCAACCGATCTCGCAGAGAGGAGTCGCCGCCAGTATTCTTGATACCTAGTTTTACGACCTCAATCGCGTCCTTTACGTTTCCAGCCTCTTCTGCAATTTTGGATAACGTGATATAGGCTGCTGCGTAATCAGGTTTTTCTTTGACAACCAACATTAAATCTGATATGGCCTTCCTCACATCTCCCAACTGCCAATTCGCCACAGCGGTATAATAAAGATCTTCAACATACAGAGGCGATTTGGCCTTCCTATAATAGTTGCGCACATATTTAAGCCCGCGCAGAGCCTGTTTCAATGTTATCGCCTGTTTACCGGTAAGGCGTCCATCTTCCCCTACTGTTCGCCCATCTCTTTCTACAGAAAGCCAATATCTCCGAAGCCGATTGAGGCCCGCGCAGTAGTGATGGACATGGAGAAAGACGTCTTCACCCAGGTACTCTTTCCATCGGATCACTTCGTCTCGGATTCCCGGCTCTAGGTCCTCAAGGTTTTCATAGCCTACTAATTGAAGTTGTTTTCGTGCCCAGCAATACCTAGGCAAAAAATCAAGTTCGTCAGACTCAGGCCACGGCTTATTTAAGCGAAGTATGTCTTGCTTTGCATATGCATGTTCCTCAAGAGAGAAACCAATTACAACAGCAAGAACCAGCACTACAACTACACAAAAAACATTTGGGAGCTTCATGGAATCACCTTTGCGACCCCGGTATTTGCCTCCTGCTTGCCCCTATTCGACCCACTGCTGCCCGGAAACGAACAACAAAATGGGACGAGGAGCGCTGGAGGCGACCTCGTAACGGAGCATTGGGCGGATCGGGACAGCTGTCCAACTTCGCACCCGGGTAACACAAGTTGGGGGTGGTCAGAAACTCCAGGTGGTGTCTCAAACGGGTTCTCCAACCACTTCCACAACTCCTCGTACTGAAACAGGTTCGAGCGCAGCACCGCCACAGGAAGTGTTTCACCAACCGCAGAGCAGTCAACGCTGTCCGGGGTTGCCCTGGCAACGCGCTCTGTTGTGCCCCAAAAACCCTTGTCCTCGAAGTTTCGCCTCCAGGTCTTGAAAAACAGCTCAATCTTCCACGGGTAGCGGTAAACTCATGGGGCCGCGTCGACTGCGAATATCTCGTAGTTCATCAGAAGCACCGCGGTCTCCCCCGCCTTGGGGTGCGGTGGGGACGAGGCTTCCGGGCCTTGATTATCTTGTGTAGTCGCCCCGTTGCTCGAACCCCTGCGCCACGCGCAATACTAAAGACTTAGCTAACCCTTTTCCGGTCCTCCATTCGGGCCACCATCGCAACGATTTGCTGTACCATCGGAGAGCGGCGTCGTGCTGCCCTGCCACCGCTTGACGGTACCCGATAACGAACAGTTTCTCTGCAATGCGGCGACGGTACGCCAATCGTTGTGTCCAATTCAGAAAATCCCCATGGCGTGCGTAATTGCGTTCATGGACCTGAACAGCGTCAATCAGTTGACCGCCATCTTGATGGGTAACACTACTCGGGTGAATGCGGTAACCGCTCAACGCTCTATTTACGTACGCGACGCCTCCTGTCCTCACGATTCGAAACCAGAGGTCCGCATCCTCACCAGCGACCACGTCTTCCGCGAAAAATGTCGCCTCTTGGAACAAGCGCGCCCGTTGGATCACGGCTGCAGATGGAAAAATTGTTGTGACTTTCGTACACATAAAGAAAAACAACACCTTTTCATTGCACAGAAAAGTTACCTCATCTAAAGCTTCAGAAAAACATAAAACCTGTTTATCGAAATCCAGTGAGCTAAGATTGTGGCGGCTGGTGAACGTTCCATCTTCGCTCATGTACTCGACGTCGTGGAAAACCAGATCTAGATCCGGGCTTCGGGTCAAAATCCCTAAGCATGTTGTCAACTTGCCAGGTTTCCACACGTCGTCCGCGTCCAGAAAGCAGATCACGTCGCCCCGGGACTCCCGGATTCCACGGTTTCTCGCGATGGCGGGCTTGCCCGAGTTCGGTTGCCGGATGAGTCGCACCCGGGGGTCAATGTCTCCCGCGGCCCGGACGATCGAGGCCGTGTCGTCGCTGGACCCATCGTCCACTACTATCAACTCGAGATCCGTGAAATCCTGGGCCAAGATGGACTCGATCGCCTCTCGGATATACCGCCCCGCATTGTAGGCGGGCATCACCACCGAGACCCTTGGCGGCGTCATCGTTCCTCTCCCATCATGGCCTGCTGGCGGAGGGCCCGGCTCGCCCAGGCAGACCTCAGAGCGCCGGGGGACATGCCCAGGCCCCAAACCCCGTACCCTCCTGCTGCGGCTGACACCATGAACGTCACGGCCGCAGCCGTGCGTGCGCCCCCAGTTATAGAGAGAGCCGCAAGCCCTGCGCCGGTCGCCGCGGCCCCCGCGAACAGGAGCATAGCGTACAACGCCAACACTCGCCGCAAAGCTCGGTCGTAGGCCCCCCGATCGGGATACACCAAGACCGGCCCCTTGTGTCGAAACCGCGGCGGTGTGGCGGCCTGTACTGTTCGCCATGCTGCTGCCGCGCGAAACCTCCCGGGTCCCAGGTCAGGTACTCGGTCGAGGGCCTTAGCCACCGACACCACGCGCACGTCCGGCTGGGAGGCCAGCCAGTCCATAAGGGTCCTGAACGCATCTAGGCTCCAATGGCCTCGAGCCGGGTCCACCGCGGCGAAGTCATAGGGGTGGAAGAGAACGACCGCGACCGGGTTCCGATCGGCCTGTTTGCGGGCCAACCCCACAGCCTCGCGCACCCGAACCAGGTCGGTCGTCGCAGGGACAAAGGCTAGGCGGGCCTCATGGGGGATGACACCTTTCCAGCCGGCTGAGATGGCATCGAAGCCCTCGGCCTCCAACGCGGCCAAGGTGTTCTGGTCGTAGGCGTTCCAAGGCGGGATGAAGCTCCGGACCGGTCCCAGCCCGGCAGCTTCGAGCTCCGATTTGCCTTGAGCCAGCCGCCACCGCTGTTCGTCCAGGGTTAGCCCTGCGAACTCCGACTTTATGCCTGGCCCCCTTGCCTGGTGCGAGTACCCGTGCAGGGCCACCTCGACCGTGCCGTCCGCCACCGCCTCTGCGAGAAATTTGCGTTTGTCGTCCGGCAGTGTCAGCAACCCCTGTTCCCCTGGGCTGGTAGCGCCTTTGCCACGAACGAACGGAATCACGCCAAAGGTCGCGGACATCCTCCGATGGCGCAGTTCTTCAACGATCGCGGCCTCGAGTTCGGCGGGGCTCACTGCCGAGGGATCATCGAACCGAAGGACCACGTGTACCGTCCTTGATGCCATCGAACTCCCTTGTCCACCGATTATCCGTCGCGAGTCCGCATCGCCCGAGCCTGCGCCATAAATCCACACAGGTGGAAGAACCGCCACCAGCATCGAAGCGCCCCTGCCTTGTCGCCGACCAGGTCGCGTCCCATCGCTGCCGCCGCGGCCCCAGCCGCCTGCCGGACCAAAAACCGTGGGAACCCCAAGCGGTTCTCCCAGGCACCCCCGGCCCCACCCGCCCTCTCTCCGGCGTACACGCTCTTGCCGTGGCGGTAGGCGCGCCGCAGCAACCATCCTCGCCGGAGCTGATGTGCGCGTACGATGTGGCCCACCCGAGCCTCGGGACACCACCAGGCCCGGTACCCTGCCGATACGGCCCGCACTGCAAACTCTGTATCTCCACCCATAACATAGTTTCCCGCCCCGGGCCCCCGGTTCTCATCGAAACGGATCCCCCGCTCGAACACCCGGCGCCGCACGAACATATTGCCCCCCCAAAGCCTGCCGGGATCCACTGGGCCGTCACCAAGATCGGGCGGCGTTACTCCGAACACCGGACCGAAAGGCACCGCCTCAGCGAGCCATCGGGGCGGAGGCTCTTCCCACTCGGGCACGATCGGGCCGCCGAAAAGGTCTACATCGGAATGGGCTTTTACCCGGTCGCGTATCCGAACCAGCCAATCCAGCTCAGGCAGGATGTCATCGTCGGTAAAAACGACGACGTCCCCACGCACATGGGCTAAACCGACATTGAGGGCCCTATTCTTTCCCCGCCTGTGGCAGTCAAACACTTGCAAGGGCAGTTGACCCTCGAACGATCGCACCACCGACGCCGTGTCATCGGTGCTGGCATTGTCAACAACCACCACTTCCCAGCGGCCGCCGGGACGCTGCATTTCAGCCAACCGGGAGAGACTGCGCCCGATGGTCGGCGCCCCATTGTGGGTCGCAATCAGTACCGACAGCGCTACACACATAAGCAGATCGCACCCGGCGCCGTGGCGCTCACCCTCTGTGCACGCGGAGCGTCACCTCCGCTCTGTCGGCGAAACCGAAGGTGAAGGGCGTACATGCAACTCCCGGAACGTAGCTGAAAATTCTTTCCCCGAAGACCTCGGCTGCGGGTTTCGGCCATGAGCGGACCTGTAACACACCTCTCTCCTTGTGAAGGTGCACAGTTCCGTCACCAGACTTTTCGATGCGTTCCCCCGGCTTCGAGACAACAGGAAACACCAGCTTCACCTGATTCCTTTCCATGGAACCTTTTACGTGAGTTCGAACCGTAAATTCGTCTTCCCTGAAAATGTATTCGAGCTCACACTTGACCTTCCCCGGCCGAGGATCGGTTCGCATGTGATCTACGAGAGAGCCCTTCACGCTCACTTTGAGCTCATCCCCCTGACGCCGGACCTCAACGTGGGCGTTGTTATCGAAGATATTCATGTAGCGCCCATGAGCGCTCTTGTGTCCCCGCAGGCGACTCCAGAGATCTCGGAGCCAACTCGGCCGTGGCGCATATTCGATACGAGGCGTCAAGGTGCCGAAGCCAGGGCCATGCTCATCCTGCATGTCCCAACGCTCTACCATTTTGAAAATGGTCATGCTGGCTACCGCCGTGAGACCGATTTCACGGTGCCACAGCAAGCTCAGGGCGCCCCCTGTTGGATGGCTCCACTTGTTGAACGGCCAGTCGTACGCCGTGACCGTGGCCCGCCAAGGACCGTGCGTGATGAGCCACGTCCCCACGTCCGAGAACTCACGAACCCGGTTCCCCGCCTCGCTGGGTAAAGGGCCGCCCGCGAGATCCTCGATCGGCGGGATCCCAACGTCGAGCACGGTCGCCAAGCATTTCGCGTGGGTAGTGGTGTGGTGCAGTGAGGAGGAGACGCCCCTTGCGATGTTGTGGGGCCCCCCATAGAGGATACCGTCTTTGGTACACCGACGAAGCAGTAACGCGTTCCGATGTGCCACCTGCAGAAATAAAGGATCCCTGTCGGCGAGCAGTGCATATGCGGCCTGACACCCCATCGTGGTTCGGCCGCCCCACCAGGTCCACTTGTAGTTGCGAGTACCCCAACTGTCGTCCCAACCGCCATCTGGTAACAGGAACTCTGCGTGGGTGCGAAGCGATGCAACGACGGCTTCTAGAACGGTTTCATCGCCCTCTAATAGCCCGAATAAAACGAGGGCGGGCAGGGACTCCTCCACGTTGTAGGCGAGATCTACAGGGTAACAGCCCTTCGGACTCTGTGCCGAAGGCTTGCCGCCCTCCCCGGCGAGCAACCGTTCCCGTGGAGTAAAATATTCCAGTGCCGCGTGGGCCAGATTGCGCCCCTTTTCGGAGTAGCGGTTCTCTTCGAAGAGCCGGCCGAGCAACGCCATGGCGTACGCGTTGCCAATGGCGTAGTTGATGTTCGAATAGTCGATATCGACCGTCCGATACAGCCACTCCGCCGCCAACCCCAAACGAACCCGCCACGCTTCTCGAACCTGAGGTGGTAAAATATCACCGTGGTGCGCTAGAGCCTCTCCGATGCTCGTTGCGGTAAACACGGTAATCCCTTGCCATTCTTCTTCAATCCCGTTCCGCCACGCCCCGTCGGGCAAACTCAGGTTTCGGTCGGTCCAGTCGAACAGCATGATGGCGGCATCGAGAAACTTTTCGTCGCCCCTCTGGTGTGCGTACCAAAGAAACGGATAGACCGCGTCTACGCCGCGGCCTAGAATCGAGTCCTCACCGGGGCTCCAAAGTGCTCCATGTGCGCGCACATCATCAGGGCGGTGAATTTGATAATCCAAAAGTCCATGGCACCAATCAACGAGAACTTCCTCTGCTAGCGCAAGAAAATGGGTCCTTAAGCCGCATGAGGTAGCCACCATAGGCACTGCACCGCAATGTCTACCCCCTGGCGGGCTTTCCCCACACCTTTTTGAAAGCACGTCACCGTCCTTGCTTACGATAGAGAGTCCGCGTCCCAGATACAATCAGTCAGAGTGAGCCCCTTACCAAAGGACGGAGTCTGACCAGTAGGATAGAATACTGAAATCGGGATATTAAACGACAAGGCATTCTGTGGAATATGGTCATATATAGTTGATCTATCAAAGACCATCACACCAACATTGTATGTGCCAATATTCAGAGGCAGGCGAGGCACGACACAACGCACCACGCCCTTCTTTGAAGCCTCTATCTTGGAACCATTAAAAAGCGTGGAGAAAGATGTCGCCGCCACCCCTGTGGAATCAAAAATTATCATACTAAAATCAAACACATCCACCCCACTATTCACATACTGGAACTCAAATATGGCATCCTCCCCGGAAACAAGGCTCTCCCTCTCTACATTATATTTATCGAGAACACGAGCGGCCACGATTCGCACCCGCCCATCACCACCGCGCAACTGCCACCCTTCACCCTTTGTGTTGTTGTTTGAACCAGAGGACCTGCCCCCCATAATCAGCTTAATAGCCCTCTCGGGTGTATCATCACAAACTATTTGTCCTTTCATCAAAACAATCGTTCGAGTGCACAAATTTCGTATCGCGCCAAGGTTATGAGAGACAAACAGAACGGTTGTACCTTCGCCTTTGGAGACCTCCTCCATCCGTTTCAAACATTTTTGCTGAAACTCCACGTCCCCAACGGCCAGCACCTCGTCAATGATCAAGATCTCTGGGTCGAGATGCGCCGCCACGGCAAAGGCCAGCCGCACCTGCATCCCGCTCGAATACCTTTTTACGGGGGTGTCCAAAAACCGCTCTACGCCCGAAAAATCGACTATTTGGTCGAACTTCCCGTCTATCTCTCTCTTCGACATTCCGAGGATGGTACCGTTCATGTAAATATTTTCGCGCCCTGTGAGTTCTGGGTGAAAGCCGGTGCCCACCTCCAAAAGACTCCCCACCCTGCCGTACACGACAGCCCTACCCTGCGTCGGCTGGGTAATCCGCGAAAGGACCTTAAGCACCGTGCTCTTGCCTGCGCCGTTTGGGCCGATGATACCGAGAACCTCGCCCTTTTTGACGTCGAACGTGACGTCCTTCAGCGCCCACACCACGCTCTCGGACTCGCGGGCCGGATCAAATCGGGTCAGGCTGCGCAACGCTCGTAGGTTTCTCACCGGGGCGGCCGCCAAAGAGAAAAGCGTACCGGCCAGCGTGTCGGAGTTGGCCGTTTTCTGGCCCAGGCGGTAAAGCTTGCTCATTCGTTCCACGCGAATCGCGAGATCACCCATTTTCCAAACTCTCCGTTATGCCGATCGGACGCCGTGGGCTAAGCCACGTCGGCGAAAAACCGCTCCCTTGAGCGAAAGTACAGGAGCCCGCACGCCACCATGGCGACAGAACTCAGCCCTCCTAGCGCGATCCAATGCCAGGGCATCGGGATCGTCCCCAAAAGCGCGGATCGAAACCCCTCAATCACGCCTACCATTGGGTTAAGGGCGTACCAGATTCGATACGGTTCAGGGATCAGGGTTGTAGGATACACGACTGGTGCCGCATACATAAGGAGCTGCACCACGAAGTTCATAGCATACGCCACGTCTCGGTACTGGATGGCCATGGCGGTCAGCGCCAACCCAAGCCCAGAAGCGGCCAGGACAAGAATCAAAACCAGTAAAGGAATGACGAGAACATTCCAAGTAGGATACAGGCGGTACCAGAGCATCAGAACCACGAGAAAGATAAGAGCAATTGCAAAATCCACGGCTCTCGCCACGAGGGACGCGAGGGGCAGAAGGACCCTCGGAAAATAGATTTTCTTCAACATGTTGGCGTTTGCCACCAAACTTGACGTGCTCTCGGTCAAGGCGTTGGCGAAGTAAGTCCACGGCACCAACGCCGTGTAGCTGAAGATCGCGTAAGGCACCCCGTTAGAGTCCACCTTGGCGAGCCGGCCGAAGATCACGGTGAAGACGATCATGGAAAAGAGGGGCTGGATCAGCGCCCAGCCGATACCCAGCGCCGACTGAGCATACCGCGTGCGGATGTTCCGCCAGACCATGAAGAAGAAGAGGTCCCGGTACTCAGCCAACTCCTTCCAATCAACCCACTTCAACCCCCGCCGGGGCTCTATAATCACCTGGGTTTGACGCACCCATATCCTCCTTCACATCACCCGACGCACGACGCCGCCCGGGTCGAGTTCACGAAACTTTCTCCCACGTCGCCTTTCGCTTGCCTAGCTCACATAAGCTACCAAACACTCCCTCGTACTTCTGGTGAGCCGCCTCCCACGTGAACACGTCCAGCACCCTCCGCTGAAACGCCGCGCCCATCTCCCGGGATCGACGCTCGTCCTGGAGCAAGCCGTGGAGGGCCGTCGCCAGCGCATCAGGGTTGTCGGGCTCCACGAGCACGCCCAGGTCGGAAGAGACGATGATCTCGGGAATCCCGCCGACCCGACTCGCCACGACCGGAAGCCCGAGAGCACCGGCTTCCAAAAGAACTAGGCCGAAGGGCTCGGCCCGGGAGGGCAACACGAACACGTGCCCGAGCCGCATGCACTCGGCTACCCGGGATCGGGGGGCGTTCATGAGGAGCGTGTAGCGGCCCGAAAGCCCAAGTTCGGCGGCCAGTCCCTCGACCTCCCGCTCGATCGACTTCGGGCCGGTCTGGCCCACCAGAAGGAGATGGAGGTCTGGGTATGCCTTGATCAATCGCGAAACCGCCTGTAGCAGGACGTCGTGGCCCTTTTTGTACTCGTACGCGCCTACAGCGACGACGACGGTTTTTCCCCGTAGGTCTTCGGACAGCTCGGTACGGGTATCTGAAAGTTGGACGAACGCGTCAGCGTCGATACCGTTGTGGATGACCACGGTCTTGGCCGCAGCCGCGGGCACGAAAGCCCGGATCTCGTCCGCCAGCCCCTGCGAGACGGCCACGATGGAATCGGCGCGACCGAGCAGCCACCGCCAGAGAACCTTGGTAAGCGGTGAGGCCGCGGCGGCGCACCGGATGTCGGTGCCGTGAAACGAAAGGACGAGCTTCACCTCCACTAGGCCCACGGCCCGCGCCAAGGACACCGTCACCATGGCCAAAGTGGGATAGTGAGCGTTCACCACGCGAATCCCTAACTGCTTCACGAGCCGCCGGACCTTGAGCAGCTCACCGGGGAGCGAGATTGCGTAGGTGACCAAAGAACGCAGCACGAGGCCCTTTTCTAGAGGGCTACGTACCCGCAGGCGCACAGCATTGACGTCGCCATTCTTCAAGAAAACCGGATTCCTATTCTCCCAACTCAAAACGTGGAGCCATGGTTTCCAATTGCCCTCCTCTGCAAGCCGCCGGTAAAGGTTTGACACCACGGCGTTCACCCCGCCGATGGGTCCCAACTCCCACGGCATCACCATCAACACGCCCGGAACATTCCTGGCGGGCTCGGTGCTCACCCTTCTTCCGGACCCCGGAGCTTCCTGCAGTCCCTCAGAACGACTTTCGCACACGTTCGCTGCCCCTACTCCACCGTGGTCCAATGCGTATTTCTCACCTCGGTATAGAAATCCGATAGCGCCTTCGGGAGCGGTTTCACCTGGAAGTGAACGACGATCAGCAGGATCGCCACGCAGGCTAGCCCCACCCCGGTGGCACCCACCCGAATCAACCATTTGCGCCGCAGGGTCTCCGGCGTCACGATTTCCGGAATGACGGTGAGCACAGGCGTTCCCGCGATCTCGGCCAGCTCGTCACGGCTTCGGATGCTTCCGTCCAGCACGTCCAGCAACAGCACGAGCCCCACGCCGAGCCCCAACCCCGCCATGAGTCCACCTCCCACATACCGGAGCCGCTTCGGGTAAAACGGTTTCTCAGGCAGATTGGCGGGGTCCAAGATCTTGAACTGCTCACCCTTTTGTTTGCGCTCCAGATTCTCTGACAGATCGGCCTGGAGCTTTTTGTTGATTAGACTTTCGAGAACATTTTTCAAGTTGTCATAGTCCTCGGAGAGCTGCTGGAGCTGGAGCTGCCGGGCCGGCACGGCGGCGATTCGGGCCTGATACTTTTCGATCTGGCGCTGGATCTCCTGGTTCTCGGCCGTGATGCGGGCGATCTCCGCGTCCACCCGGGCCAGCTCTGCCTTCAAGCGCTCGTAGGCCGGCGGATACTGGGGTTTGGGCGGCTCGGGGGGGGCCTCCTCCTGGGCCACCTCCGGCTCCTGAGCCGCGGCTTCCGCCTTCTGCTCGGCCCGCTGCTTTTCCAGCTCCTGGCGCTTTTTTTCCAGCACGGCCATCTCGGCCTGCTCCTGCTCCTCCAGCCGAGCCAGGACGGCCTTTTGGGCCACCACATCCGGGTGCTTCTCGGTGTAACGGAGCAACAGAGCGTCGATCTTGCTCTGGACCTTCTGCTTCTCCTCGCGGATGGCCTCGAGTCGGCCCTCGTCGATCTGGATCGTGTCAGACCCCGTTCCCCCCGCTAGTTTCTGCCGGAATAGCTCCTCAAGCTGCCGGGAGATGCTGAGCTCCGGCCCCCCTATCGGACTCGCAGGGGTCTGTTCCTTCGTCTGCTCCTCCACCCTCTGCTCAATGTCAGCAATCTGCTGCTGGATCTGGATCTTTCGGGACTCGGCCGCGTTCAGGTTGTCGTTGTTGATCTGAAGCTGGTTCTGCAACTGGTTCAGGCGGGCCCGGTTCGAGGCGAGCTGCTCTGGGAGCTCGTTCATGTGCTTGCGCTTGAACTCATAGATCAGCTTTTCCTTCTCCCGGATCTTCGAACGGTAGCGCTGGATCTCGTCCTCCAGGAACTGGGTAGTGCCGATGGCCTGCTGCTCCCGGACCTTCAGGTTCTCCTCGATAAACAGGCTCGCCAGCTTGTTGGTCACCAGCATGGCAAGCCGCGGGTTCGCGTCGATGTACGACAACTGGAACGCGTCGTTCCGATGCACCTGGAGGTTGATGCGGGACCGCATCATCTGGATAATCTCCTCCGGAGTCTTTTCTTTGCGTTCCCGTTCGAACAGGTTGAACTCCTGGATGATTTGCTCGAGCCGGGTGCGGCTGAAGATCTGCTGGCTGATGGTCTGAAGCCGGTCCCGGATGCTCGAGGTGATGGTGCTCGGCACGAATTGTGTGGGCACTTTCTGGGGTTGCACCAAAATGAGGGTGGTGGACTTGTACCGGTCGGGCAGCTGCATGGCGTACCACCCCCCCACGGCCGGAAATACGATGGCGGGCACCAGGACCAGCCACTTCCGTTTCCACAGCAGCCGCAGGTAGCGGAAGACGTCGAAAGTGGTGTTGGGGATCGGGGTGTTCATGGGCTCTTTTCCGGGAGTCGGGAATGGGTTAGATGCCGTGAATCATGAATCGAGTACTTCCTGGACTCGTGAAGGGTGTCTTATCATCGGGAACCCTCACATCTTTTTTTTAAGTGAACGGTGCGGCGAGAGACCACTCGGCCGACTCGCGCCGCTTTCTCAATGACCGTCTCGGCTCCTTTCCTGTCCACCAAACCCAAGTACGCGGCGCAAAGCTCAAGCTACGTGTCCAGTCCCGCCAAGGACGCCTGCGCCACGGTCAGGTAGTGGCAGAGCTCCTTCGTGGTCCCCCTTGCGGCGCCCTCCGAGATGTTGCTCGGGACGGAAACCGCCGCCCGCCGCATCTGGCTCCCCAACCCGTAGCGTTCTTCCGGCGGCAGACGCTCGCAAAAGACATAGACCTCCTCGCACAGCTCCAAGGTCACTTTCCGCGCGTCCAATTTCTTGTGTGTGCGATCGAGATGCATGGGTCCCGCCTTCCTGGCCACCACCTTTCTTACCGGCGACGCCTGTCCTGCAAGAGGGGTGCCAAGTTGGGAGCGCTCCGGAGAGCCCGACGTGTGTAGCAGCGGCCTCCAGGCCGGAAGGCCCGGCAGAGTCCTTGTCGATGCCCGGATGCCTGCTCCACGAGGGCGCGCGAGCGGTTGCCTCATCTCTTCGAGGTGGTGCGAGTGAGCCCTTTGAGGCGTGCCAGGCCCCTTGAAAGGGAACTTTTTTTCCTACACTGTAACATCGAGTGCCTTGGGAAGGCGGGCAGGGAAATGAGGTCCACACTCGTCGTGGATCGGAGCTGCCGTAAGCCGTAAATGGTGAACCGTTGGGAAGGACCACAGCTCGTTGCTCGTTGGTGGCGGGTCGTGCCGTCACCAGTCACCTGTCACCGCCCTTCACCTGGGTGGGCCTGTGGTTAATTATCAACCCGGCGGATAAACAGGCACTACCGCTCCCTGCTCGGGGGGCAAGGGACCTGCCGGAGAGCCGGGCGCGGCCCCTTAGCCCGCATTGTTCATGAAGCCTTCTGCTGCAACCGCCGATTGCACGCCATCTCGGGGCGTGCTCGCGCCTCGGGGCTCGACGTACCGTCCCGTGCGCCTGCGCCCCTCGGCGCTGCGCTTGCCCCGATCTGACGCACACTCGACGGTTCCGCGACGAACGCTCATGAATCATGGGGGCTAGCCTCCCAGCTTTTCCCATACACCCCCCGGTAGATCTCGCCGTTGCGGCGCCAGGTGCGTTCTGCGAGCACCCAGCGTTTGCCCTGTTTCACCAGACGGGCCGCCCGGTCCGGGTCCCGGGCCAGGGCGAGGATCCGGTCGGCCAGGGCTTTCGGGTCCCCCGCCGGAAAAAGGAGGCCGGTCTCGCCGTCCCGTACGAGCTCCCGGTGCCCCCCCACGTCGCTCGCGATGACCGGGGTGTTCAGGGCCATGGCCTCCAGGGGCTTGAGCGGGGTCACCAGCTCGGTGAGCCGGATCGATTTGCGGGGCAAGACCAGGGCGTCGCAGGCCGCGTAGGCGGCCGGCACCTCGGTGTGGGGGATGCGGCCGGCGAACACCACCCGGTCGGCCACACCCAGGTCCCGGGCCAGGGCGCGGAGCCGCTCGTCCTCCTGGCCGCCGCCGATAAACACCGCGCGGACGTGGGGACGTTTGCCACCCGTCACCCGTGACCCGTCACCCGTCACCGCAGTTGTCAGCCGGGCGAGGGCGTGGAGGAGGAGGTCGAGGCCCTCGTAGTGGTAGAACGAGCCGATAAACCCGACCACGAAGTCGGCCTCCCCCACGCCCCAGCGTGCCCGCAGGGCCGGATCGCGGGCTACGGGCCGGAGCTCGTCGGGGTCCACGGCGTTGGGCACCACGGTGATCTTTTCCGCAGGAATGCCCCGGGCGACGAGGTCCTCCCGCAAGCCCTCGCAGATGGTCACCACCGCGTCGGCCCGGCGGCAGGCCCGGGTCTCGAGGGCCCGGATCACCCGGTACCGCAGCCCCCACTCCCGGTGGGTGCCCTGGTCCACGGCCGCGTCCTCCCAGAACGCCCGGATCTCGTACACGACCGGCACCCGGTTCTGCCGGGCCACCCGAAGCGCGGGAAGAACGTTCAGCACCGGGCTGTGGGCATGGATCAGCCGCACGCCTTCCTGCCGAACGAGGGAGGCGAGCCGGGCCCGGATCCGGTCCATGAGGGCGCGCTCCTTGACCACGGGCAGTCGCCCCCCGACCTTTCCGGATCGCACGTGGCGGATCCCGTCGATCCGGTCTTCCGGCGGGACCGGCCCCGGCACGTACTGCTCGTGCTTGGGGGAGGTTAGCACCAGCGGCTCGAACCCCGCGTCCCGCACGGCCGCCAAGACCTTGCGGCTTCGCATGGCATAGCCGTCGGAGATGGGCAGGCTGTGGTCAAGAAGGTGTAAGATTTTCACTTCGTTTTGATCCGTTGGGACGTTAGGACGCGTGGACGCGCGGACGGGATACCGTGCGGACGGGCATCCGTGCGGACGTTAGGACGTGAGGACGCGTGGACGGACAACCGCTCGGACGCTGGGACGCGTGGACGTGCGGAGGGGGAACCCAGGGGCGGCCGTAGACCGGGCAGCAACGCATTCCCCCCATCGCACGCGCCCTCACCGGCTAACGAGCTTGGTGGGCGGTCGTTTCCGAACCGATTCATAGAACCTCCAGAGGCGCTGACCCAGGCGGTCGTACTGGGCGCCGAGGGCGGAAAGTTCTTCCGCCCTGCCGTAACCCAGTCGCTCGGCCACCGACAACAGATACTTCGTCTCCGCCAACGAACCCAAGCTGATCGTCAGGAACCGGACCAACTCTTTGGTTCCGCCCCGGGCATATCCCTCCACGATGTTCGTCGGCACCGACAGCGCCGCCCGACGCAACTGGCTGGTGAGGCCGTAGATTTCCTCCGGCGGGAAGCTCCTCGTGGCCTGGTAGACCCGGAGCACCAACCCGTCGGCCATCTGCCACACCTCTGAGGTTTTTCCACCGATCGTCGCTACCCATGGCACCCCCTCCCGTCCCACCAGCCCACCGTCCTAACGTCCTACCGTCCACCCGTCCTAACGTCCACCCGTCCCCGCGTGGCGGAGCCACAATTCAAGCACCAAGAACACCCACAGGTTGCCGCCGGCGTAGGAGGAGCTGTCGCCGTAGAGGCCCTGATGGAGTTCTTCGAGGAACTCGGGGCGGATCCAGTCGCGGATGCGCGCGCCGGGGGTGAGGAGCGTGTCGCGGACGAGGGCGTTCAGCTGGGGGTGGCGGGCGAACCAGGGCCCCACCGGCAGCCCGAAGCCGTGCTTCGTTTTCTCGATGATCTCCCGGGGGAGGAACCCTTCCATGGCGCGTTTGAAGACGTAACGGTTCCGGCCGGGCTTGACCTTGAGCTCCGGGGGGATGGTGGCCGTGAACTCCACCAGGTCCCGGTCCAGGAGCGGGTAGCGCACCCGCACCCCGGCCGCCTCGGTCATCTGGGTGACCTTGCGCAGGTCGTTGTCGGTGATGGTGAACTTCATGTCCAGGTAGAGCAGCCGGTCGGTGTCGTCGGCTGGGGCGGCCGCGGCATAGTGGCGCCGGGCCAGGCGCAGGAAGCCCTCCGGATCCACCTGGCCCAGGAACTCCGGCCGGAACACCCGGGCCGCCCCTTCTTCGTACAGCAGGTTGTACGAGTAGAACCGATCGGGGTTCGGGATGTTGGCCCGCCGGATGTACCGCCGGGCCTTGTACACCACCCCCCGGCCGGGAAGCGCCCGGACCAGGGGCTCGATCGCGCCTTTCCGGAGGAGCCCGGGAATCCGGCGGTACCGCTCGAACACCAGGTTCGTGACGTAGCGCTCGTTTCCGCCGAAGATCTCGTCGCCGCCGTCGCCGGCCAGCAGCACCTCCACCCCGTGCTCCCGGGCGAACCGGGCGCAGTAGTAGGTGGGGATCACCGACGAGTTCCCGAACGGCTCGTCGTACACGGAGGGCAGGTGCTCCAGGAGCTCCAGCACCTGGGCCGGGGTCACGAACGCGTCGTGCTGCTCGGTGCCAAAGTGGCGGGCCGCGGTGTGGGCGTAGTCGAGCTCGTTGTAGCCGGGCTCGTCGAACCCGATCGAGAACGTGCGGGCCGGCCGCCCGGCGAGCCGGGTGTAGTAGCCCGCGACCGAGCTCGAGTCGGTGCCGCCCGACAGGAAGCAGCCCGTGCGACCCGGGTCGGACAGCGGAACGAACCGGCCCACGGCCCGCCGCACCTCCAGGGGGACGGCCCGCCGCCAGTACCCCTCGTCCACGGTGCGGTCGGGCCGGTACCGAATGTCGTAGTACCGCCCCACCTTCCCGCCGTCGGGGGTCCAGCGGATCCAGTGGCCCGGCTCGAGCTTGCGCACGCCCCGGTAGACGGTGTGGGGCGAGGGGATCGCGGAGAAGAAGAGGTACTGGTAGATCGCGTCGGGATCAAGGGCGCGATCCACGTCGGGGTGGAGCAGCACGTGGCGGATGCGGGACCCGACCACCAGCCCCTCCGGCACCTCGGCGTACACCACGGGCCGGATACCGTAGGGGTCGGTGGCCGCGAACAGGGTG
>Ga0256830_1000080_pt1 | contig 82543 bp, 69 predicted proteins | sample 128326metaG_FD_190537 | JGI IMG/M metagenome (GOLD analysis project Ga0256830, IMG submission 190537) | Hydrothermal vent microbial communities from Lau Basin, Pacific Ocean - 128-326 | ecosystem: Environmental > Aquatic > Marine > Hydrothermal vents | place: Pacific Ocean: Lau Basin | collected... | reverse complement strand
TCTCCCACATCATCCATAATAAAAGGGTAAATGATTGGCGTATCACCTGCTGCCATATTGCCTGCGTCATAAAGTGACAGGCCACGCTCTTTTCCGGGCAAATATTCATGCGAGCCATGTGTACCCAGATGCAGGATCGCATCTGCACCAAATTGCAGTCGCGCGTATAAGTAAACCGCTAAATAATTGTGACTAATAGGCACCTTTTTATCGTGATAAATACTACGCTCTTTCTCCTGACGATTTCCCCGAGGTGGTTGCGGCAACATCATGACGTTACCGGATATACTGCGTGGAATAATAAATTGCTTGCTGCCATTAACATCGGCCACGGTAAAACTGTTTTCCGGCGGCCCCCAATGGGCTTCTATTTCCTGACGCACTGACAATGGCAAGGTGTTATACCACTCGCGGTATTTGGCTACCGGCAGTAAACCACCGGCGCCTTCTGATGTCCCTAAACCGGGAAGCTCTGTGTAAGACAGCTCGCGATGAAATGGCCTTAACATTAAACCGGTGCGCTCAATAAACCATTGCTCGGGTTTTGCTTCAACGCGATAGTCAGCAGATTTCAATGTATCAAAAATTGAAGCTAAACTGACAGGGACATTTAAAAACGACGCACTGGCATTTTTTTCACCGGCTGGATAATTGTAAAACATGATTGCGACTTTTTTGTCTGCATTAGCTTTGTATTTTAATGCAGCCAGATTAAACGCTTTGTTAACCACATTATTCAGCTGATAACTGATTGGCGTTTGGCTTTTATTATCGGCTCTAGCAGAAATCACAATTGGATCAATCACCCCGGCAATCTCCGGCATAGTCAAATAAAATGGCGTTGACTGTGCCGGAATACCGGCCTGATCAGATTCCCAATCAGCCTGATTGCCTTTTGTGTAGGGTAAAACCTGCAATACAGGAACACCGAGTTTTTCGTATTCTGCTTTACGCTTCTCTGCCCAATGAATAATTCGAGTATTAATAATATTGTCTATTGCGACTTTTCCTTGAGGTGATAATAAATCAAGATATTGGCTTTTACTGCTGCCGGCATAATAAAAAGCGGCGGCAATACCACCGCGAGATTCAATGGCTTCAATTAAGGCGTCAATGATGGCGGTATCACCCGCGGCGATGCTTTCACGAGACATGGCAATACCGATAAACGGAACACTCGCGTCAACATTGCCCTCAACATTGGCCCCAACATTTTTCCATTCGATATAATCGGGCAAATTAACAAATACGGTTTTTTCATAATCGGGGTGATAAATACCGAGTTCGGGAAAAATAATCGGCGGTTTTATCCTGGCTTGCTGCCTGCTCAGCGAAAAAACCTCGCTAGCCAGGAAAACCAACATGCGGCGTAAATTCTCCTCACCGCCATTATAATAGTAATCATATAAAACGCCTGCCTGATCTGCAGTAATGCCGCTACGCAATTTAGACTTGGCGAGTAACTTTACCGGCAAATATAAACGTTTATTGTCAGCCTGAACAGTTTCTTCAAAATCCGCATAGTCTTTCTCTGCTTCCCTGCCGCTAACGGAATCAAAAATCACCATATCATAGGGCTCAACCAGCTTAACAAGTGAATCACCTTCTTTCAACGCACGTAAATACTGATAGTGCACACGAAATTTTCCTTGCTCCGAAGCGAGCCGACTGGTTAACTTCAGCTTTCCTTCGGCAACATGGTTGGTTGCTAAAATTAAAATTGTTTTTTCCGCTGAATATTCATCAACGGCAGTTTTACCATGGACAGGTGATGCCATGAGCATCGACATCAATAGACCAAAAATTAAAAGCGGAGGTATAATCATGTCACTTCTCTTATATTTTTATTTAACGAACAGGTATTTTTATCCGTACCTGTCTGTAATTTTAATTCATCTACTATCATTTTAGCGCCGCGCCAAAACTCCAGAATATGCCCATCAACCAGATCACCAAATTGCTCACAATCGGCAATCGCGCTTTCGACTAACATTTCCAACTCGCTAACACGCTCTTTTGTCATCATAATGTCATTCCTTTTCACGTTCAGGTACATAAATCATAGATCCGTCTTTCATACGATAAGCCACACCGGCTCTCGCGCCTTCGCCCTGGCCAATTTCGCCATTGGATTTATAGTGCTCGATTTTTTCGCCCTTTTTTATCACCATTTCCATATTCGCTTTGCCTGCGTTTTTAATGACAGTGACATCATCAGCTGTAAACGGGTTTAACGGGTTCTGCGCAATGGTAATCAGCAGTGCAGCAATCACCACCAAAAATACATCAACCAGATTGGCGACAGAAAGCATGGGATTAAGCGCCTCATCTTCATCTAATAAGTTTTTCATGCTTTTATCTCTTGATTGGCGAAACAGACTTGAAGATCATTTAACTCATCAACAAACCAACGTTTTTTAACACTGGCAGTCCAAAATGTGATTGATGCAGTCATCAGCCCGAATATGACCGCCGCAAATGCGATGACCAGGTTTTCACTAATCCCCTGTATATTGCCATCGGCCAAGGCTTTTAACGCCGGGCCCATCGGTATCATGGTGGCGACTAATCCCAGCATCGGTGCAATGCGGGTAACGATGCGTTGTTTTTCAAGCTCCTTTAAGGCAAATACTTCAAGATCCATCGAAGTCTTACTGCTATTGCTTTGATAATGACTAAACAAACGGTAGCCTTTTACAGTGCGAGGTCGCAATGATGGCGATTCCCCCGCCAAGGAGCGAATTGCCCGGTAATAATGCTGAGTGTTACGTTTTCGCTGGAAATATTGTCCAGCAAAACTACCCAGGACAAAAAATGCGTAAAAAAATAATACCGTAATCACCAATAAAACCGGTGGCAACAATAGAGCGGAAATCTCATACATCAATGTTTCAAGCTGTGCAATATTCATCTTCTTCCTCCAATTATGTAAGGCTATAACTTCACTGAAAACCACTAAAAATCCTTGCCCTTCGCCTATTGCAGAATTTGCAATTTCCGTAAGGAGAGATGGGGGCTACGGGGTAATGGCGAAAGACAAGGGAAACCGTACTCCGACTTACAAACGCTGGTAACGAAATTTAATCATGCCACTGGTACCGGCAGCATTGTAAAAGCTCAGCACCTGAAGTTTATATTGGCTTGTGCCTGTATCAATGGCATAAACGCGATAGTTGGGCCAGAGCTTGTTGTTATCCTGAAGATCATAGGCATACCAGGTGTTGTCTTTAAATGTACCGCCCTGACTATCTTGCCCATACATACGACGAATATCTGTACCATTTATATTAAGGGCACCACTCGGGTAGTTTTCAATTGAGGTTGAATCAAACGGGCCAAATGCACCACCATTACCTTCGCCGGATGCACCAGCGTTTGTCCAGATATTCCATGCTTGCCCAACCACTTCAACCTTTACATCCCAGTCAGCGGAAGCCACTACACAATCGACCTCACTTGCGCTATCAATATCAAAGCATTTGCTACCACCCGCTGCACCGATTGCCGCTGTCCACTGGGTTGCTGTGCTTGAAAATGCGGTTTGGGTTTTATCCTGAATAAATAAATTCAGGGTAATGTCGCGACTGGTTTGCACGATGTTGGTTACATTAAATTTCGCATAACTGTCTCCGGCTGCCGATTTTATTAACCACCATTGATCAGGGTTTGCCGAAATAGCATGTGTTGGAGGCCCAGCATAAAGCCACCAACCTTTGTTGCTGCCATCACCCCTGATGTAGGGTATGTTTCGATCTACAGACAGTTTAATATCGCCCAGATCGGAGACGGCTTCAAAAACCGGCAATTCAGTCTCGGCAGAAGCATTGATAAATACCGCTTTATCTGGTTCACCTGCGGCATCATAGAAGTCATCCTGAGCATCAGCGATACCGCCCCTGACATTACCCGGGCCTGAAACACCGCCATTGAGCTTAAAATTAGTGCGCTTGAAAGCGATATCCCATTCACTGTTTGTCAATGCCTGGGCATCCGTGAGCTCAACAAGTTCTCCACTGTCCAAATCAAAATAGGTGTATTTGTTTTTCGGATCAGTTTTGCTTGCACCACGACCACCGGCGGTGGCATCGATTTGTTTTGTGATTATATTGCTTGTATCAAGCACACTTTTACCGGGTACGGAATCGTTACTATTATTTTCATTATCGGGATTTGCTGAGCCTGAATCACAACCAGCCAAAGCACCGAGACTGCCTACTGCCAACGCCGTGACGGCCAGTTTGAAAATGCCAGGTGAGATATTCTGCATTTTGTTTTTCATTTCAATTCACTCCTGTTTAACATTAAAAAAAACCAAGTTTTGTGGTGTGGAGCGTAAGATGTGTGGAGAACGCGTGCACTTGGATACACTTCCTTTCGGTATAGGAGCCCACGCTCCACACCACAAAACTTGATGCATTATTTTTCCATCCTGAATCCGAGATAAAAATACCGGCCAGCTATTGGACGGTTGTCGTAGTACACATTTGGGTTTCGATGCTCATCAGTTAAGTTATCAATGCCACTAAATATTTTCAGACTTCCACTGAGCGTTTTAGTAAACTTGAGATCCCAGGTTGACCAGGCGGGTGATTGCAAGGTATTTTCAGCATCGTAAAACGCCTTGCTTTGATAAACCCCTCGCAACGTGGCAATCGTACCCCAGGGTTTGTAATTGTAATCTGCACCAAATTTAGCTTGATGACGGGGCCGGTCTTTCAGGGCTTTTTTACTTATTAAATCTTTTCCAATGAGAAAGGTATAACTCGCTTTAAAACTCAGTGCATCAAAATACAAATTACCCCCAAGCTCTGCGCCTTGCGTCATTGCACTGACGAAATTGTCGTATTCAAAAATGCGCAAACCTGTTTCGGCGGACTTATCCGCGTTTAATCGCGTGTCAATCAAATTGCTAATATCATTTCGAAACAGTGACAGATCCGCGCGAAACATACCCTGGCGCACGAATTCAACGCCCAGCTGATAACTGTCTGAACTTTCTGGTGCAAGGTTCACACTGCCAAGTACCATATATCCCAATTGACTGTGATCAAAGACGTAGTACTGCTCTTTAAGATCAGGGGCACGGTAGCCGCGACCAACGCCCAACCGCACAACACTGGAAGTTCCCGGAATCCACTCCGGCGTATACATCACATTCACTTTAGGTGCAGCATAGAAGCCGAAGCGACTGTCATTTTGAATTCGTAAACCAGGCACTAACTCCCACTGATCGCCAAGAAAAATATCATCTTGTAGGTAAAATTCTGCGGTTTTTTTCTGTTTTCCATCCACTTCCAGGGTGCGTTTTTGTCCAAATATATCCGCATATTGATTTAGCGTTTCACTTCGTAAAAGTAGTCCCGATGTAAACAGGTGTTGTTCACCAACCGGCTTATCCCATTGAAGCTCAGCACGATATTGAGCAATTGCCGCGGTACGTTGCTGGTCGATTTCCGCAGTGCTAATCACATCCTGCTGTGTTACATCGCGCCAGCTTTCCCGAAACAACCAGCCACGTAGTCGACCACCATTATCAAGTTCGCGATCAAAGCCCGCGGTCGCACTGATGCGGCTCGCTACTTCGTTCTTTTTCTTTTTTATATAACCTACACCGGGGGTGAAACTGGACAGGATGTTATTGCTAATAGACTCGCGGTAATAACGAGGTGCAATGTAAATTTCGGTTTTATCGTTAGGTGTCCACGCTATACGCAGACCAACATTTTCTTTATTGCCTGTTTCGCCTTCCGCTCGAAAACTTTTTTGATCAAGGGTATAACCATCTTTGCCTCGCAGGTCTGCATTGAGCTTGATGTAACCCTTAGCCCGTTTGATAACCACATCACCGGCAATCCGACGTGTATTTATCTCAACCGGGTTACGGCTTATATTTTTTTTACCATAACTGCCACCATCAACACTCAACTGGTAACTAACCGGTTTAACCGGCTTGCGAGTAATAATATTAATAACGCCGCCCATTGCATTACTGCCATAAAGTGCTGATGTACCACCCTTCACAATTTCAATGCGCTCGATATCCATCGCGCCTATCTGCGTTAGATCGACCGCGGATCCTGTACTGGGAGTAATTGGTTCCCCATCAATCACAACCAGCACCCGATTGGCATCCAGACCTTGCAGCCAGGCAACAAAGCCATTTTTTTGATTTTCTTTCAGCATCAAGCCGGGTACGTCTTCCAGCGCCTCTTTTGCATCACGCGCATGGGTTTTTTCGATTTCCTGACGAGTGACTACTTCAGTGCGGACAGGCGCTTCCAATACGGGTTTTTCCGTTCGAGTACCTGTTATCACGACTTCCCGTAATATTGCAACGGTATCACTCGTCGATCGCCAATAGGACGGCTCATTGGCCAAAACGGGTTTAACAAAAACCGGTAAAAGTACCAGCGTTAATCCCCACATTAAAATTAGAATCAGAGCAACACGCCCCATAAATCCTCCCAAAATACCCTAACCATATAAACGTGGCTGGCTACCCTGGAAAGGGACGCTGGCTACAACATCAAAAAACCTGTGTATTGATAAACTGAAGTTGATTAAACTGCTAAAGCAGTTGCTTTAGAGAACTCATAAACGCCTTTTGTAAATGCAGACAAGCTGGACTGCGGTAATAAGGTCAAATGCTTACCGTAGCGTTTGCAGTCACGCCTGATTCGATTTACGGCATCGTGACTCACACAATCCATCGGACACAACACTGCATCAACCTGAGTCAACAACGCAGCTAATCGATGGGGATTGTCTTCGCGCCCACCATCATGATGAATAAAACAACCGTTTTGCTTTTCCACAAATGTACGGAAATGTGCACAAAGACGATTATGACCACCCACATATAAAATACATCGCCCTGCCAGATCAATTTTGTAATTACATGTATTGGCCTTGTCACATAGCGACTCTTTTTGGAAAACAGAACGATTCACTCGATTTTCCAAGGCATTATACTCTTCTCTGAGCATCATCATTTTTTGTTCAGCTCGTGTGGCCCTGGACAAATTTTCCTTGGCGTCGGCTTGCGCTCTTTCCAAACGCGTACGCTGTCGGCTCAGACTGAGCTCAAATTGCATTACCTGGGTTCGTAAATAGCGAATCATTTCCCCACTTTCCATGAATTTTATTTTTTCTTTAGCCTTCATCAGTTTTTTCTCCGTGAGTTTTGCGTCATCTAGTCGCTTTGTTAAAGACGCTATTATTGCGTCTTTTTTTCGCGTTCGGCGCAATAAAGCTGCTCGGGTATTTTCGATTTCCGACTCCAACTTGGGTACGCGTTTTTTTAATTGAACAAACGCTTGCATATCGAGACGAATGGATGCGCCCGACAAATGCGATAACATATGCACTTCACCATAAACTTGAAACAGTAAAGCCTCGGTCGCCATTGGATGAGTTAGTACAGCCCAATATGCAGCAGCAAGATTGCCGTTTGAAACGGATTTATTCCACATTGCAGCTAACTCACTGGTGTTTGCTACCTGGTCAAACTGCTGGATGATATGTTTAAATTTTCGATCAAGATACTTAGCTGCCGGTCGTGCAGCTTGTGGATCACCAATAATGGCAACAAAATGGGTATGCAACACATAGTCACTGGTAGTCGAATTAATCTTGACCTGCGCTTTGCGACAAAACTGTCGCATTTCGCTCAAAGTGAAGCATGTGCCTGCCACGCTACAATGAAACCGATGTTCCAATTGCCAGATTTTTTTTCTATCAGCGTTTTTGGGTACACATAATCTAGTACCACACGCTTTGCTACAGCGCTGTTTGTTTGATGGTAAATTTGCACACATAAAAATACCCCCTGAAAAGTTTCCCGACCGTAATCACTGGCTGGCTACCTTTGCTTGGAGGCATGGCTTGCTGGCTATTTTATTCATTTGCGAAAATGCACATAGTAAAATAAAGTGGCACTTCGCTTTATTTGGTAAGAATTAATTTTCCCTTACTGGTAATACGCAAACGGTACTCTTTGTCACTGTGAAAAATAGCCAGCTCGCGTTTTCCCGCGAATAATGCATCGCTATTTATTTGTGGCATTGTGGGGGTATCACCGGATTGTGATACCCCCTCGGCTCGAGGGAAGGTATTTTTTATTTTATCCATGTTATTCATTTTTTGCTTCGCTTTATCTTGTTGTGGTTATTAACGTTCATGTGGCTTCTAAAATCACGGCCTGTGATCAACACAAGAAACGCAACGAATACACTCGTTACCAAATTCAGCTGAATTCGCCCGCCGTATCAAACTCATGCGATCAGCGCAGGAAAGCAATACAAGATCTTTAAACAGCCGATGCCAATCATAACTTCCATCAAATGCTTCATCACCACGCCAATGAAGCCGCTGTTTACCCGTCGTCGCATCCGTAATGGTCAACGAAGGTGCGCCCTCTTCCAAACAGGCATCAATGATGTAGGCCACTGACAATTCTCCTCCTAATAAAGTGATCTCGGCTAAGATCCGGCAGTTAACAACGCTCACCTGTTGTTGTTACGCTGAATACCGAGTTAACGGTAAAAATAATGATAATGAGAATCATTCGCATTTGCAAGTCGTATTTTGATTTTTTTTACAAAAACACTCAAATAATGTTTGCCCAAATGAAAGCCCGTGCCAGGGCGATCACAAAACCCAAGATTGCAAAAGGTATGACTAAGAGGTTCGGGGATTAACAGGCAATTTGAACCAAAAACGCAACATCGGCAACATCAATAACAACAGCCAGAAAAACGGGTTAATCGCGCCACGACGACTCTTGACAGCTTGAACACGCACAACAACATTCTGGCTATTGTTATCCATATCCACATCACCAGTCATACTCATTAAGGAAAAACTTACCGGAAAATTGCCACTAACACGTGGCAACAAAGAAATCGTCAAGGTTTTTACATCCGTTGCGGCCAAATCCCCCACGGTACAATAAATTTGCTTGTATTCCATTTCACAGCTATCTGCATTGTCAACACTTGCATATTCTGCCATGCGCTCATTAGCCGCAAGATAAGGAAAAACCACGCTCAAGCGAGCAGACTTCAAATCAGCCGGACTGGCACCCGCATTTGCTGAAATTGAAACTTCGTATTTTATTTTTTCGCCTAAATTTATCACCGTGTCAGACAACAATTTTACCTTCAACTCCCAATCAGAAGCAACGACTGCGTCGGCCAGTTTCATAAAAAACATATCCGATGGCACATAAGGAACATTCAACTCCAGCGCCCGAGTCAATGGGTTGTAATCTTTAATGGCCGTTTGCAAAATTGCATTTTTTTTCGCATTTGCGCTGACTGGAAACAATACGGAATAGGTTGTGCCAGCCAAAAATAAACCACCATCAAACTCGCTATAGTGCATATCTTTAAAAGCATCGAGGCTTTCACCACCAATCAAGGTTGAATACTGAATCTCATACAAATCACACAGCAGATTGTTACAGGTACTGCCCTCAGGGTTGACACAACTGGCCGGGTCATCTGGATCACTACATACCGGAATATCGTAAGGCTCAGCAGCTTTGCTCAAGTCCATGGCCAATTTCACCAAATACAATTCACTGTTATTCGCGTTTTTTTGAAAAGCCTGTTTGCTATAAAAGTCATCAGATAGCGTATGTCCGCCAAGGTAAACCTCTATATCTGCCGAAACCCCATCATCATTGAGCTCAACTGACAGACCGGCATCTTCTCCACTACCACCGACAAACGTCGATAATATCAATTCACTGGCATCGGCATTAAACACTGTCAGAAAAGCCATTGATGATGTGGACTGCTCATTAAAACCCAGTTCGGGAATATTTTTGTAAAGCGGGAAGCGATTATTCAATAAACCAATGATACCGGCATTATCCTGCTGGTATTGTAAAATCTGTTCGGCTGTTAAATTGTCCGCCATTGGCGGCAACAGGGTACTTAATGCGAACCGCGCGCCTTGGGACCGGGATGTACCAAACAAATAAATGTTGCCAAGATTATCCATTTCCATATCCGAGACATTATCATCAAACTTGCCACCCAAATAAGTGGAGAACAGCAATTCTGTGGCATCCAATGAAATTTTTGCCAGAAAAACATCCTCACAGACATGTGCATCGCTTGCACGCGCAGCGGGGTCAACAGTGTCAACAAGACGTGAACACAGTTCGGTGTTCGCTTGATAATTTAAAAATGAATAGCCGGTTGATCTTGTCGGAAGATCGGCTGAAGCGGTATTGCCACTGAGATAGATACCGTTTTGTGCAGGGTCACTGGCATTGTCACGAACAATAATATTCTGCCCCCAGTCGTCCAGAGAACCGCCAAAATAAGTCATAAAACCAAGCCCATCGCCCGAGGCTGAAATTTTGGCCACAAACGCATCGGAATACAAACTGACATCTTGTCCGCCATCCACTTCGGCAACCAATTCTATCCCGCCAATGTTTTCACAACCAACCACATTTTTGACTGAAAGCGAACAACTGGTTAAATCGGTAGAATGCGTGTAGCCGGTGATATACAGGTTTTCATTGCTATCGACTGCGATTGCACGAGCGCCGTCTCTGCCGTCGCCACCCAAATAGCTGGCAAACAATAACTCCCCCGCGTTATCAAACTTTGCATAAAAAGCATCAGACTGTACGGGCGTACTAGTAAAGCGTGAAGGTGCAAGCGAAGCTTGAACACCGTTTATTGAGGGCAGATCATCGGATAAGGTAAAACCTGCCACGTAAACATTGTCGTTAGCAACAACCATGTCCCGGATACCATCGTTTCGGCAGCCACCAAAATAAGTGGTAAACAGTAAATTGTAGTTTGCATCAAATTTACTGATAAATCCGTCGTAATCCGTCACCATTTGATCACGATTAAACCGTCCCTTATACCGATAGTCGCATGGGTATTCGTCAGTATTTAAATTCAGACTGCTGCCGTTGGCATATTCTGCTGGCAACGAAATACCATGTACACCATCATAAAGGGACAGCCCACCTTTGAGGGGAGATAAAGGCTCATGCTCGAGCGTCATAATATTATTCACTGTAATTCTTGCCTGGGCGGAGGTTGAACCAGCAAGAAAAATATTTCCCGCACTGTCGGTAACGATTGAGGTTGCATTGTCTTCCCAGTTACCGCCAAAATAACTGGAGAATTCAATAACCGGATCAATAATTAGGGTTTTTGAAGTATCATAAGCCGCAAGTGAAAACCGAAAACCATCACGATTATTCCCCGTGTATTTACCCTGAATACGCTGTTTTTTTTCGCCATCCCATTGATAGATGAACGGAGGTCGCTGTTGAACCACGCCATTGTTTACAAGAATTTCAAGTGCATCATTGCCAGCGACAGTAGTCCCGTCGGTGTTTTCATAGTTAAAAACAATAACCCCCGGGTCTACACCGGCTTTTACAATAAAATCGTATTCCAGACGCGAATCATTAAAATAAAACTTCAAATCAATACCCGGGTAAATTTGCTGATAAATGATTTCGGCAAAGGTTTCAATATTTGTACGCCATCGGGTTTTCTCTCCCCGATAATAATTCACGGTGTAAGCCGCCTTTTTATTTGCCGATATAAGCTCCGGTGTTTTTACCCCTTTAAATACCAGGTAAAATTGCTGATAATCTGTCGAGTTTTTACCCCGTAACTGAATAATGACTCTGTCATTGGTAAATGCAAAATGAGAAAATGCAGTTTTGGCAACAAAATGAAAATCAGGCGGATACTGGCCGTTATTTTTTTCAAAATACAAGGGAAGCTGCCGTAGCAGTTTTTTGACCGCGGTTTGCTGCTGTATGGACGAAGCTTGCTCGCCACGTTCCAAGCCGGGCATTGCATATACATTAACATTAGCAATGAAAAGACTAACAACCAGCAATAACCGCATTTGTAAAATCAAAGCCAATTCAAATATCCTTAAAAACCCGATTTATCAAAAGAGAAATACACCGACACGACTTATCTATACTATAATCATTGCGTCCTAAAAGCAGCAAATAATAACATACACCGAGTCTCAATAATTTATGCCTAAAAAGCACACCATACGTCGATATATCATCCCCTTTGCCTTAATTACAATCAGTATTTTGTTTTTTGTTCTAATGATAAAGAACAAACCACAAGCTATTCAAAAAGCCGTTTCAGAGCGCGCATGGTCGGTTGATGCACTTGTCGTCAAAAAAAACAGCCACAAACCCGTGTTACAACTGTACGGACAAATAATCAGTACCGCTGACATTCAACTCACTGCTTCGATAGAAGCCGATGTGAAAAAACGCTGGGTTAATCCCGGCGATAGTGTCAAAAAGGGGCAAGTCTTGCTGGAGCTGGACAAGACCCGACTGGCGCAAATCCGGCTGCAACGACAAGCCGAATTGACTGAAATAGAAATGCAGATTATCAGTGAAAAACAGCAGTTCGAAACCGACAATATTTTGTTAAAACATGAGAAATCGCTGTTAAAAATCGCAAATGATGCGTTAAAACGAGCAAAAACCTTGGAAAAGAACTCAATGGCGTCTGATTCACAACTGGATGATGCCAAACGCGCTTCCATTCAGCAGGAATTAACCATCACCCGGTTGCAAGCCAATATAGCCAACCATCCATCGCGCCTCGCCCAGTTAATGGCCAAGCAGCAGCAAGCCCAAAGCCGTTTGGCGCTTGCGGAGGAGGACATAAAACACACCCGGATTCTTGCCCCAATAGACGGCGTTATCACCAATATTGCGGTAGATACTGCCGAACACATTCAAAAAGGGGCTGCGCTTTTTTCTATCAGTGACACGGCAAATATTGAAATTCAATCGCTGATACCTCAGTCGCAATATCAACAACTTCGCCAGACATTGAGCGACGGCCATAAAGTCAACGCCATTATTGTGAGTAATGAGCAGGTACTCCAGGCAAGCCTAAGCCGTCTGCCAGCCACAATAGACGCTGATCAGGCGGGCAGTTACGGTTTTTTTCGCGTTGCTGATAGCAGCCGCAAGAATACAAACAACGCGGTACTTATTGGCCAAACCGTAACAGTGTACGCAGAACTTGCACCGGCTACCAACAGCATTGCAGTACCGCACGATGCAATTTACGGTACCGATACGGTATTTATTATCAAAGATGCGCGTTTAAAACGCACAAAAGTCAAATGGCTAGGCGAAACTTTTGTACGTACATCAGCCAGCAGCAATAACGGGGTAATAGCAGCTGGCTTGATCTCACAACAGGCCGCTCCGAAGAAATGGATATTGATTCACAGTGATAGCATCAATAATGGCGATTTACTTTTAACAAGCAAGTTCGCCAACGCCATGCATGGATTAAAAGTGAAACCTGTTTCAGTTGCTGGACGAAAATCCACAGGAATTGCAAAGTGAAAAACAAGCAAATCAGTTTGTTATCACTTTTTGTACATCACCGTGTCGCTGCCAATTTATTAATGGCACTGATTATTTTAACCGGCTTATGGGCACTCAACAAACTCAACACCCAGTTTTTTCCCAGTTTCGCCCTTGATATCGTTAATGTCAGAACAACCTGGAGCGGCGCCAGTGCCGAAGATATCGAACGCGCCATTACCAAGCCTATGGAGCAGGAACTGTTTACCCTTGATGGATTGCACCGTATCAGTTCAACTTCCGCAACCAGTGTATCTGCAATTACCCTGGAGTTTAAAGAAGGCACCGATATCGGTATTGCCATGGACGAAATCAACCAAAGGCTTGCACTTTTTCGTCAACTACCCAAGGATGCCGACAAACCCGAAGTGTCACGCGTGGTCAGATACGAAAATATCGCCCGACTTGTGATTTCTCACACCGATACGCTGGATGATATCCGTGCCCTGAGTTACCAAATTCGCGATGAATTACTTCAAGCCGGTATTTCCAAAATAGATATGACAGGCTTACCCGAAGAAGAAATCATAATCGAAGTTTCACAAAACACACTGCGCACACTGGGGCTTCCACTGGCGTCTCTGGGTGAAAAAATACAAAATGCGAGCAAGGATATTCCCGCTGGTACCGTTGGACTCGACGATGTTTCCCGGCAAATCCGTGGCACAAATCAACAACGGAACCTGGGTGGCTTTGAAGCCCTTGTCATCGCCGCGAACAATCATGGCCAACGAATCGCGGTAAGCGATATTGCCCAGGTGCGCAAACAACCCAGGCAAAATCAAATTACCTTGTATCATGATGGAAAACCTGCCGTCGAGCTCAGACTAAGACGCACGGAAAACACCGATGCCCTGGGGGCTGCCAAAATACTCACACAATGGATTAACGATAACCACTCCCGATTACCACCTGATGTCAACTTGCAAGTCTACGACGAAAGCTGGAAGTTAATTGAAGAACGCATATCCGTTCTTTTATATAACGGTCTAGGGGGATTGGCACTGGTCATCGTAATCCTGTTTATTTTTCTCAATGGACGTGTGGCTTTTTGGGTCAGTGCCGGTATTCCGGTCTCTTTTCTGGCGACCTTGAGCATCATGTACCTGGCAGGCAGTAGCATCAACATGATCAGTTTATTCGGCCTGATCATGGCCGTTGGAATTATTGTTGACGACGCCATCGTCGTTGCCGAGCACTCCCAACAACGATTTGATAACGGTGAGTCACCAGAAGATGCCGCAGAAAATGGTGCAAGACGTATGCTGGCGCCAGTGACATCAAGTTCGCTCACGACCATAGCCGCGTTTTTGCCGATTATGATCGTTGGTGGCGTCATGGGTAATATTATGTTTGAAATTCCCTTGGTCATTATCTGTGTTGTATTAGCCTCTTTATTTGAATGTTTCTTAATATTACCGGCACATATGCGCTTTGCGTTTGCCCGCGCTGGCAGAAAACACCGCGATTCCAAACTGCGAAATAAACTGGACGACAGTTTTGAGCATTTCAAAAACAACGTATTCAATCATCTTATTGCCAAAGCAATCAAATACCGCAGTATCACCCTGGCTTCAGCAATTGGCATTTTTATCATCTCTATCAGCTTGGTTGCCGGAGGCCGTATCGCCTTTACCTTTTTTCCCAACGCAGAAAGCAACATCATTAATGCCAACCTTAACTTTACCGCCGGCACACAGGCAAAGGAAGTTGCAGCATTTTTGAATGAGCTGAAAAAAAACCTTTACCGCACTGAAAAAGAGTTTGCTCACTTGGTAAAAGAAAACGCTGCAAACGTGGAAAAACGCATTATTGAGATTGTCATACTAAAACAGGGTATCGCTGCCAGTGGCGATGGTAGTGGCAGCCGTCAAGGGGAACAATACGCGTCGCTCTTTATCGAAATTATTTCCCCCGACCAACGGGATTTTAAAATTGATGACTTTGTCGAACGCTGGAAGGCCAATACCCTGTTTCCACCAGGACTGGAGTCCTTTACCATCGCCCAGCGCCACGGTGGCCCACCGGGACAGGACCTTGATATCCGGCTAAGTGGCAATACCGCCATAAATTTAAAACAAGCGGCACGGGAACTACAGGAAAAATTACTCGCCTATCCCGGCGTAAGCGCAATAGAAGATGATCTGCCCTGGGGGCAGGAACAGTTAATTTATCAATTAACCCCAACGGGAGAAGCCCTTGGGCTCAGCGTGAATGAAATTGGTCGCCAACTTCGCAATGCATTTGATGGTCAGCTACTGCAAGTTTTTCAAGACAATAATGATGAAATGGAAGTGCGCCTGATTTTGCAAAAAAATGAACGTAAAAATTTGTCCGATTTATACCGCTTCAATATCTATACCAATACCGGCGAATTTGTGCCGCTGATGTCTGTGGTGAAAATCACATCATACAAAGGCTTTGATGCACTGCGTCACTCGCAAACCCGTTTGACAGTACGTGTTTCCGCCAATGTCGATCGCAGCAAAAACAACGCAAACCGAATAATTCAAAACCTTGATCAAAGCTACCTGCCCCAACTGGCAGCAAAATACGGTTTGCACTACAGTTTTGAAGGTCGGCGTGCAGATCAGAAACAATCCCAGGAAGACATGAAACTTGGCAGCATGATTGCGCTCGCCCTGATTTACATCATACTTGCCTGGGTATTTTCTTCATACGCCAAACCGCTGGTTGTCATGGCAGCCATTCCCTTTGGCATAACCGGCGCAATCCTGGGACATTATCTCATGGGTGTGGAACTTACCATTCTCTCCTTGTTTGGCATTATCGGTTTATCAGGCATTGTGGTAAACGACTCCATCATTCTTGTGACGGTTTATCAGGAACTGCGCGAAAAGGGCTTGAGTGTCGCCAATGCCATTGAACAAGCCGCAAAAAATCGGCTACGAGCCGTTATCCTCACGTCCCTAACAACCATTGCCGGCCTCACCCCGTTACTGTTTGAATCCTCTGTTCAAGCCCAGTTTTTAATACCAATGGCGATTTCCATTATTTTTGGACTGGCATTTGCCACATTATTGGTATTGCTGGTCGTTCCGGCAATACTCAGTTATCAAGAATCCGTTCACAACCGGCTGGGATTTCGTTTTTCAGCAAAACAGGGGGACTCCTCTTACGCCGATAACCACCGCAAACCATAGCATGTCACTCAAGCCCCGGCGCTTAACGGGCGAAACAGTTCTTGTCAGGCCGGTCCCCATAGGCACCGTGTTTCAGCGCGCGGCCAAAGACAGGCTTTTTAAACCAGTTACGCCCCGGATTAACTCATGTGCTTTTCTAAAGTTTTTTCTGTAAACAACCGAATAACACAACACAAACGCGCAAACCCAACACCCAAGCGAAAACCGAAAGCCGGATCTGCCAGAAAAGTAACCAAGCTTGCATACACTTGATAATGCAACAAAGCGGAGCTTCAAACGAAATGGATGCACCTCATTCACTAAATTTACCACTTCCTCCTCGCGCCAAACACGGCCCCAATACTGACAACACCAAGCCAGAAGACATTATCGTCACATTATTAGACGGCAGTACTTGTACCGGCAAGTTAACGCGATTTGTGGACAGTGAAGACAGTATCCAGCTTCAAGTACAACACAGTCTTGAAACGTCAACCATTCACTTTAGCGACATCAAAAGTTTTCAATTAATGAACTCGCGTCATCTGGTAAAGGATGACAACTATATTGCTAAAGGCGCCAATGTTACTTTACCAACGGAGCGACAGTCATTTTATCTCGAGTTTGTTGATGGCAGTACAGAACAAGGTGAGTCACTGGGCTATGTAAATGACAACAAAGGCATCCATTTATTTATCGCGCAGGCATTTTACAATTACTACCACATGTTTGTGCCCCTTAGCGCATTAAAAACTCATCGTATTGGCGCAGTGCTCGGCGAGGAACTGGTTAACAACAACATTGCCCTGCAAGAAGATATCGACAAAGGTCTGGACAAACAAAAACAAATGCGTCGAAAAAAACTGGGCGAGTATCTGACCTCAAAGGCCATCGTTACGGTGGATGAACTGGAAAAAGCCATCAGACGACACGCAAACACACCCAATTTACGCCTGGGCGAAGCACTAATTCAGGAAAAACTCATATCAGAAACCGACTTGAAAAATGCTTTGTTAGAACAAGAAAAAAATCGTTCGACGCCTCTGGGGGAAATCCTGGTGCAAATGGGCATCGTCAGCAGTGCTGATCTAAAAAGAACACTTGCCGGCAAATTAGGCATTCCCTATGTAGGGCTTCGGCAATTTACAATTGAAGAAAATGCGGTGAAAATGGTGCCAGAAAAAATTGCGCGCCGACATTCCGTTATGCCCATCTGCATTTATGATAATAGACTCATTGTTGCCACCGAAAACCCACTAAACCGGAAACCAATGGAAGATTTGCGATTCCATACCAAAAGTTTTATCGAACCGGTAATGGCATCACAAGAAGATATTGACTGGGCCATCAACCTGCATTATTCAACCCAAATAAGCGAACTGGCACTTGAACTTGATGAAGATGAGCATGAAGACGAAACCGCGCCTGCATTTGTCGGTGACTCAGACAACACACTGGTCAAGCTGGTAAATAAAATGATAATCGATGCCTATGAACAAGGCGCATCTGACATTCATATTGAGCCCTATCCAGGCAAAAATAAAACGGTTATTCGTTTTCGAAAAGACGGTGAACTCATTCCTTACGTGGAACTGCCTCCCAATTATCAAAGGGCAATAGTCTCCCGTATAAAAATCATGTGCGATCTGGATATTTCTGACCGCAGAAAACCGCAGGATGGAAAAATTGACTTCAAAAAGTTCGGACCGTTGAAAATTGAGCTTCGTGTTGCCACCATTCCCACCGCAGGTGATATTGAAGATGTGGTGCTACGCGTACTGGCAAGCGGTAAACCCATCCCGCTTGATGAAATGGGTATCAGGGCGGACTCACTGGAAAAAATAAAACATGAGGTATCCAAGCCCTATGGTTTGTTTTTGGCTTGCGGGCCAACCGGATCGGGAAAGACCACAACACTGCATTCGATATTGGGTTACATAAATACGCCGGATAAAAAAATATGGACCGCCGAAGACCCGGTTGAAATCACCCAGCAAGGCTTAAGGCAAGTGCAAGTAAACAGTAAAATTGACCTGAATTTTGCGAATGCCATGCGCGCATTTTTACGCGCCGACCCGGATGTTATCATGGTAGGAGAAATGCGTGATGCAGAAACAACCGCGACGGGAATCGAGGCGTCACTAACCGGGCACCTGGTACTCTCAACTCTGCATACCAACTCAGCACCGGAAAGTATTGTACGCTTGCTGGATTTAGGTATGGATCCATTTAATTTTGCCGATGCACTGCTGGGAATTTTAGCGCAACGCCTGACAAAACGGCTTTGCCCGCTTTGTAAAATTGCTCATCCTGCAAGCGACACAGAGTTAAATACGCTTGCAGCGGAATATTGCGAAGAAACATGCTATACCAGTGATCCAGCAGAGCGAGCAAAAACGCAGTCTCGCATTATTGAATACTGGAAGAAGACTTTCAGTGTCGATGGCAAGCTTGAAATTTACACGGCATCCGGCTGTGATGAATGCAACCAATCAGGCTATGACGGCAGGCTGGCCTTACATGAATTGCTAATCGCAAGCACATCGATCAAACACCTTATCCACGAAAAAGCAACCGTCACAAAATTAACACAGCAAGCTTTTGCAGAAGGCATGATCACCTTAAGACAAGATGGTATCGAAAAAATATTTCAGGGACTTACTGATATTCACCAGGTACGAGCGGTGTGCGTGCGATAAAAAACCGTATAGCTTTGCCAAGAAGCCTTCACCCATTATTGCGGCATATCCCAATGGCAGCAAATTACTTCATGCTTGTCCCGGATCACTGCCCATTACCCGCGACCGGCGTTTGTCGCAATGCAAGCGTCCCGGCAATGATCACCAGAAAAATCCCGAAGCCGGTAAACAAGCTGGGTATTTCCTGCCAAAAAAGCCACGCGATAATGCTCGCAAAAACCACGGTGCTATAGACAAAAGGCCCCACTTGCGCCACGTTTGCCATGGAATATGCTTTGGTCAAACAATACTGCCCTAGCGTTGCAAACGCACCAACGGCGAGTAAAGTCATCAAGATATTTACGCCAGGCCACTGCTCTATCAGCAAAACCGGCACCGCCGAGACCGCTGTACAAATAAACCCATAGTAAAAAACTATGCGTATTGCCGGTTCGCTTGTTGACATTTTTCGAATGGAGGTCATCGCAGCCGACGCGAACAGACCTGAACTCAAGGCAACAAGTGACGCCCATGAAAACGCGCGGAAATCAGGATTAAGCAAAAACACAACACCAACAAACCCCAGTATCACGGCAAAAATCAATCTCACTGAAATTGCTTCTTTTAAAATAAGATATGCCAGAAAAGGCGCAAACAGCGGCGTGGTATAACTCAGTAATACCGACTCGGCCAATGGAATGTGATTAATCGAATAAAAAAAACTGTACATCGCCGCCAAGCCAAACAAGGCACGTGCCAGATGCCATCGGGGTATTTCGGTAGCAAGGTGACGAAGTCCTCGTTTGAGGATAAATGGCAATATCAGCAAAAAACCAAAAAAATTACGAAAAAACACGATGAGTTCAGTCGGCGTATCTACCGAAACCAGCTTGATCAGCCCCCCCATAATGGCAAACATTAACCCACTTGCAATAATGTACAGAGATGCCCGTCTCGGCTTTTGTACATATACCAATGTGTGCACCCCAACAACTTGTTGAAAAGATGATACTCATCTCAGACAAGGCAAATTCTACAGAAAAAGTACGCAGCTGGGATTACAAATAACCCCAGGTTTTGCCCTTATACCCCTGTCACATGACGACTTTTTAACAGCCCGCTAGCCAAGCAATTACATATATGGGAAAATGCGCGGCCTGAAATTCTCTCTCAATTTAACACAAGTAATAACCAAAAATCGAAATGTCGCAATACTCAGACTCGAACAACCCGATTTTCTCACCATCACTGCCAGAAAAGCCGGGACAAGTACAACAATTTGGACAATTACACGGTAACTGTGACGCGCTATTAATCAGCAACCTGGTTACACGACACAATGGCTTAGTGGTAGTCAGCACCGAAGACATGAATCAGGCCCTGCGACTGGAGGCGGGTGTTCGCTTTTTTCTCAATCAAAACACCAATGATGAGACGCAGGAGCAAATTCCGATCCTTTCTTTTCCAGACTGGGAAACCCTGCCTTATGATGTTTTTTCACCACATCAGGACATTATTTCCCAACGACTGAAAACCCTTTACACATTACCTGATATTCAACGCGGTTTACTCATATTGCCCGTTGCCATGTTAATGCAACGCGTTGCGCCAAGAGACTTTCTGCACACCAACAGTCTGTTTATTGACATTGGTGACGAACTTAATCTGCAACGCATGCGACAACGTCTTGAAGCGGCGGCTTATATTTGCGTACCCCAAGTGATGGAGCACGGCGAATTTGCTGTACGCGGCTCCATTCTTGATTTATTCCCTAGCGGTGCAAATGCCCCCATTCGCATAGACCTGTTTGACGACGAAGTCGAAAGCATTCGTACCTTTGATCCAGAAACACAACGCACTATCAAAAAAATAACGAACGTGCGGCTTATGCCTGCCAGGGAATTTCCCTTCACCAGTGAGGCAATTTCCTTTTTTCGACAGTCCTGGCGTGAAGCATTTGAAGGAGATCCACAAAAAACCACTATTTACCGCGATGTCAGCCAGGCCATTACACCTAACGGCATTGAATACTATTTCCCCCTGTTTTTCAAAAAAACAGAAACGTTGTTCAACTACATTAACAAAAAAGCCGTCTTTGTATTTCAAGGCAATATTCAACAAGCGGCAGATTCCAGCTGGAATGACGTCAACGCACGTTATGAACAACGCCGGCACGATGCATCAAGGCCAATATTAGCCCCGAACACCTTATATCTCGACACAGAAAAACTGTTTGAACAACTGCGTTCCTATCGCCAAATTCAGTTACAAAAACACGCCTTTGACACCGAGCTTGGTGTTGACAGCGGAGCAATCAATCTCAGCAGTAAACGCCTTCCGGATTTGGGCATTATTCTCAAACACGACAATATCGCCCCCCCCCTGTACCGATTTATCCAAACCTATTCAGGCCGTGTTTTATTTGTTGCAGAAACCGAAGGTCGTCGTCAGATGATTCTCGATATGCTCAAAGACCACAATATTGTCCCCACTGCGTTCAACTCCTGGGCGGCTTTTTTCAACAGTGAGACTCCACTTGGTATCACTATCGCCACACTTGACGATGGATTTCTACTGAGCAAGCCGCATATCGCACTAATTACCGAAGCACAGCTATTTGGCGAACGGGTTCAGCAGCGTCGTCGACGAAAGGCAGCAAACAAAAATAACGATGCCATTATAAAAAACCTTACCGAGCTAAGTATAGGGGCGCCGGTAGTGCATCAGGATATGGGGGTCGGTCGCTATCTTGGTTTGCAAAAACTCAGCGTCGGCAATGTTGAATCGGAATTTTTATCGCTAGAGTACGCTGATGGTGACAAACTTTATGTGCCTGTCTCGTCCTTACATCTGATTTCCCGCTATACAGGATCAGCACCGGAAAAAGCCCCTCTTCACAAGCTCGGTACGGATCAATGGGAACGTGCCAAGAAAAAAGCCAGTGCAAGGGTGCACGATGTTGCAGCTGAACTTCTGGAAGTGTTTGCCCGACGAGAAGCAGTGCAAGGCCATATTTTTCATATCAACAAAGCTGATTACCAAAAATTCTCCAGCGATTTTCCTTTTGAAGAAACTCCCGATCAGGAAACTGCCATTAAAAGTGTCTACCAGGATATGCAAAAACAACGGCCAATGGATCGGGTAATTTGCGGTGATGTGGGCTTTGGTAAAACCGAAGTTGCCATGCGCGCTGCATTTATCGCAGCCAATGACAACAAACAAGTGGCGGTACTTGTTCCCACCACCTTGCTTGCACAACAGCATTACAAAAACTTTTGCGATCGCTTTTCCGACTGGCCTTTTCGGATTGAAGTGTTATCGCGTTTTAAAACAAAAAAACAAACCGACGAAGCTATCAACGACCTGAAAAATGGCAAAATAGACATCATTATTGGCACCCACAAATTATTAAACGACACAATTCGGTATCACGACATCGGTTTAATGATCGTTGATGAAGAGCATCGTTTTGGTGTCAGACAAAAAGAAAAAATTAAAGCCTTTGCCGCCAACGTTGATTTATTAACATTAACAGCAACCCCCATTCCAAGAACACTGAATATGTCACTCGCCGGTTTACGTGACTTATCCATTATTTCCACCCCGCCAGAACATCGACTGGCAGTAAAAACCTTTGTCAGCCAATGGGATGACACCACCTTGCGCGAAGCCTGTCAGCGTGAAATAAAACGTGGTGGACAAGTCTATTTTCTTCATAACGACGTTGCCAGCATGGAACGCATCGCACGAAAAATAAGCGACCTCGTTCCCGAAGCCGAAGTGGAAATAGCCAACGGACAAATGCCGGAAAAACAACTTGAACAAATCATGTTTGATTTTTATCATCGACGCTTCAATATATTGGTTTGCTCTACCATTGTTGAAAGCGGCATTGATGTACCAACAGCCAATACCATCATCATCAACCGTGCCGACAAACTCGGTCTTGCGCAATTGCATCAATTACGTGGTCGTGTTGGCCGTTCACATCACCGCGCTTATGCCTATTTGTTTGTGCCGCCACAAAACCTGATGACCGAAGACGCCAAAAAACGCATCGACGCCATTGAATCCTTAGAAGAACTGGGCGCAGGTTTCATGATCGCCTCACACGATTTGGAAATTCGCGGTGCCGGTGAATTATTGGGTGAGGAACAGAGCGGGCAAATTCACGCCATCGGTTTCAGCCTGTATTCCGAAATGCTGGAAAAAGCCGTTGCCGCATTAAAACGGGGCGAGCAACCGCAACTCGATCGGCCATTGGATCACGGCGCAGAAGTGGATTTACAAGTTCCAGCCCTGATTCCGGAAGATTATTTGCCGGATGTAAACAGCCGATTAACCTTATACAAGCGTATTGCCAGCTCTGAAAACAAAAACCAGTTACGGGAACTACAAGTAGAAATGATCGACCGTTTTGGCCTGCTACCCGAGCCATTGAAAAATTTGATTCGCATCACTGAACTCAAAATTCTGGCCAACCCCTTGGGTATCAAGAAAATAGACATGTACGCCCAAGGTGGCCGAATTATTTTTGAAGAAAAACCCAATATTGATCCCATGAAAATTATCGGTCTTATTCAGAAAAAGCCCGCAATTTACAAACTCGAAGGCCAGACTCGATTACGCATCGTCAAAAATCTGGCCGCTGCCGAGGAGCGCTTTGAAGCCATTGAATCGCTATTGACCTTTTTTAGCGAATAATTGTTTAAGCAATTAGAACAAAAGGAAATAACACATGATTGAATTTGAACTCGAAGGTCGCCCTTTTGTGCAACTAAACGACTTGATCAAAATATTGGGCCTGGCTAACAGCGGCGGACAGGCAAAACTGATGATTGCCGATGGCCTGGCAAGCGTCGACGGCAAAGTAGAACTCAGAAAAAGATGCAAAATCACCGCAGGACAAGTGGTTAACTTTATGGGACAGGAAATTATTATAAAAGAATAACAATTAAAAATAAGGCAATATCATCTACCCGGGTATCAAATCGTAACTGAAAAAATTCAGGCAAACATCGATAAGCCCCCTGGGAACAGCTATTCACTAAACCAACAAACGCACAATATTCGGAAAATGCAGACAGCCCAGTTCAGATGATACTTAGCCTGTGTTCGGGAATCAGTTTACTGCAATATCTTTCAATAACGTATAATGCAAACAAACACTTATTCTCTCGATTAACCACAAACATACGCTGGAAACCAATTTATGAGCCGCTTTTGGACCGCTATTGTAAACACGCTTGATCCCTATGTACCCGGGGAGCAACCCAAAGACAACAACTTGATCAAGCTCAACACCAACGAAAACCCTTATGGCCCTTCCCCCCGGGTTCTTGAGGTATTGCATCACAATGTAAACGACACCCTGCGGCTATATCCTGATCCAAACACCACCGCACTCAAGTCTGCCATTGCTGACTATTATCACCTGGCGGCTAATCAGGTCTTCACCGGCAATGGTTCCGACGAGGTACTTGCCCATATTTTCCAGGGCTTGCTCAACCATGATGCCCCACTGTTGTACCCTGATATCACATACAGTTTCTATCCGGTTTATTGTGGCCTGTATAACATCAAATCAGATGCTATTGCATTAAACAAATCGTTTAACATCGAAATAAGCGATTATAACCGCCCTAACGGGGGCATTATTCTTCCCAATCCCAACGCCCCTACCGGACTAATTTTGCCCCTGTCAGCCATTGAAACCTTGTTGATCAATAACCCGGATTCTGTGCTTGTCGTGGATGAGGCATATATCGACTTCGGGGGCGAGACAGCAACTCCACTCATTGCACGATATGATAATTTACTGGTGGTGCAAACACTGTCAAAGTCTCGTGCTTTGGCTGGACTACGTGTTGGCTTTGCCATGGGACACCCTGATTTAATCGAAGGCCTTGAACGGGTCAAAAACAGCTTCAACTCTTACCCACTCGATCGTTTGGCTATCTCAGGCGCTGTTCAGGCCTTGAAAGATAACGATTATTTCAACAACTGCTGCGCTAAGATAATCACCTCACGCGAATATGTCAGCAAGGAATTAACGGCTATGGGCTTTGAGGTGTTACCATCAAAAGCAAATTTTGTTTTCGTGCGCCACCCACACCATGATGCAGCGAATGTGTTTATCAAGCTGCGCGAGAATAACATCATTGTCCGCCATTTTAATCACCCACGAATTAATCAGTTTTTACGCATCAGCATCGGTACTCAACAAGACTGCGAAACGCTAGTTAGCTCAATACGTCATATTATTTCGCAAAACTGAAACCAGGGGAAATCACGAAGCAGTCAAAGCCTCGGATACTGCCGGATTGATTTTCGGCATACGTCCGGCCGCTTCCAGCTCTTCGGTTAATCCAAATTCCCTCATGTCTGCAATGCGTTGTGGATACAAAATACCATCCAAATGATCCACTTCATGCTGAACGACAACTGCGTGAAAACCACTGACCACGCGCACCATCCGCACCCCGTTTTCATCCACACCAGTATAACGAATACGACTGTAGCGTGTGACTTTACCACGATACCCGGGCACACTCAGGCAACCTTCCCAGCCGGTTTGCTTGTCTTCGGTTAGCGGTGTGACTACCGGGTTAATCAAAATCGTCATTGGGACCGGTTCCGCTTCCGGGTAACGCGGATTTTTGTCAATGCCAAATATGATGAGCCGCAAATTTACCCCAATTTGCGGTGCCGCAATACCTGCACCGTTTTCCGCTGCCATTGTGTCGAGCATATCCTGGATCAAGCCTTGCTTTAATTCCTCATTAATCGATTTTACAGGCTGAGAAATTTGATTCAGTATTGGATTGCCTATTTTAAGAACGGGTTTCACTGCCATCATTCACGACTCTCTGTTTATCATTGGGACAGACTCATGCAACGTCATTTGGTACATATCTCGAAAAATTCATTTTTTACAACATCGGCCAGGAAAAACGCCTTCAAACGAAAAAAAACCTTGACATAGACCACGTCTAAATGTTTCACGTGGCACACATTACCATCGGTAATCATCAAGTGAATGAGATGCCAGTAAAAAATGCAACAAGCGAGACATTTAAGTTGTCCTATTTTTTTACATTGCGTTTACAATGCGTTTACAATGAATCCCGCCAAGGGTTCACTGCATTCCCCCAATATTTGGCAAAATTACACGAGTATTTGCTTATTTCTATGATATTACATTTTATCGCTAAGAGATTAACTCTTGCACTTGTCACAAGTGCGCTACTGACGCCATTTTTCCACATGGCCTGGGCAACAGAAAACCCAACTGAAAAATGGTATGAAATTGAAGTAATCGTCTTCAACAATACTGACCCACAACTGCAAACCAGCGAAAAATGGCCAGAAAACCCCGGTACCCCAAATATTCATCATGTACTGGATTTATTTACCGAAACCGACCTACTTTTTGAAAATGTCGAACAACTTCCCATGTATTATGTTGAGCCGGCGCAAGCCAGCGAGGATAGTCTTTCCCCACTGGTACAAAGAATACTGTCTTCAAAGGACTATTCACTACTGACTCACCGTACCTGGCGGCAAACCCTGTCCCCCAAAAAAAACACTATTCCCGTATATCTTGATGATAATTCTTCTCAGGATCTTTACCAACCACTGGCAGAACCAACACTGGCAAGCAATGACATGGAAGCGATTTCTGCTGAGCAATTACTGCTTGAAGCACTGCTTGCTGAAGAGGCCAACATGACAGCACTGGCGGAAGCCCCGTTATTTTCGCTGCATGAGCTGGATCCCATTGTGCCTTTTGATGAAAATGCGCTAATCCCCGACAGCACCAACAACATTGTTGAACTGTCACCAATGGGGCCACCCAAGCACAGTCTGTTTGGTACATTGCGTTTTTTTAAAAACCGTTACCTGCACGTTGGTATTGACTTTTCATACCGTCCCCCGCCTTTAACGCCCAAAATTAAAGAGCTGCCACTGGAAGCGGTTTTCCCCATGGCAAAAGACGACCAGGAACACCCCTTGGTTGACGAAGCCCAGCTGATCAAAACCGTTGAGTCCCTCTCCCTTGCCAGCCTTGAAAAACCGCCTTATATTGGTTACAGGCTGAAAGAATCCAAACGCATCAGACTAAACGAAATACATTATTTTGACCATCCGTTATACGGTGTCATCGTCAGGGCCACTACCTACCAACCACCAGAGTCAACTGAAGAAAATCTGGATGATGACTAGCCCGAATAATTCACCCGGCCGCCGAAAAACAAGGCTAATTTGCTGTTATTGATAGATATTATTGGAATATTAGCAAAGTGCAAAATGTAATCGGCCATTTGGCCAAGTCCGCCCTCACACCGATTTTGCTGTCCAGAGCCGATATTTCCTCAATCATCAATAGCTTGGGGGCTGACTCAATCGCAAATTCACCTCTGAACAGCAATCTCGGCACGATCATCGAACTTCCGGGTGAAATATCCGGGCTAGCAGGCGGTAAAAAAGCGCCCATGTCGCACGATGCAGTATTAAAATCTGGCTCAGCCAATGACTTCAATCAGTTTTGCAATAATGGCGCGTGTATTATCCATGCCCGCATTTAAATTCGCTTCTATCATTTCCATTGTCAGGTTTTTGTCCGATCGGCCAGCAGCTTCGTTGGCCACCACAGCCAGGCAAGCGTAAGACAACTCCAGTTCCCGAGCCAACGCCGCTTCCGGCATGCCAGTCATACCAACCACGTCACAGCCATCACGCTCTAACTTATCAATTTCAGCCGCTGTTTCTAACCGAGGCCCTTGCACTGCGGCATAAGTGGCCTTTTTCGAAATGTCGATACCGAGCTGCTCACTACTGAAAATGATTTTCTGACGTAAGGTTTCATCATAGGGATAAGTAAAATCAATGTGCGTAACTTGAGACAAACCTTCTTCAAAAAAGGTGTTCACCCGAGACCAGGTGTAATCGATAAGCTGATCCGGCACGGCCAGTTTACGCGCCCCAAGGTCTTTACGGATGCCTCCAACTGCCGCAACCGATAACACAAACTCAACACCAGCTTCTTTTAATGCCCATATATTCGCGCGATAATTAATTTTATGCGGCGGAATCACATGACCATAGCCATGCCGCGGTAAAAATAACACTTCTCTATCATCGATAGCGCCATGCACCAACGGCGCCGAAGGCTCACCATATGGGGTTTGTACGACTTCACGTTTAATAATGTCAAGTGTATCCAGGTGCGATAATCCAGTACCGCCAATAATTGCTAGTTTACTCATCGTCTGTATGCGCCGCAAAAATGCCCTTTACGTTACGTAAATAATGTTTGTAATCCATGCCGTATCCAAAAACATATTTATCAGGTACGGTTATCCCAGTGAAATCAGCGACCAACATGCCTTCCTTTCGATTATGTTCTTTATCAACCAATACGGCGGTGTAGGTTTTACGGGCACCCTCGGCATTGCAGAATGCGACAATCTCGCTTAATGTCTTACCCACATCAAGGATGTCATCAATAATAAGTACTGTACGGTCTTTTAATTTTTTTTGGGGGCGTACAATCCAGTCGAGGCTGTCACCCACAATATTGTCGCCATACCGCGTTGCATGCAAGTAATCCAGCTCCAGTGAAAACGGGAGGCGTTTAACTATCTCACTTGTTGCAATAATCCCGCCCGTCATTACACACAGCACCAGCGGGTTGTCATACTGCATCACATCAATCATTTCCTGCGCCATTCTATCAAGTGCTTTTTGCACAGCAACATCATCAAACAAGCATTGCGACCTCTCAAGAACAGCTTGCGCTTCTTCTGCGGAAATAGGCATGTACGAAACCTTTATATTAAGTTTTACCAAGCGGATAAAAATGAATGCGGCTCATTCTAGCAAACAATCCGCAGTGACGTTACAAAAAAAGGGGATCAAAGTTGATCCCCTTTTTTATCTCGACGCCAACAAAAGCCAAAGCATCAGCACAGTTTCAATACAGGATTAGTAAGTAAACGTTACCGTATCATCATCCATCGCTTCACTGATAACATAGGCACCACCAACGGTTTCATCAATTTCAGGAATCAAGTCATCACCCCAAAGATCCAATGTTGGTGTACATACTTTAAACAACACACCTGCTTCGTGTGCATCCTGCATAAACGCATATACACTCTTATCACTGCCTTCCTGAACAAACAGATTCTCTGCGACGCCTTTTTTGGCTAATTCACCCGCACGACCAGTTAAAATAACCTCTACTTCAAATTCCATTGCTGCTGCAACCGTTGCCTGAAAAAAAGGGGCGCCCAGCTCTGAAGGGTTTGTAGGGTCTGTATTTACCATAATAATAATCAGTTTATCAGCCATTTTGGTTCTCCGTATCTTTTTAGCCTGGCATCTTGTTCAGGCCGATATAAATTAAATAAGCGGCTAGCATTATAATAACCAAATTTAGGTAAAACCAGCATCTTTTAACAGAATTTACTAATATAACCATATTGTTCTGTAATTAACGGGAAATACACGGATATATTGATCATACTTTCACCGTTTCAAAAAAATAGCTCCAAGCCGATACAAACTTGTATTTTCAACATTCTTGACTAAAATGTAGCATATACCTCAAATTAGAGGACTGAGCTTTGTCCACAAAACATAAAATACAAGCAAACCCCAAACTAACACTGTCCGCAGCGTTGATTAACGCCGGTAAAGCCTTAGGGCTTTCCCAGACTGAAATTGGCCAGATTATCGGCAAGGATCGCAGCTCTCTCGCGCGCGGCATCGACCCTAACAGCAAATCAGGCGAACTCGCTCTGTTACTTATTCGCTGTTATCGCAGTTTGTTCGTGCTGGTTGGGGGCAAACCCGACGATATTAAACACTGGATGCATACCGAAAATCACCACATCGGCGGCGTCCCTGCAAGCCAGGTTTTAACCACACCCGGGCTGGTTCATACCCTGGAATACCTTGACGCACTTCGGGGCAAAGTGTAACCCATGTCTCACATGGATATCTGGGATGAGGTTAAAGATAAAATCAGATTTTCAGTCTTAAGCGGAACGCTTGTTCGTGTAGTTGAAAGCCAGGAACAAATTGCCACCAATCAATTGGTCGACAGCCTAGAAGCGCAAATACAATTGGAAGAATTACTGGAACAATCCAAACCCCGCTACAATACGCTGACAGCAGGAAACAAAAAGCTCAGACAAAAAAAACTTTCCTACTTGCTCATAACACCATTTCGTTATCCCCCGCTAATACATGGCTCACGTTTTGGCACCCGGTTTGAAGCAAGTTTGTTTTATGCGTCAAAAACAGTGTCAACCGCGTTCTCTGAAACCGCTTATTATCGGTTTTATTTTTGGGCTGGCATGAAAAAACCGCCTCCATCAAAAAAATACATTACCGAACACCTGACTTTCAAGGCAAAATACTATACCCAAAAAGGCCTCCTCCTCACCAAACCGCCATTCAGTCAATACGAAACTGCGTTAAGAGATCCATCGCAATATCACGTAAGCCAAATATTGGGTAAGAAAATGCGTGAAAACAAGGTTGGTATTTTTGAATATGTATCTGCACGGGATTCACACAAGGGAACAAACGTTGCACTATTCTCGGCTGATGGATTTGCGGGTAACAAACCCTATGACCAGCAACACTGGCTTTGCGAAACAACAGAAAACAAGGTCTGTTTTTCTTCAAAGGAAGGGCTTTTGTTTAGCTATCATAAGACAGCATTTTTGGTGAACAATGCTTTACCCATACCCGCCGCTTAATGTACGTCTTAACAACCCCAAAAACAAGGTAGCATTATTTTGATAAAATTCGCCATTATTTCCGACATCCACGGTAATGTGCCTGCACTACAGGCCGTGCTGGAAGATATTGAACAATGGCAACCAGACAAGCTTGTCATTAATGGCGACATTGTCAGTCGCGGCCCTTATAGCGACAAGGTGCTCGACATCCTGCAATCACTTGCGCTCGACAAAATATACCTAAAAGGCAATCACGAAGACTTCGTGTTATTCGCACATCACAATCCAATAGACAAAAATCAATTTGACTATCATCTGAGGTGTTTTGCCCAATGGACAGCGAAACAATTAGGGGCACAAAAACTGGATGAAATAAAACAATGGGGTGATAATTTTGACTACAGCACTTGCGCCCCGGTAAAAACAATTCATATTACTCACGGCTCACGATTAAGCAATCGGGATGGCATACATTTTAATCTTAGCGAAGATGAGCTCAAAGAAAAAGCAGTACACCATAGTGACGTTTTCATTTCCTCACATACCCATTTGCCCATGATACGCCATCTGGAAGAAACACTCGTCATTAATACCGGCTCGGTAGGCCAACCATTGGACGGCGATAGGCGTTCAGCCTATGGACAGCTTGTCATTGACGACGATAAACTTTGGGGAAACATCGCTCGAATAAAATACGACAAAGAACAGGCTGATAAAGATTTCCACGAAAGCGGTTTTCTGTTACATGGCGGCCCCGTCGCCAAACTCATATACCTTGAGCACAAACATAATCAGCGCTTTGTGGGACCTTTTATGCACAAATTTCTTGAAAAAATCAAAGCCAGGGAAATATCCGTAAAAGATGCTGCCGACATCTACATCAAGGATTTAGCCATTTAATCACAACATCAAAAAATTCCACACATATTTTATACTGCACAGCATGTTTGGAAAAAATAGGAATAACCAATCCACAATCGACTTAAAACCCGGTAAGAAAATTGGCCTGCACTGAAAACACCACAATTTTTCAGCGCAGGCATTTTATCTAAGCCAATTTCTTCGAAGGTGAAATTTTTTCTCTTAATACGAGGCTAGCTTTAACCATGTTTTTCAATGCCGGTTTTGCCTCCTGCCAATGTCGGGTTTTTAGTCCGCAATCCGGGTTAACCCACAGTCGCTCGGCAGGGATGCGTTGACTGGCTTTTTCCATCAATTCAACCATTGACGATACCGAGGGAATATTTGGTGAATGAATATCATAAACGCCTGGTCCTATTTCGTTGGGATAATGAAACTGATCAAACACAGCCAAAAGTTCCATGTCAGAGCGCGAAGTTTCGATGGTAATTACATCAGCATCCATCTCGGATATTGCTTCAATAATGTCGTTAAATTCGGAATAACACATATGCGTATGTATTTGTGTCTCGTCTTTCACACCATTGGCACTGAGACAAAATGCATTTACCGCCCAATCCAAATACGCCTTCCATTGGGATTTTCTCAACGGCAACCCTTCTCTTAATGCAGCTTCATCAATTTGAATAATATTGATGCCGGCTTTTTCCAGATCTAGCACTTCATCGCGTACAGCCAACGCAATCTGCAAGCATGTCTCTGATCGCGGCTGATCATCCCTGACAAATGACCAGTTTAATATCGTCACCGGGCCTGTCAGCATACCTTTCATTGGTTTTTCCGTAATTGATTGCGCGTAAGCAATCCACTCGACTGTCATGGGACGCGTCCTGGCGACATCACCATAAATTATGGGCGGCTTAACGCAGCGTGAACCGTAAGATTGTACCCAGCCATATTGACTGAAAACGTATCCACTGAGCTGCTCACCAAAATATTCAACCATGTCATTGCGCTCCGGTTCACCATGAACCAACACATCCAAGCCAAGTTCTTCCTGCACTCGCACACAATTGCGTATTTCATTTTGCATTCTTTTCCGATAATTTTCCGCGCTCAACGTACCCGAACGAAAGTCCCGACGCGCCTGGCGTATTTCACTTGTCTGCGGAAAAGAGCCAATTGTTGAAGTCGGAAACCAGGGTAAGCGTAATTTCTTGCGTTGTAATTCAGCACGTAATTGATAAGCTGATTGCCGTTTTGACATATCACCTGTTACTTGTGCAAGGCGATGTTTTACCGCATCATTGTGCACTCGAGAAGAATTCCGACGACACTGAAAAGCCTGGGAATTTTCACGCAGCTGGTCAGCAACATGCGATTCACCGTTGTTTAATGCAATTGTTAAAACATTTATTTCTTCCAGCTTTTGTACAGCAAATGCCAGCCAGGATTTAATTTCCGTGTCCATATTTTTTTCAGCGCCAAGATCAACGGGTACATGAAGCAAAGAACACGAAGGCGCAAGCCATAATTTATTTTTTAGCTTGCAGTGGATCGGCTTTAACCAGGACAAGGTTTCCGCTAGATTGGTTTTCCAGATATTTCGCCCATTCACCACCCCCAGAGACAGTATTTTATGGCCAGGAAGATTGCGAATAATCTCATCCACTTCCTGTTTAGCGTTAATTACATCAATATGCAATCCATCTCCCGGTAAGGAACAAGCCAGAAGCAAATTCTCACGCAAAGCACCAAAATACGTCGCCGTTAATATTTTAACCGATCCATGTTCAAGCTCTGCGTAGGCTTTTCGCAATGCCAATTGCCATTGCGCGGAAAGTTCGGTTACCAATATCGGCTCGTCTATTTGTACCCATTCAACCCCGGCCTGCCCTAGCTCAACCAACAATTGCTGATAGACGGGAATCAATTTATCCAGCAAGTCCAGTTTATTTGCGGTGTCTTTTTGTTTTCCCAACCACAGATAGGTCACAGGACCAAGAATCACCGGCTTGATTTTATGTCCCTGTTCACGGGCCTCTGAAATCTGCGCCATTAATCGCGCGGCATTGAGTGAGAACGCGGTGTTTTTGGAAAATTCCGGCACGATATAATGATAATTGGTATCAAACCATTTGGTCATTTCACCGGCTCGCACGCAACTGCATTCCGCCTCATCTATCGATGCCCGACCACGGGCAATGCGAAAATAATTATCCAGCTCATTATCATTGCCATTTTGACCATCTGTTGTGCTTAGCACTTGCACGCGAGAAGGAATATTGCCCAGCATGAAACTGGTATCCAGCACCTGGTCGTAAAATGAAAAATCGCCCACTGGCAGAAAATCAATAACCGCTTGCTGCCGCCAGTGATGAGCACGCAGATCAGATGCCGTTCCAAGCAAATGTTTTTGGCTTATCTCTTTTTTCCAATACTTTTCCAGGGCAAATTTCAGCTCCCGGTTTTGTCCAATGCGCGGAAAGCCTAAATTATGTGATGTAACCATGATATTTATCCTTTGTTTAGTCCCAAGAGCCATTGTATTGCCGCGCAACATTGAATTAAAATGATGATTTTTTACATTTTCATGAGTTTAACTCATATATGATTGAACACAGCCACTTGAAAATAATCCAGGCATTACACCAAAAAGGCACATTGACTGAGGCTGCAAACGCACTTTGTTTAAGCCAGTCCGCTTTATCACACCAAATTCGCTACCTTGAGAAAAGAATGGAGGTCAGCCTGTGGGAACGGGACGGACGAAATTTACGGCTAACTCAGGCAGGCAACCTGTTACTGGAAACGGCGCAGCAGATTCTTCCCGTACTACAGCAAGCTGAACAAACATTAAAAGCCTACGGGGAAGGCCGACTGGGTGTATTACGCATTGGCGTGGAATGTTACCCCTGTGAAGTCTGGTTAACGACTGCCATTGGTGAGTATTTACGGAAAATGCCTGACGTCGATATTGATATCGTAAACAAATTTCAATTTTCAGGCCTTGAAGGACTGCTGAACCATCATATCGATATTTTGCTTACACCTGACCTTGAAAAGAACAACACGATTTATCATGCAAGCCTGGCCAACTATGAATTGGTGCTGGTGGTGAATACAAACCATCACCTTGCCAGCAAAATATTCGTTTTAGCCGAAGACTTGTCACAGGAAACCTTGCTGGCCTTTCCGGTAGCTCTTGAGCGATTGGACATATTAACCCGGTTTTTAAATCCCGCCCACGTCAAACCGCAAAAAATAAAACAAATTGCATCAATGGATTTAATGCTTCAAATGACCGCACTGGGACGTGGTGTTTGTGTGTTGCCCCAATGGCTGGCAAATACCTATCACAACAAACTCGCATTAAAAACCGTAAAACTTGGGGAACAAGGCCTGCACAAGAAATTGTATCTGTGCCTAAGACCAAATGACAAAGATATACATTATATACAGCAATTTATTGCCATAACGCAAACATCCGCTTCAGACCTGTCCGATGAAAACCAGTGATATTTCAATAATGGGCTAATCCCTGGATTACCTCAGACAGTGCCTTGCCAGACATCATGTTCTTATGGGAATTTGCTATCAGGCGCAGAATAGCAAACCTTATCGCACGGTAAACTCGATCGAATCAAATTCACCACCCCGTAACACACTCGCCACTTGCTTGCCCGTCATACGCCTGCCGGTTATTTCTTCCAAAACACCTTGAATCGCCCCCAAGGTAAACGTCAACTGTCTGGGTGAGCCGGGTTCCTCACCGGCAGAGCAAACCGTATCAAGCAAATCCACGCGGATAATCTCGTTGTTCACCGCCACATTTACAATATCACAAAGACAAGTGCCTTTTTTTCCTATCGCATCGCGCACCATTGCTGACCATTCCTCAACAGGCTTGTCGGTGTTTACCAAACCCAACTGTTCCGCAATCGCTTTGCCTCGTTTGCGACCAGCCAAAACAAGGTTGCCACGGGCTGCTTTCACGCCCATAATCTCTTCCAGGCCGGTCACTATGGCTTTCAAACAAACAATACTACTAAAATCCCCAAGTCCTTTACGGAGTTGTCCTTCACTCATTTGTCATCCTTACATTTACTGGTTAAAAAAAGCGACCATTTTACGCCATTCAATGGCGTTTTAATAAGCTTTATTTATGGGGTTTTTAGCTATTGTTAACAGGGAGTTGGCATAACAAGCACAGAAAATACCAAGCTCATGATATTTGATTGGTTATTTTCGCTGTCCACCTAAAGTTAAACAGCATGCCCACCGATATACGGCAGAACGCTTGTGATCTTTTCCAAGACGATTCCTGCATTTTTTTGATTAAATAAGCTTACTGGACGTATATGCTAAACCTCAAGAATTGGACACTAAAAAATCAAATCACACTCATGATCGGCTCGTTGGGCTCGATCAGCCTGATTTTTTCAATTCTGATCATCAATCTGTATTCGCAACAAATAATCGACAATCACAAGCAAGCGTCAGAAGACCTCATTCGACACCAGGTATCAATGTTACGAGACAAAAGCTTGCACTTACTGGAAGAATTTGGGATAAGTTTGCAGCAGAACCCGCGATTTAACACCGCATTTCAGCAACAAGACGCAGCAGCACTGGGAGAATTGCTGGATGAACGATTTTCATTCGGCGACAAAACTGCCCGGGTACTGGGGGTTAACAAAGTTTTTATTTATGATACTGAGTATCGCCTCATCGCCCAATCAAGCAAGGGAGAAGACTACGGCATACAAGGCAGTATTTGCCCCGATACCCTGCAAAATACCCGAAACAGCACAAACAAGCTAACGGGCAAGGTCATTGACGCCCTATGCTATCAGGCCGGTCATGCTTTCAATACCACATTTTTGCCTATTGGCAGCATTCAACCTCAAGGCTATATTTATATTCTGAGTAACCCTCTCGACTATTTGATCAAAGTCGAAGAAAACCTGCGCATGCCACTGAGAATCGACGACAGAAGTGACAAGCGCCTATATGCCTCTGCCGACTGGTCATCGGCCCTAAAACAAGACACCCTGTTACTCAAACACGTGATTTACGATAATACCAACACCCGATTGTTTACGCTGAGCACATTGCAGAACATTAGTCGGTTGACAGAGCAATCAAATACCATCCAGAATTTAATTATCATCGCCGTATTACTGGTTACAGCTATTGCTGTGCTCATCTCTCTTTTTACTTTCAATTCACTAATGGTAAATCCGCTTCGCACATTAACTCAACACCTTTCGTTAATTGATTCGGACAAAAGCCAAATGAAAAATGCCCTTACACCCACTGGCAGCCAGGAGATTCGTCAATTAATATCACGCTTTAATACCATGCACGACAAACTCGCTGACTTGTATAACTCGCTGGAACACATTGCCTTTACCGATCAGTTAACCGCATTGCCAAACAGGTCCAAGCTTCAGGATATTTTGACATTTCAAACTGAATTAAACCGAAAAAACAATACCCCTTTTGCCCTGTTCATGATGGATCTGGATCGTTTTAAATCGGTAAATGATGCACTCGGACATCACGCCGGTGATTATTTATTGCAACAAGTCAGTAGCCGACTCGCGAAAGTTGTCAGAAAAAGCGATTATATTACCCCCGTCACAAAACAGGATGTCTCCATCTACCATATGGACGTGGTTGCACGCCTAGGAGGCGATGAGTTCGCGGTGGTGTTACCCGAAATCGCCAACATTGAAGATGCGAAAACCATCGCTGAAAAAATATTGCAAACAATGAAAGCCCCTTTTATCGTGGAAGGCAATACCTTTAGTATCGGCATGTCCATTGGTATTTCTGCTTGCCCAGCCCATGGAAGAGAACCTGAGTTGCTAATGCAGCACGCCGATATAGCCATGTATCACGCCAAGAAAAACCGTCTTGGCTATGCCATTTACGACATCAATTTTGAACAGGATCGCATTGACACACTCACCATGGAAGATGACCTGAGGGAGGCATTGCGCACAGATTCGCTGAGCCTGGTTTACCAGCCAAAAATAGATTTACACAACAACACGGTAGTGGGTGTGGAAACCTTGTTACGGTGGACACATGATATTCACGGTTTTATTCCGCCGGACAAGTTTATTCCCATTGCCGAGCAGTCGACGCTGATAAACGAAGTCAGCCGATGGGTTATCCAGAAAACCCTGCAACAAAAACGAGAATGGGAAAACAACAATATTTTCCTTAGCGTTGCCATTAATATTTCGGCAAAAAACCTGCTCTGTGATGCTTTTTTGAATTTTATTGGCTCACAGGTTAACGAATTACAGCTGGATGCCGCCTCAATCATTCTGGAACTAACAGAAACGGCCGTAATGGCTGATCCCGGAAATTCAATTACCACCTTAAAAGAGCTTAAGAAAATGGGCTTTCAATTATCAATTGATGATTTTGGCACAGGCTACTCGTCACTCAGTTACCTGAAACAACTGCCTGTGGACGAAATTAAAATCGATCGTTCGTTTGTTATGGACATGGAACAAGATGAAAACGATGCCATTATTGTTCAATCGACCATTGATCTTGCTCACAATATGGGGCTGAGAGTAACAGCCGAAGGCGTAGAAAACGCAAACATTCTAGGCCGTTTAAAAGAACGTAAAACAGACTACGCCCAAGGGTATTACATGTGTCAGCCAATAAGCAGCGCTGATCTCGAAAAATGGCTTATCGAATCCCAATGGGGAAACAAATGCGCTTAAATTCGCACAGTTAAGACGTCACACTTGGCTCGATGCACTACACCAACGGCTGTAGACCCCATTATTACCTCAAGAGCATACCTGCCATGTGTTCCCATAATAATTAAATCAATGTCATTTTCATTTGCATATTTGAGAATGTCACGCTTGGGCGAGAACAAACCAGAGCAGACGACTTGAGTTGCCTCACTTGCATGCATACGCGACGCAAATTCGGCGAGTCGTTTTTTTGCATCGTAAACCCAGAATGACTCCTCACCTTCATTACGCTTTTTTTCCACCCATTCCGCCGGCACGACTTGAGGCGCATCAACCTCAACAACATGAAACAAAATCAAGCTGGCATTATTACGCCGGGCAATATCCATTGCCCGTAAAGCAGCGGCTTCGCTATGCTCGGAAAAGTCAGTGGCAAGCAACAGCTTCTTGTAGTCGGCGATCATGTTTTTTATTCACTTATTTCCGCTGCGGCGTCTACCGCATCCTGCCATTTTCTCAGTTGTTTTAACTCACGCAATGGCACTGTCTTACTTGCTTTCAAGGCCCGCAAGCGATCGACCGATACCGCATCTTGCTGCCATACGAGTTGATCAAGCACTGATACCGCAGCTTCACGGTTGTTACAAACCAGCACCATATCGCAGCCGGCATGTAATGCCAAATTGGCACGCTCGTTATACGAACCCGCCATACCAGCCGCTGCCATATTTAAGTCATCGCTAAACACAGCCCCTTCAAAGCCAAGACGTGTTCGCAACACTTGCCCTATCCAGGTTTTGGAGAAACCGGCAGGCTGCTTATCCATTGCCGTATAAACCACATGTGCCGGCATGACCCCCTGCAAAATATTCATACTTATCAAATCTGCAAAAGGCACGACATCGTTTTCCATTATGTTTGAAACTGGGCGCTCATCAACAGGCAAGGCCAAATGGGAGTCTGCCTTTACGCCACCATGGCCAGGAAAATGCTTACCAACACTGGCCATTCCCGCTTCATCCAAACCTTGTATGTAAGCGCGGGCCAATTGACTCACAGCGTGAGGGTCACGATGAAACGCGCGGTTACCAATAACTTCACTTTTACCGTAATCCAGATCAAGTACCGGGGCAAAACTGAAATCCACACCCGTTGCCGCAACTTCACTGGCCATTAACCAGCCCATTGCTTTTGCTGCTCCCATACCCAAGTCCGGTGACTTGTCGTAAATATCACCCAAGGGGCGAAGCGGCGGCAAGCGTGTAAACCCTGCTTTAAAGCGCTGCACACGACCACCTTCCTGATCAACACATGTGAGTATCTGTGGGTTTTGCTCATAGATACATCGCGTAAAGTCCGTAATTTGCTCGACAGATTCATAGTTACGTGAGAAAAAAATCACCCCCCCCACCAATGGGTGCCGAAGCAATTCCTTTTCTTCCTGCGTCAACTCGATACCTTCCAGGTCAATCATAAGCGGACCAATATGGCCTTTTGTTTTCATTGTCTATCCAATTGTGTATTTATCAATAAGTCATTTAACACGTTATCATTCACGGTTACGACCCCGCACATCCAATACATCACGCAAACGATCACCCAACAAGTTAACCGACAGAACAATTAACACCATGGCAATACCCGGTGGTAACACCATATGCGGAGCAACCAGCATGTAAGCTGTGCCATCGCGGATCATGCTTCCCCATGAAGCATCAGGTGGCTGCACACCCAGACCAAGAAAAGACAAACCAGCCTCGGCGATAACAACACCAGCTATGCTGAATGTGGCTTCAACGATCAATGGTGCACTGATTAAGGGTAATAAATGACGGCGGACGATGCTAAAAGACGGTGTACCCAGAGAAATCGCCGCCTGAACGTGATCACGGTGCTTTAGCGCCAGTACCTGAGCACGGGCCAATCGGGCAAAACCAACCCAGCCCACAATGGACAGGGCAATAACCACGTTTTCAATTCCCGGGCCCATGATCCCGGCGAACGCAATGGCCAACAAAATGCCAGGCACCGCTAAAAATACGTCGATGATCCTGACCACAAATAAATCAACCCAGCCGCCAAAATATGCGCTGCAAGCACCCACCAGGGTACCAATTGTCATGGAAATAAACGTTACCCACAGGGCAACCACAAACGACGTGCGTGCTCCCATGACCAGGCGATCCCATATAGGCCTGCCCAAATCATCATAGCCTAAAAGCGCATTCATGTCCGGGCCCTGTAAAATCCGCGGCAAGTCAATGGCATCCGGATTCAACGGCAACCACGGCCCAAACAGCGCCAACGTTGCCCATGACAACATCACCACAACCGGAAAATAACGCGCCATCATTCACCTTCTCCCAAACGAATGCGGGGATCGATAATCGCGTAAACAATATCCGTTAATACATTAACAACAACATAACTCAAACTGATTAATAAAACGCAGGCTTGCACAACCGGATAATCACGACGTTGAATGGCTTCAATCGTCAATTGCCCGACACCTGGCCAAGAGAAAATCGTTTCGGTAATAACCGCACCACCTAACAAGGTTCCCAACTGTAAACCAACCAGGGTAATTACCGGCAACATGGCGTTACGCAAACCGTGGCGCCAAATCACTTGTGTTTCCGATAATCCTTTGGCTCTCGCCGTACGAATATAATCTTCACCCAGCACCTCAAGCAATGTACTGCGCACCATACGTGCTAAAATTGCCGCCATCGATGTCCCCAGCGTAACCGCCGGCAGAATCAGGGAACTGAAGCCTTCATTGCCACTTACCGGCAACAACCCCATCCACAGTGAAAAAAACATGATAAGCAATGGCCCCATCCAGAAATTAGGTATGGAAACACCAAACAAACTGAAACTCATGGCAATATGATCCCAGCGCGTGCCCTTTTTTACAGCAGCAATAGCGCCTAGTGGAATCGCAATAACAATGGCAATAAAAATGGAAACGACAGCAAGCTGAGCCGTGGCCGGAATACGCTGCGCAAGCAATTCAGCGATTGGCAAACGATAGTGAATGGACTGGCCAAGATCAAACTGCAACAGCCCCCAAAGGTAATTCCCCAATTGTGTTAACACGGGCAAATCAAGCCCGAGTGCCGCTCGCAATGCCTCTCTGTCAGCAGGTCTTGCAGATTCACCCAGCATCATTTCAACCGGGTCCCCCGGCACTAAGTGAATCAGCAAAAACACGAGACACGAAACACCAAGCACCACAAACAGCGCACTGATCAAACGCGAGGCCAAATAATTTAACATTGAGGTGTTGAATATCCGTTACAGTTTCAAAGCAAGAACCAATAAAGGCTTAGTATGATAATCCCTTAATTAGTTTAATAAAAGTCAACAACGATGCAAGATAGTAACCGACAAAGCGATGTTCAGCATCGCAATGCATATTCCACAGGGGAAATTGGCAACGCGTAATTTTCTCGGTGGGTATTATTGACTAAGCGCGCCAGTTTCCCAATTGCAATAAGCACATCTACTGGTTGTGTTGCCAGCAAACCGTCAATCAAACGTTCAATATCCTGTTCTGCATCGACAAAAAGCGCCTTGTTACGCTTGATTCCTGCAATTAATCGCTGGCGTCGCTGTTTTTCTGGAACCAGCATGTTCATGGCGGTAAAAAATACCGATTCAAATTGGGATACCGGTATATTCTCAAGCATGGAAACCGGCTGACCTGTACGTAATGCCCAACGCAATCCGTATTGCTTAACAAATTTCGATTTGTCTTTTTTTAGGTGTTTTTTATACGCGGCAAAACAAAACAGCGCCTCAATAAATTGTTCCCGGCGATTATGCTCATCAAGCGCACTTTCGTCTACCACGGGAAGCCATGGATGCAGCGCCATAATTTGCGCCGCAAACACGCCTGAGCGTGTCTCTTGCAAATGCAACACGGGAGTCGTTCCCACGCCGCAACTGGGTGAGCGAGCCTTGAAGATATAAGCGGAAATGTCAGCCAGTTTAGGTATCAGTTTCTGGGCATGATCTTGCAGTTGACACGTATAATCTGCCGAAGCATCTTCAACTTCAGTGGCGCGAATACGCCCCTGACAATAAACAAGTTGAATAGGGTTTCTCGGCACCGGCAAACCGATTTCCACTTCGGGACAAATTGATCTAATATCAAAAACAGCGGCCAAACGTTTTATGATGAAATCATGTGCCTTTGTTTTACCGTCATAACGCACATTGTCACCCATCAAACACTGACTTACCGCAAGCATTATCATAAAAAGCGAGATTCCTGCATGTTATTTCTAATGAAAGTGATCTTGCCGATACACTGAACAAAAAATATTTTTCAACAAGCTATTCTATTTCTGCCAGCTGATACAGGAAAAACAGCTCCGTGATTTTTTTGGTTTCCTCTGAATCAATAACCTTAATGGAAAGTCGGCCTTGTTTTTGCTCTGCCTGAGCATCGCCTTCAACCCGGGTAACAAAATGCCCTGACCCGGTGGCAACGCCATCGGATACATCCCAACTAATACGGGAAAACTGAATGGAACGCATTTCTGACTCATCAAACAAGGTTTCATAATCTTCCAGGACTTGCTCACGATTAAAACCACTATTTGTTACTACGTTATCCGCAAATAAGGTAGACAACTCTTCAATATCCGCGTTTTCGTAAGAATATTTAAAATTGCTGATAATACGGTCAAGTTCACGCTTTTCAAAAAAATGGCCGTCGCCTTGAGGTCGCTCGGTTGTAACACCTCTTGTCGCTGCCAACGTCCGGTTAAGCACTTCTTCTTGCACGTCTGGATCAAGCTGGGAAATCACCTTCGCCACCTGTCTTTCTATCTCGGACTCGGGCGTGGATTGAATATTAATCCTTGGCGGTGATACGGGTTCACGTGAAATTTTATCCACAGCCTTGACAACGGCATCAGGTTTGGGCTTTGCTTGTGGCTTCGGATTGTCGGTTTGCGCATTCTGTTGATTTTCTTTCCTTACTGAAGGTGCTGACGGTGCTGTAGATGTTTGTACAATATTTTTCACCGATTTTACCGGCTCGCTTGCCTTTAAAACCTTAGCGTTTGGCGCTTTTTGTTCTTTCTCGGCTTTTTCGACTTTCGTCACCCTTTCAGGTTTTGCATCTTTAGCTGCCACTGGCAACGTTGCTTTTATGCTATTCGCTTTACTGATCGTTTCCAATTCAGCCGATTTATCTTCAACCACAGGTTCTGATTCAACAACTTCAGGCATGCGATTTTTGTCACGTAGTTTAGGCTCTATCTCTTGTAGTCGTTTAAGCACAACGGCGCCGTCAGGGTACGTGGAATCGGGCAGTTTTTCTGCCACTTCAGGCAAGGTGGAGCCTGCTTCCGAGACAATATTGTGTTGTTGTGGTGACGGACTCTCGGGGGGCGCAGGAGAGAAAAACGACGTACCCAATACCACATAGCCGATGCTTGCAGCCACGGCCAAACCAGCAATGGAAAAAGGCAAGAGACGACGGGATTTCTTGTCGTCATTCTCAATTAAACTCTCCGGCACATCAGCAATAAAATTGCTGTTTACCTCGTTCCCCACATGACTTAGCATTTGTTTTGCTTTTTCAATATCTGCCAGTTTCCTCTCGGCATCTTTATCAAAAACAACATCATCTACTGAGCTGTCAGTGGATGAAAGCACTTCATTTACGACGGGAATTTCCGCTTCATCAACGCTGTGCTCGCTTAACAGTTTTATATAAGCTTCTTTAATTTCGGCTTCAAACTTTTGCTTGTCTGACTTAACGTATTCCGATCGGCACAGGCGCATCATATACGTAAAATGGCGATTTATCTCATCTTCACTGGCCGCATTATCCAGACCTAAAACCCGATGCTTGTCAAAGCGTGACGTGAGTAGCATTTTTTCAATAAAGACAGCAATCATGCATTTGATATCAGTGGCAGAACACGCCTCCAATTCCGGTGGCGTAATATCTTCAATGTACTGATCTGTTTCTGTGGCAAGGCATAAAAGCAAGGTCAGATTTTGAGGTAATTTGTAATATTGGTCGGTATAGTTTTTATATCGCTCCGGATTTTTCACAAAACTGGACACAAACAAAATCAGCGATTCAGGGTCATCTGATGCCAACGGCTCCTCGAGTTGAGAGACAGCCGAATCTTCTTCCGCAGCGTTATCTGGGATGTCTTGCGATTTATCGTCATCTTCAGCTCCGTCAAAATCAGGATAAAAGTACCGGCGTTCACGCCGTAATGCCTGGCGCAAATCGAAACTGTCCAAATCGGGGTGTGACTGCGCATCCAGTTCTTCAAGTAAATCCTGACAAAAGCGTTTCACAAAGGCTTCATCGATATCATCATTTTTTTCAAAATAAGCAAACAACAGCAAGCGATCAAAAAATGAATTTATTCGACGAGGAATACCTTGCGTAACCAGAAAGACCAACTGCTGGATATCTTTTGAAAAGCCGGGCGTTCCTTGCCAACCTGTATTAGTCAAACGGTGTTCAATGTATGGTAAAATTTCATCATGTAAAAGTGGCAATAAAAAGCAGTTGTTGGAAAGAAGCTTGTCGCTATTGGTGTACTGCTTGACATCAAAATATTCATGAAAAGGCTGGTGGCTAACGAGTAAAAACTTGAAGTGTTTTCGACTGTCCTTCTCGATATTCACCAGGGAAAACAATTCATCAACTTCTTCTTTCGTTAATTGCTGTGCCTCGTCAACAACAACCAAAAAATGCTTACGCTCTTCCACAGACTCAGCAACAAGCTGATGCAAACTCACTGCTTCCGGGTGTGTATGCGCATGCTTTTTGTGACGTGCAAAAATCTCCCGCTTTAATGTATCGAGAAAACGGCTACACCTGGCCCGGTTGATTCGACAAATGACGGTATCGGGAACAATGGATTCTTCAATGGCGCGACGCATAACGGTGGTTTTACCCGAACCGGGCAAACCTGAAAGGGTGATAATCCCCTTTCTGATAAACAAAGAGTGCTTGATGCAATCAAGTACATTCTTTTGACTCTCACCAAAGAAAAACATGTCTGGCTCTGACTCAAGCCGAAATGGAGTCCGGGTAAATCCGAAATATTGCTCATACATAAACGAATGTTAAAACCTGTGTGTTGGCTGCATGTAAATCCGATTGAAATGCGTAACCATTATTGATTTATTGATTGCCATTTCTTTGGGCGCTTGTGATGCCGTTATCTCGCTAGCTCAAGCAACGCCCCTTGAACTATCACTATCCCATCGTATTATCACATAGGCATCTTATCCTTGCAGCCACGATTGTACAAAAAACCAGCGGCAATAGAATGTGTTTTGGCATGAAATCATAGCGCCAATTTTATAAGATTACAGACAGAGTTTCATTAATAATTTTCCCCAATTCAACGGCCTGTCTTACATCTTGCCATCGTCCACGGCGCTTTCAAATAACGGTATTTGGTGTCATGCACCGCCACACAATAGGCGTCTTTGCAAATAAATCAACACCTTAGCTGCCGTCACTTCCAAATCAAATCGCATTAACGTATAATTTACCTTCAGCTATGATAAATTTGATAAACACGCGACTTAATTAGACAGCACACAGAATAACAGAATAAATGTGTTGCAGCTCGAATCACATTTCGAACAATAATTAGACGATCCAAACAATGGGCGCAGAGACCGGCATTAAAACTCTCAATCTAGAAAAACTGTTTCGAAAACATGTCAAACAATATCGCGCGCTACTGCGCTGGGGTGTTGACAAAGTGTTTCAGGAAACCCGTATTGATATGTTATTCACTGACACAAAACAACATATCGATAACGGCAACGACGAAAAAGCCATCGCGTTACTTGAAGAGCTGAAAACCCAAATAAACTCGCTCGAAACCCAATACCCGGATCAAAAAAACGAAATTAAAAAAGACCTGTATGCCAGAATAGATCAGCTGGAAACCGTCATTGGCAAAAGTCACAATATTGATCAGAACAGCGCACACAAACATTTACAAACCCTTGAAATATCCCGGGTCGCCATCCAAAATGATGACTGGCTAGAAGCCAAGCGTAAAATCAACCTGGTAGAAAATGAAGTCTTGACCACCGTCATCAGTGAAGACCTGGTTATTAACGAAACCGCTTCTAACGAAAATGCCATCATAGAAAAAGCCAACCAGGCCCGTAAACAAGTCACAGCTGACAACAAGTCAGAAGTCGCAACCGTAAGCAATAAACCAGAACCAAGCAGCACAACACCACCAGTACCTCCGGAAGTACCGCAAACACAATCCGATACAGAAGCATCCCGATCTGTAAAAACAGCTGAACTTGAGCAAGTGCAAAACCAGCAGGAAAGCAGCACGGCTTCCCAAATTGATCCCGAGAAAAACACCCTTACGAGTATCAAGGGCACACCATTGGGGCCTGTCGCGCAGTCTTTATATGCCGCGCAACACAAAACAATGATAGGTAAATTATTAAAAGAACAAGATTTGCAAAAAACCCTGCATACACTCGATAAAAGCACTGTTGACAATCTGCGTATTGGTTTTATTGCCTGCCCGGGGATAATCAATACCCAACTTTCCGTCTTTTCAAAAAGACCTCTTAGCCTAAAAGAAACAGGGACTCAAATACTGTTGCTTCGCCTGTCAATTTCAAGAGCGCTCAGTATTTATCTCATTGGCATTCCTGCCAATATCAGCACCGATTTTTCAAAACTCAATGAATTAATGCCGGAACTCTCCGCATGCTTTGTCAACACCCACAATCTATCGCTCAAATGCGGCAATTTACTCGCAGAAAAACTTGCCCAATGCTCGCCTGAAAAAGAGAAATTGTTTATCAAATTGCAAGAAAGCGATGCAAACGAAGAAAACACGCTCAAGCAGAACATGAACGACATTGAGTTTACCAAACTGGAAAACGCAGAATCAGATTTTATTGAAGATGCCGCAACATACCTGGCTCAGTTCTCTCGTTTTGAATAAAAAAAGCTGAAATAAAGGGCACTTATACGCTAATATTGCATCAGATAACCGCAGGCAATATTTTATTGTGTTGGCCATAGTGACCCTAAAAATATTGAGGATTATTATTGACTGAGCGAGAACTGTCTGTGTTCATTTTAAGAATCTGAGGCGCTGCAACAAGCCAGGCAGGTGATTTAAGGTGAATCAGAGAAAATAAGAAATAATTAAGGCGCTTAACCATTACCAACAAATTACCTGTGTATCACAATTGTAATACACACGTCTTATTAAACGAAGTATAAGACAACATCTTACCCACCATTATAATAAATGAGGATGAAAATATGGAAAATAATCTTAATCAAGCTTTAAGCCAGTTCATGAAAGTAAAGGGCGTAACAGCCGTTGCACTGGTAGGCAGAGATGGCTTTGTTATCGACAGCATATCGAATAACGATGTCGATATGGATGCATTGGGTGCGATGGTTGCAACAGCCGTCGGTACAGCCGAAAGTCTTGGTCAGGAATTTAACCTTGGTGCAATGGATCAGTACTTGTCAGAATATGCCAACGGCAAAGTGATAATGGCATCAGCTGTCGATGACATACTGGCCGTATTTACTGACGAGTCAGCCATTATCGGCGGTGTTCGCTTTGCGGTGAAAAAGCATCTTCCCGATGTTGTCAAATCTTTTCAATAAACGTACATGATGCATAAAGTTTTAAATGAGGTGCTCAGTGGTTTTATTGCCCGCGATGGCATGGTTGCAGCCGCGTTATTTGGTACGGACGGGCTCGTGATTGAATCAGCGAGTCATAAAGACATAGACATGGACAGAATCGGCGCGTTATTCGGCATTTATTTTGCCAATACCGCCAATCAGTCACAAGGCATTCGAATAATACCACTACCCAAACAGGAGCAAGCAAATTATGTTTTATTAGCTACTGTTTCGGGTGCTTTGTTGGCCTTATTCACTAATAATGTATCCGGTGAAACAACAGCGCAAGAATTTGAACAAGACATTCGAAAAATTGAACGCGTGTTATCTCCTGATACCCCTTCGTGACGCAATGATAAAAACAACCCTGTTATCGTCATATCGCCAATATTGATATCACTTACTTAAAACGGACAACATCAATAAAAATCAGAATCAGACATTCATATTTATCTAAACAGGAAATTTTAATTCAAAATGAATTTTAAGGATCAATCAATGACAGTCGCACAATCATTCTATGGCACTATTTCAAAGCTAATTGATTTTAGACAATCTGACTGGGATGTTTTAGCTGCCGAAGCCGAAACCATTAAAACATGGGCCCCCGATTTAATCAGTGTTTTTTATGACACATTATATGGCATTGAAGAAACAACCGCCGTTTTCCACGAAGGCGAACGCGCCAAACTTGAAGCCACATTACAACAATGGATAGTGGATATTTTAAGTGGTGATCAGGGTGATAAATTTTGGAACCATCAACGCTATATCGCCTTACTGCATATTAAACGTGGTACGAAAAACCTTTATATGCTTGGCATGATGAACCGCTTGCAGCAAGTTGTCCTCACCAAGGCAATGGAGAACTTTGAACCGGCTAAGGCCGTTGAAGTGTATTTGGCCTTTTTGCGCTTATCAGGCATGGTCGCCGGCATCATCGCCCAGTGTTACGATGAAGTCACCGAAACCAGCACACATGCTGGCTTGACCCGCGTTGGCCTCAATGAAGCACTGGTTAATCGCATCAAAACCATGCAAATTGACAAAATGCTCAAAGAAGCCAAAGAAGCTGATTGTTAATTGGCTTCTCTCATTTTTTAGTCACAAAAAACCAAAAGGAATCTGGATCAGGGCCGGCGCTCCTTTTGGTTTTATATTTTATTGTTGGCTCAGCTTTGTCCGTTTTTCTGAAAAAAACGGTGGAAAAATAATGAAAAATCTATTTAGCGATTATTTCTGCTGATGATTTAGGTGGCAAATACCTGACTTTATTTCCAGGATAAATAAGATCCGGGTTTTTTATCTTACTCCATTTTGCCAGCTCAGGATAACGGAAAGGATTATTCAAATAGGTTCCGGCAATCGCCCATAACGTATCACCGCGGACAATATTGTGAATACGAAAAACAGGACTAAATCCTGCTGCCTCACTTAAGCCGATATGCGGCATAAGAGGCATGGCGTCTGTTATTATTTCAGGATTTTGACTGTTTTGCTGCGCTTGCGTTTGTAAGCCGGCTTGCGAAATGACTTTCAGTGTGGCATTTTGATCGCTCAAGCGTATTTCGCTGGTTTCAAAATCCACACCCGACACTTTTTCTGGTGCTATCATTTTTTCCGAATTTTCTTTGTTTAAAGAAAATGCTTCATTTTGCAATTGTAAACTGGATTGCTTTGGAACCAGCTTGTTACTCACATTACGCACACTAAGTTCGCGACCAAATTTTTCCGATACCGTTTCAATATTGAATAAAAACCGTTCAACATCTGGGTTTTCACTTGCCTGTGTGATCTCACTTAACAAAACCAAACGCGGGATATCTACGTCTGAAAACCGTTGCATTACGCCATAGTGTTCAGCCATAAACACGCCTGAAGCAACAAAAATTATACTGGCAACCAGCCGAAATGGTGAACGCTTTGCTTTTTTCGATGATTTACCCTCGATACGATTTAATACTTTTATAATTGCTTCGTCTTTGCGAATATCGTCGGATGCTGCGTTTTCGAATTCCAAAAAAATGTCCGAGCCGATTTTTTCAAAATTTTCTGCATTACATTGGGGGGCTGATTCCCGTTGGTTTAAATCGAATACCGAATCATCTAGTTCTTCAGTTTCATCCCGTATTTCAGAAAGAGTGACTAGCTGAATGTCTGTATCTTCTGTCGGTGACTCAACAATATCCGATACAGCAAAGCGAGAAAGCAGACGATCTTCAGCAGAAACATTTTCTGCTTGGTTCGACGACTTAATTCGATTATGATTTTGCGATTCAATCGAGTGTTGATAAACAGCGACTTTCGAGGCCAGTTTTTCTTCAAAAAAACCAGCGACATTTCTTTCAAATAATGCGGATTGCGTCATATCCGGCTGCTCAGCTTTCTCGGTGAGATCAGTCAATACAATATCAAGCTCATCGTCCAAGCCAAGTGGATCATCATCTTCATGAATAAAATCCAGGGAAATATTTTCATCATCCACGGGTATTTCGGAAAATGCAGCAAAGGTTTTATCGTTGACCTGGGGTTTTGTTTCAACTTGATGATCATCAAGGTCGTTGTCGGTCAGGCTGTCACTAAGAGGTAAATCAATGAGCAGGTGGTTTTTGTTTTCAATCCGCAACGGCAAATCATTAAGTGCATCGTCGATGTCAGGCCCATCAGCAGATGCCATATAATGCGGCTCAATGTCATTGCCAATATGCGGCTTTCTGTCTGCTTTTTCAGAGACAGGAAGAAACATCAAGTCCCGTTGATTTTCATCAACAATTCGCGCGGAATTGAGACTCACTTCATCTTCATCCGTGACTAACATCCCTGGTAGGTCATGGCCGTCTTGCGAGACCAATTGAAATCCACTTTCAGCTTGAGCTTCAGTTGCTTTTTCGTCAGCGGCTTTATCAGTGTGTGATCGGGTATTTAAATGCGCATTGTCAACGGGATAATTGCCGTTTTCGTTTTTTGCCCCAAAATCAAATACATTTTCCAAATCGACTTCGTGCTCTTGCATTACAGAATCAGGTGCACATAATGCCTCATCATGAGCTACGTCAGATGCATGTTCATCATCTGCAAACAATGGGAATGTATTCGACATTGGCTGACTTAACGCCGTTCCACGTGTAACAAGATCCTCAATGGCCAACTCAGAACTGCTGCTTTCAGCAGTGGCATGGCCAATTTGCTGGCCGTCAAGTTGAGGTGATGCAGCAGCGGTTTTTATGTTCCAGTCTTGCGTGTTGTTATTCGCCCACTGACTCAATGCGGTGGCATTTTTCATTGAAAACAAGCGATCAAAATCTGTTTTCAAAATGAGTCTGTCATGCCACAGCAAGGTCTTGTCAAAAACCTTGTCTTCCACAAATGCCGGAGGTGACAACCAGTCCTGCTCAAAATCATTGGTAATTTCAATAATTTCGTCCACCCAGAAACCTGTCACACCATGCCTGGTATAAGCCATGATAAAGCGACCATGAGTGACCCGCTCCGGCGTAGGTAATGCAAACTTCTGGAAGACATTGACAATGGAAACAGTGGAATCCCGGTATTGCAGCACACCGGCAATAAAATTGGCTTGTTGTGGCAATTGATGCAACGCCTGTGCATCAACGATTGAATCAACATCTCGGGCGCTGACACAGCAGGCAACAGGGCCCACTCTGAATATCAGCAATTGCTCATTGATATCTATGGCTTTCATGTCATGCTTCACTTATCCCGGCTCTCGGCCACAATTTCGAGTTGTTAGATTAATGCCAATTGCGCAGTTCTTCACATTCATTCAAATCCGGCAGTTGATGAACAGGCAATCCAGGCAAAATCCAGGTAAAAACAAGCTTGTCCGATATGCTGCCTGGCGCTGTTTTCAACAAGCTGTTAGAAATAACGACCAGAATCAAATTAAATTAAGTCTAGTTTTAAAAATCAGATAAAAAAGAATGGATATAGCGGAAAAAACACAGAAAAAATGGGCAAGGCTTAAAACTGGAAGGTAATTCAGCCCAGAATACGACATTCACCAGGACAATAACTCAGGCATCCTCGTATTTGAGAATGCTTTGTGCCCATTCAAGCACAGAACGCACACGCGCAGAAACCAGATCAATTGCTTGCGGGTATGTCACCCAACGATATTCTTCGTGTTCGGGGCGACCGATTTCGGGATTTACAGGCAAATCAACCGTCTGCTGGGCAGTTTCGGCTAAATAGTAACGTGCAATTTTCCCCGGCCCATAAGGACCTGTTTCCCGAAATCGATGCCCCCACCGAAACTGTAGATCGGTAATGGTCGATTCTTCTTCCACTTCTCGGTGTGCAGCGTCCAGTGGCTCCTCGCCTTCCTCTACCATACCCTTTGGAAAATCCCAATGGTTATAAGCGCGAAGTAGCAAATATTCAAACTCACCTGCATGTCGTCTTACAATAACAACACCGGAAGAAAGCATTTTGGCTTCCATAATAATTTTATTTCCTTAAATTCGGTAAACCCTGAAGACAACAATTGTAAACGACCACTCAGTCTATCGACACTGGCACTGCTGTACTTTAACCCGTCAAGGCGGAACAACACGGCTATGCACACGAATCAGTCCTTGTCCATAAAACCAAACCGCGACAGAACTTATTTACTATACAAGTAAAGAATCATCCAGTGCAAACCGACACATATGTATCGTAGCAAAAAGCAACAAACTGCCTGCGTTATCCTGGCGGGCGGTTTAGGAAACAGCACGGCTGAAAAGGACTTGAACAGGCTATCGCTTTGATCAGTAACAAATCAAAACTTATCATACGCCCTATTCTTATTATTTTGATAGTAAGTGTAGGCATATCAATTCTGCACACCAGCACGAGTTTTCGTACCCTGGAGGGATTGACTTACGACTGGCGGATGAAACAAACACGAAACGGTTTACACATAAGTGACAAAGTTGCCGTTATATTAATCGATGACGCTTCATTGCAATCAATGGATAACTATGCAGGCAGGTGGCCCTGGCCTCGATTTGTTTATGCCGATCTCCTCGAATTTTTGTCCTACGCCGAACCCAAAGGTGTACTTTTTGATATTACCTTTACTGAAAAGCATAAATTTAACAGGGAAAAGGGCGAAACAATCAATCAAGATGATCTTGAGTTGGTTCAGGCAACCGCCAGTTATCCCTTTACCTATCACGCAGCGCGTTTTGTGCTGGACACCTTAAAAAAAGACGAAACCGGCAATGCCCAATTAAACAAGCCATTACCCGAAAACTTTGAAGAACGCTTTGCCATTGAAAACCGAATAACAGAAGCACATCCACAAGCAACCGGCATTGTCGGTTCACGCGCACCCAATAACAATTTTTATTATTTGCCTTTTGAGGAGCTACTGGAAAGCAGCAATGGTATCGGTGTGGTCGAAGTCCAAACCGACGAGGACAGTGTACTAAGACGGGCCCGACTCTTTCACGCTTATCGCGACAAGCACTATGCCTCGTTATCAACCACCGCCCTGCTGGACAATACACCGATCAAAAGCATACGCCGGGAAAAAAATCAATTGTTGTTTGATCAGCAACGCATTCCTGTTGATGAAAATGAAAAAATGCTGGTTAATTACTACGGTAAATACAATGAATATTCATTTAGCGGCATTATCGCCTCTTTACAGCAAATCAATGATGGTAATCTGGAAAATATATTAATTGACCCAGCGGAGCTTCAAGGAAAATACATCTTCGTCGGCGGCAGTGCTGCCGGTCTTAACGATTTAAAAAACACCCCAATCGATGCAAACCTGCCCGGCGTATTTATTCACGCCTCCATGCTAAGCAATATCCTTGAAAAGGACTTTTTGACCCCGGCAAACAGATCCTTGACCTACGTGCTTATCGTGCTTTTTGCCACGGTGACAACGCTCAGTGTATTATTTATCAAAAAGCTGTTTATTCAAAATAGCCTACCCGTTTTGTCCGGCGTTATCTTTGCCTGGTTAGCTTACTATCAATTTGGACAGAACACAGTAATAGACATGGTATCCCCGCTTTCATCATTGGCTTTTGCCTGGATACTGTCCTTTTCAGCCATGGTCTTAATGGAAGGTCGCGAAAAACGCAAATTCAAACGCATGATGTCACAATACCTCTCTCCGGCTGTCCTCAGCACATTAGTTGACAATCAGGAAGATTTTGCCAAAGCGGAAGTCGGCAGCACGGAATATATCACCATGCTGTTTTCCGATATTCGAAGTTTTACCAATATGTCGGAAAAGCTCAGCGCCGAACAAGTGGTCGAGTTACTCAATTATTATTTTTCATCCATGACCGAGTCAATTTTTGCCCATAATGGCACCATTGACAAATTTATCGGTGATGCCATCATGGCATTTTGGGGGGCGCCAATCAAAACCGACAATCATGCTGAACAAGCAACACTGTCTGCGCTGGACATGATTGAGCGCCTGAAAGTAGTAAATCGATGGATCGAAGAAAAAGGCCTGGATCCGATAAAAATCGGTATTGGTATTCACACAGGTAACGCGATACTCGGCAATATCGGGTCGGAAAACAAACTTGATTACACCATAATTGGCGATAACGTCAACCTTGCTTCACGTATAGAAGGCCTCACCAAACAATACGGCGTGCCGTTACTTATCACGGAAGACACCTATCAACAGTTAAATTCTCCGATACCTTGCCTTATCGTGGATCTGGTGCGTGTCAAAGGTAAAAAGATTCCGATTAAGGTCTTGTTGCCATTGGGCTTGCCCGCTGATGCAAGCGAGTCTGACAAGCAAGCTGCCCAACACCGTGCCAAAACCAGTGACCAGGCTTTCCAGTATTATCTCGAGCAACAATGGGATAAAGCAATCGCCCTGCTCAAACAACTGCCAGATGAGCCTGTGCATCATATTTTACGAGAGCGTTGTGAAAACTACAAAAATACACCGCCCGATTCAGACTGGGACGGGGTTTTCACCATGACCAGTAAATAAGGTTTCAGTTTATGACACACATCACAGTTTTTCCTTGCGATTGTGAACATAAGACCCGGTTTGAGAACGACAAAATTGAAAAACAGCCAGCAAAGACAAGATTATATTCTCGCATAAGCGTGTTTTTTTGATTGCAAATCAACAAAGCCATTCAATAGTTTTAAAGAAAAATCACTAAATGCCGACAACCAAAGTACATCAAAACGAAATGTATTATCTTTATCTGCTGGAGACAATATAATGAAAAAGTTAGCCTTTATTCTCGCACTCGTTATCGCGGCCCCCGTTTCTGCTTTTGCAGGCGATATTATGTACGTTATGAGCAAACGCGCAAAATTACTATCCAGCCCCGCTTTCGGCTCAAAAACACTTGAAAACTTCAGCAAAGGTGAAAAACTGATTGCAATTGAAAAGAAAGCGAACTGGTATAAAGTGATTTACAATGAAAAAACCGGATGGGTATCGCGTTTATCAGTGTCTTCACATCCACCACTGAAACGTGCCAGAAGAATGGCAAAAGCGGATTCAAAGCTGATGCAAAACTCACGACGAAGAGCCAGCAGTGTATCAACAACAGCGGCTGTACGGGGCTTGACAGACATTAATCGCTCACGTGTTAGCAATGATGAGCGCCTGGATTTTGCGGCTGTGGAATTGATGGAAAACTATCAAATTAACGATGAAGACGTGATTTCCTTTATGGCTGTTATTAAAGACTAATTTAAACTCCGTTTAATTATTCAATTTTACTCAAAATGAAACCCGCATTACTGAATGGAAAGTTTGCGAAGGGACTCGCCAAATGCCTAGAAACCGATTAACCCCCCGATTTGTTTTGTATTATCGTACCCTGCTTTTCTCTTTGCTTGTATTTTTTGTCCTTACCGGCATCTTTTTTTCGCACTCTGCTGCCGCCGCTGATAACAATTTCCGACTACGTGCACATCAAAACAATATTGATGCAAATACACAAAGTGATATTGAAGCCGAAATCAAATTTGGTAAAACCATATCAGCCCGTATCCTCGGCAAATTTAGCGAATACAAAGACGAAAAATTAAAACGTTACGTCTCCCTGGTAGGCAAGGCTTTGGCCATGAATTCGAGCAGAGACGAAATCGATTTCCATTTTACCGTACTGGATGCGGATTTTATTAATGCCTACTCAGCACCTGGCGGCTATATTTTCATTACCCGGGGTGCCATTGAAGCAATGCAGGATGAATCCGAGCTGGCTGCCGTATTGGCCCATGAAGTTGCACACATCACAGAAAAACACATTGTTAAAGAGTTTAAAATAAAAGGCCAGGATGACTCGATAACCGCCGGCCTCTCCAATTTATTGGGCAGTTCATCCAGCTCCGCCAAAGTGGCATTTACACAATCTGTGGATAATGCTGTCAATAAGCTAATTAACAAGGGATTTAAAAAGTCAGAAGAAATTGACTCTGACAAAGTCGCGTTGCTGTTATTGGCCGCAACAGGTTATGATACCGGTGCCATGCGCCGCTATTTGAAACGGGTTAAACGCATTAGCCAAAAAATACAATCAAGAATAAAAAATAAGCCAACCCATCCACCAACCAGCAAACGCATAAAGTCTTTAAAGCACATTGCTAAGCAGGAAGGACTGAACAGACTAAAGCTGCCCAGAGGCAAAACCAGGTTTAAACAATATGTCAAATTCCAATGATATAAAACGCCTTAGGCACTCGACAGGTCACCTGTATGTTAAACCTTTTGTTGCGCTGTTCATTTCATTATTGATGCCCCTGATCAGCGTGTTTGTTTTTGTGCTGCTGACAATTCACAGCGTATCTGCCGATCAATATCATTACAACAGCGTGCTTATCGGTAATCGAGCCTCTGGCCTGTCCGGTGCGTATGTAGCAGTCGCTGATGACCCATCCGGGCTGTTTTACAATCCATCCGGTATCGTATATTCAGCCTCCACCAACGTCACCGCAAATATGAACGCTTTCAGGTATGGCCGTACAAAATACGTTGCCGCACTGAAAACAGCCACTGGAAAAAACGTTGACTGGATCAGAACAACGTCCGCGCTAGTACCCAGTTTTTTCGGCATCACACAGCCCCTCGGCCCGGGAACCGTGGGCTTTTCTTACGCAATAACCGATTCGGTACTGGAAAATCAAGGCCAAACATTCTATGACATTCGTCAAGCCGGCACAGCATATACCATCAACTTTAACAACCAGGACACAACCAATAATGTTGGCCCGTCTTACGCTATCGCGATAGGTGACAAACTCTCCATTGGACTGACAATGTATGGCTACTTTCGTAACAAAGAACGTATCTTTAACCAGATTTATCAATTGGCCGGTGATGGTCAGGTAAACGACGCGACACCAGCGGTCGAACAGCCCCCGTTTTTTATCGCAAACCAGTATTTTTCTCTGGATGAATACGGCGTAAAACCGATTTTTGGTATTTCTTATACGCCACTGAATAAACTGTCATTGGGATTTACATTTACGCAAACCTTTTTGTTTAAATCAGACACCAGCGTACAGTACAGTGAAGCGGGCAATATTTGCAATGATGCAACCCAAACATTTCAAGAACGTTGCCCGAACAGCAGCCCCACTTCCTTCCTCTTATCCCGGGAAGCCTCCACCGAACGTCGCATATTCCCCTGGCAAGTGAATCTGGGTGCAGCATATTTCCATAGCAATAAACTGTTATTAACCAGCAGCGTTTGGGTATATGAAGCAATTAACCTTACCTCGAAACCACTGATAAACGTCGCCGGCGGACTGGAGTATTACATTACCGGAAAAATCGCCGTACGAATGGGCGCTTATACGAATATGTCAAACACACCTGAACTGGTTGAAAATGCCATAAACGTATTCAACGAACATATCGATATTGTTGGTGCTACGATGAGCTTAACGCATTTTACCCGGTCATCTGCGATTTCAATCGGTGGCGCCGGAACATATGGTAAAGGTAAAGCCCAAATTACCGGCTCAACCAATATTCAAGATGTTGAATACCTGGGCCTGTCCATTTTTCTCTCCGCCTCCAATTCATTTTAGTCAGCGACAACAATCGTAACACCACGGTTCCGACGATCAATGAAACAAGGTACGCGGGCGATGCGAAATCCGGTGCATTTCCCAGTTACCACACTTGGGACAACGATGGGAGCGGAAAGTCACTAAATGCCAAACGGAAAAAATCGGCCCTAAAACAACAAGGTAAATAATACCGGTAATAACAGCAAAAACAAAAGACACCACCCATACGCTGGCATCAAGTATCAAACTGCTGTATTCATCATGTACAGGATGACCGATATAGCCACAACTGCTACACACTTTGTTTTTCACGGGACACCTCCTGAAAAAAACCGATGTCAAAAAGTTGAAATTGAATACACAAGAGCAAGAAAGTCGCTCAAAGAAAGGAATAAAACAATATTGCTTTTTTCTGAAACAACGCTACATAACACCCTAATTATAGCAGCCTCTTGATTGAATACCGTAATGAACAGACGATATCAGCGCATAATCTTTTTATATGAAATATTGATTGTGTTAATGTTATCAGCAGTGGGGTAAAAAATCACAACACCAAAACCGGATCCGAAAATCAATCGGGGCGCAATGCGTCTGTCATATCTGTCAGCTTGCCGATTTCTTCCATTGACATGATCTTGTCCATATTGAGCATAATCACAAACTGGTCATCAAGTTTTCCCATGCCTTCGATAAAATCCGTATTAACGCTTCCCCCTAAACTGGGAGCACATTCGATATCCGCTGGTTGGAAATCCATAACCTTGCTTACCGCATCAACAATAATTCCGATGTTGGCTGATAAGCCCTGATGTGCAATCTCAATAATGACGATACAAGAACGTTTATTGATGTCGCTACCTTGTTGTTCAAGACACTGCCGTAAATCAACAACGGGTACAACCTTGCCACGCAAATTTATTGCCCCGGAAACAAAATCCGGCATCTTGGGTATGGGCGTAACCAACCCGTATTCCAAAATTTCCTTTACTTTTAATATACTGACCGCAAAGGTTTTGTTATTAAGTAAGAATGTGAGATATTTTTGCACATACTGGTTGCCAGTCAGTTTGTTATCGACGGTTTTATCGCTTACCACTTGTTGCATCATAATTTATTCCTTACATTCGTTAACAATGGTGTTTTATCGAAAACCTGAAAGCGCACCGGCGATACGGTGTAGTGGCAGTTGTTTTTCTACAGCGCCTGCTTTAAACGCCTCATTTGGCATACCATAAACCACGGATGTTGCTTCATCTTGACCAACAGTATGTGCGCCGGTATCTCTAATTTCTTTCAATCCTTTTGCGCCATCATCTCCCATGCCGGTCATAATCACGCCCAAGGCATTTTTCCCGGCAGATTTGGCAACAGAACGAAATAAAACATCAACAGACGGTTTATGACGGTTCACCAAAGGCCCATCAATTACTTCAACAAAATAATGAGAGCCTCGTCGTTTGACTGTCATATGTTTGCCTCCGGGTGAAACAATTGCCTGACCTTGCGTTATTTCCTGACCATTAACCGCTTCACAAACATTGATCTCGCACATCCCGTTTAACCTCTCAGCGAATGCTTTTGTGAACTGAGCTGGCATATGTTGGACAATCACGATTCCGGGACATTTTTTATCCAGTTCTTTCAACACCACCTCCAAAGCTTGGGTACCGCCAGTCGACGTACCTATGGCAATGATTTTATCGGTGGTGTGTATTACCTGCCCTGTACCTTTGCTAATAACAGCATCGGCACTGAGCTTTGTTTTTCTCGCAGTTGGAGAACCCGCTTGAGTTATCGACCTTGACAGGTGTTTTAAATTTTTCGCTTTGGCAGCAGACTTAATAGTATCCAGAATCATTTTATTTTCTTCAAGAAGTGCAGCCTTAGCACCGGCTTTGGGTTTACAAATTATATCAACAGCCCCAAGCGATAATGCTTCTAGTGTTGTCTTTGTGCCAGCGTCTGTTAATGTAGAACACATTACCACCGGAGTAGGCCGTTCTGACATAATTTTACGCAAGAACGTAATACCATCCATTCGCGGCATTTCCACATCTAAAACAATTACATCCGGCCAACGTTTTTGCATGTGTTTCATTGCGAATAGTGGGTCGGCGGCAGAATCCATTTCAAGCGATTTATCATTAGCCATTATGCCAGCCATAACCTGACGAATCACTGCAGAATCATCAACAACCAATACATTTATTTTTCTATCTTTCTCAGCCATTATGTCTGTGACGCCCTAGGTGCCTACCTTTCAATTGATTAACAGGAAATAAATTACAAAATATACCAAATACCTATTTAACTCTCACATAAATAGAGGGCTGAACAAGTGAAAATCTGTCCGTCAGCTTGTTGAGTGTTTCTGAGTGGCTGACAAATAAATAGCCTCCCATTTTAATTCTATCCGCAATACGCTCTAGTAAACGCATCCGAGTCTCAACATTAAAATAAATCATCACATTTCGAATAAAAATCACGTCAAAACCGTTAAACTTTTTATCCCAGTTTGCCATCAAATTAAGCTTTTCGTATAGAACATGCATACGCAAGGCCTTGTCAATTAAAATAACCCCTTGTTGTGAACGAACACCTTTCAAGCAATATGCCTTTAAATATTTGTCGGGTATCGCATCTTTTTCAGTTAATGTGTATTTTCCTATTCTTGCGGTCTCTAACACGTTCATATTAATGTCTGTAGCGATTATTTGCCATCGGCCTTGCATCCCAAGACTATCAGCCAGAGTCATCGCCAAACTGTAAGGCTCCTCGCCAGTAGAACTTGCAGCACTCCATAGGCTAAAGCCTTGGGTTCGATTCACCTTTGATAGAATCTCGTTTTGCAAAAAATCAAAGTGCTGACTTTCACGAAAAAAATATGTCTCGTTGGTGGTTAATAAATCGACCAGTACCTGCATTTCTTTCATACTGGTATCGGCCAATATCTGCTGGTGATAATCCCGAAAAGAAGTCAGATTCAAATCTCTCAGTCTTCTGGACAGCCGGTTTTCCACCAAGCTTCGCTTCATGGGGGATAATGAAATACCAGCTTGTTTAAATATTAGAGATCGATACAAATCAAACTCGGATTCGCTCAGTTTAGGCCCAACCAATGCAGTTTGATTTAAATGAATATTCATTATTTAAAATGCGCCTTATCAATATTTTTCACTTTCAAGTTCTACCAGCTCGGACAATTCTGCTACGGAAAGTACTGCCTCCATTTGCAAAAGCACAATAAATTTATCGCGGAGCTTGCCCATGCCAGAAATAAAATCAGAGCGTATATCCGTACCAAATTGCGGGGCTGCGGCCACCTGATCATCCGGGACATCCATGACCTCATCTACTTCATCAACGACAAAGCCAATATCCATCACTTCATCTTCATCCGATTTCATTTCAACAATAATGATGCAAGTGCGTTTTGTAATCTGATTTACATCTTTTCCCAAGCGAACAGCCAAATCAACAACGGGAACCACATTGCCGCGCAAATTAATCACCCCTCTCAAATAAGCCGGCGTCAGGGGAACACGTGTCACTGTCCCATATTCGAGGATTTCCTTAATCCGATCTATTTCAGCCCCATACACCTCGCCATTCACATTAAACGTCAGATATTTGATGCCTTCTTGGTCGTTTTTATCATTCACATCGTCAATAGTCTGGGCCAGTGTATTTTGCGCTTCTTCAATTGCTGCCACTTGTTGCTCATTCATCATTCTTTCCACTAATAAGTCAGTTAACCGAATTTCACGAAATCATCTTCTGCCGAAACAATACCAGTACCAGTTGTTACATCCTTGCTGTTAGCATTAATCGGCGCAGAGACTTGTTGCTGGGATGAAATAGAGGCTGGTGACTGCGTTTCATCCGTGTTTAATGTAAAAAAGCCAATCGTCGACTGTAGCTCTGCTACCTGTGCAAACATCTGCTCGGCAGTCGCGGCCAACTGTTCGGATGAAGATGCCCCCTGCTGCGCGCCTGCGTCCAATTGCTCCATCGCTGAATTTATTTGACAAACACCTGTGGCCTGTTCGCTAGAAGCCGCATTTATCTCTTCCAGCAATTCAGCAGTTCTTTGTACGTTGGGTACGATCTCCGCAATTAGATCGCCGGCTTTTTCCGCAACTGTAACACTACTGCCAGCGAGTTCACTGATGTCCTGCGCTGAAACCTGACTTCTTTCAGCCAATTTCCGTACTTCATCAGCAACAACTGCAAAACCTTTGCCATGCTCACCTGCCCTTGCAGCTTCAATAGCCGCATTCAAGGCCAGCAAATTGGTTTTGTAGGCAATGTCCTCAATTACACTGATCTTGGTGGCAATTTGTTTCATGGCTTCCACGGTTTCTCCAACCGCTTTACCACCTTGCTCTGCTTGCACAGACGCCGAAGATGCTATTTGATTGGTTAATTCAGCATTTTCAGTATTTTGCGAAATAGAACTCGTCATTTGTTCCAAAGAAGCACTGGTTTCTTCCAGGCTTGCAGCCTGCTCTCTGGCCGTTGAACTGATTGCTGTGGCGGTTTCACTGACTTGCTGCGATGCCATACTGATATTTTCAGCACCGGCTGTTACTTCAAGCAACACCTGCCGCATTTTCGTAATAAAACCGTTTAACGAATCCGCTGTCTGACCAATTTCATCTTTGGCAAACTCAGGTAATCGATAAGTTAGATCACCATCTCCTTCACGCAAGTCATCCACTGCCTGTTTCATCATATTCATTGGCCGAGTAATAAAATATTTGGCAAAAAACAGGGCAAACAACGCCACGCCGACAAGTACCGCAATGGATATAATAAAAACACGATCTCTTAATTCATACACCGCCTGAAAAGCCTCTGCTTCATCAACTTCGCTCATGATTGCCCAATCAACGTCCTTAATGTTCAGGGGCTTAAACGAGGACAAAACACTGACGTTTCGATAATCATTAATCAACACCGTATTTGCTTTACCGTCAATTGCTTCTTTTGTCGCTTCAGTTACCACAGTTTGAATACCAATTGCGCTACCATAACGTTCAAGGTCTTTAATAATGTGACTATCCATACCAACATCATTCATCAGTTGTAAAAATCCAGACTGATCTTCCAGCATAAATCGTGACTCACTACGCAGCTTAAAGTCCTTTGCAACAATGTATGTTTCGCCACTGTTGCCCAGTCCTACAGAAGACCATTGCTGATTGCTGGTCATGATATTGTTGATCTTTTCTATTGGCATTTGAAATGCCAGCACGCCGATGTTTTTTCCGTTTTCAAAAATAGGAGAGGCAATAAACGATGCTTGCGCATTATAAGATGGACGATAAGGACTAAAGTCTTCCAATCTGACAAAGCCAGGTGTTGTTGCAGATCTTGCTGCACGATAAACACGAGAAAAATTTGTATTTTTATACGGCCCATTAAGTAAAGACGTGGCAAAATCAACTTCTTTAAACACACTGTAAACAATATGTCCTGTCGTATTATCGATCAAAAAGATATCATAAAAACCAAACTTCTCCAGGTATTGGCGAATTCTCGGGTGGTATTCTTTATGGTATGTATTATAGCGAAAATTCAGCTTCGCACTGTCGAGTTTGTGCTTGGAGCCTGTTGGATTTGGGTTTTCAGCAATATAAGCGTGTTGAAAAATTTGGGCTTGCTGGTCATTGGGAAAATAGTCATCAATATTGGCTTTGGATTTTATGTTTTTATTTAAGCGTGGAATAAACTCCTCTTGGTAAGTTTTACGTAGCGCTTTACTAATCCGAGAACGCGAATCAGCATCAAAATCAGCCTCATTCTCAACTTCATGAAACGACTGCGAAAATTGCTTCATTGCATCAATAATCATTCTGCTATTGGAGAATGTCACCACTTGCGATCGAATTTGTGAAAAATAATCCTCAATTTGCGAAGACTTAATCTCCCTAACCGCAGTCAGTCTGTTGAACGCCTCCTTTTCAAGTGCTTCATTTGCAATATCGTAACTAATTACCGCAACCGATGATATGGCAGCAATACATGACAGCAAAAAACCACCAAGCACCTTTGTCCCGAGTTTCATGTTAGCAATCTTCTTTATCATTTTTGTTTCCCTTTGTTGCAAAAGTCATTACGGCATTTACAATTAATAACAGTCCCTGTTAACCAAATTTTATAAAATCTTTTTCTTCTGAAGAGTCAACATTATTTGGTGTGTGGACAGTTTTAGGGAACGTAGAAGCATTAGCTTGAACTTCTGATGCACTACCACTACTTGGTTTATCAGTCGCTAATTTAAAAAAGCCAATTGTCGACCGTAAATCAGAAACCTGAGAGGACATTTGTTCAGCGGTAGCAGCCAGTTCTTCAGAAGACGATGCGCCCTGTTGCGCGCCTGAATCCAGTTGCTCCATTGCTGCATTAATTTGCTGTACGCCGGTTGCCTGCTCATTGGAGGCGGCGTTTATTTCCTGAACCAACTCCGCGGTTTTTTTCACATTCGGTACAATTTCAGAAATAAGACCACCTGCCTTTTCTGCTACGGTAACGCTATTGCTTGCGAGTTCACTAATATCCTGGGCCGAGACCTGACTACGTTCAGCAAGCTTACGTACCTCATCGGCAACCACGGCAAAGCCTTTGCCATGTTCACCGGCCCGTGCTGCCTCTATAGCCGCATTCAATGCCAGTAAATTGGTTTTATAGGCAATATCCTCGATAACACCGATTTTATCCGCAATTTGCATCATCGCATTCACTGTTTCAGCCACTGCTACCCCCCCTTCTTCAGCCTGACTCGAGGCCAGCGCTGCGATTTGATTGGTTGTTTCGGCACTTTCAGTATTTTGAGAAATGGAAGCGGTCATCTGTTCAAGCGACGCGCTGGTTTCCTCCACACTGGCTGCCTGTTCACTGGCACTGATACTGATACTATTGGCTGTATCGCTGACTTCTTTCGATGCCGTACCAATCACTTCAGCACCACGCTGCACTTTTGTTAACACGTTTTGCATCTTGCCGACAAACTGCTCAATCAAACGGGCAGTGCTACCAATTTCATCATCACCCATATCAGGAAATCGCTGGGTCAGGTTTCCTTTGCTCATGTCAGAAACGACAGCATTAATTACATTAAGTTTATTTGATACCAATTTTTTGTACACGAAATACATGGTAATCAAACAAATCACCAAGCCAATAGCCAAAACAATCAAAATATTTCGGCTCGTCAAGGCTCCCATCGTGCGTTGATCTTCAATATTTGTGGTAATTTCCAATATGCCGCGCACATCCCCCAGCTTCCAGTCATTCTTGGGAGTATCAGGATGGGAGTTGTGACAACTGACACATGCATCGGCAACCATTTTGTCTGCTAATGCAACGCGGATGTGTTGCTGCCCATTGATCATGACCTTTTGCGAATAAATGCCTTCCGATCTCTGAGCAAATTCCCATGCCGCTTGCTGAAATTCGTCCAGCTTGCGGGACTGGCGATTGGGAAACGGATACGCGCTATATAGATTGATCTGCATACCTTCCCCGGTAGACAGCTTGCTTAAATCATGAATCAAGGTTGCGGGAAGTGGTATCGTACCTTCAACCCCCTTGTGATTAATTGCAGGTTTGATATCTGAGCCTTTTACTACCTTGGAAAGCACGTTTTCTACATAATATTTACGCAACCGTTTATATTGATTAACAACCTGTTCAGACAGCTCGATTGAATTCGATAATGTGTTCTTTTCTATTTCATGTGGAATGTAATACATCAACCCGACAATCATAATGAGAAAGACCAATAATATCGGCATAGTTATGTTGAACAACAAACTTTTAAAATTCATAAAATAACACTCTGTAGTATTTACTCGTTAATATTAATCGCATGAAATCCATTTTCACCCCGACATGCAATCCTGAACACAGGAAACCGTTTAATGCAAGGTCATATTATGCTGTACAGGCTTTTTTGAAACATCAATTTGACTGGGTCGAGTTGCACGCTGGATTAAGTTAGGAACATCCAGAATCACCGCAACTTCACCACTACCTAAAATCGTGGCACCACTAATACCTTTAAGGTTTTTCAAAATTTTTCCCATGGGTTTTATAACGGTTTGCAACTCCCCGAGTAACGCATCTACCACAAATCCGGCTTTTCGATTTCCTTGCCTGACAACAACAATACTTTTGTGTGAAGCATCCACCCCCTTTTCCTTGAAGTAATCGCGTAGATTTAAAAACGGCAACACTTCACCACGAAGATTGATATAGCCCAATTCAGCCTCTTTCTGGGTATCAGTTGATAAGTCAATACATTCATAGACCATATCCAGCGGAATAACATAAGAGGACTCTCCAACTCTCACTAAAAAACCGTCAATAATGGCTAAAGTTAACGGCAGTCGTATACTGACCTTAGAGCCTTGCCCCAAGCTAGAATCAATATCTACAATACCCCGTAAAGCTTCAATATTTCGCTTTACCACATCCATGCCAACACCCCGTCCAGAAAGATTTGTAACCTTTTCGGCAGTGGAAAAACCGGCCTCAAAAATCAGTCGGTATATTTCCTCATCTGTTAAGATTTGTGAATCCGTAACAAGATTTTTTTCCATTGCTTTTGCGAGAATCTTGTCCCGATCAAGGCCTCGACCATCGTCAACAACTTCAATAACAATATAACCGGAATCGTGATAAGCATTTAATGTCAAGTTTCCTTGCGCGGGCTTCCCCTTGCTTTCTCTCTCTTCAGCTAATTCAATACCATGATCCATTGCGTTTCTCACCAAATGCATTAACGGGTCAGCAATTTTCTCCACTACGGTTTTATCTAGCTCCGTGTCGGCACCGTTTATGGTGAGTTTTATATCTTTACCCAATTCGATACTCACATCGCGAACTACTCTTTTAAAGCGATTAAACGTCTCGCCAACCTGAACCATACGCAAGTTCAAAGCGTTATCCCTAATCTCTTCAACAAGGCGACTGATTCCCGACATAGATTCCAACAGTTTTTCATCGCCCAATTGGGCAGCAACCATATTGGTTGTAGCACCTGCAATAACCAACTCACCAACCAGATTAATTAAAGCATCCAGCTTTTCTGCGTCAACACGTAAAATGCGTTGCGCCTTGCTTGCAACCTGGGTTTGCTTTTGTTTTCCCAATGCAGCATCCACCACTTCCCTATGTACTGCTTTTTTTTCAACTAACAGCTCACCAATCGGCAAGGGCTTGTCTTTTTCAACTGATGTGTTTTCCTGGTATTCCAGCGCACTCTTCAACTCTGAGGAAGATATCGCACCGCTGGCGACAAGAATATCTCCCAAGCGCATATTTTCTTCCGGCAACCTATTTATCATCTCGGCATAGTTTCTTATGCTTGCTTTGGGAGGCAAAATATAAAGCACGCACATTTCTTTAACGAATTCGAAGGTTTGTTCAATTTTTTCTTTTTCAACTTCTGAGTCGTAAACCACTTCAAACCCTAAATAATTACTTTCCGGATTAAACTTTTCGTCAAGCGGCAAAGCATCATAAATAACCGACATCTGCACAATATTTCCCATCTTTTTTAGATAAGTAAAAAATGACAGGGGATCCATGCCATGTTCAAGAACATCTTTATCAAATCGAACAGAGATATGCCAATAGGCTGAGTCAACACTGTTTTCATCTTTTACATCAGTATTTTCCTCACCAGCTTCATGCGTGAGCGTAATAGTATCAGGCTGGGGTTCAATTTTTGATTGTGAAGCGGTTCCCATTATCGTATTTAAACGATTCAGTAATCCATTTTGTATTGACCTATCTTCAGTTGGAATATCATCACCGCTAATTGCCAATGCAATAAGCGTTTTAGTGTGATCCATACTCTCCAACAATAACGCAATCAGGTCGGCGGATATGCCAAGTTCATTTGCTCTCACCTTATCTAACACGCTTTCCGCCACATGGGTAAAACCAACAATATCATCATACCCAAATACACCAGATGTGCCCTTAATCGTGTGCATCGCACGAAAAATGGCGTTCACCTGGTCTGTATCATCAGGGCTGGATTCCAAAATCAATAGTGCATCTTCCATATCTGAAAGCAAATCATGGCACTCAAGTTGAAATGTTTCTTCTGGATTACTCATTAGGAATCACCTTTTTATTGACTTTATTCTTCACTGGAATCAAACACCGTTGCCAAATTGTAAAGATCAAAAACCTGTTTGGCTTCATCACTAATGCTGGTGACATTCATTTCTCTACCACTTTGTAAGCTCATCAACTTTGCGCGTAACAACACCTGATAGCAACTCGTGTCCAACTCACTGACTTGCGACATATCAACGTCAATGTGACGATATTTTTCCAAATAAGTATTCATTGCTTGATTAAACTTGTCAGCAACATAAATCGTAAGATCGCCTTCGAGATCGAGAGTTGCTACACCATCATCTTTTTCAGTAACAGAAATCATATTTCACCCAACCAATATTGTGTGTTTCAACCTACATAATCAACTTGGATACCGCGTCAAGCATTTGATCTGGTTTAAACGGCTTAACCATCCAGGCTTTAACCCCTGCCGCTTTACCTTTTTCCTTCATGTCTGTACCTGATTCTGTAGTTAACATAATCACAGGTGTAAACTTGTATTGAGGGTTTTCCTTTATTTTAGTTACCATTGTCAAGCCGTCCATATTCGGCATATTGACATCACTGATAATCAAATTGACTTTTTGCCCCGACAACTTCGACAACCCATCTTGACCGTCACTGCCTTCAATAACTTCATAACCCGCGCCTTTCAAGGCAATACCAACTACTTGTCTCAATGAAGCCGAGTCATCAACTACCAATATTGTCTTAGCCATAATTTCCTCCAAATCAGTTAAACCAAAATCCGTTTAAAAAAACTCTAAATCACCATTACTTGTCTTGTCACTGGATACCTTATTGTGAATATTACGTTCTTCATCTGTTGTGTATTTGCATGCCAATTGACGAATAAATTTTTCCTTATCAGTTACATGATGTGGATTTTCCATTTTCAATTGTTGCTCTCGGATCAGAAATTGTGAATACTCTGTTAATGAAGACTTAACATGATCCAGGGTTTGACTAACACGATCTTGAAACTGCAATGACACAAGTATGTCATTAATTTCCTCTGCAATACCCTTGCTTTCTTCGCTGAGTATTCGTGTGGAGTCAGAAAGGCCATCCGTGATTACGTGAAGATTTGACATGACCTCTGTAATAACCTCCTTACCTTCTGTCTCTTGACTTAAATCCTTTTCAAGATTCTCAAAAGCTTCTTGCAAGGTGGTATCTACCGTACCGCTAAACGTATTCACCGTTGTAGAAATTTGCCCACCGGCCTCACCCGACCGTTGTGACAAAGCCCGGACTTCGTCTGCAACAACAGCAAAACCGCGCCCCATTTCACCGGCTCTAGCTGCTTCTATTGCAGCATTTAATGCCAACATATTGGTTTGTGACGCGATATTTTCTACTGACTTCGCCATGTCCTTTAGTTGCGCTGTTTCTTCCTTCAGAAATTTTAACTGTTCCATGGTCTGCTTTCGTCCAGTTAAGGATTCCGACATTTTGTGAACCAATTGAGTCAATTGATTTTTACTATTCGTAAACACCGCATTCATGCCTACATCCTCTTGGCCTGATACCATCGACACGGCACGTGCAGCATCCATCGAACTGTTCATACGCTCAACAATACTGGCAAAACGAACAGACATTTCAGATATGGCTTGTTCAAGCTGGGTACGACTGTTCTCAATGTGCTGTACCGATAAATCCATCACTTCAGCGGTAAATTCCACATCCAGCCATTGGGTGCTACTCCCAACTGCGGGTGGCATTTGCGTATCTCGTCTTCCATCAGTTGCATTTGGGGATACCACCTGAGTGTCGGCTGATGACAAGGGCATTTTTGGCCTCAAGATCATGGCGACAACCCAACCCAAACCCAATGACATACCAGCGAAGACCTGATGTTCAAGTGTCCAACCTAAAGACAGAAATAAACTGGCCTGCACAGTGCTATAAATGGCAAGCGTAATAAACAGTTTTTGATTATATTTTTTTAAAATCATATGTTGTATTTTTCATAAATTGTTCAATGATTTGATTATGCCAATCACTTTGTCTCTGGTAATTGGCTTTGTCGTTACCGTAACATCTAACGCTTTGCATCGCGCAAACACATCGGGCTGGGTATTGGCCGTCAACAGATTAAACTTTGCATCCGAAACACTTTCCTGAATACGCTCAATTAACTGCAATCCGTTGATACCGGGCATATTAAAGTCAACCACAAACTTTCTTATCTCCGGCTTTTGTGCAAACACCTTCAATGCATCTTCACCACTATCGGCTTCATGAATATCAAACTGTAACGGTGTGTCATTAAGAAACTTAATGAACATCATTCGCGACACTCGACTGTCATCAATCAACATAATGGGTTGGCGATTCAAAACGCAGGGTATCCTGTTAGTTCTGCTAAATTTATCTTCCCAATAATCGCCAAGCAGCTTCGGACAGCCACATCGTCGTGCTTATCGATAGCCGCAAATCAACTATGGCGATTACAAGTTCTGAAGCTGTTATCGTCAGTGATTTCGAAACAAGTGTAGGATGCAAGATTTATATGAGGTTATATAATGCGCGAGGTAAAGTAAGTGTTTGTCCTATATGTTTTCTATCTGACTGATAAAGTGAAACTTTAATTGATGAAATTCAGCACTTGCTGAAAGCTTAACCGCAGTAATACAGTAAAGAATTAGAGTGAGAATAGGCAGCTGTAAACCTGCTATTTATTGAGGTTTAGAGTTAAAAAAGCAGATTATTCACCTCCGCTTTTACATTAAAGGGTGATCTTCAAACCGCATTTAATTTATGGGAAACCACATAATGAATTAACTCCGTGGTGTTCTTTAAGCCCATTTTTGCTAGCAAACGCGTACGGTAGGTGCTTATTGTCTTAGCACTTAGCGATAAACGCTTGCCAATATCCGTTACTGACATACCACCGCCCAATAAACACAATACTTCGTATTCACGATCCGACAAGGTTTCATGCGGTGCTTTCTCTGATTCAAAAACCAGAGCATGGGCAAGCTTGTCTGCCAACTCAGGCGTTATATAGCGCTTGCCATCAGCTATTGTTTGAATAGCCGAAATCAGTTTTTCCGGTGCCGAATCCTTGGTTAAATATCCCAATGCCCCATTTTTAATCGCCCTGATCGCATACTGTTCTTCTGAATGCATACTCAGAATCAGTACTCGCAGTTTCCGGAACTCCTGGCGTATTTGTTTCAGTAATTCGATCCCGTTTTTGCCAGGCAAATTAATATCCAGCAAAACCATGTCCCAGTGCTCCGATCTTAGCGTCTGAACAGCAGTAACCGCGTCTTTTGCTTCGCCTACCGTTAGCGCCAAATCTCCCGCCATCATTAATTGACGCAATCCTGCTCGTACCAACGCATGGTCATCAACAATTAACACTTTCATACCGATTTGACCTTCTTTAAGGGAATTTCAACCAAAACACGGGTACCACTACGGTTTGGCAATATGGAAAATGTACCATCCAACAATTCGGCGCGTTCCTTCATACTGATTAACCCAAAAGAATCCGTTTTGCTCTCCAGCGTTGGGTCAATACCAATTCCGTTATCAGATATTGTCACCGTCAAGCGATCTTGCCGTTGTTTAATATCTACGTCTATTTTATTGGCTTTGGCATGCTTGATCACATTTGTTAACGCTTCAGCAATAAGACGAAATAATGAAACCCGGTCGCTTGGATTTTCGATGCCGAGATCGGATAACTCCACCGTATTGTTTAACCGGGTTTTTATCCCGTTATTTATTTCAATTTCTCTCAAGCGCCAACGAATTGCCTCCAGTATCCCCAAATCATCGAGAACGCCAGTGCGTAAACTGCTTACCATTTTACGTGTATCTTGAAGACATCGGTCAACTAACACAGTGGCCTGATTCAACATGGTCAACACTTCCGGCGCTAACGCCCGTTTTTCCAGATTCTGATTGATCAACGAAATATCAATTTTCAGCGCAACGAGATTGCCACCCAAATCATCGTGCAAATCTCGCGCAAGTTCATGCCTTTCATTTTCCCGCGCAATTTCAAGTTTTTTGGCCAATACTCTTTTTTTCTCATGCTCGACATTTGTAAAAATGTATTGTTCGGTAATCGACAAAATCTTGCTTGAAAAAAAATTCATCAGCTCATCAAAAAAAGCGGGAGGTGACAATCCTTCTCTTTTAGCAACTATCATTGCCCCTACCCTGCCTAATTTATCGGATACAATCGGCCAGCTAAGAAAAAAACGATATTCCGTTTCCAATGCATTTGCTAATACTGGACTCCCTCTTACCCCTTTAATATAGTACGCAGACGCCATATCCATCTTGTGGGCTTTTATACTCTCGACAAAAGTGCTGGTTCTCTCACTAATATGCTTTCCCTGTTTGTAGTAACACACAATTTCCTGTGAAGTATCGAACACCGGAAAATACGACATTACGACAATTTCATCAGCGCCTGTTACTTGAAAAATTCCTTCACAAATTAATTTGGGTATATCTTCATCCTCATTCCGGGATAACACAGCCAACAACTTTGTTAGCACCAACTCGGTTTTGTACCATATTAAATAAGAGCGGCGAATTCGTTTTATGGCAAAAAACAAAATAATGAAAAGCACAGAAAACAGTAAATAAGCCAGGTAATTTGCCATTATCTAATAACGTCTCTCTGGTTCCAATAATCAGCTCGCCAGCAATGTCGGGACGGGGTTTAAATATTAATTTTGCTGCATCAGTTGTCCAGTCATCACCGCAAGATCATTTACCAAAGACATGATTAATGATGGCGATGAAATTAACATCATGAATTTGCAGCAAATTATGGGCCGTCCTTGCAAACAAGATAAATTGCCAATATTCTTTATCGCATCCTGGCATGTTTATCAACTCGCCGTTCAAACCAAACACAGGGCGTGTATTCTCTTTAGAAATACCTAAGCCCACCCCGCAAACCCGTTTTTTTTATTTTTTTTAAAAAAAAACACAAAAAACTTCCCTTTTGTCCTACAAATCGGCTCAGGTTTAAAAAGATAATGCCGCAAATGAGCTTACTTAGTTACGTTGTGGTTTTGGGGGAACTTGCATTTACCCTCATTAGTCAATTGCAGCCAACGGCGTTTCAAACCGTTTTTATATATGATCATCCAAAGCCTAAAGGCAAAAAACCAACAAATCCTGTGAGAGTCAATTTTTTCGAAAAGGTTAAAGTTATTATGAAATGGTTCAGCAATCTAAAAATTTCTTATCAAATCGGCAGCGGTTTTACACTTATTATCTTGTTGCTGGTCGCAATAGCAACATTAACCGTGTTCAGTTTTCATGAAAACAATACGATCAGTAGCCGCGTTATCGAATTGCGTCAACCCACGGTTATTGCATCAACCCAACTCAAAAATGGCATTAATCAGTCACTCGCCGCCTTACGTGGCTGGATGATCCTCAATAACCCGGGCATGAAAGACCAACGCCGATCCGCCTGGAAAGAAATCAATACCGCTTTCGAGAAAATGAAGATATTTTCAACAAACTGGACAAACCCGGAAAACATAAAACGACTTGATGACATTGAACAGTCCTTAAAAAAATTCGCCAAAGCACAACAAGAAATCGAAAATATTAGCGGCACTATTGACAACACCCCGGCAACAAAAATGCTCATAACCCAGGCTGCGCCCCAAGCCTCTATTATTGTTCAAACAATCACACAAATGATCGATTTGGAAAGTGGCGAAAAAGCAAATCAGCAACGAAAAAATTTACTTGGCATCATGGCAGATGTACGGGGTAGCATGGGTATGGCTCTGGCGAATATTCGTGCCTATCTGTTAACCGGCGACAACAAATTTAGCAAAAACTTTGATCGTTTTTGGGCAACAAATGAAAAGCGATTTACTGATTTGGCAAACAACAAGGGATTATTAACAAAAGGGCAAAAAGCCGCTTTCGAAAAACTCGCATTAGCCAGAAATAAATTCTCTCCCCTGCCCCCAAAAATGTTTGCCATCCGTGGATCCAAACAATGGAACATGGCCAACTATTGGCTGGGCACGAAAGCAGCACCCGAAGCAGAAAAAATTATGGCCAGTCTGGTTCCCATGGTTAAAAATCAAAACGAGCTGGCGACAACAGACGCAAAACTGGCCCTGGATAAATCAGAGACTTCCATCACGTTCATTAACACAATAACTGTCATTGGGGTTATATTGGCCATTGCCATTGCCGCCGTCATTAGCCGGTCAATCACCCGACCTTTAAACACATTGCTCAAAGCAGCCGATGATTTACGAGACGGTGATGGCGATTTAACCCAGCGCCTGCCAAATTTTGGTACCAATGAAATTGGCCTGGTTACAAATGCCTTCAATGGCTTTATTGAAAAAATTCAATCTGTTCTGATCAACGTCAGAGATGCCGCCCACCAAATCGACACGGCATCGTTACAAATCAGCTCGACAGCCCAATCCTTAAGTCAAGGCAGCTCTGAACAGGCATCAAGTGTTGAAGAAACCAGCGCTTCCCTAGAACAAATGAGCGCTTCTATCGATCAAAATACCGAAAGCGCCAAAGCTACTGATGCTATGGCCAGGAAAACATCATCCGAAGCAGAACAAGGCGGTCAGGCCGTAAAAGAGACTGTTGACGCCATGACAGAAATTGCCAACAAAATCGGACTGATTGAAGATATCGCTTACAAGACCAACTTACTCGCGTTAAATGCAGCCATTGAAGCAGCACGTGCAGGTGAGCATGGAAAAGGCTTTGCTGTGGTCGCCGACGAAGTACGAAAGCTGGCGGAACGCAGTCAGGTTTCCTCCCAGGAAATATCAGAATTGGCGAGTAACAGTGTAATCGTCGCACAACGGGCGGGCAACCTGTTGGAAGAAATTGTACCCGGTATTCAACAAACTGCCAATCTGGTGATGGAAATCACAGCCGCATCGGAGGAGCAATCCGTTGGCGTCAATCAGGTCAACCAAGCCATTGAACAATTGGATAAAGTATCTCAGCAAAATGCCGCCGCCTCAGAACAACTGGCAGCAACAGCAGAACAAATGACGAGCCAAAGTCAACAATTACAATCCACCATTGGCTTTTTTACTCTCGACAATAAATACAATGAAAAACAGCCCGATATAAACTCAACACCAGTGGAAGATGCGGAAATCACGAGCATCAACCACGGCTGCATGGCCGATGATGAAAAAGACTTTGTCTCGTTCGGTAAAACCGGATCGTAAAATCGACTGTTTTTTGCCAAACAACAACGTCCTACAAAAAAGCCGATATTCATTCATATCGGCTTTTTTGTTTTTATTTAAATTCAGGAATACAGGCTATTTGTCCGTTAATATTCCTATGGGTAATTCCGAAAACCAGTTTATAAAGCGATTGACATCCTCGCCCTGATAAATTGCCCCGTGCTGTGGACACATCATATCAATATCAAGTGCGCTTACACGCTCACACCATTGCAATTTTGCCTCGTTGGATCCCATCCAGCGTTGATGAAAGCCGCGTGCCAATTCAATATGCTTATCAAAGTCTGCAACCACAAAATTAGATTCATCTGCTGGTAATAATGCAGCACCGATATCACCGGAAAACAACATTTTTGCCTGACGATCATACAAATGAAAATTACCGGAGCTGTGCAAATAGTGGGCAGGAATACATTCCAGTTCAAGGTTGTTCAGTTTAAAGGATTTACCCTGATCCGGGATATTTGAAAATGTCTTATCATTGCCGCCAAAGTGAGGCACAAAACTTCCCCACAACCAGCTTAAATGACAAACTAGCTCGGGTTGAAATTCGATCCACAAAGCCAGTGACGAAATGATGTCCGGATCCTGATGGGATGCAAAAAGCTGCGTTATGTCTTGCGGATCCATGACTTTGGAAATGGCCGAAAACACAGCCGGAAATATTTCCATACCACCGGGATCTGTCAACAATGCATCACTGCCAGAGCGAATAACAAATTCATTGGTGTCAATCAAATAATGAGGTTTTTCCGGGTCTCGAGCAACCATAATCCATTGGTGATCACCTTCTTCAAAAATTGTTTGAGATTTTTTCATATACTCGGGCTTTCCTTTTTATGCCGCAATAATTTGTTGGCTCTCGGCCAAACATTCTCCAATGTGATTAATTGCATCCGTCATGTCCACGGTGATTGGCGTCAATGTTGAGCCCCCGTCATCACCAGCGACGGCTTCCACTTTTGCCAATACCGTGAGGTTTTCACCTATTTGCATTAATTTTTCGCAACGCCCCAAAAGACGTAACAAATCAGTATATATGTGATTTATTTCCCTGTATATCAACTCATGATTTGAAATAAAATTTTCAGGTATTGCAATATTATCTGACATTGCAACAGCCTGATGTAACAACGCGTTGAGTTTTTGCTTTTTGATAACAGCCGCCGATTGAAAAACCAGGTTATTGATTTTATCTGTGATTTCGGTAACATGATTATCCAGCCGATGGCTAAAGTCACGCAACAAGGCCGTCACCTCGACAAACCCTGTGGCATCATTTTTCGTTGTTCTTGAAGCAAACATCGCATTCAAAGAAATAATATAAAGGCGATTGGAACCTTTAACAATTTCCTTCATTTGTTCATGCATTTCCGAAACAGTGCGTAGTGATAAAGAAGACACACTATCTCGTTGTGCTAACTCATCACGCGTAGATTTTTGTGATGTAACCTGCACAACACGCTGATTTGTCATACTTCCCTCGCCTAAGCATTTATCAATAGAAACAATAAAACTGGCAATATCCGCTGCATTTCTTATTCACGGTGCAATTACCCTATTTCAAACCCGGTTGATGAGCCAGCTTGATATTCGCAATTTTAATGCCGACGAAACCGGAGAATTCCGGTTTTTAATTCGTCTTATCAAGCAACGACTTACCAAATCAATCACAATGGAACAATTCGAAGCACTAATGATAAGCGGCGGATTAGGTGAACCCATGAAACAGACACAAGGTATTGAGCAGATAAACAAAAAGGCTATTCGCACCCACACGGGGTAATAACCTCGCTAGCTGTAGCACTTGTTTATTCGCATGCTGATAACAAAATACTATATGATTTTATTCACCAGCAAATAATTCAAATAAAACCGACCTACACCTTCTACTTTAATGGGAACGGTAATTATTTCGGTAATACCCGCCAGAATGGCATCAATTTTAGATGTATCGGCGATAAAAAACGCCGGTGAAAATTTCACTTTCAGGTCACTGTTTTCCAACTGTTTAACCGCCGGCTCAAGTGAAAGATAGGTAAAGTCGGCTAATGCATTACTGATTTTATCGGTCATGCCATTCATTTCTGCTGCGGATAACGATTCTGCTTGCAATATTTTATTTCCGATGACCAGCGCGGTTTCCGTGTAATGATGAATCAGTATCCTGCCTTCGACGCTGCCGGCAGTATTGGCAACAACCGCATAACCATTAAAATTGAAATCTTTGACGTTCTCCTGAAAGCCGTCATCGGCCTCAACCGTAAGGCCCAGTTTTACCTCCAGTGCATGTACTGTTTCATCAACAAAAGGTTTCAAAATCTGCCACTGCAACGTATTTAAAAGCATTGGTGTCCCTCAGTAATCACAATATTTACCCGTTTAATTCCGGCTTCATTCACCTGAGGAACGCTGATTAAGTAAGATAGCGAGATAGGAGCAAAGAAAAACTCAAACGACAATACACGACTTACGCAAGCACCACTGTATATACCGTTTAATATTAACGCAGCTAACACATGCTAGGTGACCGAAACAGAAATTCCTCAATATTCTACAAGGACTATAACGGGCCATTTTTCAATTAACTTAATAGCAATTACCGTTTTTTTGCTTGAATCGGTGAATCAGTCTTCTGTCTTTTTTACTGGGCCGCCCATCGGTTCGGATGATGCTCGCCCCAGCCTTGAGGTTTTCCTTAAATTCAGCCAGCAATTGCATACTTTCCGGCGTTTCTTCGTATAAGGTCTGTGCAAGCGCTGCTGGGCCACGCTTATTACTCAGCGCTTTCACTCTGAAAACCCTCTCCAGACCACCCAGATGAATACTGATTAACATGCCTTCCTTGATGGCCTTTGCCGGCTTTGGCTTTATCCCGTTAAGCTTGATTTTACCGCCCTGTATCGCATCGTTGGCCAAACGACGGGTTTTGTAAAAACGTGCAGCCCAAAGCCACTTATCTACGCGCACTTCCGGATTGTCTTGCTGTGTTGTTTTCCGCATAGCCGACAGATTATGCGAAATTGCGGCTTTTCACAACAGCCAGTACCCCATCACCCCCGGAAACACTTTCGGTGCTGAAATGGGGCCCAATCAAAAAACTACCGTTTATTTAGCTAAGGGAGCATATTGATTGTGATTTTACTCTGGCCCGGGTTTAGCAAAGTATGAAAAGCACTACCGTAAACAGGAATATGGTATGATCAATCAGCAAACCACAGGAATAACGGAGTCAAAATGGGCATCGAAATCGAGCGCAAATTCACCCTCAAAAACTCGAACTGGCGACAACAGGTACAACGCAGTGAACGCTATGTACAAGGTTATCTGGCAGGTAATGCGCGCAGTTCCGTTCGCGTCAGAATCGCCGGCAACAAAGCCAATCTCAACATAAAAAGTGCCACACTTGGGGTTTTTCGTCATGAATACGAGTATGAAATCCCCCTTGCCGATGCTGAAGAAATGCTAACAACACTTTGTGAAACACCGATTATTGACAAAGTACGGCACTTTATTGAGTTTGAAAACAAAACCTGGGAAATTGATGAATTCAATGGCGAAAACAAGGGCCTCATCATCGCCGAAGTTGAATTAAACAAGGAAAATGAAGTCATAACATTGCCTGATTGGGTTGACGAGGAGGTTTCCCACGACCCCAAATATTACAATGTCAGCCTGGTTAAAAACCCGTTTTGTAACTGGTAACAAACCTGCATAACATTGACCGGACGCCAATTAACAGCCTGCTAGCAGATTACTATCTACGCTCATGCCATTAGCTTATTTTATTATGCCCAACCTCTCTGGCACTTTTCGCCGTTTTAGTCATTATTTTTTGCTATTGCTGGCTTTGGCTTTTCTCACTGCCTGTTCGGAAAAACATCCACCGGAACTCCGCTTTGGCCTGGCCAGCATGCCATCCAATCTTGATCCGCGCTTTGCCACTGACGCCTCATCAAGTCGTATTGGGCGATTGTTGTTTCAAAGACTGGTGGATTTTAATGACGCCAAACAACCTGTCGCCAGCATTGCTAACTGGAAAAAAATAAACGATAACCTGTACCGCTTTACCCTGAATAATAGTGCAGCCGATTTTCACAATGGTTTACCACTAACCAGCAAAGATGTAAAAGCCACTTACGATTTTATCCTGGATGCGCAAAACGCCTCACCCCATCGCGCTTCGCTTGCAATAATTGACAATATTTCAACACCGGATACAAAAACCATCGAGTTTCAATTATCAAAGCCCGATCCACTGTTCCCAGGCTATTTGGTGGTAGGCATACTCCCCGCCCAATTAATTGCACAGCAGCACGATTTTAATTTGCAGCCGGTTGGCAGCGGCCCGTATCAACTAAAAACCCATTCAAAAGATGGCAAGTTATCAATTGAACGTATTGCTGACCGCTTGACCGTTAAATTTGTTCATGTACCTAATCCAACTGTTCGCGTATTAAAATTAATACGCCAGGAGATCGATATCGTTCAAAACGATTTAATGCCCGAGCTTATTGACTATCTCGAAGCCGCCGGAAAAGTCAATATACATAAAATAAACGGTAGCCGGTTTTCCTACATCGGTTTTAATATGGAAGACCCCAACCTGAAAAATATTAATGTACGCAAAGCAATTGCTTATGGCATAGACCGGAAAGAAATTATCAATTACGTTTTTGGAAAATCGGCCAGACCAGCAAATGCCATTTTGCCCCCTGATCACTGGGCAGGCAATCCCAGTTTACACGGTTACCCCTACAACCCAGAGAAGGCCAGGTTTCTACTTAACAGCGCTGGCTATTCACTGCAAAACCCCTTAATGCTTACCTACAAAACTTCCAGTGATCCGTTCCGTATTCGCGTTGCCACGATTTACCAACACCAATTAAAAAAAATTGGCATCACGATGGACATACGCAGTTATGATTGGGGCACATTCTACGGTGACATAAAAGCCGGCCGATTTCAGCTCTACAGCTTGTCATGGATTGGCATCAAAACACCGGATATATTTTATTACACCTCACACAGTGCTGCCGTTCCCCCCAACGGAGCTAACCGCGGCCGCTATAAAGATAAACGTGCGGATCAATTAATTACCAAAGCCGCCTCTTTTAAGAACCTTGCACAACAAGCCAAATACTATGCGGAACTTCAGGCCTACCTTTTGGATCAGTTACCCTATGTCCCCCTATGGTATGAAGATAATATTGTCATTACACAAAAATATGTCAGCAACTATACCGTTTCCAATGATGGAAATTACGACGGTTTAATCAACGTAACCCTGGCTAAACACAAATGAAATACACCCTGGTCGTCAATATCGCAAAACAAACGCTTTCAGTCCATGCGCTAAGACATCATTCAGACAATCACATTATTAAAACTTATCGTATTGCCACAGCGAAAAACGGTGCCGGCGAAAAATTCGGGAGCGAATGTACACCTCGAGGAAAACACATTATTCGTGCAAAAATAGGCACAGGGAAAGCAATTAATTCGGTTTTTGTCGGTCGTCGCCCCACGGGTGAAATCTACACACCGGCCTTAAAAAAACAACACCCAAACCGGGACTGGATACTGACTCGCATTCTCTGGCTCAGCGGCCAGGAAAAAGGGAAAAACCGCCTGGGCAACGTCGACACAATGCGTCGCTTTATTTACATTCACGGCTGCCCAGACGAAGATAAAATGGGCACGCCCTCTTCACACGGCTGCCTAAAAATGCGTAACAGCGATATCATTGAGCTCTACGATCTGGTTCCTGTGTTAACGCCGGTAGAAATTATTGAATTTTAGCAATGCACTGATTTGTTCAGTCAGCCCAGTAAAAGCAAGGTAACTGTACTATGAGTCTTAAAAAACAAGAAAAACAAAAAATCAAAAAAGACCTCGGCAAAATTGTGGCGCTTGGAGGCGGACATGGTTTAGGGCGATTATTATCAGCACTTGCCTTTATGGAACAAAACCTCACCGGCATCGTTACCACCACCGATGACGGCGGCTCAACCGGCCGACTCCGAAATGAAACCGGCTGTATCGCCTGGGGCGACCTGCGCAATTGCTTGTCACAATTGGCCACCGGCAAAGACCTGAAAAATACCTTGTTTAATTTCCGTTTTGATGACCACAGTAGCCTTAATGGTCACAGTCTCGGCAACCTGATGCTACTTGCCTTGGACAACTTGTGTGTGCGCCCCACCGATACCATCAATTTATTCCGTGATTTTCTCAATGTTAAAGCCCATATTTTTCCCATGTCCGAAGAGCCGGCCTATCTTAGTGCCTGCGACAGCCAAGGATGCAAAATATTAGGTGAAGTCAATATTGATGCACAAGACGAACTGCCCACCCTGATGGAAGTTGTACCGGATATCGTTGCCCCCGAAGGCGTAATAAATGCCATCACCGATGCAGACCTTATCATTATGGGACCAGGCAGCTTTCTAACCAGTGTTATTCCGCCTTTACTCATGCCTGATATAAAACACGCCATCGTAAACGCAAACAGCCCCAGAATACTCATCGCCAATATGGTGCCCGAAAACGGCCCTACCGGAAAAATGCGATTATGCGACAAAATAAACTGGATGGAAAACGTTGTTGATAAGCACATTATCGACGCGATCATCTGGCCTGAATCACGTGAATTACATGGCCCAGGAAATTTAAATATCATTAAAACCGATTTAAAAACCAGTGACCACGAACGATTGCACGACAGAATAAAACTGGTTAACGCCATTCATAAATTAGTATCAAACCTGTAGAAATACAAAAACGAAAAAAAAAGCAACTACATGCCTTCCGGCTTTCGGAAATCCAATATTTCCTGCGTATTATAAGCACGTCG